>Ga0307506_10000059_pt1 | contig 48105 bp, 38 predicted proteins | sample 25_S_MG_FD_202175 | JGI IMG/M metagenome (GOLD analysis project Ga0307506, IMG submission 202175) | Soil microbial communities from Populus trichocarpa stands in riparian zone in the Pacific Northwest, United States - 25_S | ecosystem: Environmental > Terrestrial > Soil > Riparian zone > Trees... | reverse complement strand
TAACCTCCCCCCTTTCCCAACCGCCTCCCGCCCAGGGGGGAGGAAAGTCCACGGCACCGCCAAAGTTAGCGCCTATGGTGCGGGTGGGAGAGGGGGCTAGGGGGGCTAGGGGGCCCACCCGCACTCACCCCGCCCGGGCGGGTAGGCACCCCCCTCTCCGCGGCGTGTAGAATCTACTTCGTCAACCTCCCCGCGGAAGGAACCTCCTCTCTCATGCCCAGGCGTTACGAAACTCTGGAACAGAACGGCGCGCGCCCACTCCGGCCCGCAGTGGCTCTGCGCGAGACTCTTCGTCACGGCTACTCGATCCGCGACCTGCGGGCGGACGTCCTGGCCGGCGTCGTGGTCGGCATCGTCGCTTTGCCTCTGTCGATGGCATTGGCGGTGGCGTCTGGAGTCGCTCCGCAGTATGGCCTCTATACGGCGATCATCGGCGGCGCGGTGATCGCGGCTCTCGGCGGATCCATGGTCCAGGTCTCGGGACCGACGGCGGCGTTCGTGGTCCTCCTGGCTCCGATCTCCGCGCGGTTCGGGCTCGGCGGCCTCGTGCTGGCGTCGCTCATGGCGGGGCTGATCCTCATGCTCATGGGGGTGCTGCGCCTCGGCAGCCTGATCCAGTTCGTCCCCTATCCGGTCACCACCGGCTTTACGGCCGGCATCGCGGTGGTCATCGCAACGCTCCAGCTCAAGGACTTCCTGGGGCTCACCGTCGCCCACATGCCGGAGCGGTATCTGGAGCGGGCGGCGGCTCTGGGGCGGGCTCTGCCCACCTTGCGGTGGCAGGATCTGGCGATCGGCGCCTTCACTCTGGTGCTCCTTCTGCTCTGGCCGCGGCTCACGCGCAAGGTGCCGGCGCCGCTGATCGCGCTGAGCCTCGGCGGGATCGCGGCGGCGCTGCTGACCTACTTCGTGCCCGGGTTCGAGGTGGCCACCATCCGCAGCCGGTTCGCGGGCGGCATTCCGCAGATCCCGCCGCTGCCGGTCCTGCCTTGGAACCTGCCGGGCGCGGACGGCAAACCCCTCGGCCTCTCCTTCGAGCTGCTGCGCTCCCTCGTGCCGTCGGCCTTCGCAATCGCCCTTTTGGGTGCCATCGAGTCGCTGCTCTCGGCCGTGGTGGCCGACGGCATGACCGGCGGCTCGCACGATCCGGACGCCGAGCTGATGGCGCAGGGGACGGGCAACCTCATCGCCCCCTTCTTCGGCGGCATCGCGGCCACCGGGGCGCTGGCGCGCACGGCGACCAATGTGCGCTCCGGCGCGCGCTCGCCCTTCGCGGCGATCTTCCACTCGGCGTTCGTGCTGCTCTCGGTGCTCCTCCTGGCGCCGGTCCTCGGCTACCTGCCCATGGCCTCCCTCGCCGCCTTGCTCCTCATCGTCGCCTGGAACATGAGCGAGGCGAAGCACTTCGTGCACGCCTTGCGGGTGGCGCCGCGGAGCGACGTGCTGGTGCTCCTCACCTGCTTTTTGCTCACCGTGGTCTTCGACATGGTGATCTCGGTCACCGTGGGCGTCATGCTCGCCGCCCTCCTCTTCATGCGCCGCATGGCCGAGGTCTCGGGCGTGCGTCTGGTCGATCAGCACCCGCTGCTCACCGGCCTTCCGAAGGACGTCCTGGTCTACGAGGTCGCCGGCCCTCTCTTCTTCGGCGCCGCGCAGAAGGCGATGAGCGCCCTCCACCGCACGCCGACCGGGATCAACGTCGTCCTCCTCGACCTCTCCTCCGTGCCCGCCATGGACGCCACCGGCATGGTCAGCCTGGAGGCGGCTTTGGAGCGCCTGCGTTCGCTGGGAGTGTTCGTGGTCCTCTCCGGCGTGCAGCCGCAGCCCATGCGCGTGATCGCGCGCTCCGGCATTCACCGCCAGCGCCGCGACAAGCTCGCGGTCTACCGCTCGATGGAGCGGGCGGTGGCGGCGGCGCGGAAGAAGTCGCGGCTGGGAGACTGAGAGCACCCCGGTTTCCTTCCACCGTCCTCCGGGTGTCTAACCGGATACCATGAATACGACCTTGGCAGCGACCTTGACCCACGGGTGGGGGGATGCGTTGCGCGACCGAACGGACGGCAGGGAGGAGGGGCGGCTTCTCGCCGCTCTGGCGGGCGGTGACCGGGAGGCGGCGGAGCGGTTGGTCGAACGGACCTACCGCATCGTCTTTGCCCTCCTGCGGCGGCTGTGCGGCGACGCCGAGATGGCGGCCGACCTGACGCAGGAGACCTACCGCAAAGCCTGGGACTCTCTCTCCGGATTCGACGGCCGGGCGCAATTCTCCACCTGGCTCTGCCGCATCGCCTACAACACGTTCCTCAACGAGCTCCGCCGGCCCCGCCTGCTGGTCCCCCTCGACGAGAAACACGAAGCCGCGGTGGCCGATCCGGCTCCCGCGGTCGACGTGTCGGTGGGGCTCGCCATGGCGGGGGACCGCCTGCGGCGCGCGGTGCTCGCCTTGCCCGAGGACCTGCGCTTCACGGTGACCGCCCTGTTCTGGGGCGAGCTGCCTGTCCGGGAGATCGCCCTCCACGAGGGGGTCACCACGGTCGCCATCCGCAAACGGCTCAAGCGGGCGCTCGCGGCGCTCGCGGCGGCGCTCGAGGAGGAAGGACGATGAATCCCTTGAAGACGAGCGAGATCGCCCGCCGGCTGGCCGAGCGCGAAGACGTCGAGCCGCCGCAGGGCTTGTTGGAAAAGATCAAGGCCGAGATCCCCTCGACGCTTTCCGTGGCGCCGCAGAGGATCGAGACGTACGAGCGGCCCCCGCGGCGGAAGGTGTGGCTGATGGCGGCCTCCGTGGCGGCGGCGCTGGGCGGCGGGGCGCTGGCTTTGCACCTGATGCAGAGCTCGCCTTCCCCCGATCTGGTTCTGCAGGAGCGTGCAGAGGAGGAGAGGGCGCAACCTCTCCCGGGTGGCTCCGCGCAGGATCGTTCCGCTCCGTCGGCTCCGGCCGTGCCGCCTCCCTCCCTGGGGCGGGACGACAAAGCACTGGAGCAGGACAGCGCGGGGGACGTGGGCGGAGCGAAGGACGCCGAGCTGCGTTCCCTGGGCTATGCCGCCCCGGCGCAGCCCGTCGAGGTGCCTCAGGCTGTTCAGGCGCCCGCGGCGCCCGAGCCGCTGTCCATGGAGGCCGAAGGGGGCGTTCCGAGTGGAGTCGCGGGTGGGATCGCCGGTGGAACCCCGGGTGCGGTTCCGCCGGGCCGCATCACGTTTCACGGCGGGAATGCGAAGGAAGAGAAGCGCGACAGCCGCGCCGCTCCGAAGCCCGCCCTGCAAGCCGCTCAAGCCCCTCAGAAAACGGCCGCCACGCCGTCCACGGGCGGCAGCGCGGAGCCCAACGACCAGGCCTATGGCGACGTCTTCTTCGAAAGCGCCGGGGTCAATCCGTTCGTCGACACCGAGGACGACCGCCTGTCCACCTTCGGGCTCGACGTCGACACCGGCTCCTACACGGTGGCGCGGCGCTATCTGCGGGACGGCCACCTGCCGCCTGCCCAGGCGGTGCGTGTCGAGGAATTCGTCAACTACTTCTCCTACGGCGATCCGCCGCCGTCCCGGGGCGACTTCGCTCTCCGCGCCGAGGGAGCTCCCACTCCCTTCGAGGCGGGACCTCAGTACCGCCTGCTGCGCTTCAACCTCCGCGCCCGGGTGGTCGACGCCGAGAATCGCAAGCCCGCGGTGCTGACCTTCGTGGTCGACGTCTCGGGCTCGATGAATCAGGAGAACCGCCTCGGTCTGGTCAAGCAGGCCCTCGGTCTCCTCCTCGGCCAGCTCCACGCCTCCGACAAGGTCGGCCTGGTGATCTACGGCGACCGCGGCCAGGTCCTCCTCGAGCCGAGCAGCGACCGCAAGGCGATCCGGCGGGCCATCGACCATCTCGCCCCCGGCGGCTCCACCAACGCGGAGGAGGGGCTCGCCCTCGCCTACGACGTCGCGGGCCGCGCCTTCCGTCCGGGCGCCATCAACCGCATCATCCTGTGCACCGACGGCGTGGCCAACGTCGGCAACACCGGTCCGGACTCCATCCTCAAGCGCATCGGCGCCGAGGCGCGGCGGGGCATCGAGCTGACCTCCCTCGGCTTCGGCATGGGCAACTATAACGACACCCTCCTGGAGCAGCTCGCCGACAAGGGAGACGGCCGCTACGCCTACATCGACGACCTCGACGAGGCGCGCCGTGTCCTGGTCGAGGAGCTCACCGGCACCCTCCAGACCATCGCCCGGGACGCCAAGGTCCAGGTCGACTTCAATCCCGCCGTGGTGTCCCGCTGGCGCCTGCTCGGTTATGAGAACCGTGACATCGCCGACGAGAAGTTCCGCGACGACACAGTCGACGCCGGGGAGATCGGCGCCGGCCACAACGTCACGGCGCTCTATGAGGTGAAGTTGAAGCCCGAGGCGCTGAAGCCTGATGGGATAGATGGGCAGACGATCGCCACCCTGCACCTCCGCTTCCGGGCCGCGGACACCCGCGAGATCCGGGAGACCACCCGCGAGCTGCGGGTGGCGGACCTCGCCAGGTCGTGGGACATGGCCTCGCCGGGCTTCCGCCTCGCCGCCGCCGTCGGCGAGCTGGCCGAGGTCCTCCGTGGCTCCTTCTGGGCCAAGGACGTCAACCTCGACGAGCTGGCGAAACAGACGCGCCGGTCCGCGGCCGAGATGGTGGACTCGCCGCGGGCTCTGGACATCCTCGACTTCGCCCGCCTGGTGGAGGACACGGCGCGGCTGAAGAAGAAATAGACCGTCGAAGGCCGGAGCCGCGGTTTGCCCGCGGCTCCGGCTACAATCTCCCCCGATGCCATCCTCCGAGCCCGGCCTGCCCCGCTACCGCATCGTCCTCTCCAAAGAAGACTTCAAGTTCTCGGCCGCCCACTTCACTCTCTTCCCCGACGGCAGCGCCGAGCTTCTCCACGGCCACAACTACCGGGTCCGCGTCGAGATCTCCGGGAGCGGGCTCAATGAGGAAGGGCTGCTGGTCGATCTGGAGACCTTCAAGAAAAACCTGCGTAGCCGCTGCGCCCGCCTGGACAGCGTCACCCTCCTCCCCGCCGAGAGCCGGCGCCTGCGCTGGTCCCAGGAAGAGGGCGCGGTGGAGGTCCATTGCGGCGAGCGGGTCTACCGCTTTCCGGCCGACGACGTGCTCCTGCTGCCGCTGGTCAACACCTCGATCGAGCTGCTCGCCCGGATGCTCTGGGAAGAGCTGGCGCCGCACCTCGCGGGCTCGCGGGTCGAGTCGATGGCGGTCTCGGTGGAAGAATCGGCGGGGCAGCGCTGCTGGTACGAGGCGGGAGTGGGGTAGAAGGAGCTCCAGGGTTACGAGTCAAGCATCTCGGCAAAGAGATTCTTGCGTTTCCAGGGCTCAAGGAGGGCGCCGCTCGGGTGAGGCGCCAAGTCGAGAAGGGAGATACTATCTTCTCGGCGAGCGAGGTACTCTGCCAGTGCCTCCCGGATTAGCTCGGACACCGACCTGCCTGTCCGCTCGGCTAAATCCTTGAAGCTTCGATAGTCGTTGTCTTCGACGTGAACCGAGATCGGACGCATAGCTTCTTCCTATATCGGTACGAGATAGAGGTCAAGGGCGCTGCTGGGATAGAAAGCGCAAGGCCGCGCCTCGCGGGCCTCATCTTCATGAGCCGCGTTCCCCCTCTCCCGTTCGGGGTGGGTGGGAGGGGACGCACGGGAGAGGGGGCCAGGGGGCGAGGGCCCAGATCCGCTCAGATCCGCACCACCCTCCCCTTCCAGGTCATCCTTCCGCCGCGCCGGCGGTCGTGGATGCCGAGGGCGAGGACGGCGGCGAGGGCCAGGGCGTCGAGGGGGTAGAGGAGGCCCCAGGCGGCGCGATGGTTGCCACCGGCGCGGAAGAGGGCCGAAGCGGAGGCTCCGGCGCTCCATAGCAGGGCGGCTTCGACCGGATGTCCGGTCAGGAGCTCGGCGAGCAGGGCCAGCGGCGGCAGGAGGAGGACGGCGAAGGTGGCGAGGGCGATCGCGGGCGCCGCCGCGAAGAGCGCTCCGAGATTGCGGCGCCAGCCCCGGCAGGCTTCCTTCCAGCCGCGGTACATGCGGACGCGGAGGAGGTCCGGCGCGCGGAAGAAGCCGGTCCGGCCCCCCTGGGCGCGGAGGCGGCGGGCCATCGGCACGTCGTCGATCGGCTCCGTCCGCAGGGTGGCGAAACCGCCGGCTTCCTGCCAAAGCTTCCAGCGGACGAGGAAGAATTGACCGTTGGCCACCGCCGGCCCGGTGCCGGCCGCCGCCGCGTGCCAGTCGCCGAGCAGGGTGTCGAGGAAGGCGAACACCGGCGGGATCAGCAGGTTCTCGCCGAGCCCCCGGGCTTCCTGATGGCCGGCCACGGACACGGCATCGAGACCGCGCTCCGCGGCGGCGGCCAGGGCGCGGGCCAGCAGCTCCGGCTGGTGGCGGGTGTCGGCATCGGTAAGGAGGAGCCAGGGGGTGTCGATGAGGTGCGGCGGGCGGGAGCCCACCCACAGAGCGTGCAGCTTCCCGGGCCATCCGTCGGCGAGCGGACCGGCGGAGAGCAGGGTCAGCCGGGGCTCGGCCGCCGCCCGTTCCGCGACGAGAGCGGCGGTGGCGTCGGTCGAGCCGTCGTCGATCACCCGCACCAGGGGCGCCGCGGTCTGCGCGAGGAGACCGTCGAGGCACGCCCCAACGTTATATTCTTCGTCACGTACGGGGAGTAAAACAGTAGCTGTAGCCTGTGCGATAGGGGAAGGGAGGGGAGGCAGGACGGGCGCCGCGCACCGGCGCTCCTCGGTTCTCAACGCCAGCCCGAGCAGGCCGGCGCCGAGAACGAGGGAGATCAGGAGCGTGACCGTCACGCTGAGGGGACCATGGGAAGGGGTGGCAGGGAAGCTATGAGCTGGGGACCTTCGTTGCGAGCTTCGCGGCGACCTCACCCGGCTCCGGGAAGCGGCCGGTTTTTTTCTTGGAGAAGACGAGCTCCTTGTCCGCCGTGACCTCGAAGACCCCGCCTGTCCCCTTGATGAGCTCGGGCTTGACGCCGAGCTTCTTCTCGATCTCTTCCGCCAGACCGGCGGCGCGAGGGTAGTAGTTTCAGATGGTGCAGTACTCGATGGCGATGTGAGAGGGCATGAAGGCCTCCTCCTTTCAGGGCGGCATTATACGGCAGCGGAGAAGGCGCTGCCGGGACCCTTGAAGAGAGGAATGAAATGGTGGAGGGTCCGGTTCTGAGTACGAAGATAGGTGCGGCTGAAGCCCCAAACGGGACAAAAGCCGCGGGAGTCTTCTCAGGGGACTGGATTTCTGGGTGTGACTATGAGTACAATCGAGATTGTTCAACATTGCTGTGCAGACTCAATCGTAACGACCTTATGGCGGCCAAAGAGATGCCGGCTCTTGTGACCCAGGAGCTTCGTTGTCCCCCGACTGTCCCGGATAGGACTATCGAGGACACGTAGTTACAAAGAGAGAGAACATGAGAATCCCCCCCCTCGGCATGGCGCAGAGGTGGAGGAAGATGGAACGATGAATTAACGTCCTTAACCTGGAGGTAACGCAAATGAAAGGCGAGGCGCCAAGCATGTCGTCCAAAGAGATGGCCCAGATCAGGCAGAACCTGGAGGGTACGCCTGACATCGAGGAGGCCGCGGAGCTGATGAACCTGGCGGGGAACTCGACCCGTCTCAAGCTCCTCTATCTGCTCGAGAACATGAAAGAGCTGTGCGTGTGCGATCTGGCGGAGATGCTGGGGGTCTCGGTTTCGGCCGTTTCCCAGCATCTGGCGAAGTTGAAGGCCTATGGGCTGGTGGCTCCGCGCCGGGATGCGCAGACCATCTACTACCGCCTGACCGACCACGCTTTCAATACCAAGCTGCGCGAGAATTTCTTCAAGCAGTTCCAGGTCTGAGCCTGGGAGCAGTCCGCGGGAAGGAAGCGGCCGGCGCAAGCCGGCCGTTTTCTTGTGCCCTAAGGTGTCGGCTTCATCGCCATCAGGATGATCATGACCAGGATGATCAGGGCGTTCACGTGGTTGAGCATGGCGGGCAGCGGCGCGCGGGCGAAGCGCTCGAGCTCCGGACCCTCCTGCGCGCTCAGCGCCTTGTGGAAGTGGGGCACCTGCACCAGCAGGATGCTGGCGAGCAGGAGCACGTAGAGGGCGGCCGACGCCTGGATCCACCCCTTGCCGAAGCCGTACTGAAAGCCGGAGACCAGATAGAAGCCGAGGCCTCCGGCCACCAGCACCCCGGGCACGATGAAGACGGTCATCAGCCGCCAGACCAGGCGGAGGCCGAAGGCGCGCTCGGCGGCGTCCGCCGTGCGCTTGACCTGAGCCAGCACCACGGCCGAGGAGAAGACTCCCGTGGCGAGCCAGAGGGCCAGCAGCAGGTGCAGGACCCACATCCAGGCGAGAAAAGATTTCATGGTTTCCATCGCCGGATCACTCTACCACCAAGGCGGAGTTAGAATCGCGCTGCTCGAGACCGAGAGGAGGGAGAGTCATGCACCAGCACCCGCGGCCGAAATTCACCTATCTGGGGCACGCCACCGTCCGCTGCGACCTGCCGGGAGGCGAGGTCGTCCTGATCGATCCCTGGGTCCAGGGAAACCCCGCCTGCCCCGAAGCGCTCAAGAGCTTCGAGCGGCTGGACGCGATCCTCATCACCCACGCCCATTCCGACCACATGGGAGACGCCGTGGAGCTCGCCCGGCGCTACAAGCCCAGGAAGGTGGTCGCCAGCTACGAGATCTGCACCTGGCTCGGCTCCAAAGGGGTCGAGAATTGCTCCGGCATGAACCTGGGCGGCTGCCAGGACGTCCTGGGCCTGAGCGTCACCATGGTGCGGGCCGACCATTCGAGCAGCCTTTCGGACGGCGACCAGATCGTCTACGGCGGCCTGGCCGGCGGCTACATCATCAAGCTCCCCGGCGGCTACACCTTCTACCACGCCGGTGACACCGCGCTCTTCTCCGACATGCAGCTCTTCAGCGACATCCACCGCCCCGAGCTGGCCTTCCTGCCCATCGGCGACTTCTACACCATGGACCCCCAGCAGGCGGCGCGGGCCTGCCGCTATCTCGGCGTGCGCAAGGTGATTCCCATCCACTGGGGGACGTTCCCGGTCCTGACCGGCACGCCGGAGATGTTGGCGAAGTCCCTCGGTGACCTGGGCATCAACACCCAGGTCGTCACCCTCAAGCCGGGCGAGAGCTATTGAAGACCTGCCAGCGCGCTTTACCAGCGCGCTTCACCAGCGAATGCTGGCCCCCGCGCCCAGGAAGTAATCCGGGCTGGCGTCGTTGAGACCGGCGCCGGCCCGGACGTCCAGCGACAGGTCGTCCGAGACGGCGTAGGAGAAGCCGCCGTCGACGTACGCCGTGGACGGTCCGCCGGAGGTCTCCTCGGAGAAGCCGAAGGTCTCCAGGAAGGCGCCGAGCCGGTCGCTCAGCGAGAATCCGGCGGAGAGGCTCGCCGCCACTTGCGAGAAGCGCTCGTCGCCCTCGGCCAGGTACGAGTAGTTGAGGTTGGACGAGAGGGAGAAGCGGGGCGTCAGGTCCCATCCCACGGCGAGCTTCACCGTCGGCTGCCAGGCGTCGGCGGTGAGGTCCCGGCCGCCGACCGGCACCGTGGTCAGGAAGAGCAGCGCCACGTCCGGCATCCCGCCGGAGCTGTCGGCGACGTGGACCTTCACGCCGACCTCGGGGTCCTCATAACCGTTGGCGGTGGGTCCGCCGCCCCCCTTCTCTCGGCTCCAGTCGTAGGAGCCGACACCCAGGCGGGCCTCCAGCCAATCCGCGAGCGGGATGCGCACCAGGACCTCGCCCAGCGAGGTCGTTTCGTCCTCCTCGACACGCGCGAACGTGGCGCCGCCTTCGACCTGGACATGGCCGGCGGGGAGGATCCCGGTGCCCTCGGTGAAGTCCGGCCGGTCCGGCTCGATAGGGTCCGCGGCAAGCGGTGAGGTCAGAGTCAGGCCGATCAGGATCGAGAGAAGCACCCAGCGTCGCATTCCATACCTCCGTCAAAAGAAGCCGATGGTAGTCTTATCCTATGCCGACGAGCACCGTCGAGGACTATCTGAAGTGCATTCTCCTGGAGCAGGAGCTCGATCCCGAGGCCCTCGTCTCCATGGGACAGGTCGCCGCCGCCCTCAAGGTGGCGCCGGGGACGGTGACCGCCATGGTGAAGACCCTGGCCGACTCGGGCCTCGTCGCCTATGAGCCCTACAGCGGCGTGCGCCTGACGCCGTCGGGGCGGCAGCTCGCGGCGGTCGTCCTGCGCCGCCACCGCCTGATCGAGCTGTTCCTGGTCAAGGTCATGGGGATGGACTGGAGCGAGGTACACCCCGAGGCGGAAGAGCTGGAGCACGCCGTCTCCGACCGTCTGATCGGACGGATGGACGAGATGCTCGGCTACCCTTCCGTCGATCCGCACGGCGATCCGATCCCGGACGTCCACGGCGTCGTCGCCGCGCCGGTCCTGCCGAGCCTGCTGACCTGCGCGACCGGGGTCTCCCTGCGGGTGGCCCGGGTGGCGGACCAGAGCCGCGACTTCCTGCAGCTCGTCGAGCGGCGGGGGCTCAAGCCGGGCAGCGGCCTCCGCGTCCAGCGCCGCGACGAAGCGGCCGACACCGTCGACCTCCGCCTCGAATCCGACGAGCTGCTGAGCCTCGGCAACCGCGCGGCGTCGAAGATCTTCGTCGAGCCGGCGTAGGGCGCTCACCCCCTGTCTTTCGAGGTTCGGTGTCACGGAATGTAGCCGTTGACGGCACCGTTAGAGTGTGGGAGGTCCGTGCGTGAGGATCTATTATACCAGTCTGTCGCGCGGCATTTGACAGCGTCACACTGAGCTTGATAGCTTGGTTGCAGTTTAAAGCTACTTGAAATCGCAGGAGAGACCTGCCAGAAGCGGAGGATATTCCATGAGCATGATTGACATGGCACCTAAGCATGCTCTGTCGTTCCAAGAGTTTGTTCGTCTACCGGAACAGCAGCGCAAGGCCCTTGGCCGCGTCGCCATCATCCCTCCGCAGCTCGGCTCTCCCGGCTTCGGATGTGTTGTCACTGAGAAGCCTGTGTTCGTGCATAGCGCGTCCTCCAAGACTCCGCGACTCAGCAAAAGACGCAGGCGGTAATGGCGGATAAGCCTCAAGCTCCGCTAAATCCTGAAATAGTTCGTGACCTCGTAAAAGTCGGGGTCGAGCAGATCCGTGTTAAGCAGCAAGAGCTCGACTTAGAAGAGAAAGAAAGTCAGAGACAGTACGAGTTCGCTAAAGAAGCGCTTTCCGTTCAAGCGGAAGATAGGCGCGACTCGCGGAAGTTTCGACGCAGAAGGGACCTGGATAGGTACATCTTCGTAGGATGCATAGTGGCTTTGGTGGTCACCCTGATTTTCGCTCTTTCCTACACGGGTAAGGACGAGTTAGCCAAGGAGATCGCCAAACTGACAGCATACTACGTCGCAGGCGGTCTTTCTGGCTACGGACTCGGCAAGCTACGCAACCGCCGTGACTCTGAGTCGGAGGATTCCGGTCCTCCACAGGAGTAACCTCTTCTATCTTCTGTTTTTAAGACGAAGCTGCCCAGCCATCGTGATCTGAAGGGAGTCCTGGCGGCTTGAAGAGCCGGCGTAGCGGCCTAACCGAACCAGCGCGCCCGCGTCAGCAGGCCGAGGCGGGCGAGGAGCTTGATCTGCGGCGGCGCGGTGAGGAGGCCGGTGTCGCTGTCCTCGATGCCGGTGACCAGGCGGAGGGCGGCCAGGAGGCAGAAGATCGAGCCTCGGCGGTAGCCGGGAGGGAGCTCGACGAGGCCGCGCGGCGCGCGCAGCAGGCGGGGGCGGAGGCGGGCGCACTCCTGCCGCACCACGGTGGCGAGGCGGCGCGGATCGGGACGCTCCCCGACGACGCTCCAGTCGTCGGGCAGCTCGCTCTCGGCGAGCGGGTAGCGGTTGCGGTCGATCTCGGTGCCGAGGACCTGGAGCGTGCGGATGCGCACCAGGGCGCCCAGAAAGGCGCTGACCTCCGGCGGCGGCGCCTTGCCGAGGAGCGCCGTCGCCAGGCAGCGGGCGAGGCGCTCGGCGTTCGCCTCCGCCTCCGCCGGGGTGGCCGGGCGGGGCCGGGTGGCGCGCCGCCGCGCGCAGGCCATCAGCTCGTCGAGCGCCTCGACCGGCCAGGCCCGCCGCCGCTGCTCGCGGGCCATGCGCAGGAAGATCGGCTGGCCCACCGGCTGGCCGCCGAGCGCGGTCTCCAGGGTGAATTCCCAGCGGTTGATCTGGGACAGCTTCTCGCCTTCCACCCCATGCTGCCGCGCGAAGTCGAAGAGCGTGTGGGCGAACGCCAGGAGCGTCTGCACGCGCTGCCGTTCGAGCGCCGAGAGGAGGAGGAGGGCGGGAGCGAAGTCGCCCAGCACGTTGCGGCAGATCTCGCCGCACAGCTCCAGCGCCTTCTCCTCGTCGAGATCCCCCGCCGGCACCCGGACCTCCTCGTCCAGCCGGCTGTGGCGGCTGCGCGCCAGCGCATCGGCCCGCCACTCCTCGCCGGCCGGGTGCTGCTCGCGGAGATCCAGGCGTGGAGCCAAAGCTACGCCAGCAGCCGCAGAAGCTCGCGCTGCGGCTCCGCGCCGGTGATCTCGGCGGCTTCCGGAGTGAGGGCGACGTTGATCTCCAGGCGCACGCCGAACTCGTCCGCGATGTAGATGCCGGGCTCGATCGAGAAGCCGGTCATCGCCATCAGGCGGCGGGTGTCGTGGGTCTCCAGGTTGTCCATGTTGGCGCCCTGGCCATGGTCCGAGGTGCCGATGGAGTGCCCGGTGCGGTGGAAGAAGAGGTCGCCGTAGCCGGCCTTCCGGATCACCCCGCGCGCCGCGTCGTCCACCTCGAAGCCGTGCACCGGCTGGTGCGGATAGCGGCTGCGCACCAGCTCCCAGGCGGCGTCGCGCGCTCCCGCCACGTGTGCGAAGATCTCGTGCTGCCGGTCTGTGGGCGCGGCGGCGCAGACGCCGCACCAGGTGATGTCCGCGTAGACGCTCGCCGGCCGCTTCTCCTTGGCCCACAGGTCGATGAGCAGGAAGTCGCCGGGGACGATCGGCGCGCTGTGGCCGGGGCCGGGCTGGTAGTGCGGGTCGGCGCTGTGCTTGTTGACGCCGACGATCGGATCGCCCTCCGACCACAGGTCGGCCTGCTCGAAGGCGTCGAGGATCCAGCGCTGCACCGTGTACTCGTCGATTCCAGTCTCCCCATGACCACTCTTCAGGATCTCGCCGACGCGGTGGAAGGCTTCGCGGACGATGCGGTGGAGATGTACGTTGGCGCGCCGGTGCCCGGCGAGCTGCTCGGCGCTCCAGGTGGCCGCGAACTGCTGCGCCAGGTCCGCCGACGAGACCAGCTCGACCCCGGCGGCGCGCAGCAGCTCGGCCGTGCCGGCGTCGAGGCGCGAGACGGAGGGGAGCTCGTTGTCCGGGCTGTACTGGGCGGCGAGGCGCTTGCCGCCGCCGATCAGGCGCGCGATCTCCTCGCGGTAGCTCTGCCAGGTCAGGTAGACCGCCTTGCCGCCCGGCAGATGGTCCAGCATCGCCGGCTCCAGGGCGTGGACGAGCTTGCGCGGCTCGCCCTGCCGCGGCACCAGGTAGTAGCAGCGGCGGGTGACCAGCTTGGACTCGTCGTTGAGCCCCAGCAGATCGAGCCCGATCGGGTCGTTGCGCTGGAAGCAGGCGAAGAACCACCCGTCGAGGCCGGCCTCGGCCAGGGCGGACTGAATGTCGGGGATGCGTTCGGCCAGCATGTCCTCTCCTCCGCGGTTACACTGTCGCGGGAGCGAGACTATCAAAGTGAAAGCCTGTCACCGCAACCGTCCGTCACCGAAACGAAAGAGCCCGATGAGACGAAGCCCCGGATCGATCGTGCTGCCGGCCTGCCTGATGACGACACTGCTCGGCTGCGCCACCGCAGCGCCCCCTGCACCCCCGGCGCCTGCTGTTGCCCCCGTCGCCGCCGCGCCTGTCCCCGCCGCACCTCCGCCGGTCCCGGCAGCGCCGGCGGTCCCTCTGTCGCGGCTCATCTGCACGGTCCAGCAGGCGCGCCGGATCTCCTTCGCCGACCTCGGCCTGCCGGCGGGGAGCCGGCCGCTCGACCTGGCGCTCGGCAAGAGCAGGATCTGGCTCCTCTTCGCGCCTTCCCTCCTGGTGGGAATCCCGCGCACGGTCGACGCCCGGGGGCCGGCGGCGATTCCCGAGTACGGCCAGGTGGAGGAGGAGATGGACATGGTCCCCGGACCGCGCCCCGACGCCTGGCGGTCGCTGGCGATCGATCCCTGGGACGGCACGCTCTGGCTCGCCTCGCCGTCGGGCCTCTGGCGCCGCCGGCCGGGCCGGCGTCCCGAGCCGGTCGTCGTCTCCGGCATGGCCGGCGCGGCGCAGGGCTTCCGCGGCGTCGCCGCGGCGCGCAACGCGGTGTGGGTGGCGCCCACCTGCGCCGCCCAGGCGGTCTGGAAGATTGACTCCAAGGGCAAGGTCCTGGCCACCGCGCTGCCGGCTTCTTCTTCCGGCGGCTGTGCGGGCGCGTGGCTCCAGCGCGACTGGAGCGGCGCTCTCCTGGCCCTGCTCCCCGGCGCCGGAGGAGAGGGCGGGCTGTTCCGTCTCGCCTTCGACGGGAGCTGGAAGCCGGCGGGCGAGATCCCCATCCCCCCCACGCTCCAATCCTGGTTCTTCTGGGGGATCGAGCCGCTGGCTCTGGGCACCGCTCCCGAGATGGCTCCCGATCCGGCGGAGCCGCTGCTCTACCGCCGCGTCGACGGCCGCGCCACGGCGTTCCACGAGGACTGCGGCCCCGGCAACGCCCTCCTCCGCGTCGACGGCGACGCCCAGGGATGGGCGGCACTGACCCGCGAGTGGCTGCTGATCGGCGAGCATGCGGCCGGACAGCAGCAGGAGAAGCCCGGTTCGCATTAGAATCCGCCTCATGAACAGCCATTCCCACATCCGCGCGCTCATCGCCGCGTTCGCCCTCATCGCCCTCGCAGCGGCCGTGCCGGCCCACGCCGTGGGCGAAGGACGCATTCTCGGCACCATCCTCGACGCCGCCGGCGTTCCCGTGGCGGACGCCCAGGTCCTGCTCTCCCGCCAGGGGAGCAGCTTCAAGCAGGAGAAGAAGTCGGACGGCAAGGGGACGTTCACCATGCTGATCCTCGACGCCACCAAGGAGTACCTGATCCACATCGAGAAGGCCGGCTTCCAGCCGCTCGAAGAGCCGGTGAAGGCGAAGATCGGGGACACCTTCCGCGTCACCTACACCCTCCAGCCGGCGGTCCAGGCCGTGGCGGCCGGTCCGCAGGCCCTGACGGGAGAGAACCAGGCGGTCCTCGCCTACAACGAAGCGGTCACCAAGCTCCAGGCCCAGGACAAAGCCGGCGCCATCGCCAAGTTCGAAGAGGCCGCGACGCTCAATCCCAAGCTGCCGGACGCGCAGATCGTGCTCGCCGAGCTCTACCTCGACCAGGGCAAGCACGCCGAGGCGCTGGCCGCCGCCGAGCGCTACCTCGCCCTGCAGCCCAACGCGCCGCGCGGCTTGAGCGTCCAGTACGACGCCTACACCGCCCTGGGCGACGCGGCCAAGGCGGACGTCGCCCTCGAAGCGCTCATCGCGGCCGATCCCGGCCACGACAGCGCCGTGCGCCTGCTCAACAAAGGGGTCAACTTCTTCAACGCCGCCAAGATCGACCAGGCGATCCAGGTCTTCGAGCGCGTCCTCCAGGTCGATCCCACCCTGGCCAAGACCCACTACATGCTGGGCCTCTCCTACGCCAACTCCGGCGACAACGTCAAAGCCAAAGAGCACCTCGGCAAATTCCTGGAGCTGGCGCCCAACGACGAGAACGCCGCCACCGCCAAGGAGATGCTGGACTACATCGAGACGAAGAAGTAGGGGGAGAGAAGGGCGCCCCCGCCCGGCAGGGACGAACACGGACGAGCACAGACAGGCACGGACGCAGAGCTCTTCCCCGTCTTCGTCCGTGTTTGTCCGTGAAAGTCCGTGTTCGTCCGGCAGGGGCGGGGGGCTAGAGCGGCAGCCGCAGGAGGGCCTCGCAGCCGCGGCCCTCCGGGCGGTTCTCCAGGGTCAGGGTGCCGCCGTGGGCTTCGGCGATCTGCCGGCTGAGGACGAGGCCGATGCCGCTCCCCTCGGGCTTGGTGGTGTAGAAGGGGACGAAGAGGTTGTCGGTGTTGGTCAGCCCGTGGCCTTCGTCCTCGACGCGGACCTCGACGAAGGCTCCGTTCTGTCGCCAGCCGATTCCCACCCCGCCGCCGGTCTGCAGCGCGGCGTCGACGGCGTTGCGGACCAGGTTGATCAGGAGCTGCTCGATCTGGTCCGCATCCGCGCCGAGCACGATCTCCGGCCCGCGCTCCACGTAGACCGGCTGGCGGACCTCGAGGGCGGCGATGCGGCGGATGAGATGGGCCAGCTCCAGCGGCGCCAGGCGCGGCGGCGGCAGCTTGGCCAGGCGCGCGTAGGCGGCCATGAAGCGGATCAGCGCCTCCGAGCGGTTGCCGATGATCTCCAGGCCGCTCAGCATGTCTTCCTTCCAGTCCTCCGGCTGCTTCTCCAGCAGGAAGGCCAGCGTCGAGGCCATCGAGCGGATGGGCGCCAGGGAGTTGTTGAGCTCGTGCCCGAGGACGCGGATCAGCCGCTTCCACGCCTGGCGCTCCTCTTCGCGCAGCGTGCGGCTGAGATCGGTGATCACCAGCAGCTTGTGCGGCAGCCCCTGCTCGCGGAAGAGGCTGCGCCGCACTTCCCAGCGGCCGGGACCGCCGGGGAAGGTCTTCGCCATGGTGCGCACTTCCTCGCCCTCCAGCAGCTCCTGGAGGCCGAGGGGCTCGGCGGCGCGGCCGAGCAGGCGGTCGGCGCTCTCGCCGAGGATGCGCTCGCCGGCGCGGTTGACCAGCCGTAGCGTCTCCTGGTCGTCAAAGGCGAAGACCGCCACGTCGACCTCTGCCATGACGCGGTGCAGGAGGGCGGTGGCCTCCACGGCGCCGAGGCGCTGCTCGCGCAGGGTGGCGGCGATGGCGTTGACCTCGTGCATGACCTGGCCGAGGGCGTCGGCCTGCTCCGGCAGCCGCGCGCGCTGGGAGAAGTCCCCCTCGCGCACCGCCCCGAGGAGATTGGCGAGCGTCTGGAGCGGGCGCACCACTTTGGTGCGCAGGCCGACGGCGAGCTTCCACCAGACCCAGAGGAGGATCACCGCCACCACCGAGATGATGCGGTTGTTGTACCCCCCCGAGTAGAGGAGGAGAAGGGTGGCGATCAGGGCCGGCAGGCCGGTGGCCAGGGCGAGGAAGAGGATGCGGCTCTCGAAGCTCAGGAAGGAGGCGAAACGGTTGCGGCGCACCCTGGGCTCCTCGAAGCCGTCGATGTCCCGGGGAGAAGGCGCGCGGACCGGCTGCGGCTCAGAGCCCATGTTTTTCAAGGCGCCGGTAGAGAGCGCTACGGGAGAGGCCGAGAGCCTGGGCCGCCTGGCTGACGTTACCGGCATAGCGCGCGAGGGCTTTCTGGATGAGGACCCGCTCGACTTCTTCGAGAGGCAGGTCTTCCATCGGCATCGGGGAGGGCGCCGACGCTTGCAGGCCGAGGTCGCGTGCCCGCACCCGCTCGGCCGTGGCCATGAGCACGGCCCGCTCCACCGCGTGGTCGAGCTCGCGCACGTTGCCCGGCCAGGAGTGGGCGTGCAGGATCTCGATCGCCGCCTCGTCGAAGCCGAGGAGCGGCTTGCGGTAGCGCTGGGCGTGCCGGCGCAGGAAGTGCTCGGCCAGAGCCAGGATGTCGGCCCGGCGCGCGCGCAGCGCGGGCAGGTGGATCTCCACGGTGTTCAGGCGGAAGAGGAGATCCTGGCGGAAGCGCCCGGCGGCCACCTCGTCCCGCAGGTCGGAGTTGGTGGCGGAGACGATGCGCACGTCGGCGTTCCTCGTCTTCGAGGAGCCCAGGCGCTCGAACTCGCCGGTCTCCAGGACACGCAGGAGCTTGGCCTGCTGGGCGAGCGAGATGTTGGCGATCTCGTCGAGGAACAGCGTGCCGCGGTCGGCCAGCTCGAAGCGGCCCACGCGGTCCGACTTGGCGTCCGTGAAGGCGCCGCGCACGTGGCCGAAGAGCTCGCTCTCGAACACCGACTCCGCGAAGCCGCCGGTGTTGACCGTCACCATGGGCATGGCGGCGCGCTGGGAGACGGCGTGGAGGGCGCGCGCCACGACGCCCTTGCCGGTGCCGTTCTCGCCGGTGATCAGGACGTTGGCTTCCGAAGGGCCGACCCGTTCGATGAGCTCGAGGATCGGCTGCATCTCGGGAGACGCGGCGATCAGGTTCGGCTGGCCGCCGTCGCCGTCGGGTCCATTGCGCAGCAGCTCGTTCTCCGCCTCCAGGTGCTTGCCCCGGCGCAACGCCCGGCCGAGGTCGACCTGGGTGCGCAGGATGGAGAGCAGGCGGTTGTTCTCCCACGGCTTCTCGACGAAGTCGCGGGCGCCCTGGCGCATCACCTCGACGGCCAGGCCGACGCTCGCCCACGCGGTCATCACCACGATGGGCAGCGAGTCGTCCAGGGAGCGCAGGCGGCTGAGCAGGTCGAGCCCCTCCTTGCCGGAGGTGGTGTCGCGGGTGTAGTTCAAGTCCATCAGCACGACGTCGAGCTCGCGGGTGGTGACCGCCTGCACGACCTCCACGGGCGAGGCGGCGGTCTCGGTCTCATAGCCCTCGGCCTTGAGCAGCAGGCGCAGGGCCTCGCGCACCTCGCGCTGGTCGTCGGCGATGAGCGCGCGGGGCTTGCGGGCGAGGGGGGAGGGCGCCGTCATGGCAAAACTCTATCCTGAAACACAAAAAAAAGAGGCTGCCGCACCCGCGGCAGCCCTGGAGGGAAACGGTGATCGTGTAGCTTGGCTAGACGGCGAATCCGCGCTGCTCGACCTCGCGCTGGTCGACTTCCCGCTGGACTCCCTGCTCCTCCTCGACAACACGGCCGTCGAAGAGGTGAATCGAACGCTCCGCATAACGGGCGAAGCGGGGATCGTGGGTGACCATGCAGATGGTGGCGCCTTCCTTGTGCAGCTCCTCGAGCAGCTCCATGACCGATTCGCTGTTGCGGGAGTCGAGGTTGCCGGTGGGCTCGTCGGCGAGCAGGATCGAGGGCTTGCCGACCACCGCGCGGGCCACCGCGACGCGCTGCTGCTGGCCGCCGGAGAGCTGCGAGGGGTAGTGCTTCATGCGGTGCGACATGCCGACCCGCTCGAGGGCCTCCTGCACGCGGTCCTTGCGCTCCTTGGAGGGCATGCCGCGGTAGGTCAGGGGCAGCTCGACGTTCTCGTAGACCGTCAGGTCGCCGATCAGGTTGAAGGCCTGGAAGATGAAGCCGATCTCCTGGTTGCGGATACGCGCCCGCTCACTGAAGGAGAGGTCGGCGACCTGCTTGGTGTTCAGCCAGTATTTCCCGTCCGACGGCGTATCGAGCAGGCCGAGGATCGAGAGGAGAGTCGTCTTGCCGCAGCCGGAAGGACCGGCGATGGAGACGTACTCGCCGTTCTTGATTTCCAGGTGGATTCCGGACAGGGCATGGGTCTCGACTTCGTCGGTCAGAAAGACCTTCGTCACTCCGTCGAGGTGGATGAGAGATTCGTTCGGGTTCATCGGTTTCCTCCCTGGTTCTTATTGCTAGAATCGATCGCTGAAGTCGATTTCTTCTCAGTTCAGACGGATATGGTCGAAACCGTCGACCTGGTTCGTATCGGAAAGAATGATCTCGTCGCCGACCGCGAGGCCGCTCAGGACCTGGGCGGTATTGACCGACAGCTTGCCGAACTGGACCGGGACGCGGACAGCCTCTTTGCCGCCGTTGATGATCTTGAACACCTCGACCTTGGCGCCGGGCTGCGCGAAGCTCGGCCGGCCCACGAAGAGGACGTCGGCCAGGCGCTCGATCTCGATCGTGCCGTCGATCTGCAGATTCGGCCGCGCACCCGGCGGCAGCGGCCCGTCGAGGGCGACGTCCATCGTCACCTGCCCATCCTGGGACGAAGGCGAGACGCGGATCACATGGCCGGGCACGATGCCGTTGCGCGTGTCGATCGAGACCCTGCGGCCGACCGTCACGTCCTTCGCCTGCGTCTCCTGGATGCGCACCTCGGCCTTGAGCAGCTCGGGCCGCGCCACGCGGGCGAGGTTGGTGCCGGCGGGAACCCGCTGGCCGACCTGCACCGGCAGCTCCTGGAGCACGCTGGGAATGCCGGCGCGCACCTTGAGCGACTCCACCTGGCGGCGGCGCAGCTCGTAGAGAGCCCGGAACTGGCCCACGCGGGCTTCCTGGGCGGCGATCTGCGCCTGGTTCGAGCTCTCGCTCTTCTTGTAGCGCTCCTTCTCGATCGTGCTCTGCTTGGCGAGCTGATCGGAGTGCAGGCGGGAGCGCTTGAGGTTGAGCTCGGGGATGATCTGGTCCTTGTAGAGCTTCTGATCGGCCTCGAGCTGGAGCGCGGCCTGCCGGTCCTCGGAATCGGCCGCCGCCATCTGCGCCTGCTGGTTGAGCAGGGCGCTGGAGAGCTGCGCGCGCAGGTTCTGGAGGTCGGCTTCCGCGGCGTGGAGGTTCGACTCCGCCTCGAAGGCGTTCTGCTCGATCTCGGGATTGTTGAGCTCCACCAGAATCGTATCGGGTTTCACCGACACGCCGGGGAGGGCGGGGATGCTCTCGATGCGGCCTTCGACCGGGGCGGAGATCCAGCGGATGTCCACAGGAACGAGCTGCCCGGCGCCGCGCACCTCGCGCAGCATCGGGCCACGCTCCACCTTGCCGGTGAACAGGGAGCTCTTCTCCAAGGTGGGCATGGCAGGCTTGAGCTGGGAGATGCCGACGGTGACACCGGCGATGACGATGGCGAGCGCCACAAAGAGAATCATGCGCCGCAGGCGGCGCTTTTCGACTTGTCCGGTACGGGGTTTATCCATAGTCTCCTCTTGCCGACTCGCCCCTATTACGCACGTCGTGTGCCACCAGTTACAGGTCGAGACAAAAGATTGAAAATAAAGGGATTGATGTGATCGCGCAGAATTTGAAGCGGCGGCCGGCTGTCCGTTCCCGGGATTCCGGCGTCCCGGAACCGGACAGTCGCGTGATAACCTTCCCCCATGGCTTCCCCCCGGAAAGACAGCGCCGAGCTGCACCGCAGCACCGCCCCCACGACCCTCGGCTTCGGCGTCATCACGGTCAGTGACACGCGCGGGCCCGAAGACGATGTGAGCGGCCGTTCCCTGGCCGCCCTCGCCCAGGTCGCCGGCCACCGCGTCGAGGGGCCGGTGCTGGTGGTGGACGACGTCGCCGCCATCCGCTGGGCGGTGCGCCGGATGCTCGCTCTTCCTTCCATCGACGTCGTGGTGCTCACCGGCGGCACCGGTTTCTCGCCGCGCGACGTCACCCTCGACGCCGTCGTGCCGCTCTTCGACAAGCCGGTCGAGGGGTTCGGCGAGCTCTTCCGCATGCTCTCCTGGCAGCAAGTGGGGGCCGCCGCCATGCTGAGCCGCGCCACCGCCGGCCTCGCCGGCGGACGCGCCATCTTCCTCCTCCCCGGCTCCCCCAAGGCCGTCTCCCTCGCCATGGAGAAGCTCATCCTCCCCGAAGTCGGCCACCTCCTCGGCCAGGCCCGCCGCGAGCCTCCCGCCAGGCGGCCCGATCCGGACGGCCCGTAGCGGACCCCGGCCCCTTAGTAGCGCCGCCGCCGGCCGCCGCGGAGCAGGCGCCAGATCGCCAGGAGCACGATCGAGCCGAGCACGGCGATGACCAGGCTGCGGAAGTCCAGGTCTCCCGTCAGCCCGCCGAAGCCCAGCCGCGTCGACAGATACCCGCCGAGCAGCGCGCCCACGACGCCGATGAGGATCGTGACGATGCAGCCACCGGGATCCTGCCCCGGCATCACCCATTTGGCGATGGCCCCTGCAATCAATCCCAGAACGATCCACGCGATCAGTCCCATCTCTTCCCCCTTCCCTTCGTCCAGGGAGCCTCATTGCGAGCAACGTGCCAGCGCCGAAGACCGCCTGTGTCTCATAGAATGTCCCCGCCATGTCCGAACCCACCCCAGACGCCGGCCCCCGCCTCTACCTCATCGACGGCTACTCGAACATCTTCCGTGCCTTCTACGCCATCCGTAATCTCTCCAATTCCAAGGGGGAGCCGACGAATGCCGTCTACGGCTTCGTGCAGATGCTGCGCAAGCTGCTGCGCGAGGACAATCCGGAGCTCGTCGGGGTCGCCCTCGACGTCGGCAAGACCTTCCGCAGCGAGAAGTACGAGGAGTACAAGGCCAACCGCGCGCCGATGCCCGAGGACCTGGCGAGCCAGATGCCTTACATCCGCCGCGTCCTGGAGGCCTATCGCATCCCCATCCTCGAGCTCCAGGGCTACGAGGCGGACGACGTCCTCGGCTCCCTCTCCTGCCGCGCCGCCGAGGCCGGCTACCAGGTGGTCCTGGTCTCCGCCGACAAGGACCTGATGCAGCTCGTCGAGCCCCGCGTCTCGCTCTACCACACCGGCCGCACCAAGCTCTACGGCCCGGCGGACGTGGAGGAGGACTTCGGCGTGCCGCCGTCGAAGGTGGCCGACGTCCTGGCGCTGATGGGCGACGCGATCGACAACATCCCCGGCGTGCCCGGCATCGGCGACAAGGGGGCCAAGGGGCTGATCAAGGAGTACGGCTCGCTCGAAGAGCTCCTGGCCCGCGCCGGCGAGGTGACCCGCAAGAGCTACCGCGAGGGTCTCCTGGAGCACGCGGACCAGGCGCGCCTGTCGAAGGAGCTGTCGACCATCCACACGAATCTGGACATCCCGTTCGATCCCGAGGCCCTGCACCACGATCCGCCGGACCCGGCCGCCCTGCGCACCCTGTTCACCGAGCTGGAGTTCTTCTCCCTGGTCGAGGAGCTCAAGGCCACGGAGGCCGAGCTGGCCGGCACCGTCCCCGGCATCGCGCCGGGCACGGAGGCGATGACGCCGGCGGACTGGCAGGCGGCGACGGCCGCCCTGCTCGATGGGCTCGACGCGAAGGGCGGCGGTGAGCTCTATGTCTCCACCCTCGGCGAAGAGCGCCCGCTCGGCCTGGCGGTGACGGGAGCCGGCGATGCCGCGCCGGTCGTCTACGCCGATTTCCGCCGCGACGGGATGCGCGACGTCGTCCTGGCGAGCCTGGCGCGCTGGATCGAAGCGCCCGCGGTCCACCTCTCGGGGCACAATCTCAAGGAGGTCCTCCGCCTCTGCCGGAGCGGTCCCCTCTGCCAGGCCGCCCTCTTCGACGCCATGCTGGTCTCCTACCTCCTGAAGCCCTCCATCCACGGCCACACCCTGGACGAGCTGGCCCTGGAGCGGCTCGGCCGCAAGCCGATCACCGCCAAGGAGGCCGGCTGGGACAAGGGGCAGGAGCCGCCGGTGGGCGACTCGCGCCTCGCCGCCTACGCCGCCGAAAGGGTGGCCTTCGCCCGCCAGATGGCGGCGGTCATGCGCCAGGAGCTGGCCGCCGGAGGAGACGCGGACAAGCAGAGCGCCCTGGCCACCGTCTACGCCGAGATCGAGGTGCCGCTGGTCCCCGTCCTCGTCGGCATGGAAGAGGCCGGCATCCTCCTCGACGTCGACTTTCTCAAGGACATGTCCGCCGAGCTGGGCAAGGAGCTGTCCGGCCTGGAGGAGGAGATCTTCAAGCAGGCCGGCGAGCGGTTCAATCTCAACTCGCCGCAGCAGCTCGGCTTCATCCTCTTCGAGAAGATGCAGCTCCCCGGGCTCAAGAAGACGCAGAAGACCAAGAGCTACTCGACCGGCGCCGAGACGCTGGAGGAGCTGGCCTCGCGCGGCTACCCGATCGCCGAGCTGCTGCTGCGCTACCGCGAGCTCTCCAAGCTCAAGTCGACCTACGTCGACGCCCTGCCGGCCCTGGCCGGCCCGGACCACCGCCTCCACACCCGCTTCAACCAGGCGGTGGCGGCCACCGGGCGCCTCTCCTCGGCCAATCCGAACCTGCAGAACATCCCCATCCGCACCGAGCTCGGCCAGCGCATCCGCAAGGCCTTCATCGCCGGCCCCGGCAACGCCCTGGTGGTGGCCGACTACAGCCAGATCGAGCTGCGCGTCCTCGCCCACATCGCCGACGAGAAGGCGCTGATCGACGCCTTCGCCAAGGGAGAGGACGTCCACCGCGCCACCGCCGCCACCGTCTTCGGGGTCGCCCCCGAGCTGGTCACCGCCGAGCAGCGCCGCGCCGCCAAGACGATCAACTTCGGCATCGTCTACGGCATGAGCGCCTTCGGGCTCAGTCAGGCGCTCAGCATCCCGACCCGCGAAGCAGACCGTTTCATCACCGCCTACCTGGACCGTTACCCCGGCGTCCGCCGCTACGTCGAGGAGACCGAGAAGAGCGCCGAGAAGCTGGGCAAGGTCGAGACGCTCTATGGCCGCGTGCGCTGGCTGCCGGACATCCAGAGCAAGAACCGCGCGCTGCGCGAAAACGCGAAACGGATGGCCATCAACGCCCGCATCCAGGGCACCGCCGCCGACCTCCTCAAGAAGGCCATGATCGCCATCGACCGCCGTCTGCGCCGCGAGCACCCGGACGCCCACCTCCTCCTCACCGTCCACGACGAGCTGGTCTTCGAGGTCCCGGAGGCCGAGGCCGAGCCGGTGGCGAAGCTGGTCAAGGAGGAGATGGAAGGGGTGGCGGAGCTGGCGGTGCCGCTGGTGGTGGATGCGGGGTGGGGGAAGAGCTGGTACGAAGCCAAGGCGTAAGTAAGCCCGTCCCGGTTGCCGGATAGTATGGCCCAATGCCACCATCCCGCTCCCCGTCTTTTTCCGTCCTTGCAGTCCTTGCAGTCCTTTATTTCCTTTTTCTCCTCCTCGCCTGCGGCGAGCCGGCCGGGCCTCGCCGGCCTCTGATCGACAGCGGGCATGCTCTCGATCTGCTGACCGAGCGGCAGGATCTCGCGCTTCCCCCGGCGCTGGGCGGCAACCGGTTTCTTTCCGGGTGGTGGCCGTGGAAGACGCCGCAGGGGCAGGTGGTGCTGACGCCGAGCGCTCCCGAGGCGCGGCTGGAGATCGTGAATCTCGACCGCCGGCCGCGGGCTCTGATCCTGGATCTGCTGGAGGCGACCCCGGGGCAGGTGCGGGTGACGGCCGGCGGGCGCGCGGTGGGCTCGTTCCCTTTGCGCGATCCGCTGGAGGTGCCGCTGCCGGCGGATCTGCCGCTGGGACGGGTGGTGATCGACCTGGCGTTCTCTCCGGGGGAGCACAACGTGGTGGCGGCGGCGGTGCGGCCGGTGCTTCCCGAGGGGCAGGTGCTGGTCCGCGGCAAGGATCTGGTGCAGTCCGGCGACTCTCTGGTGGACGTCGTGCGGCCGGCGATCCCCGGCGCGCGGCTGGTCGGCGCATTCGTGCCGCCGGAGGAGCCGCGGCCGGGGCAGAGCTTCGAGCTGACGCTGGAGCGCGAGGACGGCACGCCGATCCGCCACTTCGCCTGGTCGCCGAGCTTCTGGAACCGGATGCACGGGTCGCGCACGATCGCGCTCGATCTGGGCGATGCCGAAGGCCTCGCCGGCTCCCGGCTGGTGCGCGTGCGCCTGCTCGCCCGTGGCGCCGGTCCGGCGGGACGCTGGGCGGGGCTGGCCCTGGCCGGCGGCGCCGGTAGCCAGGAGGCTCCTCCGGCGGCTTCGCCGATGCCGGTCTCGACAGAGAAGACTCCGCCCCGGCTGGTCATCCTCTATGTGCTGGACGCCCTGCGCGCCGATACGGTGGCTCATCTCGGCGGTCCGCCGGGCATCTCGCCGGTTCTGGACCGCCTGGCGCGGGAGGGGGTGACGTTCCGCGGTCATCGCAGCGTCGCTCCCAATACGCTGCCGTCCACCAAGGCGCTGTTCACCGGCCATGCCTTCGTCTCGCGCGGCGGCTGGAAGCTCGATCCGGCGGACGGGCCGACGCTGGCCGAGATGTTCCGCCAGGCCGGCTATCACACCGGCCTGTTCTCGGGGAACGTCTACGTCAGCGCCGCCTACCAGATGGACCGCGGCTTCGAGCATGCCGCGAACGAGGTGCTCATCGAGGGGTACACGGCGGCCGAGCACCCGGCGCACAACGAGAACGCGGCGCGCGCCCACGCCTCGGCGCTCGCCTGGCTGCGCACGCTGCCGCCGGGCGCCAGGGCCTTCCTTTATCTTCATGTCATCCATCCGCACAATCCGTACGATCCGCCGGAGCCCTTCCGCTCGCGCTGGACGGCGGGCATCCCGTCGCGGATCGAGGGGAGCACCGAGACGCTGACGGCGATCCAGCACGGACGCCTGACAGCCAGCCCGGACGACCGCCGCCGGCTGCGCGGCCTGTATGACGGCTCGCTCGCCTATGCCGACGCCGAGATCGGCCGCTTCCTGGAAGAGGCCGCGGCCGTGGTGCCGCCGCGGGAGACGCTGGTGGCGGTCACCGCCGACCACGGCGAGGAGCATTTCGAGCACGGCGGCATCCTCCACGGCTTCACGGTCTACGAAGAGATGCTGCGCATCCCGCTCATCCTCTGGGCGCCGGGCCGCCTGGCGCATGCGGAGGTGAAGGAGGAGACGAGCACTCTCGACCTCCACGCCGCGTTGCGGGAGCTGAGCGGGCTGAAGAAAGTGGATTCAACGGATTCAACGCGGGACCCGGAAGGTGTGCGCTTCGTCGCCGCGTCCAGCGTGAAAGGCGGGATCTATGCCGCGAGCGCCGGGCGCTGGAAGGTGGTCTGGGCGCCGCGGGTGGGTCTGGGCTGGGGGCAGGGGGAGGCGATCGGCCGCTCCCACGATCCCGAGTACCTCTTCGACCTGGCAGCCGACCCGGGCGAGACCGTCAACCGCGCCGGGCACGGCGACCTCGCCGCCGCCTGGCTGCGCTCGCGCCTCCTCGCCTGGATCGAGGGGAAGCGCGAGGAGGGGGACGAGAAGGGGGCGCCGGTGGACGCGGAGACGCTGAGCCGGCTGCGGGCTTTAGGGTACGTGAATTAGGGCACCCCGTTCCGCCGATACACCACCAGCACCTCGCCCGGCGCGCGCATCGCCTCGCGGTGCACCTCCTCGTAGCGCCGCTGGAACCAGCGGTGCTGGAGGAGCGGGCCGGTGAAGACGGCGAGCTTCTCGTGATGGAGAAGGAAGGCCGTCGGATGGTCGCGGAAGGCGCCGATGATGTCGTTTTTGAGGAGAAAGGGGAGGGAGCGCGGCGTGACCAGGCCGACGAGGTCCTCCACCGGCCGGTCGCTGAAGTAGGCGAGAGTCCCCACCTCGACGTAGGACACCTCGTCGCCCGGCGCGGAATTGGCGCGGATCCAGGCGGCGGTCCGTTCGTAGAGAGTGAAGCGCGGGAAGGCGCGGGGCCGCGTCGCCTCCTTGACGGTGCGGGTGAGGAGGGGCGTGAAGACGAGGAGGAAGGCGAGGCCCGCGGCGAGCAGCGCCGAGGTCCGCCGGGCCGGCTCCGGTAGCGGCAACAGCGCGGCGAGGCGCCGGCCGATCTCGCCGGCGAGGAAGCAGACGCCATAGAACGCGGCGGCCACCACCGGGATCATGTACCAGGTGTAGGCCGGCACTCCGAGGAGCGGATAGGCGAGCGCCAGCGCGGCGGCGTTGGCGGCGAGGAGCCGGAGGGTGCGCCCGCCGCGCCAGGCGACGGCGGCGAGGCCGAGGCCGCCGATCAGCAGGAGAAGAAGGGCGCGGTCGCCCGCGTAGAGCTGGTTGATCTGGGCCAGGGCCTCGGGCCAGAAGGCCCACCCCGCCTTCCAGGCCGCGCGGAGCGCCGCCGCCTGCGCGCGCTTCGCCTCCAGGGTGTGGGGGAGGAGCTGTCCGAACCAGAGCCGCGCCGAGATCAATCCGGCGGCGACCACGGCGCCCAGAGCGGCTCCATAGCGCCAGGGGAGGCGCCGCCGTTCTCCCCAGAGAAGCAGACCGAGAATCCCGGCGCCGAGCAAGGCGTCGGGCCGGCACCAGACCGCGCAGCCGGCGGTGAGGCCGGCGGTGAGACCAGATAGACCGGGGTGCCGCTCCGCCAGCGCCGCCGCGGCGAGGAGGAGGAAGAGGGTGAAAGGCACCTCGCTGCCGTGCTGCACCCAGATGTAGTGGCAGGTCACGAGCAGGCTCCCCGCCGCCAGGGCCTCCGGCCACCGATCGCGGCTGTCGCGGAGAGCGAGGAGGGCGATGCCGGGCAGGGCCACGGTGGTGGCCAGGGTGCCGAGCCAGGGGATGGGGATCGCGGTCAGGCGGGTGAGCAGGGCGAGGAGCAGGCCGAACCCCGGGGCCGTGGTGCCGAACACCCGCTGCCCGGGATTGAAGACGAAGCCGTGCCCGGCCGCCAGGTTCCAGGCGTAGCGGTAGGTGATGTAGAAGTCGTCGAAGCTCTTCGCCCCGAGCCGCCAGGTGGCGTAGACGGCCGGAGCCAGCCAGAGCAGGGCCGCCGCGGCGAGGACGGACCGGGGCGGGCGGCGGTCTTCTGGAACCATCTAGTCCACCGGATTCCCGGTCCCTTCCTCGCCGTGCTTGCCGCCGCCGCGCCAATCCGCGTCACGGCGTGCAAAAACGTCCAGCTCGCGGGGCACCTCGATGAGGGTGCGGCTCTTCGCCGGATCGCAAGTGTCGTTCTCGCATTCGTAGGTATAGACGTTCCACTCCTCCCGCCGGCTGAAGGCGGTGAGAGTCTGATAGGTATTGCAATGTCCGCATTTGACGGAGATATTGCGGATGTTGATCTCATCGGCCATGGGGCTCCTCCTGACCGGAGCGGCCACCATCGCCGCTCCGCGAGCGAATCATCCCATGCCTGGTCTGCAATTTGCACAAAAGGGGGGAATGAAGGGATTGAGGAGAGCAAGACGATGCCGTTCTGGCCGATGCGCCGCTTTTTCACTGCTCGCCACCCTGGTGATGGGGCAGGCGGCGGCGGCCCAGGCCCCGAAGGCGGCAGAGGAGCCGCCGGCGACCTTCGGTGAGGAGGTCTCGGTCGGCTACGTCCTGGTCCCCGTCGTGGTGCGCTCCGGCACGGGCTACGTCAAGAACCTGGACCAGGACGATTTCAAGATCCTGGTCGACGGCCGGCGGGTGGCGGTGGACAGCTTCGAGCGGCGGGCGGACGCACCGGCGAGCGTCGCCGTGTTCCAGGACCTCTCGGGGAGCATGGAGAATGGCGCCAAGCTCGAGCTGAGCCGCGGCGTGGTGCGTTTCTTCCTCGACAAGGCCGTCTCCGGGGACGAATTCGCCCTCGCCACCTTCGCCAGCGGCGATCTCCAGGTGGAGGTCCCCTTCACGGCGGACCTTGCGGCGGTGCGCGAATCGGTCCAGGGCTGGAAGGCCTACGGCACCACGGCGCTGCACGACGCGGTCGCCGCCATGCCGGACATCTCCGCCGAAGGGCACAACCCGAAGCGCTTCGCCATTCTCATCACGGACGGCGTCGACAACGCCAGCCAGCTCACGCCCGAGAAGGCGCGGGAGATCGTGCAAGGGGCGCAGCTCCCGGTGTACGTCATCGGGCTGGACTCGGGCAACCCGTTCGAGCTCACGGCGGAGGGGAAGAAGATCTACCGCTACGCCGACGTCTTGAATCTCCTCGCCGTGACGACGGGAGGACGCTACTATTCGATCTCGAGCCAGGAGGACCTGCAGAAAGCGCTCGCCGCCATCCTGGAGGACCTGCGGCACCAGTACGTGCTGGGGTTCACCACGGGGCAGGGGCCGTCGCGCCAACGCAGCCTCAAGGTGGAAGTAAAGGCCGGAGACCGGACTGTCCTGTTCCGGCGTGGGTACAAAGGATCGCCGCCCGCCCAGTTTTTGGACGTGAAGGGCGTGAAGGGCGGCTGAAAAGCAACTCCAGAACCAGGAGGATTGGACATGCACAACAAACTGTCGATGATCGTTGTCGCTTTGGTCATGACCACGGCTCTGACCGGATGCGCCACCAAGAAATACGTCCGCCAGGAGACCGGCGCGGTCAACACGCGGGTCGACGACGTCCAGGGACAGGTCGAGTCGGCGCAGACCCGTCTCGGTGAGCACGACAAGACGCTCGCCTCCCATGAGCAGCAGATGGGGCAGATCTCGAAGACCGCCCAGGAGGCGCTGCAGCGCGCCGAGGACGCCGGCAAGCTGGCCGAAGGCAAGTTCCTCTATGAGACCGTGCTCACCGACGACAAGGTGAAGTTCGGCTTCGACACCTCCGAGCTCTCGCCCGAGGCCAAGGCGGCCCTCGACGAGTTCGCCGAGCAGCTCAAGACCCAGAACAAGGGCGTCTACATCGAGATCCAGGGCCACACCGACAATGTCGGCTCGGACAAGTACAACGAGGAGCTGGGCGAGCTGCGGGCCGAATCGGTCCGCCAGTACCTGAGCCAGGCGCACCAGTTCCCGCTGCACCGGATCAACGTCATCTCCTATGGGGAGAAGTCGCCCATCGCCGACAACAAGACGCGCGACGGGCGCAACCAGAACCGGCGCGTGGCGCTGGTCGTCCTGCGCTAGGAAGCTCCCGGAGCGGCGGGCCTCCCCGGCCCGCCGCGGCGCTTTTACGATAGTCTGATGGCCGGCCATGAATTCCAGCTATCAGCTCTTCAAGCTCGGCTTGCTCGCCGTCCTGCCCCTCACCAAGGACGCGATCCACGTCTACATCGGCTTCCTCTGCCTGCTCGTCGCCCTCATCCTCTTCCGCCGCAAGCTGAGCTCCTTCACGGCTCTGATTCCCGGGCTGCTGGTGGCCTGCGCCCTCGAGGTCTTCGACCTGCGCGACGGCTTCGCCTGGATGGAGAGCGTCAAGGACGTCGTCAACACGAACCTGATGCCGTTCGTGCTGGTGCTGCTCGCCCGCTGGCGCGCTTTCAACTTGTGAAGGCTCAGCTCACGAGGCTCGCCTCGGCCAGCAGGCGGGCGAGATGGGCGGGGTCCACGGGTTTGACCAGGTAGTTGTCGAAGCCGGCCTGGAGCGCGCGGCGGCGGTCCTCCGGCTGCCCATAGCCGGTCATGGCGATGAGGGCCATGCGCCGCGTTTCGCCGCCGGCGCGGATCCGCCGCGCCACTTCGTTGCCGTCGAGCCCGGGCAGGCCGATGTCGATGAGCGCCACGTCGGGAAGCTCGGCGAGGGCGCGCTCGACCCCCTCGGGCCCGTTCTCCGCCAGGTCCACACGATGGCCCCAGATCTCCAGCAGGTCGCGCAACGACTCGCGGCCGTCGAGGTTGTCCTCCACCACCAGGATGCTCAAGGCGCGCTTCTCTCCCGGCGGCACCGGAGGGGCCACGACGACCGGCCAGGCACCGCTCGTTCCGGTGGCGCCGGCGCGCCGGACGGAGCGCCGCGAGGAGCGCAGGGGCAGGCGGACGATGAGCTCGCTCCCCTGGCCGGGGCCGGCGCTGTGCGCCTCCACGCGGCCGCCGTGGAGCTCGACGAGGCCGCGCACCAGCGGCAGCCCGAGGCCGAGCCCGCCTTCCGAGCGGCTGCGCGAGCTCTCCACCTGGGTGAACGGCGCGAAGATCTGTTGCAGCATTTCCGGGGTGATGCCGACGCCCGTGTCGCGCACGCGCACCGTCCCCTCGTTGTTCTCGGTGCGCACCGAGAGCGTCAGGGTGCCGCCGCGCGGCGTGTACTTGATGGCGTTCTGGACCAGGTTGCAGATCACCTGCTCGAGGCGGACCGGATCGCCCTCCACCCACACCGGTTCGGTCTCGACCCGGAGCTCCAGGCCGTGGCCGGCGGCGAGGGCGGCGAGGTCGAGCTCGACGAGGCAGTGGGAGACCACCTCCGCGAGGTCGACCGTCTGGCGCTTGAGGATGATCTTGCCGAGAGTGACCCGGGAGACGTCGAGGAGATCGTCCACCATGCGCACCAGGTGCCGGGTCTGGCGCTCGATGACGTCGCGCTGGCGCAGGTCCTGGTCGCTCCGCGAGCCGGCCTCGTCGAGCACCCAGAGGGCGTTGCGGATGGCGGCGAGAGGATTGCGCAGCTCGTGCCCGAGCATGGCCAGGAACTCGTCCTTGCGGCGGTCCGCCTCGGTTTGCCGGTCCAGCAGGTCGCGCACCTGATACTGCCGCCGCCGGGCGCGCTGCGCGGCCTTGACGGCGCTCAGCAGGGTGCTGACACGCACCGGGCGTTCGAGGATGGTGGCGTTGCTGAGCGGCCCCAGAGAGGAGAGGATCGACTCGCTGCTGCCGCTGCCGCGGCTGAAGATGATCAGCGGCAGGTCCGACCACGGGCCTTGTTTCCCCAAGACCTCGCTGAGGGTTTGCAGCGTCCGGGGCTGGAGCGCCTCTTCGGCGAGGATGGCCACGGCGGCGCCGGCCTCGATCTCCTGGAAGAGGATGTTTTCGTCCAGGCAGGGCAGGCACGCCAAGCCCTCCTGGGAGAGGAGCTGACAGGCCAGAGAGGCGTCTCGCCCGGTCGGCGCGAGGATGAGGACCCTGTCTTGCGGCTTCGATGGTTCAAGCATGGCTGTCGTCCCGCTTGTCATTCAATAAGGGCTTCGCCTCTCCGGTGTAGCCGAGCTGCCCCGAAAGCACGCCATTGAATTCCTGCAGCTCGCGCCCGACGCGCACGCCGGTGTCGCCGATGCGCAGCTCGCGGATGCTGTGCTCGTGCCGGCCGGCCCGTTTCTTGACCGTCGAGATGGCCTGCCGCACCTGGCCGAACGCTTCGAAGTAGCGCAGCAGGATCACCGTGTCGGCGATGTAGGAGAGGTCCACCGGCGAGGCCACGCCCTGCCCCAGGATGCCGTACTGCGCCATGATCAGCAGGGACAGCACGCCGCGCTGGTTGAGGAACGAGAGTAGCTCGTGCAGGTGGAGAGTGAGATGGTTGTCCGACGGCATGGCGTTGTGGTAGCCGTTCAGGCTGTCCATGACCAGGACGCTCGTGCCATCCTCGACCCGGCGCCGCACGTCCTCGGCGAGCTCGCCGGGCGTCAGCTCGGCGGGATTGACCTGGCGGAGGGTGACGAGGCCGGAGTCGCGGTGCTTCGCCATCTTCATCCCGAGCCGCTCGGCGCGGTCGATCCAGGTGACCGGCGCCTCGTCGAAGCTGTAGACGATCGAGCGCTCGCCGCGCAGGGCCGCGGCGGCGACGTACTGCGCCGACAGGGTCGACTTGCCGACTCCGGCCGGACCGAGGAGCATCGTGCTGGTGCCGCGGTGGATGCCGCCGCCGAGCATCGCGTCGAGCTCGGCGACGCCGCTCGAGATCGGCTCCGGATGGCCGCCGGCTTCGTGCTCCGCCGCCATCAGGCGAGGAAAGACCTTCATGCCGCCGGTGGCGATGAGGTAGTCGTGGTATCCCTCGCGGAACTTGATGCCGCGGATCTTCTGCACGCGCAGCCGCCGGCGTTGCCCGCCATACCCCGGCGCGAGCTGCTCCAGGCCGATGACGCCGTGGGTCAGGCTCTGGAGCTGGAAGTCCCCCGTGTTGCCGCCGCCGTAGTCGAGGAGGATGACGGTGCAGTTGCGGCCGGTGAAGTAGTGCTTGAGGGCGAGGATCTGCCGCCGGTAGCGCAGCGAGTCGCGGGCCAGCAGGCGCATCTCGGAGAGCGAGTCGAACACCACGCGCGAGGGACGCACCCGCTCGACGGCGTCGAGAACCGTCCGCGTCGTCTCCGACAGCTCGACCTCGGACGGATGGAACAGCGTGTACTGGGAGTCGGCCTTCAGGCTCTCCTCGGCGGTCTGCAGGTCGCAGATGGTGATCCCGTCGAGCGACCAGCCATGGGAGCCCGCGACGTCGCGCAGCTCTTCTTCCGTCTCGGACAGGGTGGCGTACACGCCGGACTCGCCCAGGCGCGCCCCTTCGAGCAGAAACCTCATCGCCAGAGTGGTCTTGCCGGCTCCGGGATCGCCCTCGATCAGGTACATGCGGTTGCGCGGCAGACCGCCGCCGAGGATGTCGTCCAGGCCTTCCACTCCGGTCGATGCACGCTCGGAAACGTTGAATGTCTTTTCCATGGCCGCGACGCTCGTGCAAATCGAATGCCCGAGCTTTGCGCCGCTTGAGGGAAGGCTGGAGAAGGGATGGAGCCCGCCCGGGAGCCGCGCTCCCGGGCGGGAAAGGGGATCAGTGCTCGGTGGGCTCGTTGTTGGGCGAATTCGCACCGGCCAGCGGGCCGGAGCCGTCGCGGCCCGGATGGTCCGGGATGGTCACCAGGACCTGGCCGACGTTGTTGGTGTAGTCGGACTCGGCGAAGTTGTGGCACAGGCCGGTGGCGGTGTCGAGCGCCCGGCAGGGCTGGGTGCTGGAGCCCTGGAAGGCCGGGTTGGCGGTGATGCGGATGATGTACTGGCCCGGCGGCACCGGCGGCTGGCCGTCGCCGCCGTCGAGGACGAAGTACTGGCCGCCGAGGAAGAAGCGGTAGGTGTCGGTCCAGCCGTGGCTGATCCCCTGGTTGCCGTGGGCGGTCAGGCTGCCGCAATTACGGTATTCCGGATTTTTCGGCGCCTCTCCCATGTAGGCCGGGTTGGGATCGGTGTCGAGCATGCAGAAGCCGCGCTTGGCGGCCTTCCAGATGTGGCCGGTGGCGGGATCGATCAGCTCGTACGTCGCATAGTTCCGGAAATGGAAGTGCTGGTGGCAGGTGGCGAACTCGTACAGGCCGTCATTGGCCTGGTAGTGGGCGAGCGGATCGCCGATGTCGATGTCCTCGTCGCCGACGTTGGCGGTCATGACGGTGAAGCGGATGAGGCGGTGCGTGCCCGCCGTGACCCCGCCCTCGACGACGCTGCAGGCGTCGGGCGACAGCTTCTCGTCGCGGACGACCCAGCCGTGCTCGAGCTCGTCGGTGCGGACGATCATGTCCGGCTGGGCGGCGGCGGGATGCGGGAAGGCGGCGGCGAGGGACAGGGCACAACCAAAAGCCAGACCGGTGAGTGACAACATTCCACGATAACTCGTCATTACGAAGTCTCCTCTCGAGATTGCCGGCGGCGTTCCAGGGCGGCCGGCATGTTCATGTCAGGGCTTACACTCTACTAGTGTGCCGCGAGCGGGCAAATGTGCGCCGGCGCGGCGTCCGCCTTAGCGGTTGCGTCAGATGGCATTTCTGCTAAACTGCCCGCCCTCCGAGCAATTTCGGTGGTTTTTTCTCAGGACTCGGGATGACCTCTCGGGCGCCGGGAGGAGCACATGTCTCTTCGTTTTCGTGTCGTCCGGGTATCTCTCTGTCTGTTGTCTTTGAATTTTCTGGTTGGCAACATCGCGCGGGCCGATCGCCTCGAGCTCGTCTCCCGCGCCCTGCCGGAGCTGGTCTCCGACACGGCCGGCCAAGGCGGCACGCTGCTGGCGGCGAGCGCCGACGCGCGCTGGACCGTCTTCGCCAGCAGCGCGCCCAATCTGGTGTCCGGCCAGATCGACACCAATCAGGTCGACGACGTCTTCCTCTATGACCGCGACAACGGGTCCGTCACCCTGGTGAGCCATCTGCCCGGCTCGGCGGCGGCCACCGGCAACGGCCTGTCCGGGACCTCGGCCGTAATCAGCGCCGACGGCCGGTACGTGGCGTTCCTGAGCCAGGCGAAGAATCTGATCTCCGGGCTTCCGGGACAACCACGACGGATCGTCGCGACGGTTGTGCAAACGGAATGCCCGCTTTCTACGCTGGTCAAGGAAGGGCTGGAACAACCGTCCCGACCCCTGACCTCTAAAATACCAGCCGCTCAAAACAATTCGTCAATTTTATCGTAGAACTCGGACGACCTCTCGAACGTCTGGAGAAATTACATGTCATCTATGGGTCTTCGTTTCGCCCGTTCAGTATGCCTGTGCCTGTGTCTGTGTTTCATGAACTTCTCCATGGGAAATATTGCGCGGGCCGATCGCCTCGAGCTCGTCTCGCGCGGCCTGCAGGAGCAGGTCTCCGACACGGCCGGCGGCGCGAGCTCGCTACCCACGAGCGGCGCGAATCAGCGCTCCCTGGTCAGCGCCGACGGACGCTGGTCCGTCTTCGTCAGCTCCGCCCCCAACCTGACCTCCGGCCAGGTGGACACCAACTCGACCACCGACGTCTTCCTCTACGACCGGGTGAACGACGCGGTCACCCTGGTCAGCCACGCCAACGGGGCCTTCGGCACGGCGGCCAATGGCGCCTCGCTCGCCCCCTCGATCAGCGCCGACGGGCGCTGGATCGCCTTCGGCAGCGAGGCCACCAACCTGAGCCCGGGCCAGACCGATACGAACGCCGCCCGCGACGTCTTCCTCTATGACCGCGACACCGGGGGGATCACCCTGGTCAGCCGCACCGGGGCCTCGGCCACGACCACCGGCAGCAGTCTCTCCACCGATGCGCTGATCAGCACCGACGGCAGCGCCGTGGTCTATGTGAGCCGCGCCCCGAACCTGATGGCGGGCCAGTCCGACCTGAACACTGCGGACGACGTCTTTCTGTGGAGCCGGGCCACCGGCACCAACGTCCTGGTCAGCCACATTGCGTCCAGCGCCACCGGCGCCCAGTTCGGCACCGCCTCCAACGAGCCGGTGATCAGCGCCGACGGCAACTGGGTGGCCTTCTCCAGCACGGCGACCAGCCTGGTTTCCGGCGTCACCGATTCGAACCTGTCGACGGACGTGTTCCTCTGGAACCGGACGGCCAACACCAACCAGCTCGCCAGCCACACCTCCGCCTCGGCCCTGACGGCCGGCAACAGCAGCGCCGCGAACCCTCGCCTGAGCGCCGATGCGAGCACCGTGCTGTTCCGCGGCAACGCGAACAACTACGTCGCCGGCTTTGTCGACGGCAACACCGGCTCCGACCTCTACCTGTTCAGCCGCGACACCGGAGCCATCACCCTGGTGAACCATGCGGCCACGTCGCTGACCACCAGCGGCAACCGCCCGGCCGACGAGGCGGCGCTCAGCGCCGATGGAAGCTGGGTCGCCCTGGCCAGCAACGCCACCAACCACGTGGTGGGACAAGTGGACGGCAGCACCTCCACCACCGACGTCTTCCTGTTCAATCGGGCCGATGGCACGCTCTCTCTGGTCAGCCGCCGCGCGGGCACGACCACCACCGCCGCGAACGACTCGGGCTTCAGCCCCTGGAACGTCCAGGTGAGCGACGACGGCTCCTTCGTGGGCTTCCAGAGCGCGGGCACCGACTTGATCTCCGGCCAGTCCGACCCGAACGGGGGCCACGACCTCTTCGTCTTCGACCGCCTGGCGCAGACCGTCACCCTGCTCAGCGGTACCGCGGCCTCGGCCACGAGCGCCGGCAACGGCGTGGTTCAGACGGTCGGGATGAGCGGCGACGGCCGCTGGTTCCTCTTCGCCAGCGTGGGCACGAACCTCGTCGCGGGGATCGGGGACCTCAACGGAGCAGCCGACGTCTTCCTGGCGGACCGGGTGGACCGCACGACGGCCCTGGTGTCGCAGCGCGACGCGGACCTGCCGTCGCTCTCGGCGAACGGGGACAGCGCGGTCCTCAATGTCGTACCCCCACTCGTCCCCACCCCGGCAGTCAGCGGTGACGGTCGCTATACGGTCTTCCAGAGCACGGGGCGCAACCTGGTCCCGGGGCAGGTCGACAACAACGGAAACCTGGACGTCTTCCTGTACGACCTGTCCACCGGCGCGGTCGTGCTGGTGAGTCGGGCCAACGGCGCGACGGAGACCACGGGCAACGCCGCCTCGCGGGCGCCGGTGATCAGCACCGACGGCCGCTGGGTCGCATTCGTCAGCTCGGCCACCAACCTGATCGCCGGCCAAAGCGACACCAGCGCCGCGGACGACGTGTTCCTCTGGGACCGCCTCACGGGCACCATGACCCTGGTCAGCCGCTCCCGGCTCGGCGCCGTGATCGCCGTCGGCGGCACGACGCCCGTCCTCAGCGCCGACGGTACCTGGCTGGCCTTCCTCAGCAGCGCCAACAACCTGGCTTCCGGAGTGTCGGATAGCAACGGGACGGCCGACGTTTTCCTCTACAACCGGACCACCGCAGCGATGTCCCTGGTCAGCCACTCGAGCTTCGGCCTGACCTCCGCCGCCGGCGCAGCGAGCGAGCCTCTGATCAGCGCGGACGGGAGCTATGTCGGCTTCCTCACGACCTCCAACTCCGTGATTTCCGGTCAGAGTGACACCGTCGGCACGCCCGACCTCTTCCTGTGGGAACGCGCCACCGGAACGTTGACGTTGGTCAGCCATCCCTATACCGCCAGCACCACCGCGCTCGGCGCCTCGGCGCCCGCGATGAGCGCGGACGGCAACTGGCTCGCGTTCAGCACCACCGCGACCGGGGTGGTCCCCAGCTTCACCGATTCGAACGGGGTGGCCGACATCTACATCTGGCAGCGGGCCTTCAACGTCAACTTCCTGGTGAGCCGGGCCGGCCTCAACACCGGCAACCAGGCCGCTCAGGGTGCCGCGCTCAGCGCCGACGGCCGTTATGTCGCCTACCTCAGCCGGGCGTCCAACCACATCAACGGCGGCACCGACACGAACAGCAGCGCCGACGTCATCCTCTTCGACCGGACCATCCTGACCAACCGCCTGGTCAGCCATATCCCCGCTTCCACTGTCACCGCGGCCAACGGGATTGCCAAAACCGTGGCGATCAGTGCCGACGGCTCGCGGGTCTCGTTCCTGAGCACCGCGACCAACCTGGTGACCGGCCAGACCGACGCCACGGGCACCTACGACCTCTTCGTCTTCGACAACGCGACGAGCCAGGTGCGTCTGGCGAGCCACCGTTTGGCGTCCGAGACCACCGCTCCCACCGCCGGCAGTGACGGCGGCTTCCTGAGCTCCAACGGCAAGGTCACCGTCTTCCAGAGCATCGACTCGGGCCTGGTGAGCAGCGATTTCAACAACCGCCAGGACGTCTTCCTGTGGACGGACGAAAGCGGCACCGACCTGGCGATCGCCAAGACGGACGGCGTCGCGAGCGCCGTGCCCGGCCAAGTCGTCACCTACATGATCACCGCCACCAACTCCGGCCCGATGGCCACCGGCGCCACGGTCACGGACAGCTTCCCGGCGGCTCTCCAGGGGATCTCCTGGACCTGCACGGCCGGCGGCGGCGCCACCTGCGCGGCCAGTGGAGCCGGAGCGCTTGCGCAGAGTGTCAACCTGCCGGTCAATGGCACGGTCACCTTTACGGTGATGGGCACGGTGGCGGCCAACGCCACCGGCACGCTCGCCAACACGGCGTCCATCGCACCGACGGGCGGCGTCCCCGATCTCAATGCGGCGAACAACAGCTCCACGGATATCGACACGCTGGCGCCGCAAGCCGACCTGTCGATCTCCCTGGCCGACTCCCCGGACCCGGTGGGACGCGGCGCGACCCTGACCTATCTGATCTCCGTGTCGAACGCCGGGCCGAGCGCCGCGGCGTCGGTGAGCGTGGTGGACACCTTGCCGGCCGGGGCCACCTTCGCCGGGGCTTCCGGCGACGGCTGGGCCTGCGGACAGGCGGGGGATGTCGTCACCTGCACGCGGCCCTCCCTGGCCCCGGGGAGCGCTCCCGCGCTCTTCATCCAGGTCATCGCGCCGGTCTCCCGCGGCATCGCGACTCTGACCAACGCCGTGGCCGTGACCGCGGCCACCGCCGACCCCGTGGCCAACAACGCGGCGAGCACTACCACCGCCGTGTACCAGCCGGGGATCACCGTCGCACCCGTCTCCGGGCTGACGACCACTGAGGCCGGAGGCACGGCGACGTTCACGGTCGTCCTCGACACGCCGCCTGTGGCAGACGTGACGATCGCGCTGGCCAGCGGCGACACGGCCGAGGGCACGGTCTCTCCCGCGTCCCTGACCTTCACCACGAGCGACTGGAGCACACCGCGGACGGTGACCGTCACTGGCGTCAACGACGACTATGACGACGGCAACGTCGACTTCACCATCGTCACGAGCCCGGCGGCCAGCGCGGACGTGGGCTATGCCGGGATCGATCCCGCCGACGTGGCGGTCGCCAATGAGGACGACGACGCGACAGGAATCGAGGTCACCCCGGCCGCCGGTCTGACGACCACCGAGGCGGGCGGCACCGCCACGTTCACCGTGGTCCTAAAGGCGCGGCCGCGAGCGGACGTGACGATCGCCCTCGCCAGCAGCGACACCGCCGAGGGCACGGCCGAGCCGGCGTCCCTGACCTTCACCACCGACACCTGGAACACGCCACAGACGGTGACCGTCACCGGTGTGAACGACGACTACGACGACGGCAACGTCGCCTTCATCATCACGACGAGCCCGGCGGCGAGCACGGACACCGGCTATGCCGGGATCGATCCGGCGGACGTGTCGGTCTCCAATACGGACGACGACGCGGCGGGCATCGTCGTAACTCCCACAAGCGGGCTGACCACGACGGAGGCCGGCGGCACGGCGGCCTTTACCATCGTGCTGACCTCGCGACCGCGGGCCGATGTGACGATCGGCCTGTCCAGCAGCGACACAGCCGAGGGCACGGTCGCTCCGGCGTCCCTGACGTTCACCACCGCAGACTGGAGCACGCCACAGACGGTGACGGTGACTGGCGTCGATGACGCCTACGACGACGGCAACGCGCCCTTCACCATCACGACGGGCGCGGCGTCGAGCACGGACGCCGGCTATGCCGGGATCGATCCGGCGGACGTATCGGTCTCGAATATCGACGACGACGCGGCGGGCATCGTCGTCAGCCCGACGAGCGGCTTGACCACCACCGAAGCGGGCGGCACGGCGGCCTTCACCGTCGCGCTGGCCTCGCGGCCACGGGCCGACGTGACGATCGCGCTGGCCAGCAGCGACACGGCCGAGGGCACGGTCGATCCGGCGTCCCTGACCTTCACCACCGGCGACTGGAGCACGCCGAAGACGGTGACCGTCACCGGCGTGAACGACGACTACGACGACGGTAACGTCGCCTACACCATCACCACCGGCGCGGCGGCGAGCACCGACACCGGCTTCGCCGGGATCGATCCCGCCGACGTGGCGGTCTCCAATGAGGACGACGATACGTCGGCCATCGAGGTGAGCCCGACGAGCGGCCTGATCACCACCGAGGCGGGGGGCACCGCCACGTTCACCGTGACCCTGAGAGGCCGGCCGGCCGCGGACGTGACCATCGCCCTGGAGAGCAGCGATCCGGGCGAAGGTCAACCCTCGCCCGCGACTCTCACCTTCACCACCGACGACTGGAGCACGCCGAAGACGGTGACCGTCACCGGCCAGGATGACCACCTGCGGGACGGCGACGCGGCCTATACGATCGTCCTGCACCCGGCCCGGAGCGGCGATTCGGCGTTCAACGGGATCGATCCGGCGGACGTGACCGCGACCAACCGGGATGACAACTACGAAGGGGTCTTCTACACGGTGCCGCCGTGCCGCCTCTACGACTCGCGGCAGCCCGGAAACGGCCCGGCGCTCCAGAACAACCAGGTGACGATCGTGCAGGCCCTTGGCGCCTGCCGCATTCCGCCGACCGCGCGGGTGGTGGCCATGAACCTGAGCTTCTCCGGCGCCGGCCCGGCAGGGCAGGTGCTCGTCTATCCGGGCGACCTCGCCCAGCCGCCGCTGCCGGAGCAGCTATGGATTCGCGCCGGCGCCTTTTCCCGGTCGCTCTCTTCGATCATGCCGCTCGGCGCGAACGGCACGCTCGCCATCCTGCCGCGACTGAAGGCTCCGAAGCTCAATCCCACCGTCCAGATCACCCTGGACGTCAGCGGGTACTTCGAATGAGCATGTTCACGTCAGGGCTTCCAGGATGAAAACTGGGGTCCACCTCACAGCCCGTACTCCCGAATTCTCGCCTTGAGCGTATTGAGGGAGATTCCGAGCAGGCGGCAGGCCTCCTTGCGCTTGCCGCCGGTTTGCTCCAGGGCCGCGGTGACGAGCTGGCGTTCGTACTCTTCGCGCGCCGCCTGAAAGCTGTTGGGGCCTGCCTCGGCGGCGGGCACGGGCGGCGGCACCGGCAGCTCGGGGGTCGAGGCATTGACGGCGGCCGCCACGCGCGGGAGCCTGAAGACGCCGGCCGCCACGCTCCAGTTGCGGACGAGATACTGCCGGGCCTGGATGAGCTCGTTGTCGCTGAGCCGGCGGATGCGCACGACGGCCAGAAGCTCTTCCCAGGCCTGCCGGATCTGCTCGTTGCACGCTTCGCCCGCCTGGGAGGTCGCGGCGATCGCCTCCTCGCACAGGGCCGCGGCCTTGCCGAGGGCGCCTCTGCGGCAGAGGCATTCGAAAAGGGTCAGCAGGGTGACGAAAGCTTGCTTGTACAGCTCCTGGTCGAAGAAAGCTTTGATGGCTTGGCGGAAGCGCTTTTCAGACTCCCTCACGCGACCGAGACCGTCCAGAAGACGTGCCTCGCAATGGAGGACGCGCAAACGCGTCGCCGGGTCGGCCTGCTCTCCAAGCAATTTGGCGTCCATGAAGACGGGAAGCGCCTCCAGAGGGCGCTCCAGAATAACGAGGCTCTCGGTGAGGATGAGATTCGCCAGTACCTGAAGCCGGGCCTCGTTCGGAGGCATGCGCTCCAGGGCGAAGTGAGCTCTCTCGATCGCTTCCGCCGGCCGGTAGGCGGCGAGCAGGCAGCCGGCCTCCAAGACCGCATTGTGCGCGCTGGCGTGCCAGTCCTCCAGTTCCCGGTAGAGCTCCACAGCCCGGCGGACGCAAACCAGCGCCTTCTCGAAATCGCCGAGGTCGGTACACAACGAGCAGTGGATGGAGAGAAGCCCGGCTTCCAGGCCCGGATCTCCCGTCCCCTGGGTCAGGTGGCGTCGCGCCTCCTCGATCGCCGCAGTCGAGCCCGGAAAATCCGCCGCGAGCCGACGGCAGTTTGCGACGACCGTCAGGGACTCCCCCCGGAGGTCGTTCTTCAGGGTCCTCGGATGGCGAGGCTCCGGAAGGAGGTCCGCGACTGTCAAAGCGGCGTGGACGACGCTCTCCCCCAGGTAGGGGTCCGCGAGCGCGGTAGCTCTCGCATCGGCCAGGATCGCCTCGAACACCGGCAGGCTCTGCAGAGAGGCGGTCGAGCGGATCTTCTTGATCTGCCCTTCCGGGCTGAGATCCTTGATTCCTTCCCACCAGCTCTCGGCCGTCATGACCTCGTCCCAGCCGCTCGCTTCCGCCTCGAGGATCGCCACGAGAGGGTTGCGGGCATCACCCGTCCTCTCCGGCAGCAGGCACCCGGCCCCGATCGCCCGGCAGCGGCGGCAATCCACCACATGCCGGATGGCGCGTGCCGTCTCCGCTTCGTTGGCCGGCCCGAGAAGAAGGCGTAGAAATGCTTCCCGGCTGAAGTGTCGGCTCATCTCGTCCCTCCATCCAAATCTCTAAATTTCATTGTAGCGGAAGGAGGGGGCAGAGGTGCCCCCTAACTAAGAGAAGAGGTGTGTCAACCCGGGTACCGCGCGCCGTCAGCCGTTGGGGTCGTAGCTATTGCCCGCGTCGGGCGTGGCCGTCGCGCCGTCGGGATCGAGGACGTTGCCTGCGTCGCGCGTGGCCGTCGCGTCGTTGGGATCGAGAACGTTGCCCGCGTCCACCTGGTCGGCGGCCCAGAAGGGGACCAGCCCTCCCAGGGCCAGAGCCAGCGCCAGAAGCACAATGCGCACCATGGAACAGATCCTTTCCGGGGGGCGAAAGACATCGGGCCATTTCTTGGCCAGATGTCAGAAATAGGGTCCCCCCGGGCAGTCTGCCCCTTTGCCAGAGTCGCGACAAGCGGACCGACAAGGAGAGAAACCATGGACAGTTTCATGATCCCGACCCTGGAGACGGAGCGCCTGTGGCTGCGGCCCTTGCGTGAGAGCGACGTCGACGGCTACGCCGCGCTGAATGCGGACCCCGAGGTGATGCGGCACATCGGCGCGCCGTGGGACCGGGAGCGGTCCTGGCGGCACCTGAGCTTCGTCCTGGGACACTGGCCGCTCCGGGGCACCGGCTCCTGGGCGGTGGAGCACAAGGAGACGGGCGCATTCGTCGGCATCGCCGGCTTCTTCGAGCCGGAAGGCTGGCCGGGCTTCGAGCTCGCCGGGAGGCTGGGGCGGCGCTGGTGGGGACAAGGCTACGCCGCCGAAGCCGCGCAGGCTGCCCTGGAGCAGGCCTTCACGGTCTGGAAGAGGGACCGCGTCATCAGCCTCGTCCACCCGGCGAACCGCGCCACCCTCCGCCTGGTCGAGAGGATCGGCGAGAGGCTTTTGGACCGCATCGAGCACATGGGGAGGGAGATGCTGTGCTATGGGATCGACCGGGAGAGCTGGGCGGCCGTCTCGACGGGTCAGCCCAATGCCTCGACGGTCGCGCTACCTCTGTCACGAAGGCGTCACCCTTTTTGGAGCAATTCGCGGTAAACTCCCGGACAAATCGTCTGAGTGCCCCAGCCCCCCGTCGGCTGGGTCTGCTTGCCTGAGGGAGATTCGCCCATGTTGAAGTCGCTCCGCGCCGTGTCCGTCCTCGCTCTGCTCTGCACCGTCCTGCTGGCCTCGCCGGTGGGAGCCCAGGTCTCGCTGACGACACTGGCGTCGGCGTCGACACAGAATTTCGACACGCTTCCGACGAGCGGATCGGCGACATGGACCAACAACTCCACGATTCCAGGCTGGTACCACGCCCGCACAGGGACGGGGACCACCATCGTGGCCAACAACGGCGCCAGCAACGCTGGCAACCTCTATAGCTATGGCACCGGCACCGCCACCGACCGGGCGCTCGGCTCGGTCGGCTCCAGCAACGTCGCCGCCGGCAATTTCTTCTGGGGCGTGCGGCTGCAGAACAATACCGGGGCGACGATCACCCAGCTCGACGTGAGCTACACGGGCGAGGAGTGGCGTATGGGCGGGTGCACTCCGACGCCGTGTACGTCGTTGGCTCAGACAGTCGCCTTTTCCTACCTCGTGGGCAGTCCCACCGTCACCGGCACGTTGGCCGAATTCCAAACTTCCGGCGTGGCAGTACCAGCCCTCAACTTTACCAGCCCTGTCGTCGGCCCTTCCACCGGAGTGGCCCTGGACGGGAATCTCGCGGCCAACCGGGTGACGTTGACGTTCTCCATTTCTGGGCTCAGCATTCCAAACGGCACCGAGGTGATGCTGCGCTGGTCGGATCCCGACCACACCAACTCCGATCACGGCCTCTCCATCGACGACTTCTCTGTCACGCCCCAGGGGAGCCCCAACGCCCCCGTGGCTCCCAGTTGCCCCGCGAGTCTCGCGACGGTATTCGGCACGGCCACCTCCACCGGAGTGAGCGCCTCGGATACCGACGGCACCGTCACCAGCGCTACGATCACCGGAATCACGCCCTCCAATCCCGGCACGATCACGCTGACGGGCTTCACGCCCGCCGGCGGGGTCGGCGGCACCGCGAATGCGACGCTCGACGTGTCGAATACGACGCCGGCGGGAAGCTACAACGTCACCATCCAGTGGGCGAACAACGACGCCTCTCCGCAGACAGCCACGTGTAGCGTAGCCGTCTCGGTCACCTCGATCATCTTCATCCACGACGTGCAGGGGAACGGCGCCGCGACGCCGATCCCGGGCTCCACGGTGACGGTCGAGGGCATCGTCACCGCCAACTTCCAGGGGGCCAACAAGCTCCAGGGCTTCTTCCTCCAGGAAGAAGACACGGACGCCGACGCCGATCCGGCGACCTCGGAAGGCATCTTCATCTTCTGCAACACCTGCACGACGGCGGTTGTCGAGGGGCAGCGCGTGCGGGCGACCGGCGTCGTCTCGGAGTTCAACAGCATGACCGAGATCACGGCGAGCTCCGCCGGCTCGGTCGTCATCACCAACGCCGGCAACAACCTCGCCCTGGTGACGCCGTCGCCGATCGACCTGCCCATCGCCGGCGTCGTCAACGACTTCTATGAAGCGCGCGAGGGGATGAAGGTGACCTTCGTCGACACGCTCACGGTGTCGGAGTATTTCGAGCTCGGGCGCTATGGCCAGATCATCCTCTATGAAGGCGGCCGGCCGCGCCAGTTCACCGAGGCGAATCCGCCGAGCATCGCGGGGAACGCCGCCTGGGCCGACAGCCTCTCGCGCCGCAAGGTCACCCTCGACGACGACAACAACGCGCAGGAGGCGTACCTCAGCCTGCCCAATGGCAGCCAGTTCGTCTACCACCCGCGTGCCAACAGCGGCTTCTCGATCGGCACCCAGGGCGTTGACTTCTTCCGCGGCGGCGACCTCGTCAATGGGCTCACCGGAGTCCTGCACTGGTCGTTCCCCGGCGCCGGCGCCGACACCTGGCGCCTCCGCCCCACCGCCACCGAGCCGGCGACCTTCACGGTCGCCAACCCGCGCCCGGTGACGCCGCCCGCGGTGAGCGGCGCCATCCACGCAGTCGGCATGAACCTCCTCAACTACTTCACGACGATCGACACGACCGCGAGCACCAGCACCGGTCCCTGCGCCCCGAGCGGCATGCTGGACTGCCGCGGCGCTGACAGCGTCGCCGAGCTCAACCGCCAGCGCGCGCGGGCGGCGCTCGTCATCTGCACGCTGAACGCCGACGTCTACGGCTTCGCGGAGCTCGAGAACACCACGCCGAGCGCCTCCATCACCGACCTGCTGGGGGCCGTCAACACCCAGTGCGGCGGGGCGCATCCGTACGCCTTCGCGAACACCGGCGGCACGCTGGGCACCGACGCCATCCGGGTGCAGCAGATCTACCGCACCGGCATCCTGTCGCCGGTCGGCTCGCCGCTCTCCGACCTCGATCCCATCCACAGCCGGCCGCCGACGGCCCAGACCTATGACGTCGTCGACGCGGCCAACCCGGCCTTCGGGCAGCGCTTCACGGTCGTCATCAATCACTTCAAGTCCAAGGGCTCGAGCGCCGGCCTGCCCGGCGACGCCGATACCGGAGACGGCGCCGGTGCCTCCAATGCCACGCGGACCGCGCAGGCCAGCCGTCTCCTCACCTGGATCACCAGCGTCGTGCTGCCGGCGGCGGGCGACCCGGACTTCCTGCTCCTCGGCGACTTCAACTCCTACGCCAAGGAGGACCCGATCAACGTCCTGATCGCGGGCGGCTACACCGATCTCGAGACGCTCTTCCACGGCGCCAACGCCTATTCCTATCTCTTCGACGGCCAGCTCGGCCATCTCGACTACGGCTTCGCCAGCGCCTCTCTGCTGCCGCAGGTGACCGGCGCCGACGCCTGGCACATCAACGCCGACGAGGTCGATCTCTTCGACTACAACGACGAGGTCTTCGACAGCCCGGGGGAGGCCTCCTTCGAGGAGAAGCCGGACGGCTCGACCCTCGCGCCGCCGCGCGTCGTCTTCCAGGCGGGCACGCCCTACCGGGCCTCGGACCACGATCCCGTGCTCCTCGGCCTGTTCGCGGTCGCTGATCTCACGATCGCCAAGACGGACGGCGTCTTGACGGCGGTGCCCGGCGGCTCGGTGACCTATACGATCGGCGCCTCGAATGCCGGCCCCGACCCGGTGACCGGCGGCACCGTCGCCGACACCTTCCCGGCCGTCCTCTCCTGCACCTGGACCTGCGTCGGGGCCGGCGGCGGCAGTTGCACGGCGGCGGGCGCCGGCAACATCAGCGACACGGTCAACCTGCCCGTGAGCGGATCGGTCACCTATACGGCGACGTGCGCGGTCAGCGCCTCGGCGACCGGCACGCTCGCCAACACCGCGACGATTTCGGGCGGCGTGGCGGCCGACCCCAACACGATCGACAACAGCGTCACCGACACCGATACGCTGACGCCGCAGGCGGACCTGGGGGTCACCAAGACCGACGGAGTGACGACGGCGACGGCGGGCGGCTCGGTGACCTACACCATCGCCGCCTCCAACAACGCCGGCCCGAGCAACGCCACGGGAGCGACGGTGGCGGACACCTTCCCGGCCTCACTGACCTGCACCTGGACGTGCGCGGGGGCTAACGGCGGCAGTTGCACGGCGGCGGGCTCCGGCAACATCAACGACACCGTCAACCTGCCGGTGACCGGATCGGTGACCTATACGGCGAGCTGCACGGTCTCGGCTTCGGCCACGGGCACGCTCTCCAACACGGCGACGGTGACGGCGCCCGGTGGCGTGACCGATGCGAACGCCATCAACGACACGGCGACCGACAACGACACGCTGGCGGCATCGGCGGACCTGGGGGTCACCAAGACCGACGGAGTGACGACGGCGACGGCGGGCGGCTCGGTGACCTACACCATCGCCGCCTC
>Ga0307506_10000058_pt1 | contig 48343 bp, 5 predicted proteins | sample 25_S_MG_FD_202175 | JGI IMG/M metagenome (GOLD analysis project Ga0307506, IMG submission 202175) | Soil microbial communities from Populus trichocarpa stands in riparian zone in the Pacific Northwest, United States - 25_S | ecosystem: Environmental > Terrestrial > Soil > Riparian zone > Trees... | reverse complement strand
TGGTCGTCCGCCCGCCAGCCGAAGCCGCGGCAGGCGCGCAGGGTGTGGGCAAGGTGGCGGTGCTCCACGACCACACCCTTCGGCCGTCCGGTGGTGCCGGAGGTGTAGAAGAGGCAGGCGGCATCCGCCGGGTGCGGCCAATCCCCGATCCCTGAGGCTTCCCCTGAAGCCGCCGGCGTATCCGGCGCATCCGGCTCAATCACGACCGGAGGTCGCGGTGCCAGGGCGGCGAGATGGGAGGCGGCAGGCTCGCGGGCGACGAGCACCGCGGCCTCCGCATCGGCCAGGAGCAGGGCGAGCCGCGCGTCGGGCTGCGCCGGATCGAGCGGCAGGTAGACGCCACCGGCGGCCAGCACGGCGAGCAGCGCCACGGGCGTGTCGAGAGCACGCTCGGCGGCGACGGCCACCACCACCTCGGCGCCGACGCCCGCGGCGCGCAGCCGGCCGGCCAGGCTCGCGACCGCGGCGGCAAGCTCCCCCCAGGCCAGGCTCCGCCCGCCGCAGACGAGGGCCGGGCGCGCCGGAGCACGCCGCGCCTGCTCCAGGATCTGGCGGTGGACCGGGACGAACGGCTCGGCGCTCTCGGTGCTCTCAGCGCTCTCAGCGATCTCAGCGATCTCGACGTTCCCCCAGGCGAGGATCTGCCGCCGCTCCGCCGGCGCCAGGAACGAGATGGCGTCGAGCGCTCTCTCAGGGTCGGCGGCGATCTCCTCCAGAAGGCGGCGCAGGTGCTCCAGCAGCCGGCGGACGGCGGCGGCGGCGAGGCGCGACCGGTCATGCGAGGCGCGCAGGCCGATGGTCGGCACGGTGCCCACCACCAGGGCCAGCGGATAGTTGGTGTGGCCGATGCCCGCGCCGGGATGGAGCCGGGCGCGCAGCCCGCCGCCGTCCGCCGCGCCGCCCGGGCCAGTCGGTACGGGGTAGCTCTCGAACACCAGAACGCTCTCGAACAGGGGGAGATCGCGCGGCACGGCGCTCCAGCCCTGGACCTCGACGAGCGGCGTCTGCTCGTACGCGCGCGCCTCCACCTGGCGCTCCTGGAGGGCCTGCAGCCAGGGGATCAGCGCCTCGCTGCCGGAGCCCCGGACGCGCACCGGCAAGGTGTTGAGGAACAGGCCGGCGGTCTCCTCGATCCCCGGCAGATCGGGGGGGCGGCCGGCCACCGTGGCACCGAAGACCACGTCCTCCTCGCCGCTGGACCGCGCGAGGAGCAGCGCCCACGCTCCCTGAGCGAGGGTGTTGAGAGTCAGGCGGTGACGCCGGGCGAGATCGCGCAGGGCGGCCGTGCTCTCCGGCGAGAGGCTCACCTCCTCCACCCCCCATCCCGGGTGGGCGGGATCGCCCGGCCAGGGCAGCGGCGTGGGGCGCTCGATCCCCTCGAGCTCGCGCCGCCAGAAACCCTCGGCCGCCGCCAGGTCACGCCCCTCCAGCCAGGTGATGAAGGCATGGTAGGGAGGAGCCGGCGGCAGAGCGGGCTCCCGCCCCTGCCGGCAGGCTTCATAGGCCGCCTCCCAGTCGCGCAGCACGAGGGCGCGGCTCCAGCCGTCGAGAATCAGGTGGTGGAACGCCCAGACCAGGACATGGGACCGGTCGTCCAGGCTGATCAGGGTCTGGCGCAGCAGAGGCGCCCGCCGCAGATCGAAGGGTCGCCGCCGGCCGGCGGCGACCAGCTCCGCGAGACGGCCCTGCTGCTCCGCCGCGGAGAGCCCCCGCCAGTCGAGCCGTTCCAGAGGGAGCGGCACCCGGCGGTGGACGGCCTGCAGCGGTGTTTCCAGACCGTCCCACCGGAACGCGGTGCGCAAGGCCGGATGGCGGGCCAGCACGGCCTGCCAGGCGCGGTCCCAGGCGGCGGCCTCGATTTCGCCCTCCAGGCTGTGGACCTGCTGCTCGACGTAGACCGCCGACTCCGACCGCAAGCTGTGGAACAGCAGCCCCTGCTGGGCCGGCGAGAGGGGATAGAGATCCTCGATGGAGCTGTCTGTCCTGCCGCCGGCCACCAGCTCGCGAAGGTTGTCGAGGAAGCGTTCCGCCAGGCCGTGCATCACGGCGCCGCGCAGGAGGCCCTCGCCCCAGCTCCAGGACACCCAGAGCCGGCCGCGGCCGACCCCGGCGACCAGATCCAGCAGATAAGGCCTGCGCCCATGCGGCGAGCGCACCGCGCCGACCTCCTCGGCGGAGCGGCGGAGGAGCGCCTGGGTCTCCGCCGCCGCGCCGCGGTCCACCACACCCAGATAGTTCAGGCGCACCTCGGCGGCCGGCAGCCGCGCCAGAGCCGCGGCCCCCGCCGGGCTCAGGTAGCGCAGGACGCCGTAGCGCAGGCCCCGCTGGGGGATCTGCCGCAGAGCCTCCCGCGCAGCCTCCAGGGCTGCGCGCGGACTGGCCCCCGCCACCACCGGCAGCCAGACCGGGAAGAGGGTGGTGAACCAGCCCACGGTGCGCGACAGATCGACGCCGGAGAAGACGTCCTCGCGGCCATGCCCCTCGAGCTCCACCGGCAGGACGCCGTCGCCGAGCCAGCCGGCAAGCGTACGCCCGAGGGCGGAGAGGAGGATCTCCTCGGCCCGAGCCTCCCGCAGGAAGACGGCGGTGGCCTCCTCCTCCAGAGCCAGGGTCACCGATTCGTGGAGGATCCGATCGTCGGGGCAACCCGGGTCGTCCACCGGCAGGCGCAGCGGCTCGCGGGCGGCGGCGGTCCAGAAAGCCAGCTCGGCCAGTGTCTCCGGCGCCCCCGCATGCTCGCGCAGACGCTCGCTCCATTCCTTGAAGGAGGTCGTCTTGGGCGGCAGGCGGGGTGCCGTGCCGCGCGCCAGATCCGTGCAGATGGATTCCAGATCTTCCTGGAGGAGCGCCCAGGACACACCGTCGACCAGGAGGTGGTGCGCCGCCAGCAGCAGGCGCCGCCCCGGCGCGCCGAGCGGGAAGAGCACGGCGCGCCAGAGTGGGCCACGCTCCAGGTCGAAGCCGCGCTGCGCCTCGCCGGACGCCTCTTCGAGGAGCCGCAGGCGCGCCGCCGCGGGCAGCCCCGACAGGTCCACGACGTGAAAATCGGCGCGCCCGCCGTCGCCGCCCAGGGGCGCGTGCGCCTGTGTCCAGCCCCCGGCGTCGCGGCTGAAGCGGAGCCGCAGCGCATCATGATGGCGCGGCAGCCAGGCCAGGGCGCGGGCCAGGGTGCCCTCGCCGAGGCGCGGATCGAGCGCCAGGAGGAGGGCCTGGTTGTAAAAAGCCGGGTCCGCCGGAGGGTGGGCGAAGAAGCGGAGCTGAATCGGCGTCAGCGGCACCGCGCCGGTCACCTCCCCCTGCTCGGCCGCGATCCCGTCCCCCTCCCCCGCCACCGCGATCAGGGCGGCGACGGTCTGATGCTGGAACACCTGCTTGGGAGTGAAGCGCAGCCCGAAGCGGGCGGCCCGGGCGATGATCTGGATGCTGAGGATCGAGTCTCCGCCCAGCTCGAAGAAGTTGTCGTGGATGCCGACCCGCTCGATGCCCAGGACCTCCTGCCAGACGCGGGCGAGGACCTCCTCCTCCCGGCGGCGCGGCGCGGCGTATTCGGCGCCCGTCCGCTCGGGGGCCGGCAGGGCGCGGCGGTCCAGCTTGCCGTTGGCGGTCAACGGCAGCGCCGGCAGCCAGATCCAGGCCGCGGGGATCATCGGCTCGGGCAGCCGGCCGCGCAGAAAGTCGCGCAGCTCTCCGGGAGGCACCGGACCCAGCCCGGCACCAGCCACCAGATAGGCCGCCAGCATCGCGCCGCCGCCTTCCGTGCGCGCCACGACCGCGGCCTCGGCCACCGCCGGATGGCGCGCCAGGGCGGCCGCCACCTCTCCCGGCTCGATGCGAAAGCCATGGATCTTCACCTGATCGTCGCGGCGGCCCAGAAACTCGAGAGCGCCGCCGGAGAGCCAGCGCGCCAGGTCGCCGGTGCGGTAGAGGCGCTCACCGGCATGGAACGGATCGGGAACGAAGCGCTCGGCGGTCAGGCCGGGGAGGCCGCCATAGCCGCGCGACACACCGCAGCCGCCCAGGAAGACCTCGCCGGGCACGCCGGCCGGCGTCAGGCGCAGCCCACCGTCCGGACCTGCGCTCAGAAGGTAGACGCGGGCGCCGGGGAGAGGGCGCCCGAGGGGAGGCACGGCGCCCTCCTGCACGTCCGGGTCGAGGCGGCCCGCCAGGGCTCCCACGGTGGTCTCGGTGGGGCCATAGTGGTTGAAGATTTCCAGGCCGGGGGCTGCGTGCGAGCTGAGATCCGCGAGCTCCGCGAGCAGATCGCGGCCGGCGGCCTCCCCGCCCAGGACGAGCCGGCGGCGCGGCAGCAGGGCCTCGGGGCGGGAGCCGCGCAGCAGGGCGCGCAGATGGCTGGGCACGATCTTGAGGCAGTCCACCGGCTCGGCGGTGAAGCGGTCGGCCAGCGCCTCGGGGCTCGTCGCCTCGTCGTGCCCCACCACGTGCAGGGTGCCGCCGGTCGCCAGGGCGGGAAAGACCGCGGTATGCCCCAGATCGGCCGCGAAGGTCGAGACGGTGGCGAAGCTCGCTCCCTCCGGCAGGCCGAGACGGTCGAGCACGGCCTGCACGTAGGCGGTGAGCTGGCGATGCTCCACGATGACCCGCTTGGGCGTGCCGGTGGAGCCGGAGGTGTAGATGGCATAGGCGGCGTTCGCGGGCTCCGCGCCGCCCTCGGGGTCGCGCTCGCTCTCGCCGGCCCAGGGCTCGGTACCCGGAGCCGCCGCATCCAGCACCAGCGTCACGGCGGTGGTGCCCGGCGGCAGGGAGCCCAGCAGGCTCCGCCCGGTCAGCACGGCCGCCGCGCCGGAGTCGGCCAGCAGGAAGGCCAGCCGCTCGGACGGCTGCCCCGGATCGAGAGGGACGTAACAGCCGCCGGCCTTGAGCACGGCGAGGAGGCCCACCACGAAGGTGGCGGTGCGGTCGAGGAAGATCGCGACCGGCACCTCGGGACCGACGCCGAGCCGGCGCAGGTGGTGAGCCAGGCGGTTCGCCCGGCGTCCCAGCTCGGCGGCGGTCAGGCGCTCGCCGCCGACGACGGCCAAGGCATCGGGGCGGCGCCGCGCCTGCTCTTCGAACATCTGGTGCAGGCAGCGGCCGGCCGGCGGCGCCGGCGCGCTCACCGCCAGCTCCATCAGCAGCCGGCTTTCCTCCTCTCCCACCAACTCCAGCTCTCCGCCGGCAACCGCGAGACCGCGGCGCGCCACATCGGCCAGCAGGGTGGCGAGGCGCTCGGCGAGGCGGGCGGCGCCCCCGGCGTCGAGGCTCGCCGGATCGTAGTGGAGGGAGAGGTCCAGGCCGCCCTCCGGCGCGGCACGCGCCTGGAAGAGAACCCGGAAGCGGTCGGTGTACGCGGTGCGGCGGACCACCTCCCAGCGGACACCGCCGGCCGTCCAGGCCTCCTCCGCGTCCTCCCAGGAGAAGGCGAAGGACAGGAATGGCGGCGGCAGCGCGAGATCATCCGGACCGGCCACCTGCTCCCAGGCGAAGCACTCCTGCCACGCCGCGGCTTCGCGCACCGCGCCGGCGGCGGCGCGCACGGCCTCCGTCAGCGGCTCTCCGGCGGCGGCCGGCAGGGTCAGCGGCAGGATGCGGGCGAACGTTCCGAGGGCGCCCTCCAGCTCCTCGTAGTGGCGGCCGGCGAAGAGCATCCCCACGGCGCCCCGCGGCTGGCCGGTCAGCCGGCCCAGGAGGACGGCCCAGGCGGCGAGCAAGAGGATGCCGGGCGCCTGCTCCGCCGCCGCGGCGTGACGGAGCAGGGCGGCGGCCAGCCCGGGCTCCAGCGGCACCGTTGCCTCCACGGGCGCGAGCGCGGTGGTCTCCGGGAGCGACCAGGGAAGCTCGGCCGGCGGCGGCGCGGCGGCACGCTGGCGCGCCCAGACCTCGCGGCCGGCGGCGCCGTCCTCCCCTTCCAGGGCGGCGTTCTGCCACTCGGCCAGATCGGCGTACTGGAGCGGCTCCTCCGCGGTCTCCCCCGAGAGCGAGCCGGCCAGCTCGCGGGCGATCTCGCGGGCGAGGAGCACCACCCCCGCGCCGTCCAGGCAGAGGGCGGAAGCGGAGAGCAGGAGCCACGAGGTGTCCTCGCCCGTCAGCAGGCCGGCGCGCACCAGCGGTCCCTCCGCCGGCGTGAACGGCGCGCGCAGCGCCTCACCGATCCACCGGCCGGGCGCCGCGTCGTCCGGCAGGCCGGCCGGCGGGTCGAGAGGCAGCACCGGAATCGCCGCGCCGGGCAGGATCACCTGGACGGGCAGGCGCATGTCCCGCGGACACCGGAAGACGGTGCGGAGCACCTCGTGGCGGGCGGCGGCGCGGCCTGCCGCCGCGGCAAGCCCGCCGGCGGTGACCGTTCCGCCGATGCGCACCAAGGCCACCGCGCGACAGGCACCGCCCCCGGCCTCGGCGAGCGCCCACAGGCGCCGTTGCTGAGGGGAGAGGCGGAAGCCGCGGACGTCCGCCGGCGTCAAGCTCGGCCTCGCTTCATTGCGTCACCGCCCATCGTCGATTCCCTCGATGCTCCACGGCTCGGCCATCCCGACCAGGATGCGCCGCGGTCCCGCGTAGGGGCGGCGCCCGTGCGCCACCAGCATGTTGTCCAGGAACAGCACGTCCCCCTCGTGCCAGGGGAAGACGATCGACTCCGCGGCATAGGCCTCGCGGATGGCTTGCAGAGCGCCGGGCTCGATCGGCGAGCCGTCGCCGTACACCGCGCTGCGCGGCAGGTCCTCCTCGGCCAGAGCGGCCTGCAGCGACTCCCGCAGCTCCGCCGGCAGGCTGGAGACGTGGAACAGGTGGGCCTGGTTGAACCAGACCGCCTCGCCGGTCTCCGGGTGAGCCGCCGTGGCCTGGCAGGTCTGGCGGGTGCGCAGGCCGTCCTCGCCACGCCATTCGAGCTCCAGGCCGGCGCGGTGGCAGAAGCTCTCCACCGCCGCCCGGTCGGAGGTCTGGAAGACGTCCTGCCAGGGGAGATCGATCCCCTCGCCATAGTTGCGGACGTAGCAGACCCCCAGGCGCTCGAAACGGTCGCGCACCTCCGGCGGGATGCGGCGCAGAACCCGCCGGCTGTCGGCGACCGGCGTCTCGCCGCCGCTCGGGGCGGCCGTGGCGCAGCAAAAAAAGATCTTCCGCGGCCAGCTCCGCGCATAAGACATCTCGTTGTGCATCGGGATCGACTGGTCCGCCGGGTATTCGGTGGAGGTGTAGATCTCGCCTTGCACCTGGGTGCGCGGGGTCGACCGGTAGGTGTACTCCAGCAGCTCGCCGCACAGGGCGCGCACCAGGCGCTCCAGCTCGGCGGGGGTGCGCACGCCGAAGCCGCGGAAGAGCAGCGCGCCGTGCTCCGCGAGCAGGCCGCCGAGCGCGGCGCGGCGGTCCGCGGCCCAGGCGGCGAGGTCGACGCCGTCGGCGGCGGCCTCGAGCTTCCAGGGCAGAGCTCCGCCCTCGGCCAGCGGGCCGGCGGTGACCAGGTCGGCCGGCGATCCGCCGACCTCGCGGCGCCGCGCGATGCCGCGCAATCCCCCCTTTTTCGGCTCTGTCGTCTCCATCGTCATCTCCTTCTGTCTCAGACCGCCGCCAGCGCCCGGCGCCGGAAGCTCCGGATCTCCTGGCGGCGCCCTGTCCGGAACTCTTGCTCCCGCTCGGCCCGGCGCCGTGCGGCGCTCTCGTCGAGCCGGGCGTGCAGCGCGCCGAGCCGGATCTCCGGCTCCTCCACCGCACAGCGGAGAGCGAGCTCGAGGTCGGCGGCCAGGTCGAGGATGGCCGCCGCTTCGAACAGATCGGTGTTGTGCTCCCAGAGCACTCCGACCTCGCCGGGCCGCTCGGTGAAATAGACCGTCAGATCGGAGTGCGCGGCGGTCTCCACCGGGATCAACGGCCGCAGGGTGAGGCCGGGCAGCTCGCGCGGCGCCGCCGTCTCGCTCTGGAAGTCGATCTTCACCTGGAAGAGGGGGTGCCGGCCCGGATCGCGGGGGACGCGCAACGCCTCGACCAACCGGTCGAACGGCAGGTCCTGGTGGGCGTAAGCCCCCAGCGCCGTCTCGCGCACCCGGGCGAGCAGCTCGCGGAAGCTCGGGTCGCCCGCCAGATCGGTGCGCAGCACCAGCATGTTCAAGAAAAACCCGATCACGCCTTCCGTCTCCGCGAGCGTGCGGCCCGCCACGTTGGTGCCCACGGCGATGTCCTCCTGTCCCGAGCGGTGCGCGAGAAGGATGGAGAAGGCGGCCAGGAGCAGCATGAAAAGAGTCACCTCCTCGCCCCGGGCCAGGGCGCGTAGCGCCGGCAGGAAGCGGAGGAAGGTCACCTGTTGCGCGCCGCGGAAGCTCTGCACGGCCGGCCGCGGCCTGGAAGCCGGGAGCTCCAGCGCCGGCAGCCCGCGCAGGCGCTCGCGCCAGTAGGCGACCTGGCCCTCCAGCGCGCCGCTCGCGAGAAGGCCGCGCTGCCAGACCGCGAAGTCGGCGTATTGCACGGGAAGCTCCGGGAGGGGGGACGGACGGGCGGCGAGGAAGGCGCTGTAAAGGGTCGCGATCTCTTCCACCAGCAGGTTGGTCGACCAGGCGTCGGCGGCGATGTGATGGAGGGTCAGCAGGGCGACGTGGTCGCCGGCGGCCAGCCGCAGGAGGGAAGCGCGCAGAACCGGCCCGCGCGCCAGATCGAACGGCCGCGCTCCCTCGGCCGTGGCGAGGCGGCTGACCTCGGCGTCCCGCGCCGCTTCCGGCAGGGCCTGGAGGTCGATCAGCGGCAAGAGCACCGCGGCCGGCGCGGCGATCACCTGCACCGGCTCTCCGTCGCGCTCCAGATAGAATGTGCGCAGGATCTCGTGGCGGCGCACGATCTCCTCCAGCGCGGCGGCCAGGGTGGCGGCGTGGAGGCTTCCTTCGAGGCGCACGGCCGAGGGGATGTTGTAGGTCGAGCTGCCGGGCTCCCAGCGATCGAAGAACCAGAGCCGCTGCTGGGCCGAGGAGAGCGGCAGCGGACCGCCGCGCGGAGCGCGGACGAGCAGCGGGACCGGAGAACGGCCGCCGCGCAGGCCGGCCTCCACCGCGGCCGCCATGTCGGCGAGCACCGGCCGCTCGAAGATCTCACGCAGGGGGATCTCGATGCCGAGGGCGCGACGCACGCCGGCGGCGAGCTGGATGGCCAGCAGGGAATGGCCGCCGCGCTCGAAGAAGTGATCGCGCGCGCCGGCACGCTCGACACCGAGCAGCTTCTCCCAGAGCTGGGCGAGGAGCTCGGCGACCGCCCCGGAGGGCGTGTCCGCGGCCTCGGCGCCAGCCTCCGGCCGCATCCGCGCGAGCGCCCGGTGGTCGACTTTGCCGTTGGGAGAGAGCGGCAGGGCGGGCAGCGCCACGATCCGGCCGGGCACCATGTAGTCGGGAAGAACGGCACGCAGCGCTTCGCGCAGGCCGCGCGGATCGTCCACCGCGCCGGATCGCATGACGACGAAGCCGGTGAGCCCCGCCGGCTCGCAGACAGCCGCCGCCGCTCCAACGACGTCGGGGTGAGCGGCGAGCGCGGCCTCGACCTCGCCCAGCTCGATGCGGAAACCGCGCACCTTCACCTGATGGTCGATGCGGCCGAGGATCTCCAGCCATCCCACGGCCGCCGTGCGCGCCAGGTCGCCGGTGGCGTACATCCGCGCTCCGGGCTCGGCGGCGAAGGGATCGGGGAGGAAGGCCGCGGCGGTCAACCCGGCATCGCCCAGATAGCCGCGGCCGACGGCGACGCCGCCGACGAAGAGCTGGCCCGGGACGCCGGCCGGAACCGGCTGCAGATCGCGGTCGAGCACCGCCAGCAGCGTGTTGGCGACCGGACGGCCGACCGGCACCTGCGCGGCTCCGGCGGGGAGCGCCGCGCGGAGCACGTGCAGGGCCACGTCGTCCGTGCATTCGGAAGGGCCGTAGGCGTTGAGCACCGGCACGGCCGGAAAGAGAGAGCACCAGCGCCGCACCAGCTCCGGCGGCAACGCCTCGCCGGTGGGGACCATCCAGCGCAACGCCGCGAGGCGCGGCGCGGCCGGACCGCGCGCCTCGACCTCGTCGAGCAGCACGCGAAGGAGCGATGGCACGACCTCGAGCACCGCGACCCCGGTGCGCTCGGTCGCGTCGAGAAGGCGGGCCGGGATCTGCGCCACCTCGTCGGGAAACACTTCGACCCGGCCGCCGGCGAGGAGCGGCGTGAGCATCTGCCAGACCGAGATGTCGAAGCACTGCGGCGCCGTCTGCGCCATGGCGTCGCCGGGCCCCAGGCGGAGGTCGCGGATCTTGAGGAGCAGGTGGTTGAGCAGCCCGCCGTGCCGGATCATCGCGCCCTTCGGAGCGCCGGTGGAGCCGGAGGTGAAGAGCACGTAGGCCAGCGCTTCGGGGAGCGCCTCCGGCACGTCCGGAACGGGCGCGTCTCCCGCGCCGGCCCAGGAAGCCAGCGGGAGCTGCCGCGGGCGCTCTCCCGCCGGGATCTCGGCGAGCGCCAGGGACAGGCGCGCCACGGACGCCGCGTCGACCAGCACCACCGGCGCCCGGCTGAGGCGGATCACCCGGGAGAGGCGCGCCGGCGGATGCTGCGGATCGAGCGGCAGATAGGCGGCGCCCACCCGCAGCACCGCCAGCACACCGGTCACGAAATCGATCCCCCGCCCAGCGAGGAGGCAGACCACCGTCTCGACGCCGGCCCCGGCGGCGGCCAGGCGCGCCGCCAGCGCGCCCGCACGCTGATCCAGCTCGGCGTAGGTGATGCGCTCCGCGCCGCAGGCCACCGCCACGGCGCCCGGTGCGCGGCGGGCCTGGCGCAGGATCAGGTGATGGACGCCCACCCCCTCCGGCAGGGAGAAGGGGGCGCCGCGCCATTCGAGCAGGAGCTGGTGGCGCTCCCCCGCCGTGAGCAGAGGCAGCTCGGCGAGCGGCAGCCCGGGATCGGCGGCGGCGGCCGATAGCAGGGTCTCGAAGTGACCCAGCAGGCGCCGCATGGTGGTCCGGTCGAACAGGTCGGACGAGTACTTGAGGGTACCCTCCACACGCCCGTCCACCTCGGCCGCGAACAGGTCGAGGTCGAACTGGGTGGCGGTCTCCTCGAGCTCCAGGGACCGCAGCTCGAGACCGGGCATGGCCAGGTTTTGCGCCGGCGCGTTCTGGTAGGAGAGCATCACCTGGAACAACGGGTTCCACCCCAGGGAGCGCTGCGGCTGCAAGGCCTCCACCAGCTTCTCGAAGGGGAGCTCCTGATGGGCGAAGGCACCGAACGAAACCTCGCGCACCGCCGCCAGGAGCTGGTCGAAGCGCATCCGCCCGCCGCCGCGGAGGCGCAGCACCAGCGTGTTGAGGAAGAGACCGATGAGCGGCTCGGTCTCCAGGTGGGTGCGGCCGGCGACCGGCGTGCCCACGCAGAGGTCGTCCTGGCCGCACCAGCGGCGCAGCAGCGCCGCCAGCCCGGCGAGCACGGTCATGAACAAGGTCACCCCGCGGCGCCGGCTCAGGCCGCGCAGGGCCTGCGACAAGCTTTCCGGCAAGGCGTACGGGAGCGCTTCGCCGCGATAGCTCTGCACCGGCGGACGGAGGCGGTCGGACGGCAGCTCGATCACCGGCGGCGCGCCGGCGAGCTGTCCGGTCCACCAGGCCAGGCGCTCGGCGAGCTCGGCACCGGCCAGCCAGTCGCGCTGCCAGAGCGCGAAGTCGCCGTATTGCAGCGCCAGCGCGGGGAGCTCCGGATGTCCTCCGGCGGCCAGGGCGCCGTAGGCGGCGTAGGCGGCGTAGGCGGCGGCCAGCTCGCCGATCAGCACGCCCATGGACCAGCCGTCCGAGACGATGTGATGCAGGGAGAGGAGAACGGCATGCTCCTCCGCGGCGAGGCGCAGCAGAGCGGCCCGCAGCACCGGCCCGCGTTCCAGATCGAACGGGCGGCGGGTCTCGCGCTGGGCGACCTCCCGGGCCGCGGATTCGCGGCGGCCGGCCGGCAGGGCGGAGAGATCGACGACCGCCAGCGCGAAAGCGCCCGCGGGATGCACCCGCTGGCGCGGCGCGCCGTCCACCTCCTCGAACGTGGTGCGCAGGACCTCGTGGCGCGCGGCGAGCGCGCCGAGGCTCGCGGCCAGGGCCGGGACCGCCAGCCGCCCGGTGAGGCGCAACGCCGCCGGCAGGATGTAGGCCGCGCTGCCGGGCTCCAGGCGGTGCAGGAACCAGAGCCGTTCCTGTCCGAAGGAGAGCGGCAGGAGGCCGGACCGTGACCGTGGCCGCAGCGGTGGCAAGGAGGGTCCGGAGCCCGGCGCCGCCACCCGCGGAGCGAGCGCCGCGGCCGTCGGCGCCTCGAACAGAGCCCGCAGCGGCAGCTCGACGCCGAGCGCCGCGCGCAGCCGCGCCACGACGCGGGCGGCGAGCAGGGAGTGCCCGCCGAGCGCGAAGAAGTCGTCGTCGGCTCCCACCGCCTCGCGGCCGAGCACCTCCGCGAAGATCCCGGCCACGATCTCCTCCACCGGCCCGCGCGGAGCACGGCCGGCGGGCGCCTCGGCACCGCGCAGCCGCGCCACGGCGGCGCGGTCCACCTTGCCGTGGGCGGTCAGCGGCAGGGCCGGCACGAAGGCGATCTCGGAGGGCACGAAGGCCTCGGGGAGCAGCGCGCGCAGGCGGGCGCGCAGCCCGGCGGCAGTAACGTCATCCGCCGCCGGCACCACGCAGGCCAGGAGGCTCTTTTCCCCCGCGGCGTCCAGCCGGGCCACCACCACGGCCTCCCGCACCCCGGGTTGCGCGGTCAGCGCGGCCTCGATCTCGCCGGGCTCGACGCGCACGCCGCGGATTTTGAGCTGCTGGTCGATGCGGCCGAGGAGCTCCAGGGTGCCGTCCGGCCGGTGGCGAGCCCGGTCACCCGTACGGTAGAACCGGCGGCCGTCAACCGATGGAAACCGCTGCGCGGTCAGCTCATCGTTTCCGTGGTAGCCGCGAGCCACACCCGGACCGCCGATCCAGATCTCCCCCGGCGCCCCCACCGGCGCGAGCCGGCCATGGCCGTCGCACAGGCGCAGCTCCACATTGGGCAGCGGACGGCCGATCGGCGTCTCGATCCCGTCTTGACCGGCCCGGTGGCTGGAGCAGAGGATCGCCGCCTCGGTGGGACCGTAGAGGACCCGCACCGCGGTCCCGGGAAAGACCTCCCGCAGGTCGGCCAGGAGGCGGGCCGGCACGGCGTCGCCACCCACGAACAGGGTGCGCAGAGCCGGGAAACGGCCCGCGGCTTGACGCGCCCGCACGAGATCCACCACCTGACGCATGAGAGCCGGCACGGCATGGAAGCGGGTCGTTTCCTCCAGCAGATCCACCAGACGCTCCACGTCGAGGGCCGGCGCCAGGGGGACCAGGAGAGCCGTGCCGCCGGCGAGGAGGGGCGACAACAGCTCGAAGAGAAAGATGTCGAAGGGGACCGGAGCCACGCACGGCATACGGTCCGCGGCATCGAAACCGAAGACCGCCGCGGTCCCCAGCAAGGTGGCGGCCAGGCCGCGGTGCTCCACCATCACTCCCTTGGGACGGCCGGTGGTGCCGGAGGTGTAGATCAGGTAGGCCGGAGCGTCGACGGGCACGGCGGGCAGATCCGCGTCTCCTTCCTCAGCGGTGCCACCGGCGATCTCGGCGATCTCGGCGATCTCAGTATCGGTGATCCGCACCGCGGCTCCCGCGTCTTCCAGGAGCCAGGCGCGGCGCTCCGGCGGGTGGGACGGGTCGAGGGGGAGGAAGACGCCCCCGGCCTGAAGCACCGCGAGCAGGGCCACCGGCAGATCCGCCGTGCGCTCGCACGTCACGCCCACCACCGCGCCGGGGCTGATCCCCCGGCGGCGCAGGCCGCGGGCCAGGCGGCCGGCGCGGGCGGCGAGCTCGCCATAGGTCAGGCAGCTCCCGGCCGCCTCCACGGCCACGGCGTGCGGCGCCGCAGCGGCACGGGCGGCGAAGAGCTCCGGGACGGTGGCCGGCGGCAAGGGGAGCGCCGTATCGTTCCATTCGACGAGGAGCTGCGCCCGCTCGCCTTCGCCGAGCAGCGGGAGATCCCCGATGGCGGCCTCGCCGTCCGCGGCCAGACCGGTGAGCAAGCGCTGGAGATGACCCAGCAGGCGGTCGACCGTGGCCGCGTCGAAACGCCGGGGGTCGAACGTCATCCGCAGCGCCAGCGCGGGGCTCGCCGCCAGACCCAGCGGGTAGCTGATGCGCTCGTGGGCGCGCACACCGCTCGCCTCCAGCCCGCCCATCGGCCGGTCGAGCGCGCGGTCGACCGGGTAGCTCTCGAACGCCACGAAGCTGGCGAACAGGGGCAGCCCGCGCGACACCTCGCTCCATCCCTGCACCGTCACCAGCGGCACGTGCTCGTGCCGGCGCATCTCCACCTGGCGCTCCTGAAGGGTGTGCAGCCAGGCCAGAGCCGGCTGGCCGGGGCGGACGTCGACGCGGAGCGGCAGAGTGTTGATGAACAGCCCCACGATCCCCTCGACCCCGGCGAGGTCATGGGGGCGGCCTGCGGCCGTGACACCGAACACCACGTCGTCCGCTCCGGCGTGCCGGCCCAGGAGGAGAGCCCAGGCGGCATACACCAGAGTGCCCGGGGTGACCTGCCAGGCACGGCACCGGCTGCGCAGCGCATCGGCGGCGGCATCCGGAAAGCGCAGGGAGCGCTCACCGTCCCGGCCGGCGGGGGCGGACGGATCGCCGCCGCTCCAGGGGAGGTCGGTCGGCGCGGTGAAGCCGGCGAGCTCGCGGCGCCAGAAGGGCTCCGCGGCCGCCTGGTCCCGGCGGCGCAGCCAGGCGATGTAGGCGCGGAACGGCGCTGCCGGCGGCAGCTCCGCAACTGCGCCTTGCAGGGCCGCCGTATAGGCGGCGAAGGTTTCGCCGAGCACGATGCCCACGGACCAGCCGTCGAGGAGGAGATGGTGGTGAGTCCAGAGGAGGCGGTGACGCTCCTCCCCCTCGCGGGCCAGCCACAGGCGCATCAGCGGCGCCCGCGCCGGATCGAGCCCCCGGGCACGGTCGGCGGCCAGCCCCTCCTCCCAGCGGCGGTCGCGCTCCACCGCGCGGAGGGCTCTCCAGTCCTCGACCTCCAGGGGAATCCGCACGTCCCGTCCGACGATCTGGACCGGGGATTCCGCGCTCTTCCAGGCAAAGGCGGTGCGCAGAGCCGGATGGCGCCGGGCCACCGTCTGCCAGGCCTGCGCGAAGGCGGGCACATCGAGGCGGCCGGTCAGCACGCACTCGACCTGGGTGACATACATGCCGGGCTCCCCGGCCGCGAGGGTGTCGAAGAGCATCCCCTCCTGCAGCGGAGAGAGCGGATAGAGGTCCTCGACGTCGCCGTGGCGCGCTCTCATCCGCCCCCCATGCCTTCGAAGTCGACCTCGCCGAGGAGCGCGTCCAGCTCGCCGTGTCCGAGATCGGCCAGCGGGAAGTCGGAGGCGGTGGGCGCCACGGCCCGCGGCTGCCGCGCCAGAGCGAGGAGCTGCCGCAGCGCGGCCAGCAGATCGGCGGCCAGGGCCGCCGCCGCCGCGGGCGTGAGCACCGCCGGGTGATACGACAGGTCGAGATGGAGACGGTCCTCCGCCACCCAGGCGGCCACCCCCAGGGCGTGCTCGCGCGCCGCCCGCGGGCTGCGCGCCGGTCCGGACGGCTCGGGCGCCAGGCGGAAGGGGCCGGAAGCTCCCGCGTCCAGGCGGCCCAGGTAGTTGAAGGCCACGGCCGCCGCGGGCAGGGGGCGCAGCAGGCCGGAGCTCTCCGCGTCCAGATAGCGCAGCACTCCGTAGCCGAGCCCCCGGTCCGGCACGGCCCGGAGCTGCTGCTTGACGCGGAGCAAGGCGGCTGCCGGGTCGCCGTCCGGGCCGGGATCCAGGGCGACGGGGTGGATCGTGGTGAGCCACCCCACCGTCCGGGAGAGGTCCACGTCCGGGAAGATCTCTTCGCGGCCGTGCCCCTCCACGTCGACCAGGAGCGCGCCACCGGCACCCCGGCGGCAGAGGGCCAGGCCGACGGCGGCGAGAAGCACCTCGTGGACCTGGGCGCGCAGAGCGGACGGCGCGTCGTGCAGCAAGGCGCGCGTCTCCTCCGTGTCCAGCTCGGCTTCCACGGAGAGCGTTCCGGACACCTCGCCGGCCGAGCCGCCCGGCGGCACCACGGCGGCGGCTCCGCGGTGGGCCACCGCGAGCCAGTCCGCCATCTCCCGCCGCCGCTCGCCCGACCGCGCGAGAGCCGCCAGCCGCTCGCCCCAGCTCTGGAACGAGGTGGTCTTGGGCGGCAGCCGTACCTGTCCTTCTTGCGCGAGCTGGCCGCAGGCGGTCCGCAGATCGTCGAGCAGGATGCGCCAGGAGACACCGTCTACCGCCAAGTGATGAGCACCGAGCCAGAGCCGCACCCCCGCTTCTCCCAGATCGATCAGGGCGGCGCGCAGCAGCGGGCCGGCCGCCAGATCGAAGCCGGTCTGGAGCGCCGCCGCGGCGTCCGCGAGGGCCGCGGGCCGGACGGCGGGCGGCAGGGACGCCAGGTCCACGCCGCTGTAGGGAGACTCTCCGGCCGGCGCCGCGATCTCCTGCTCCCAGCCGGCAGGGCCGCGCCGGAAACACAGGCGCAGGGCGTCATGATGCTCCAGGAGAGCCGCCACCGCGCGGCCCAGGGTGCCGCGGAGCGCGGGCACCGCGGCGGGATCGACCGTCAGCAGGAGAGCCTGGTTGAATTGGTGCGGATCGATCGGCTCGCCTTCGAAGAACCGCCGCTGGATGGGCACCAGGGGGACCGCGCCGGTCACCGCTCCCTGCTCGCCGCCGGCCCCGGCCCCGGCCGCCCCGGTGCCGGCCACGGCCGCCAGCTCGGCGACGGTCTGCTGCTGGAAGACCTGCCGCGGGCTCAGCCGCAAGCCGGCCTGGTGGGCGCGGGCCACGATCTGGATGCTGAGGATCGAATCGCCCCCCAGGGTGAAGAAGTTGTCGTGCATCCCGACACGCTCCAACCCCAGGACCTCGGCCCAGATCCGCGCCAGGATCTCCTCGGCCGAAGAGCGGGGGGCTACCACCTCCAGGACCGCGGCAGGCGCGGCGCCGGGCTCCGGCAGGGCGATCCGATCCACCTTGCCGTGAGCGGTGAGCGGCAACGCCGGCAGCTCCACGAAGGCCGAAGGGATCATGGCGCCGGGCAGAATCCCGGCCAGGAAAGCCCGCAGCTCCGTGGCATCGGGAGCCGCGGTCTCGCGCGGCACGATCCAGGCGACGAGGCGGCGGCCACCGGTGCCACTGATGACGCCGCGCGGCTCGCGGGCCGCCACCGCCGCCGCGGCCACTCCGGGATGGCGCAGCAGCGCGGCCTCCACCTCGCCGGGCTCGATGCGGACACCGCGCACTTTGACCTGATCGTCGGCGCGGCCCAGGAGCTCCAGCTCGCCGTCAGCCCGCCAGCGCACCAGGTCGCCGGTGCGGTAATAGCGCCGGCCATGGTCCGCCGGCACCCAGCGCGCCGCGGTGAGACCGGGGAGGCGATGGTAACCGCGGGCCACGCCCGGCCCACCGATCCACAGCTCGCCCGGCGAGCCGGCGGGGGCCAGGTTGCCGCGCCCGTCGCAGACCCGCAGCTCGACGCCGGGGAGGGGACGCCCGAGCAACGGCCGGGACGCCGCGGCCGGGACGGCGTTCGCCACCGCATGGCTGGAGGCCAGGATCGTCCCCTCCGTCGGACCGTAGAGGATCCGGATCCACGCCTGGGGAAAGGTGGTGCGCAGATCGGCGAGCAGAGCGGCCGGCACGGCGTCGCCGCCCACGAGCAGCCCGCGCAGCCGCGGGGCAGAGAGACCGCGCCGGCGTGCCTCGTCGACGATCTGCCGCATCAGGGCCGGCACGGCGTGCAGCAGGGTCGCCTGCTCGATCTCCCGCGCCAGGACGTCCAGGTCGAGGGCCGGGGGGGACGCGAGAAGCGACACGGTCCCCCCCGCGAGCAGCGGGCCGAGCAGCTCGAAGAGAAAGATGTCGAACGTGGCCGGCGCCAGGCAGGGCATGCGGTCGTCCGGCCCGCAACCGAGCTGGGAGCAGACCGTGGCCAGGAGATGGGCGAGACCGCCATGCTCGACCAGAGCTCCCTTGGGGCGTCCGGTGGTCCCCGAGGTATAGATGGAGTAGGCGAGATTTTCGGGGGCTGCTTCAGGATCCACTTCGGGGGCCACGTCGATATCCCGGCCGCCGCCGCCCGCCACCAGCTCCTCGAGGAGCAGCACCCGCCGGGGCAGAGCCGGAAAATGCGCCAGCAGACTCTCCTGGGTCACCAGCAGGGAGGCGCCGCAGTCTTCCATCATCCAGGCCAGGCGGGAGGCGGGCTGCGACGGATCGAGAGGCACGAGAGCACCGCCCGAGCGCAGGACGCCCAGAACCCCCACCGCGAGAGCGAGCGAGCGCTCGGCGCAGAGGGCCACCCTCTCCTCCGGGCCGACTCCCGCGTCGCGCAGCGCCCGGGCCAGGCGGCCGGACCGGCGGTCGAGCTCGCCGAAAGTCAGCCTCTCGCCGCCGCAGAGCACGGCGGTGGCCTCCGGCCGCTCCGCCGCCTGTCGGGCGAACAGGGCCGGAACCGTCGCCGCCGGCAGCGGCGGGGCGGTGCGGCCGGTATGGCCGGTATGGCCGGTATGCCCCCATTGGGAGAGCTGCTCGATCTCGGCCGGCGCGAGCAGGGGCAGCTCGGAGAGGCGCCGGGCGGGATCGGCGATCAGGCCGGCGAGAAGGCGCTCGAAGCCGGTGGCGAGCCGGGCCGCCGTGGCGGCATCGAAGAGGTCGCGGCGCAGATCCAGCCGGCCGGCCACCTCGTCGCCCTGCTCCACCAGGGACAAGTCCAGGTCGAGCTTGGCCGTGGCTCCCGCCACCTCCAGCGGGCTGATGGCCAGGCCGGCGATCGCCGCCGGCGGCGCGGCGGAGCGCTGGTAGCCGAACAGGGCCTGGAACAGCGGCTCGTAGCGCAGGTCCCGGCCGGGGCGCAGCTCGTCGACCAGCTTCTCGAACGGCAGATCGCCGTGCTGGTGGGCGGCGAGGGCCGCCGCGCGGGTGCGCGCCAGCATCTCGCGCCCGCCGGGGTCGCCGGCGAGATCGGCGCGCAGCACCAGGGTGTTCACGAAGAAGCCGATGAGCCCCTCGGTCTCCAGGCGGTCGCGGCCGGCAACCGGGGTGCCGAGGCAGAGATCGTCCTGATCGGTGACGCGGCCCAGGAAGATCTGGAACGCGGCGAGAACGAGCAGGAAGGGAGTCACCCCCTCGCGGCGCGCCGCGGCGCGGATCTGCGCCGCAGTCACATCCGGGCGTATCGGCCAGCGCAGGCCGCGCGCGGACGGTATGGCCGGGCGCGGACGGTCGGTCGGCAAAGCCAGGAGGGCCGGCGCGCCGGCCAGACGTTCCCGCCAGAAGCGCAGGCGCGTTTCCAGGGCCTCGCCGCCGAGCCACCGCCGCTGCCAGACCGCGTAGTCGGCGTATTGGACCGGCAGGACCGGCAGGAGCTCTCCCGCGGCGAGGGCCGTCAGCTCCTCCAGGAAGATCTCCAGGGAGCGCCCGTCGCTGGCGATGTGATGGAGGGCGAAGAGCGCCGCTCCGGCGCCCGGCCCCAGGCGCACGAGAGCGGCGCGCAGGACCGGCCCGCGCGCGAGGTCGAACGGGCGCTCCGCGTCCTCGGTGGCGAGGCGCCCGAGCTCGCGCTCGCCGGCCGCCGCGGGCAGCGCGGACAGATCGAGCACGGGCAAGGGTACCGGGCGGGCCGGTGCGATCTCCTGCCGCGCGCGGCCGGAGGCCGCCGGGAACGAGGTGCGCAGCGCCTCATGGCGCCGGACCACGCCGCTCAGCGCGCCGGCGAGCACCGCTATGGAGCGGGCGTCCAGCGCGCCTTCCAGGCGCACGGCCGCGGACAGGTTGTAGCGCGAGCTGCCGGGATCGAGCTGATCGAGGAACCAGAGCCGCTGCTGGGCGAAGGAGAGCGGCAGCTCGCCCGTGCGCGGAGCCGGGAGCAGCGGCGGCGCCGCGGGCAGGGCGCCGGCGCCGGCCGCCGACGCCACGACCCGCGCCAGACCCGCCACCGTGGGCGCCTCGAACAGAGCCCGCAGCGGCAGATCGACCCCGAACGCCGCGCGCACCCGGGCGGTCACCCGGGTGGCCAGCAGAGAGTGGCCGCCGAGCGCGAAGAAGTCGTCATCGACACCGGCGCGCTCGAGGCCCAGGACCTCCTCCCAGATCCCCGCCAGGACCTCCTCCGCGGGCGTCCTCGGTGCTCCCGCGCCTCCCTCCGTCCGCACCGCCGCGGGATCCGGCAGCGCCGCGAGGTCGAGCTTGCCGTGCGGGGTCAAGGGCAGGGCCGCCATGGGCACGATGGCCGAAGGGATCAGGGCCTCGGGGAGGAGGTCGCGCAGCCAGGTGCGCAGCCGGGCCGGGGAGAAGCCCTCCTCCGCAGCGCCGCCGACCCGCGGTACCACCCAGGCGACCAGGCGGCGATCCCCTTCCTCCCCTTCTCTTCCTTCTTTCCCTTCTCCAGCCGCGCGTACGGCCACCGCCGCGTCGCGCACCGCGGGATGACGGCGGAGAGCCGCCTCGACCTCGCCGGGCTCGACCCGCACGCCGCGCACCTTGACCTGGCGGTCGGCCCGGCCCAGGAAGTCGAGGCGGCCGTCGGGGCGATGGCGCGCCAGGTCGCCCGTGCGGTAGAGGCGGGCGCCGGGCGCCCCCAGTGGGTCGGGGATGAAGCGCTCCGCGGTGAGGTCCGGCCGGCCGGCGTAGCCGCGGGCCACCCCGACGCCGCCGACGCAGAGCTCCCCGGCCACACCGGGAGGCACCGGCCGCAGCAGGGCATCGAGCACATGGACCTCGGCCCCCGCCATGGGGCGGCCGATCGTCAGCGGTCCGCTGCCGGAGTATTCCTCCTCGATGGTGGCGCAGACCGTGATCTCGGTGGGACCGTAGGCGTTCAGCACGCGGCGGCCCGGCGCCCAGCGTGCCGCCAGCTCGGGCGGGCAGGCCTCGCCGGCGACGACCAGCGTCACCAGGGCGGGCAGCTCCTCCTGCGGCAACTGGGCGAGCACCGAGGGCGGCACCGTCGCGTGCGTGATCCCGGTGTCGCGCAGCACGGCGGCCAGGCCGGGACCGGGCAGCAGGTCCTCGCGGTCGGCCAGGACCAGCGCGGCGCCGGCGCCGAGGGCCATGAGGATCTCGGAGATCGAGGCGTCGAAGCCGAGCGAGGAGAGCTGCAGGACCCGGCTGCCGGGACCGACGCCGAAGGCGCGGATCTGCGCCTCCATGAGGTTGTACAGGCCGCGGTGGGCCACCATCACCCCCTTGGGCCGGCCGGTGGAGCCCGAGGTGTAGAGCCGGTAGGCGGCGCTCTCCGGCAGGGGGCCGCCGGCGGGCGCCGCAACGCCCGCAGCTCCCAGCGCGGCGGCTGTGGCGGCATCGAGCAGCACGATGCGCGCTCCGCTCTGCCCGAGGCCGGCGGGCAGCGGCGCGGCGGCCACGAGCACCGCCGGCCGTGCCTCCGCCATCAGCAGGGCCAGCCGCTCGGCCGGATAGGCGGGGTCGAGGGGGACGTAGGCGCCACCCGCCGCGAGCACGGCCAACACCGCGATCACCATCTCGGGAGAGCGCGGCAGGCAGATCCCCACCTCGGTCTCCAGGCCGACCCCGAGCGCCCGCAGCCGCCCGGCCAGCGCATGCGAGCGCTGGAACAGCTCGCGGTAAGACAGCACGGCGCCGCGGTAGATCACCGCCGGCGCATCGGGGTGCTCGGCGGCCACCGCGGCCAGCCGGCGCGGCAGCGTGGCCGCCGCCAGCTCCCAGCTCCCCGGCGCGCCACGCCAGGCGAGGAGCTGCTCCTGCTCGGCAGCGTCGAGCAGCGGGAGAGCGGAGAGCGAGCGGCCGGGATCGGCGGCGATCCCGGCCAGCAGGACGCGCCAGCGTCCGGCCAGCCGGTCCACGGTGGCCGCATCGAAGAGATCGCGGGCGTATTCCAGGAATCCCGCCAGCCCCTCCCCCGTCTCCTCCACCAGCACGGTGAGATCGAGGCGGGCGATCCCGGGGTCGACCTCCAGGGGGGTCACCTCCAGGCCGGCCAGGCGGAGATCCTCGCGCGGCTCATTGCGCAGCACGAAGAGGACCCGGAAGAGAGGGGACCTCCCGAGCCGGCGCTCGGGGCTCAGGGCGTCCACCAGGACCTCGAAAGGGACCTCGCTCTGGTGGGCGAACAGAACCGCCTCCCGCACCCGCGCGACCAGCGCCGGGAACACAGGATCGCCCGACAGATCGCCGCGCAGCACCACGGTGTTGACGAAGAACCCGATCAGCCCCTCGATCTCCAGGCGGTCGCGCCCGGCCACCGGCGAGCCCACCGCCACGTCGTCGACTCCGGCGTGGCGGGCCAGCAGGAGCTGGAGCGCCGCCACCAGGACCATGAAGGGCGTGGCTCCGGCCTCGCGGCCGATCGCGCGCAGGCTTGCCGCGGCACCGGCGTCCAGGCTGAACGGACGCCGCCCACCGCGGTGGCTCGGCAGGAGCGGGCGCGGCCGGTCGGCGGGCAGCGGCAGCTCCATCGCCAGCCCGTCGAGGCGCGAGCGCCAGCCGGCCAGCCTCCCGGCCAACGCCTCCGGGGTCTGCCAGCGGCGCTGCCAGCGCGCATGGTCGGCATACTGCACCGGCAGCTCCGGCAATGGCGAAGGCCGGCGCGCGGCGAACGCCGCGTAGAGGCTCCCCATCTCGCGCGCCAGCACGCTCAGCGACCAACCGTCGCAGACGATGTGGTGCAGGGTGAGGAGGGCCGTGTGCTCCGCCGTGCCGGTGCGCACCAGGCAGGCGCGCAGCAGCGGCCCGCGGGCGAGGTCGAACGGGGCGCGGGCCTGGGCGCGCTGCAAGCGCTCGGCCTCGGCGCGCGGCGCGCGGAGCCCCGCCAGGTCGATCACCGGCAGCGCCTCCGGCCGCCACGCCTGCACGGTCTGCACGGGCTCGCCTTCCCGCGGCTCGGCGAAGACGGTGCGCAGCACGGCGTGGCGGCGGACGATCTCGGCGAGCACCGCGGCGAGCACGGGCGGCTGGAGCGGCCCGGCGAAACGCACCGCGAAGGAGTTGTTGTACAGCGGGGTCCCGGGCTCCAGGCGGTCGATCAGCCAGAGCCGCCGCTGCGGAAAAGAGAGCGGCGCCGGCGCGCCGGGCGGCCCCGGCTCCACCGCCGGCAAGAGCAGGGAGCTCCCGGCGGCGGCTTCGATCCGCTCTGCCAGCTCGCGCAGGGTGGAGGTCTCGAAGACCGTGCGGATCGGCAGCTCCGCGGCGAACGCCTCGCGCACCCGGGAGATCAACTGTGTCGCCAGCAGAGAATGGCCGCCGAGCGCGAAGAAGTTGTCCTCCGGCGCGACGCGGCCGATCCGCAGCAGGCCGCCCCAGATCGCCGCCAGCGTCTCCTCGACGACACCGCGCGGCGCCTCGGCCGGCCTCTCCAGGAGGGCGGGCGGGGGCAGGGCCGCGCGGTCGACCTTGCCGTTGCGCGTCAGCGGCAGCGCCGGCAGGAGCACGCAGTCGGCGGGGACCATGGGCTCCGGGAGCTGGCGGCGCAGGAAATCGCGCAGCTCCGCGGCGGCGAGCTCCACGCCGCCCGGCGCCGCGACGGCCTCCGGGGGCGGCGGCGCTCCCGGCGCGGCCTGCAAGCGCCGCGCGCCGCGCGGCCGGACGGCGTAGAGGTTGTGGCGGTCGGTGCCGGCGAGCAGCTCGTCCTGCTCCGCCAGGGCGTCGAAGCCGTGGCCGCGCAGCAGGTCGAGGATCTCTTGCAGCCGCCCCGCGCTCGCTCCCTCCGCCGCATCGTGGACCTCCATCACCACCTGCTCGATGCGCTCCCAGTCGGCCTCGTCGATGCCGCGGAGGACGTCGAGCTCGGCGCGCTGCACGTCCACCTTGAGCAGATCGATCCGCTCGACCCCCTCCTCGCGGCAGACGTCCGACAGCCGGCGCAGCCGGCACTCCACCAGCTCCTGCTCGAAGCGACCCGCCAGCAGCTCATCGGCGCTCGCCAGCAATGCGCCCGCGGCGGCCGACCGCTCGTTGTCGAGATAGCGCTTGATCACCCGCACCTCGTCCGCGGGGTCCGCGTAGTCGCGCAGGCCGGACATCATCGAATAGCGCCGGTAGTAGCTGAAATGGGCTGTCCCCTCGGTCTCCGCGAGGCCGTGGGGGAAGAGCCGGGCATCGATGCCATGGAGCTCCGCGTTGGCGCGCAGGTCGTCGAAGATCGGCCCGATCGGCTCGAAGGCATAGACCCGGCAGCCGGGGCTGCAGAGACCGGCGTAGAGAGTGAACATGCCGATGTTGGCCCCGACGTCGAAAACGCAGGCCTTCTCCGGCAGCGTCACCCCATGCCGCAGATACGAGCCTTTGACGAAGATTTCGTCGTACAGGTACTCGGTCTCGTTGCGGTTCTGGTGGACGACCGCGAGGCCGTTGGGGAGATGGTGGCGCGGCCTCCCCTCCGCCGCGGCGGCGCGGCGGCGCGGCACGGCGTAGGCGACCAGGCGGCGCTCGCCGGGGACGTCCTCGCGGGCCACGACCACCGCCGCGGCGACGCCCGGATGCCGCTCCAGGGCGGCCTCGATCTCCCCCAGCTCGATGCGGAAGCCGCGCACCTTCACCTGGTGGTCCAGCCGGCCGAGGCACTCGATGCGCCCGTCCGGCAGTTGCCGCGCCAGGTCGCCGGTGCGGTAGAGACGGCCGCCCGGCGCGGCGGCGAACGGGTCCGGCGTGAAGCGCTCGGCGGTGCCCTCGGGACGCCCCAGATAGCCGCGCCCGACGCCGCTGCCGGCGATGCACAGCTCTCCCGGCGAGCCGGCCGGCACCAGGCGGCCCCGGCTGTCGAGCAGGATCACGCGCACGTTGGGGATCGGCCGGCCGATCGTCGGCGTGCCCATCCCGGCGATGCGGCAGGCGGTGGCGTCCACGGTGCATTCGGTGGGGCCGTAGACGTTGTAGAACGCCGGCGCGCCCGCCGCGGCGAGAGCTTCCCAGAGCACCCGGTCGACCGCCTCGCCGCCGACCAGCAGCAGCCGGGGATACGGCGCGCCGATCAATCCGGCGGCCAGCATCAGCCGGAGCTGCGCGGGGGTGCAGTCGAGGGCGTCGAGGCGTTCCTCGCGGGCGTGGGCCAGGAGGGCCGCGCCGTCGATCCGCGCCTCTTCGGGGACGGGGCAGACGGCGTGCCCGTGCAGCCACTGCGCGAGCTGCTTGACCGAGGCGTCGAAGGCGAGGGACGCGTTGACGCCGATGCGCAGCGGGCCGGCCTCTCCGGCGTAGACCGTGTCGCGCAGCGCATACGCCAGGTTGACCACCGCGCGGTGCGGGATCATCACGCCCTTCGGCCGTCCGGTGGAGCCCGAGGTGTAGAGGACGTAGGCCAGATTGTCCGGCGAGACGGCCGCGGCGGGCCGCTCCCCGCTCTCGCCGGCGAACGGCGCGGGCCGGGCGTCGAGGCAGACGATGGGCACGCCGAGCGGTGGCAGCTCCGGCAGGAGATGCTCCGCGGTCAGCACCACCCGGGGCGCGAGATCCTGGAGCAGGGAGGCGAGCCGTTCCCGCGGCTGGCGCATGTCGAGCGGCGCGTAGGCCCCGCCCGCCTTGAGGATCGCCAGCACGGCGACCAGGGCGTCGAGTGAGCGTTCCAGACAGAGCGCCACGCGCGCCTCGGGGCCCACCCCGAGGCGGATCAGGAAGCGGGCCAGCCGGTTGGCGCGGCGGTCCAGCTCGCCGAAGGTCAGCTCCCGGCCCTCAAAAGAGACGGCCGGCGCACCGGGGGCGCGGTCGACCTGGGCCGCGAACAGCTCGTGGAGACAGACGTCGCGCGGGTACTCCACCGCGGTGTCGTTCCAATCCCTGGTCAGCCGCCGGGCTTCATCGGCGCCGACGATGTCGATCTCCGCCACCGCGGTCGCCGGCGCGGCGGCGACCGCGGCGAGGAAGCGTTCGAAGGATGCGGCGAGATCCTCGATCCGCCGGTGCGAGTAGAGGTCCGGCCTGAATTGGATCTCCAACGCCAGACGGCCGCCCAGGCGCACGCAGCCGAGCAGGAGATCGCAAGGCTCGGCGCTCTCCCGGCGTTCCAGGAGGACGGCGCGCACGCCTGCGGCCGAGCTCGCCGGCGGCCACTCGGAGTAGGCGAAGGAGGTGGGGAACCAGGGCTCGGCGCCCGCGCCGACGTCCTCCCAGGCGAACGTCTCCTCCTGCCCCGCCACCGCTTCGATCTCCTCGGCGAGCGCCTGCACGACCTCCGGGATCTCGATGTGCGCGTCGAACCGGCAGCGCGCCGGCACCCACGAGGCGAAGGGGCCGATCGCCGCCTGCAACGACGCGAAGCGGCGCCCCGCCTCCAGGCGGCCGGTCACCACCTCGTCGCCGCCCGCGAGACGCCAGAGGAGCCCCTGCCAGCAGGCGAGGAGAAGGACGTCGAGCGGCGCGCCGCAGCTCGCGGCGGCGGCGTCCAGATCCGCCGTGAGGCGCTCCCCGATCTCGCGGCGCACGGCTGCCGTGGACAGGCGCGCGGGCTCCCCCCCGCCGGGCTCGCGATCCGGCCGCAGGCGCGTGAGCTGCGCGGGGCCGAGCTGCCGGGCACGCCAGCGCTCGCGCGCCTGCCTGCCTGCGTCTCCCTCGGCCTGCTCGTTCAGCCAGGCGGCGACGTCCGCGTACTGCACCGCCTCCTCTTCTTCCTCCGCCGCCGCGCCGCCGGTGAGCTCGCGCACCAGCTCGGCGGCCAGCCCCGCCAGCGATCCGCCGTCGGCGCACAGCGCCGGCAGGGAGATCAGCAGCCGGTGACGGTCCGCGGCCATCCGCACCAGGACGAAGCGCGCCACCGGCCCCGCCGCGAGGTCGAATCCCAGGCCGGCGAGATCGGCGAGCAGGCCGGTCGTCTGCAGGGTCTGCGCGGTCTGCGCGGTCTGCCGCTCCTCCGGATCACCGGCGGCGTCCACCTCGCGGTAGGACCAGGAGGGCGCATCGAGGATCACCTGGATCGGCATCGCCATGCCGGGAAGCGAGCGGAAGACCGTGCGCAGGACCTCCTGCTTCTCCAGGATGCGGCGCAGGGCGCTCTCGACGGCACCGCCCGCGAGCTGTCCTTCCAGCGCGAGGACGCCCTCGACCCCGGCGCCGCGGAAGTCCCGGAACAGCCAGCGCCGGCGCTGCTGGGGAGAGAGCTGGAAGCCTTCGATCGCGTCACTTGCCATCAGCTAGATCACCTCTCCGGCACCGGCGCCCGGCCGGCCGCGGCGCGCCCCCCGCAGGCGCTTGCCGCGGATCGCCGCATGGTCGACGAGAGCCGGCTCGGCGCGCAGGCCGAGGCGGGCGAGAGGAGCCGCCGGGTCCGCGGCGGCGGACTGGAGCAGCGCCACCCACTGCTCGTGCAGGCGCCCGATCGTCGCGGCCTCGAAAAGGTCGCTGCTGTAGAGCCAGGAGGCGGTCAGCCGTTCCCCTTCCTCCAGAATCCACAGAGTGAGGTCGAAACGCACCACCTCGCGCTCCAGCTCCATCTCCAGCAGGGTCAGGCCCGGCAGGCGCACCTCGCGGCCCGGGATGTTGTCCAGGCCGAAAGCGATCCGGAACAGCGGGCTCTGCTCCGCGCTCCGTCCCCGCCGCAGGTGCTCCACCAGCTTGTCGAACGGGAGGTCCTGGTGGTCGAACGCCCCCACCACCGTGCGGCGTACCCGCTCCATCAGGTCCAGGAAGGTGGGATTGCCGGACAGGTCGGTCCGCAGAGCCAGCATGTTCACGAAGGTCCCCATCAGCGGCTCCGTCTCGGGCCGGCCGCGGCCGGCCACGGCGCTCCCCAGGACGACGTCGCTCTGCCGGGTCTTGCGGAAGAGCAGCGCCGCGAGCCCGGCGAGCAGAGTCATGAACAAGGTCGTCCCGCGCTGCCGCGACAGCGCGCGCAGCTCACCGGCGAGAGGAGCCGGCAGCAGGCGGACCAGGCGCGCGCCGCGGTGGCTCGGCCGCGCCGGGCGCGGCCGGTCCGCCGGCAGCTCGAGGAGTGGCGGCTCGCCCTGGAGCTGGCGGCGCCAGTACTCCAGGTCGCGCTCCAGGACCTCGCCTTGCAGCCAGCCGCGCTGCCAGGCGGCGAAATCGGTGTACTGGATGGGCAGATCCGGGAGGACCGCGCGCCGCCCCTCCCGCGCCGCCCGGTAGAGCTCCGCCACCTCCCGGATCAGCACCCCGGCGGTCCAGCCGTCGCTCACGATGTGATGGAGGTTGAGGATCAGGACGTGCTCCCGCTCCTCCAGACGGAGCAGCAGGCCGCGCAGCAGCGGTCCCCGGGAGAGCTCGAACGGGCGCTCGGACTCCGCCGCCGCCAGGCGCGACGCCGTGGCTTCGCGGACCGCCGCCGGCACGGCCGACAGGTCCGCCACCGGCAGCGGGAACGGCGCCGGCGCCGTGATGCGCTGCACCGGCACGCCGCCCACCTCGTGGAAGGTGGCGCGCAGGACCTCGTGTCGGCGCGTCACTGCCGCCAGGGCGCGCGCCATGGCGGCCGGGTCGAGATCGCCGGCGAGGCGTACCACCACCGGGCTGTTGTAGATCCCCAGGCCCGGGTTGGCGCGGTCCACGAACCAGAGGCGCTGCTGGGCGAAGGAGAGCGGCAGGTCTTCCCCGGCGCCGCGCGGCAGCCGCGGGATGGTCCAGCCGGCTTCGGCAGTGCCAGGAGCACAGTCCCCCGCCGCCAGCCCGGGGTGGCTCGCGGCGAGGTGAGCGGCGAGGTCCGCCAGGACCGGAAAGCGGAAGAGAGCCACCAGCGGCAGGCGGAGGCCCAGCCGCTCCTGGAGCTGGTTGATGAAGATGGCGCCGCGGATCGAATCTCCCCCGAGAGCGAAGAAGCTGTCGTTCAGGCCCGCCCGCTCCAGCCCCAGCACCTGGGCGCAACTGTGCGCCAGCAGGCGCTCCAGGGGGGTGCGCGCCGCCGCGAAGCCCCCGCCGGCCGGCGCTTCAGGGGCCGGCAGCGCCTCGCGATCCACTTTGCCGTTGGGCGACAGGGGGAGGGCGGGCAAGACCATCCAGACGGCCGGCATCATGTGCTCGGGCAGCGTCCGCGCCAGGGCGCCGCGCAGCTCCGCCACCGCGATCTCATGGCTTGGCGCAGGTACCAGATAGGCCGCGAGACGCGCGTCGGCCGCGACGACGATGGCCTCCTGCACCTCCGGCCGTGCCAGCAGCGCGGCCTCGATCTCTCCCAGCTCGATGCGGAAGCCGCGGATCTTGACCTGGTGGTCGATGCGTCCGAGGTATTCCACCGCGCCGCCGGGCAGATGGCGGGCCAGGTCTCCGGTGCGGTAGAGCCGCTCCCCCGGCCGCGGCGACAGCGGGTCGGGGACGAAGCGCTCGGCGGTCAGATCGGGCCGCGCGAGATAGCCGCGTCCCACGTGTACGCCGCCGATCACCAGCTCGCCGGCCACGCCGAGGGGGACCGGCCGCAGCGCCGGATCGAGGAGATGGATCCGCGTGTTGGCCATCGGCCGGCCGATCGGAGCCGCCGGATCGCCGGGCCGGCAGTGCCAGGACGTGACGTCCACGGAAGCCTCTGTCGGGCCGTAGAGGTTGTGGAGCTCGGCGCCCGGCAGGAGGGCGCAGCAGCGCTGGGCCAGCTCGATCGGCAGGGCCTCGCCGCTGGCCACGATCAAGCGCAGCGTGCGGCAGGCCGCGCCCTGGGCGACGGCCGGCTCCCCCAGGAAGACCTGGAGCATGGACGGCACGAAATGGAGGACGCTCACCGCCTCGCCCTCGATCAGCTCGACCAGCTCGCTCGCCTCCCGGTGCGCGCCGGGGCGCGCCAGCACCAGCCGGGCACCGGCGAGGAGAGGCCAGAACAGCTCCCAGACCGAGACGTCGAAGCTGAAAGGTGTCTTCTGGAGGACCGTATCCGCGGCGGTGAGCCGGTAGGCCTCCTGCATCCAGAGGAGCCGGTTGCGGATGCCGCGGTGGTGGACCATCGCCCCCTTGGGCCGCCCTGTCGAGCCCGAGGTGTAGATGACATAGGCCAGACGGCGGTCGTCGCCGGGCACGGCCGGAGAGGCGGCGCTCTCCCGCTCGAGGAGCGCGCGCTCCGCGTCGATGCAGACCGTGGGCAGGTCCGCCGGGACGGGGAGCAGGGCGCGCAGCCGCTCCGTGGTGACCAGGACGGCGGGCCGGGCGTCGGCCAGCATGAAGGCGAGCCGGCCGGCCGGATAGTCGGGATCGAGAGGGACATAGGCGCCGCCGGCCTTGAGCGCCGCCAGGAGAGCCACCGGCAGATCCGGCGAACGCTCCAGGGCCACCGCCACCCGGCTCTCGGGGCCGCAGCCCAGAGCCCGCAGGCGGTGGGCCAGGCGGTTGGCCCGGGCATCGAGCTCGGCATAGGTCAGGCGATCGCCGGCGAAAACGACGGCCGGCGCCGCCGGCGACCGCCGCGCCTGCGCCTCCACCAGCTCGTGGAGGCAGAGCCCGGCGGTCGCGGTGCCCTCGGCGGCGGCGCTGTCGTTCCACTCCAGGAGGATCTGCTGGCGCTCCGGCGCGGCCAGGATCTCCACCGCGGAGATCCGCTGTTCCGGTGCCGCCGCCACGGCGGCCAGGAAACGGCAGAGGTGCCCCTCCAGGCGGGAGACGGTCGGCGCCTCGAAGAGGTCGGTGCTGTGCTCCAGGGTGGCGGCCAGGCGCCCGCGCTCCTCCACCACGGTCAGGGTCAGCTCGAAGCGGGCCATGCCCATGTCGAGATCGAGCGGGCGGACATGGAGGCCGCTCAGGCGGAGCTCCGGCGGCGGCTCGTTCTCCAGCGCCAGCAGGACCTGGAACAAGGGCGAGTGGCTGAGGCTCCTCTCCAGCCGCAGCTCATCCACCAAACGCTCGAAAGGCAGATCCTGGTGCGCGTAGGCGCCCAGGGCGGTCTCGCGGGCCCGCCCGAGCAGCTCACGGAAGGTCGGGTCGCCGGAGAGGTCGGTGCGCAGGGCCAGGGTGTTGACGAAGAAACCGGCCAGGCTCTCCAGCTCCGCCCGGGTGCGGTTGGCGATGGGCGAGCCGATCACCACGTCGGTCTGCCGGGACCAGCGGCCGAGCACGGCCTGGACCGCGGCGAGGAGGAGCATGAAGAGGGTGGCTCCCTCCCGACCGGCGAGGGCGTGGAGCGGCGCCGTGTCGGCCGCCAGCTCGAACGTCTGCGAGACCCCGCGCCACGAGCGGACCGCCGGCCGCGGCCGGTCGGTGGCGAGCGCCAGCAGCCGCGGCGCATCGGCGAGACGCTCCGTCCACCAGGCGAGCTGCGCCTGGATCTCCGGCCCCTCCAGCCAGCTCCGGTGCCAGGCGGCGAAGTCGGCATACTGGATCGGCAGGTCCGGCAGCGGCGAGCGCTCCCCGGCGCGGAAGGCGTTGTAAAGGAGCGACAGCTCGCGGATCAGGATGCCCTCCGACCAGGCGTCCGTCACGATGTGGTGCAGCCCCACCAGCAGCGCATGCGCGGCCGGCTCCAGCCGCAACAGATAGACCCGGAGCAGCGGTCCGGTCTCCGGGTCCGACGGCCGGCGGATCTCCCGTTGCGCCACCCGCAGCAGCTCGCTCTCTCCCTCCCCGGGCGGCAGGCCGGCCAGGTCGACGAGCGGCAGGGCGAAGGGGGAAGGCGGGGCGATGGCCTGCACCGGGCGGCCGTCGACCAGCGGGAAGGTCGTGCGCAGGGTCTCGTGGCGGCTGCGCAGCGCGGTGAGAGCGCGGACCAGGACCGCCACGTCGAGATCCCCGGAAAGCCGCAGCCGGGTGAAGCTGTCGTAGAGCGGGCTGTCGGGCTCCAGCTTGCTGAGGAACCAGAGCCGCTGCTGGGCGTGCGACAGCTCCAGCGGGCGGTCGCGCGGCACCGGACGCAGCGGCGGCATGGCCGTGGAGGTAGGGATGCCGGCGGCGGTGGCGTCCAAGCGCTCCGCCAGGGCGGACAGCACGGGCGCCTCGAACACCGCGCGCAACGGCAGCTCGACCCCGAGGTCGCTGCGCAGCCGAGATACGAGGCGGGTGGCCAGCAGCGAGTGGCCGCCGAGGGCGAAGAAGCCGTCCCCGGCGCCGATCCGCCCGCCCTCGATCTCCAGCAGCTCGGCCCAGAGCAGGGCCAGCGCCTGCTCCGTGGCGGTGCGCGGCGGCACGCGGGCGGTCTCCAGCCCGCCCGCGTCGACGGGCAGGCGCGCCAGGGCGCGGCGGTCCACCTTGCCGTTGGGCGTCAGAGGGAGCGCTTCCAGAGATACGAAGACAGCCGGGATCATGGGATCGGGGAGACGGTCGCCCAGCCAGGCGCGCAGCTCGTCCGCGGACGGCATCTCCGCGATCAGACCCGCGACATAGGCCACGAGCCGCGGCCCGCCCGGCAGATCGCCGCGCAGCAACACCGCGCCGGCGGCCACCACCGGATGGCCCACCAGCGCCGCCTCGATCTCTCCCAGCTCGATGCGGAAGCCGCGCAGCTTCACCTGATGGTCGATGCGGCCCAGAAACTCGATCTCCCCGCCGATCCGGCGGCGCACCAGGTCGCCCGTGCGATAGAGACGCTCCCCCGGCCGCGCGCTCCACGGATCCGGTGTGAACGCCGCCGCCGTCCGCGCCGGATCGTTGCGGTAGCCGCGGCCGACCCCGGCGCCGGCCACCCACAGCTCGCCCGGCACCCCCACCGCCGCCGCGCGCTCCGCCACGTCCACCACATGGAGACGCAGGTTCCCCACCGGCCGGCCGATCGGCACGTACCCCGCCGACCCCGCGGGCGGCGTGCGCAGCGGGTGGTGCGCCACGTCGTCCGAGCACTCCGTCGGGCCGTAGGCGTTGAGCAGCGGCACGCCCGGGAAGGCGGCGAGCCAGTCGCGGCAGAGCCGGGGCGGCAGCGCCTCGCCCGTGGGGATCAGCCAGCGCAGGCGCGCCAGCCGGTCCGCCCCTCCCGGCAGGAGAGCCTCGTCGAGCAGCACGCGCAGCAGCGACGGGACGGTCTCCAGGACGGTCACCCCGCCGCGCTCCACCTCCGCCAGCAGCCCGCGCGGGTCGTGCGCCGCCGCGTCTTCCACGATGTGGACGCGCCCGCCGGACAGCAGAGGAGCCAGGAGCTGCCACACCGAGATGTCGAAGCACTGCGAGGCGTTCTGCGCCACCGTGTCCGTCGCGCTCAGCCCGAGATCGGCGATCTTGGCCAGCAGATGGTTGAGCATGCCGCGGTGCTCCACCATCGCCCCCTTGGGCGTGCCGGTGGAGCCCGAGGTGAAGATCACGTACGCCAGGTTGTCCGGCGTCGCCTGCGCCCGCGGCGGCGCTGCGCTCCCGGCCGTCTCCAGCGCGGCGAAGGAGAGAGCGGCTGGAGCCGTCAGGGTTCCAGCCAGGTCGACGTAGCTCTCCCCGCAAAGGACCAGGCGCGCGCCGGCCAGCTCCACGACGCTCCGCAGCCGCGACGCCGGGTGCTCCGGGTCGAGCGGCAGATAGGCGCCCCCGGCCTTGAAGACCGCCAGAATCGCCACCAGAAGCTCGATCCCGCGATCCGCCAGCAGGGCCACCACCCCGTCCGGCCCCACGCCGCGCCGGACCAGCTCGCCGGCCCAGCCGTCCGCCTGCCGGTTCAGCTCCCCATAGCTCAGGCTCCGCTCTCCGCAGGTGACCGCCACGTCCTCCGGATGCAGGCCTGCCCGGGCCGCGAAGAGCTGGTGGGCGCAGGCGTCCGGCAGGTCGCAAGCCGTCTCGTTCCAGGCGGCGAGCTGGGCCAGCTCCGCCGCCGTCAACAGCGGCAGATCGGAAAGCCGCCGCTCCGCGCCGGACGCGATCCCCGCCAGCAGCACCTGGTAGTGCCCCACCAGGCGGTCGATGGTCGCCGCGTCGAACAGGCCGGTGCTGTATTCGAGGAGGAGCGGCAGGCTCTCCTCCCGCTCGTCGACCACCAGCTCGAGGTCGAACTTGGCGGTACCGGTGTCCATCGGCAGCGGGCGCATTTCCAGATCACCCAGGCTCCAGCCCGGCATCGGGGAGCTCTGGAGGGTGAACAGGACCTGGAACAGGGGGGAGTGCCCGAGGCTGCGCTCCGGCCGCAGCGCCTCGACCAGGCGGTCGAACGGCAGGTCCTGATGGGCGAAGGCCCCCAGCGTCACCTCGCGCACGCGCTCCAGGAGGACGGCGAACGACGGATCGCCGGAGAGGTCGGTGCGCAGCGCCAGGGTGTTGACGAAGAAACCGAGGAGCCCCTCGGTCTCCTGCCGGGTGCGGTTGGCGATCGGCGTGCCGAGGACCAGGTCGCTCTGGCCGGTGAGGCGGAAGAGCAGGGCCGCGAAGCCGGCCAGCAGGGTCATGAACAGGGTGGCCCCGTGCTGTTGCGACAGGTCGCGCAGCGGTCCTCCGAGGCCCGGCAGGGCGGCGAAGCACGCCGCGCCGCGGAAGCTCCGGACCGCCGGGCGCGGCCGGTCGGCCGGGAGCTGCAAGACCGGCAGCTCACCGGCCAGGCGCTCCGTCCACCAGCCCAGGCTGCTTGCCAGCACCTCGCCGCGCAGCCATTCCCGCTGCCAGGCGGCGAAGTCGGCGTACTGGATGGGCAGCTCCGGCAGCGGCGACGGCCGGCCGGCATGGAAGGACTGATACAGCGCCGCCACCTCCAGCAGGAGGACGCCCATGGACCATTCGTCCGACGCGGAGTGATGGACGGTGAGAAAGAACAGGTGCTCCTCGGCGTCCAACCGCACGGCGAGGAGGCGGAGCAGCGGCCCGCGGGCGAGAGAGAAGGGGAGGCGGTGGTGGGCCAGGCCGAGGCCCATCCCGGCGAGCTCCCGCCGGGCGGGCGGCAAGGCCCGCAGGTCGACGAGCGGCAAGGCCGGCGATTGATCGGATGGCGATCGGTCGGCCGGCGAGCGATCGGCCGGCAAGAGCCTCCCCACCGGCCGGCCCTCGGCGTCGTCGAGAACGGTGCGCAGCACCTCGTGGCGGCGGACGATCTCGCCGAGGCTCCGTGCCAGGGCAGGAAGGTCGAGAGCCCCCATCAGACGCACGGCGCCGCTCACGTTGTAGAACGGGTTGCCGGGCTCCAGCCGGTCCAGAAACCAGAGGCGCTGCTGGGCGAAGGAAAGGGGGACCTCGCCACCGCTCCACGGCCGGCGGACGACCGCCGCCACCACCACCGCCGGCCGGCCGCCTCGCGTCTCGCCGTCGATCCGCGCCGCCAGCCCGGCGATCGTCGGCGCCTCGAAGACCGCGCGCAGGGGGAGCTCCACCGCGAGGCTGCTGCGCACGCGGGAGAAGAGCTGGGTGGCGAGCAGCGAATGGCCGCCGAGCTCGAAGAAGTCGTCGTGGACACCGACGGCCTCGAGCCCCAGGATTTCGCTCCAGATCACCGCCAGCGCGGTCTCGGTGGGGGTCGCCGGCGCCACCCAGGGGGTGCCCAGGAGCGGGCGCGGATGCACGCCGGCGGCGGGCCGTTCGCCGCCCGGCGCAGCGGCGAATCCGGGCCGGCTGAGCGCCTGGGTCAGAGCCAGCAATCCCGACAGGCTGGAGGACGACACCACGGCCTGCGCCAGATCGCGGGAGAGGAGGCGCGTCAGGACCTCGGCCCCTTCCTCGAAGGTGATGCCGAGCCGGCGCCGGTTCTCCCGGAAGAGCTCGCGGATCTCCGGCGCGAATCCCAGCAGCCCCTCCTGCCAGGCATCCCACTGCCACTCGCTCCAGTCGATGGAGATCACCGGCCGCTCGGGCGTCGAGCGGCTGTGGGCGAAGGCGTCCAGGAAGGCGTTGGCGGCGCAGTAGTCCACCTGGCCGGGGCCGCCGCCGGTGATCGAGGTGATGGAGGAAAAGAGGACCAGGAAGCCCGGCGGATACGGGCGCAGCGCCTCTGCGAGAGCGAGGGTGCCTTGGACCTTGGGAGCCAGCACCTGCTCCGCCGCCGCCGCCGTCTTGAGCTGGATCAAGCCGGCGCCGGGGACGCCGGCGGTGTGGAGGGTGCCGTCGATGCGGCCGAAACGCGCCACCGCCGCCGTCACCGCCGCCCGCATCTGCTCGACGTCGGCGACGTCGGCGGTGAGCAGCAGGACGTCGGAGCCCAGCTCTTCCAGCTCGCGGACCCGGCGGATGCGCCGCGAGGTCTCCCCGCCGTCCGGGCCGGCCAGGACGGCGTCCCAGGTCTCCCGGGGAGGCAGGGGAGAACGGCCCACCAGGACCAGCCGCGCCCGCCAGGCCGCCGCCAGGAACCGGGCCATGCCGAGGCCGAGGCCACCGAGCCCGCCGGTGATCAGGTAGACGCCCGCCTCCCGCAGGCGCCGCAGGCGCGGCAAGCCCGTCCCGGCGGCCAGCCGGACGGCCTCGAAGGCCTGGGTCCAGCGCCGCCCGCCGCGCAGCGCCACGATGGTCTCCATGGTCTCTTCGGTCTCAGCGGCGAGCTCGCGGGCCAGCCCGTCGAGGGTCCGTTCGCGCTCTCCCCCGCCTTCCAGCGCCAAGTCGATCTGCCGGCAGGCGAGGGTCGGGTGCTCCTGCGGCAGCACCCGGCAGAGGCCCAGGACCGTGGCCCGCTCCGGCACCAGCGTCTCGGCGCCGGTCACCGCATGAACGCCGCTGGTCACCACGGCGATGCGCACCGGAGGCGATCCCAGGTCCGCCAGGGCCTGCGCGAGGAGGAGCAGGCTGTGGAAGCCGCGGTCCAGGGCGGCCCGCAGGTCTCCCGCGGGGGCGTCCAGGCTCCCGAAGTGGGCGATGCGCTGCGGCAAGGCGCCGCTGTCGCGCAGCTCTCGCAGCAGGGCGTCGTAGCCGGAGCGCCCGCCGGGGTCGGAGGCAAGAGTGACCTGATGGCCGCTCTTCTCCAGCCGCGCCGCCACCTCCGCTCCCACCCTGCCGGCGTCCGCGAAGATCAGCCAGGAGGCCGCGGGACCCGGGTCGGGCAGGGGGACCTGCCGCCACACCGGCAGGTAGAGCCAGTCCGCCAGGTCGGGCTCTTTCACCGCGCCGGTCAGCGGGTCCGGGGCCGCCGGCAGGCTCGCTGCGAGCTGCGCCTCCAGCCAATAGCGTTGGCGCTCGAAGGGATAGCCAGGGAGAGGGATGCGGCCCCGGCGCTCTCCCGCCCAGAAGGCGGGCCAGTCGATGCGCACGCCGGCAATCCACAGCCGGCCCAGGGCGCCGAGCAGGGTGGCCTGATCCGGCCGGCGCTCGAACGAGCTGCGCAGGGAGGCGAGGACCCGCTGGCCGCGCTCGGCATCGCAGCCGCCGTGCTGCTTGACGAAGGAGCTCAGGCTCTGCCCGGGCCCGGTCTCCAGGAGCACCCGCTCCGGCTCGGCGAGCAGGGTGCCCACCCCCTCGGCGAAGCGCACCGTGCCGAGGAGGTGCCGCACCCAGTAGCCGGCATCGGTCGCCTGCTCCGGCGTCAGCCAGGTGCCGGTCACGTTGGAGACACAGGGGATCTGTGGCGGCTGCAGGCGCACCGTGGCCAGCGCCGCGCGGAACGCCGTCACGGCCGGCTCCATCATCGGCGAGTGGAAGGCGTGGGTGGCCGGCAGCCGGCGGCAGGCGGTCCCCTGTCCGGCAAGCCGGCGCTCCAGCTCCTCCACCGCCGCGACCGGCCCCGCGACCGTACAGAGCGCGGGCGCGTTGACCGCCGCCAGGGCCAGAGCCGGTCCCGGGTGCGCCGTCAAGTGCGGTAAAACGGCCGCCTCGGAAAGGGGGACGGCCAGCATGGCGCCGACGGGCAGGGCCTCGATGAGCCGGGCGCGCACGGCCACCAGGCGCAGCGCATCCTCCAGGGAGAAGACGCCGGCCAGGCAGGCCGCCGTGTATTCGCCCAGGCTGTAGCCGAGCAGGGAGTCGGGACGGAGCCCCCACTCCATCCAGAGGCGGGCCAGGGCGATCTCCACCACGAAGACCGCGGGCTGCGCCCAGAGCGTGCGGTCCAGCGCCGAAGCTTCCGGGCGCTCCCCCAGCATGCGGCGCAGGTCCAGCGGCTCGTCCTTCTCCTCCTCGCCGCCTCCCGGATAGAGGATCTCCCGCAGGTCCAGGCCGAGGTGGGGGCGCAGGATCTCGGCGCAGAGGTCGACCTGGCGGCGGAACACCGGCTCGTGCCGGTAGAGGCCCCCGGCCATGCCCGGGTAGTGGTCGCCGACGCCCGGGAAGAGGAAGGCGACCGGGCGGTCGGCACGCTTCTGGGTATGGGTCAGGACCCGCCGCGGATCGAGCGACTCCAGGGCCGCCGCCGCCTCTTCGGCTCCCTGACAGAGGACGGCGCGGCGATGCTCGCCGGCGCGGCGCCCGACCTGGAGGGTGAAGGCGGTGTCGGCGAAGGCCGCGGCCGCCGGCAGCCGGGCGCGGAGGTGATGCACGAGCTGCGCCGTGGCGGTCTCCAGGGCCGGCGCGGTGTGCGCCGAGAGCACCAGGAGCTGCCAGGGACGGGACGGGCCCGAGGGCGCCCGCTCCGGCGCCTGCTCGAGGACGACGTGGGCGTTGGTGCCGCCCATGCCGAGGGAATTGACGCCGGCGCGGCGCGGCCGTCCCGCTTCCGTCCAGGGGGTGAGCCGGGCCGGCACCCAGAACGGAGAGCGCGGGAGATCCAGCTCCGGGTTGGGTTCCGTGAAGAAGAGGGTGGGCGGAATGATCCCTTCGCGGACCGCCAGGGTCGCCTTGAGCAGGCCGGTGACTCCCGAGGCGCGGTCCAGGTGGCCGACGTTGCCCTTGACGGAGCCCAGGGCGCAGAAAGCGCGCTCCGGGGTGGTGGCCCGGAAGGCGCGCGACAGGGCCGCCACCTCGATCGGATCGCCCAGCGGCGTGGCGCTGCCGTGCGCTTCCACGTAGCCGAGGGTCGACGCGTCGACGCCGGCGCGGGCGAGGGCCGCCGTCACGGCCAGGGACTGCCCCTCGATGCTCGGCGCGGTGTAGCCCGCCTTGAGGGAGCCGTCGTTGTTGATCGCCGAGCCGCGGATCACGGCGTGGATCGTGTCGCCGTCGGCCAGGGCGTCGCGCAACCTTTTGAGCACCACGATGCCGACGCCGTCGCCGAAGACGGTGCCGGTGGCCCGGGCGTCGAAGGGGCGCGTGTGGCCGTCCGCCGACTCCTGCCCTCCGGGCTGGTAGGAGTAGCCCGTCTTCTGCGGCGCGCGCACCGAGACGCCGCCCGCCAGGGCGATCCCGCACTCGCCGGCGAGCAGGCTCCCGCACGCCAGGTGGACCGCCACCAGGGAGGTGGAGCAGTGGCTCTGCACGGCGAGGCTCGGCCCCTTGAGGTCCAGCTTGTAGGAAGCGGTCGTGGGCAGCGAGTCCTTGTCGTTGCCGACCATCATCTGGAACAGGTCCAGGGTGGGGCGGATCGCCGGATCGCCGTACAGGCGCAGCAGGTAGGAGCTGAAGCTGGCGCCCGCGAAGAGGCCGATCGGCACGCCGGCCTGCCGCGGGTCGTAGCCGGCGTTCTCCAGGGCGTGCCAGCAGCACTCCAGGAAGACCCGCTGCTGCGGATCCATCAGCGTGGCCTCGCGCGGGCTGTAGCCGAAAAGCCTGGCGTCGAAGCGGTCGGCGTCGCGCAGGACCGGCCGCGCCCGGACATAGGAGGGGGCGCTCAGCTCGGCCGGGTCGACCCCGGCCTCGCGCAGCTCTTCCGCGCTGAAGAAGGAGACCCCCTCCGTGCCGGCGCAAAGGTTGGCCCACAGCTCCTCGACGCTGTCGGCGCCGGGGAAGCGGCCGGCCATGCCGATGATGGCCACCTCCCGCTCGCCGGTGGCCTGCACGGGAGCCACCACGGCCGGGGCGGGCCGCCGCTCGCCAGGCTCCCGCGGCGTTCCGAGGCGCTCTCCCAGGACGCGCGCCAGGGAGCTCACCGTGGGCGCCTCGAAGAGGGTGACGGAGGAGATTTGCAGACCCAGGTCGCGGCGCAGCTCGGCGAGCACCTGCCCCCCCACCAGGGAATTCCCTCCCAGATCGAAGAAGTTGTCGTCCACCCCCACCTGCTCCACGCCGAGGACGCGCTGCCAGACCGCTGCGATGCCGCGCTCCAGCTCGTTGCCGGCGGGGACGAAGGCCGCCTGGAGGCCCGGCCGCGCATAGAGGGTCCGGCCGGCGGCCTCGCGGGGCGCCGCGGGCCGCTCGTCTTGCGGTGTGCCGCGCCGCGGCTCCATCCGGGCGTCCAGGTCGCCGATGGACACCACGAGGCGGCCCGCGGCGGGGAAGGCCAGGGCCAGGGCGAAGGCCTCTCCCCCCTCGGCGGGGCTCATCTGGTGCTCGGCGAGAGAGGCCCCGAGCCCGGAGACCTCGTCCCGCGCCGGCGTCCGCCAGCCGTCCCAGTCCACCGTCAGCCAGGGCTCGCCGCGGCGGAATCTCTCCTCGGCGAAGGCGTCCAGGAAGGCATTGCCGGCGGCATAGGCGGCGAGCCGGGGGCCGCCGAGCACGGTCGAGATGGAGCCGGCCAGGAGGCAGAAGTCCAGCTTACGGCCGCGCAGCGCTGCGGCCAGGGCCACGGTGCCGTCGATCTTGCTGCGGAAGTGGGCCGCGCAGCCGTCGCGGTCGAGCTGGCGGAGGGGGACGAAGGAGCCCGCCGCCACCAGGCCGGCGGCGTGGATCACGCCGTGCAGGGCGCCGAAGCGCTCTTCGCAGCGCGCGATGACGAGGCGCAGGGCCGCGGCGTCGGCGACGTCGGCGGTCTCCACCAGCACCGCGGCTCCCTGCTCTTCCAGGGTCTCCAGGAAGGCGAGGCGGCGGAGCAGCTCGGTATTTTCGGAGTCGCCGGTGTCACGGTGGCGCCGCAGCTCGTCCCAGGTCTCCCGGGGCGGCAGCGGCGAGCGCCCGACGAGGACCAGCCGCGCGCCATGGCGGCGGAAAAGGAAATCGGCCAGGATGCGGCCCACCCCGCCGAGCCCGCCGGTGATCAGGTAGACGCCGCCCCGGCGCAGGCGGGGCTCCCCGGCCTCCTCGCGCCGCACCGGCTCGAACACGAGGGCGCGCCGTTCTTCGCCGCGCCAGGCCACCAGCGGCTCGCCACCGCCGCCGGAGAGCTCGGCCAGGAGAGTCTCGGCCCATGCCGCCGGATCGACCGCGGGATCGGTCGCCGGATCGGACCCCGCGGCGAGGAAGGGCAGGTCCACGGCGCGGCAGGTCACGCCGGAGAGCTCCTGCGGCACCACCCGGCAGAAACCCAGGAGGGGAGCCTTCTCCGGATCGATCCGGTCGCCTGCCACCAGGGCGGCCAAGCCCGTGCCGGCCACGGCCAAATGGACGGCCGGACGGGAGCTCTTCCGTTCCAGAGCGCGGGCGAGGGCCAACAGGGTGTGAGCGCCGCGCTCCAATCCTTCCGGCAGGCGCTCTGCAAGGGGGCGTTCATCCTCCGCCGTGAGGCTCCACAAGTGGACGATGCGCTCCGGCATCCGGCCGCGCCGCTCCAGGTCGTCGAGCAGCCAGCCGAAGTCGTCGCCCGAGCCGGGGCGGACCGTGTAGGCGTCGGCCGCCGCGGCCAGGAAGCGCTCGCCCGGGGCGGCGGTCACGACCGCGCCGCCGGCGGCACGCAGGCGCTGCGCGAGCGCTTCTCCCACTCCGTGCGCGTCGATGAGGATCAACCAGTGGAGTCGGCCGCCGCCGGCCGGGGCATCGGGCCGCGGCGTCCGCCGCCACCGCGGGCGGAGGAACCAGCCGGCCGGCTCTCCCCGGAGCTCCGGGCCGGGCTCTGCCGCCGGCCGGCTCTCGGCCGCGTCGAGCCAGTAGCGCCGGCGTTCCCAGGGATAGGAGGGCAGGGAGACGCGGCGGCGCTGCTCTCCGCCGTGAAAGCCGGGCCAGTCGATCTCCACGCCGGCCAGCCAGAGCTTCCCCAGAGTGCGCAGGAGGAACGGCTGATCCGGCTCCCGGTGCGCGGCGTGGCGCAGCGACGGGAACACCAGCCGGCCGGCACCGCAGGCCGGATTCTGGCGGGCGAAGGAGCCCAGGCTCTGTCCCGGCCCGATCTCCAGGAGGAGGCGCGCCGGGTCGGCCAGCAGCTTGGCCAGGCCGTCCCCGAAGCGGACGGTCTCCACCATGTGACGAGCCCAGTAGGCCGGATCGGTGGCCTGCTCCGCCGTCAGCCAGTCGCCGGTGACGTTGGAGAGGCAGGGAATGCCGGGCGGCTGCAAGCGCAGGGAGCGCGCCAGCGCGGTGAGCGGTTCTGCGGCTGGCGCGAGCAGGGGCGAGTGGAAGGCGTGGCCGGCCAGCGGGCGGCTGACCGGGACTCCCCGCTCCGCCAGGGTGCGCTCCAGTCTCTCGACCGCCGCGACGCCGCCGGCCACCACGCAGCTCGCCGGTCCATTCACCACGGCCAGCCAGAGATCGCCGCCCAGCAGCGCCCGAGCTTCCGCCTCGGCCAGCGGGACGGTGAGCAGGGCTCCCGCCGCGAGCTCGTCGAGGAGCCGCGCCCGTTCCGCCACCAGGATCAGGGCATCTTCCAGGGAGAGGACGCCCGCCAGGCAGGCGGCCACGTACTCGCCCAGGCTATGGCCGAGGAGCGCCTGGGGACGCACCCCCCAGTGCATCCAGAGAGTGGCCAGGGCATACTCGGCGGCGAAGAGGGCCGGATGGGCCAGGCGCGTGCGGCTCAGCGGGCCGGCGGGGTCTACCGCCGCGCCGGCGCGCCGCAGCAGGCGCCGCAGGTCGGTCCCTTCTCCCTCCTCTCCCGCCAGCTCAAGGGCGGAGACTCCGCGCGGATAGAGGACCTCGCGCAGGTCGGCTCCCAGCCGCGGCCGGAGGATCTCGGCGCAGCGGTCGACCATGGCCCGGAAGACCGGCTCGCCCTGATAGAGCCCCAGGCCCAGGTCCGGATACTGGTCGCCCAGGCCGCCGCAGAGGAACGCCACGGAGGGTGCGCCGGGCGCGCGGACGTGGCTGAGCACGCGCCCGGCGTCCAGGCTCTCCAGGAAGCCGGCTGCCTCCACGGCGTCGTTCCGGCTGAGGACCACGCGGCGATGGGGGAACGCCCGGCGCCCCACGGCGAGCGTCCAGGCTGCGTCCACCAGAGAGGTGTCCGGCTTCCGGCGCAGATGAACGGCAAGGTTCGCCGTGGCGGTCTCCAGGGCCGTGGTCGTGCGCGCCGAGAGTGGCAGGAGCTGCCAGGGGCGGGACGGCCCGGAGGCCGGCGAGACCGGCCCCTCCTCCAGCACGAGGTGGACGTTGGTGCCGCCGAAACCGAAGGCGCTGACGCCTGCACGGGCCGGTCCGCTGCCTGTCGGCCAGGGCTCGGCGGCGAGCTGGAGGCGCAGCGGCACCCGGTCAAAGGGAATGCGGGGATTCGGCTCCTCGACGTGCAGGGTCGGCGGCAGCTCGCGGTGGTGGAGGGACAGGGCCACTTTAATCAGCCCGGCGATCCCCGCCGCGGCTTCCAGATGGCCGATGTTGCTCTTCACCGAGCCGAAGCGGCACGGACGGTCCATGGAGCGCCCGGCGGCCAGCACGGAAGCCAGCGCGTTGCCCTCGATCGCGTCCCCCAGGGCCGTGCCGCTGCCGTGGGCCTCGACGTAGTCCACCTCGGCCGGCGAGACTCCGGCCTGGAGACAGGCCTCGCGGAGCACCGCTTCCTGGGCCTGGCGGTTGGGCGCGGTGAGGCCGTTGCTGCGCCCATCCTGATTGACGGCGCCGCCCAGGATCACGGCGTAGATCCGGTCGCCATCCGCCACGGCCCGCGCCAGCGGCTTGAGGATCACCACGCCGGCGCCCTCGCCCCGCACGTAGCCGTCCGCCCGCGCGTCGAAGGCCTTGCAGCGGCCATCGGCAGCCAGGAGCCCCGCCTTGCTGAAGATGATGGTCGTCGCCGGCGAGAAGATCAGGTTGACGCCGCCGGCCACCGCCAGCGTGGCGGCGCCGGAGGCGAGGCTCTGGCAGGCGAGATGCACCGCCACCAGAGCCGAGGAGCAGGCGGTGTCCACCGCCGCGCTGGGGCCCCGGAAATCAAAGAAATAGGAGAGCCGGTTGGCGGCGATGCTCAGGGCGTTGCCGGTGCCTGAATGAGCGTCGGCGGAGCTCTCCGTGAGGTGGCCGCGGGCGTAGTCGTTGGAGGAGATGCCGATGAAGACGCTGGTGCGCGTGCCCTGCAAGGGCTCCGGAGCGAGCCCGGCATCCTCCAGCGCCTCCCAGGCGGTCTCCAGAAGGAGGCGCTGCTGCGGGTCCATGTGCTCGGCCTCGCGCGGCGAGAGGCCGAAGAAGGGGGCATCCAGGAGGTCGACGCCGGTGAGAAAACCGCCATGGCGGCTGGTCATCTTGCCCGGGCTGGCGAGGTCCGGGGCGTAGAACGCATCGGCGTCCCAGCGCTCGCGGGGGACCTTGGTGATCGCATCCACGCCATCCCGCAGCAGCTTCCAGAATTCGTCACGGCCCGGAGCGCCGGGGAAGCGGCAGCCGATGCCGATGATGGCCACCGGCCCCGGTCCCGGAGAACCCTCCGGGGAAGCCTCCCGGGTCTCCCGGCCGGCGGGCACCGCGCTCCCGGCGCCGGCCAGGTGGGCCGCCAGGGATTCCAGGGTCGGAAAGTCGTAGACCAGCGTCGGCGGCAGCGGCCGTCCCAGCCACCGCGCCAGGTCACCGGCCAGGGTGGCCGCGTGCAGGGAGCCGAGCCCGTAGGCCGCCAAGGGCTCGCGCGGATCGATCTCGCCGGCGGGCACGCCGAGCAGGGCCGGCAGGCGGCGCGCCAGCCAGGCGGCGACCGCCGCCTGGGACGGAAGCTCCCCCGCCGGCTCTCTCTCCGCCGCCTCCGGCACCGTCTCGGGGAGCGGCTCGGGCAGCGGCTCCCAGGTCCGCCGGCAGAGGATCTCCAGGCTCCCCTCCAGGTACCCCGTGCGGCAGGCCTGGCGCTGGAGCTTGCCGCTGGTCGTCTTGGCGACCGATCCGGCCGCGAGCAGCGCCACGGCGTAGACCTCGGCGTCGTGCTCGGCGGCCACGGCACGGCGGATGGTCTCCGCGACCGCGGGCAGATCGAGGTCGGGGCTCCGCCGCGGCTCCAGCTCCTGGGCGAGCACCAGGCGCTCCTCACCGCGCTTCTCCCCGTCGACCTCGATGGAGAAGGCCACGCCGCAGCCGGGCCGCAGAGCCGGGTGGGAGCGCTCCATGGTCAGCTCGAGGTCCTGGGGATAGTGATTGCGCCCGCGCAGGATCAGCAGGTCTTTGATGCGGCCGGCGACGAAGAGCTCGCCGCCGTGGAGGAAGCCAAGGTCGCCGGTCCGCAGGAACGGGCCGTCCCCGCTCTCCGCCAGGCGGGCCTGGAAGGTCTCCCGGCTCAGCTCGGGACGGTTCCAGTACCCCTGGGCGATGCTGAGACCCGCCACCCAGATCTCACCGATACGGCCCGGCGGGCAGAGGCTCCCTGTCTCTGGATCGGCGATCACCAGCCGCTGCTCCAGCCAGGGCCGGCCGCAGCCCACCATCGTGCGGCTCGGCGCAACGCTCCCGGCATCCGCGAGCACCGCGCTCCCTGCCGCCAGAGCCGCGGCATCGAAGGCGCCGGTCCGCGGCGCCTCGGCATTGCCGCCGCTGGTGGCGCAGAGCGTCGCCTCGGCCAGGCCGTAGCACGGATTGAGCGCGGTGGGGCGCAGGCCGCAAGCGGCGAAGAGGGCGGTGAAGCGCTCGACGGTGTCGCCGCGGACCGGCTCGGCGCCGTTGCAGAAGGTGGCCACGCTGGACAGGTCCAGCGTCCGCCGCTGCTCCTCGCTGATCCTGGCGGCGCACAGCTCGTACGCGAAATTGGGCGCGGAGGTGAAGGTCGCGCGGTAGCGGGAGAGCGCCTGCAGCCAGCGGAAGGGCCGTTGCAGGAACGCCATGGGAGGCATCAGGATGCAGCGGCCCCCCACGTGGACGGCTTGCAGCAGGACCCCGATCAGGCCCATGTCGTGGAACAGGGGCAGCCAGCTCGCGAAGACCGATTCTTCCGTCTGCTCGAGGCCCAGCTTCATCACCTCGGCATTCGCCAGGAGGTTGCCGTGACTCACCATGACCCCTTTCGGCGCCGCGGTCGAGCCCGAGGTGTATTGCAGGAAGGCCAGGTCCTCCCGGCTCACGGCCGGCGGCTCCCAGGCCGCCGCGGCCTGATCCGTGGCCTGATCCTCCGCCAGCGCGTCCACCGCCAGCCACCGCACGCCCTCCAGGCCGGGCAGCCCGGCGGCGTCGCCGGACAGCCGGGAAAGAAGGGCGCCGGTGGTCAGCACGAACCGGGGCCGGGCGTCGCGGCAGATGGCGAGCAGCCTGGCGTCGATCTTGTTGCGCCGGGGCGGGTAGGCCGGGACGGCGATGACGGAGCCATAGAGGCAGCCGTAGAAGGCGGCGATGAAACCGCTGCCGGACGGCAGGAGCAGGAGGGCGCGGTCGCCGGGCGAGCCCAGGCTCTGGAGCAGCCCGCCGATGGCACGGGCGCGGCGGTCCAGCTCCCCATAGGTGAGGCGCTCGCCCTCGGTCTCGCCGTCGGGCAGGAAGAGATACGCCTCTTTTTCGGCGCTCCGCGCCGCGCGGCGCCGCAAGACCGAGACGAGGCTATCCGGCTCGCTCACCGCGAGCTCCTCAATCGAAAGCCGGCCGCAGGACGCCCGAGAGTGAAACCAGAATCCGCCGCGGACCCGAGAACGGCTCGCGGCCGTGCGCCACCAGGAAGTTGTCCAGGATCAGGACGTCCCCTTTCTGCCAGGGGAAGAGGAACGACGACTCCAGGTAGGTCTGGCGGATCTCCGCCAGGACCGAGCTCTCGATGGGCGTACCGTCGCCATAGAAGGAATTCCGCGGCAGCTCGTCTTCCCGGAACTGCTCCAGGAGGGCTTCGCGCACCTCGGCCGGCAGGTTGGAGCAATGGAACATGTGCGCGTGATTGAACCAGATGACCTCCCCGGTCTGCGGGTGGGTCATCAAGGGATGGCGCACGGCACGGGTACGCAGGCGGTCGCCGTCCCGCCACTCGGTGGTCGCGCCGGACTGGCGGCAGTACTCCTCGACCACGGCGCGGTCGGTGGTCTGGAAGGTCTCCTGCCAGCTCATGTCCACGCCTTCGCCGTAGTTGCGGACGTACATGACCTTCTTCTCGACGAAGCGGTCGAGGATCTTCGGATCGAGGCGCGCCTTGAATTTGCTGGCCCGCGCGATCGGCGTGCAGCCGCGCTCCTGCGGCGGCAGATCGCAGTAGAACAGGATCTTGCACGGCCACTGGTGGGCGTAGGACATCTCGTGGTGGAGCGGAATCCACTGGTCGGGCGGGAACTCGGAGGAGGTGTAGACACCCTTGCCGATCTCCACGCGCGGCGCGGCGCGTTCCTTGTAGTCCAGGAGGTCGCCGTAGACCTCGCCGGCGAAGCTCTGGAACTGCTCCGCTCCGGCGACACCGAAGCCGCGCAAAAGGATGGCGCCGTGCGCGAGCAGCTTCGCGTCGAGCTCGGCACGGTGGCTGGCGGCCCAGCCGATCAGGTCGACCCCTTCGGAGCCGGGCTCGATGAGGACGGGAAATTGCTCGCCGGCGTCCAGGAAGCCGGTGCGGACCAGGCTCTCGTCGGAGAGCCGGACCATCTTGCGCTGGCGTGCCTTGAATTCCGTTTGCATGGCCTCGTTACTCCACCCCACCGGCAGGCACGTCGTCCCAGCAGAACGGCTGGGCCATCGCCACGACGATCTTGCGCGGACCGGAGAAAGACTGGCGCGCGTGGGCCGTCAGCATGTTGTCCAGCATCAAAACGTCTCCCCGCTGCCAGGGAAAGGCGAGGGTCTCGGCATGGTAGGCGGCCCGCAGGTGATCCATGGCGTCGGGCTCGATCGGCGAGCCGTCCGCATGGAAGGTGTTGTTGGGCATGTCCTCCTCGGCCAGCTCGGCCGCGAGCGCCGCCCGCACCCGCGGCTCCAGGGTGGAGACATGAAAGAAGGTGAGGTGATTGAACCAGACCGGCTCGCCGGTCCGCGGATGCAGGCCGACGGCGCGGCGGAGCTGCCGGGTGCGCAGGCGTCCCTTGTCCTTCCACTCCGCCACGATGCCGTTCTCGCGGCAGTAGCGCTCGACCGCCGCAGGGTCCGCGCTGCCAAACGCCTCTTGCCAGGAGAGCCCGAAGCCGTCGCCGAAGTTGCGCACGTAGAGATAGCCCTCGCGGGCAAAGCGGCGGCGCACGCCGGGATCGATGCGCTGGTAGACCTTGCGCACGTCGGCGATGGGCGTCGCTCCCCCGTGCTCCGCCGGAAGCAGGCAGAAGAAGAGGATGCGCAGCGGAAAGACCCGGTTGTAGGACTGCTCGTTGTGCAGGAAGATCGGCATCTCCGGCGGATAGTCGGTCGACGTATAGATCTTGCCGCTGACCTGCGAGCGGGGCGAGGACCGCTCGGTGTACTCCAGGGAGCCGCCAAAGCTGGCGGCGACCAGGCGCTCGAGGTCTTCCGCGGCCTCCAGGGGAAATCCCCGGAACAGCAGGGCACCATGGCGGCCGAGCTGCTGCTCGAGCAGGTCGCGGTGCGCCGCCGCCC
>Ga0307506_10000057_pt1 | contig 48484 bp, 41 predicted proteins | sample 25_S_MG_FD_202175 | JGI IMG/M metagenome (GOLD analysis project Ga0307506, IMG submission 202175) | Soil microbial communities from Populus trichocarpa stands in riparian zone in the Pacific Northwest, United States - 25_S | ecosystem: Environmental > Terrestrial > Soil > Riparian zone > Trees... | reverse complement strand
CCCTCCTAACCTCCCCCCTTTCCCAACCGCCTCCCGCCCAGGGGGGAGGAAAGTCCACGGCACCGCCAAAGTTAGCGCCTATGGGCCAGGGGGGTGAGGTCCGCCTCGATCCTCCGACATGGCGCCGGCTCAAGGAGCGCGGCGGGCAGCGCGCGGTCACCCCGGCCGGGCTCGTTCTCGCCGCCTTCTGCGACGTCCTCGCCACCTGGAGCGACCGGCCGCGCTTCGCGGTCGCGGTGGCGGGCGCCGGCCTGGTCGAGATCGACGCCGCGGCCCCCGGCGGATTCGCGGTCCGGGCGCAGGCGGTCCAGGAGCGGCTCTGGAAGGCGGTGGCTTCCCACGGCGTGGCTCCGGCGGAGTGGCCGGTCTGGTTCTCCTTCGGGTCTCACCCCCCCGAGCCAATGAGGCCGGTGCAATGCCGTGCGGAGGAATCCGACGGCGGCCTGAGCGTCCGTTGGGGCGCCTTCGAGATGATGCTCGGCGCGTTGCGGGACCATCTCCTGCGGCTCTCCGCTCCCGGCAGCGAGGCGGCGTGGAACGACGAGCGGCGGCGGCTGATCCCGCCGCAGCAGCTCGCCCGGCGCATCCATGCCGGAGACACCGGAGACGGCGGGGGCTCCGGCGCCCCGCTTCCCCGCGAGCGGCTGGAAGCGTTGGTGGCGGCGCGGGCCGAAGCCGCTCCCGAACGGCCGGCCGTGGTGGCCGCGGGACGGACCCTCTCGTATGGCGAGCTCCTCGACTTCAGTGGACGGCTGGGGCGCGCGCTGCGCGGCCTCGGCGTAGCTTCCGGAACGCCGGTGGCCGTCGTGCAGGAGCCGGGCTGGGAGGCGGTGGTGTCGATCCTCGGCATCCTCGCCGCCGGCGCCGCCTGGGTGCCGGTCGATCCGGGCCTCGCCGCGAAGCCTTTCCGGGAGCGGCTGGCCGAATATCTCGCCGCGGCGCCGGGCCGGCCGGCCCTGGCGGTCACCGACCGGCGTCTCGACGGTCTCGCCTGGCCGTCCGAGGTCCACCGCGTCTTTCTCGACGAGCTCACGGAGGACGGCGGCGAGCCGTTCCGCACCCCGCCGTCGGCGTCCGACCTCGCCTGTGTCATCCCGCTGCCCGGCGCCGGGGGACCGATGATCGAGCACCGCGGCCTCGCCAACCTGGTCCTCGACGTGAGCCGGAGATTCGGGATCGGCCCGGACGACCGGCTCCTGGCCCTCTCGCCGCTCGGCAGCCTGTCCTCTCTCTTCGAGATCTTCGGACCGCTCGCGGCCGGCGGCTGCGCCGTGGTGCCCGCGGCCGGGGATCAGCCGGCGGACTGGCTGGAAACGGCGCACCGCCGGCAGGTCACCGTCTGGATCTCGGAGCCCGATCCCCTGCTCCGCCTGCTCGACGCGGCGGAGCGCTCCGGTGGCCGCCTCCCCTTCCGGCTCGTGCTGGTGAGCGGACGCCGCCTCCCCTCGGGACTGGCGGACCGCCTGCGCGCCGCCTGCCCCGCCGCTCCCGCCACCCGCCTCGGCCGCCTCACCCCGGCCGCGGAGGCGCCGCTCTGGGCGGCCACCGCTCCCCTCGACGCTCCATCCTCTTTCTATGGCAACCCGCTCGCCAACCTCACCCTCCACGTGCTCGACAGCCGCCTGGAGCCGCGGCCGGACGGCGTGGCCGGCGCCCTCCACCTCGGCGGCGGCGGGCTCGCCCGCGGCAGTTGGCGCGCGCCGCTGGACGCCGAGCCCCGCTTCACCATCCACCCGGACACCGGCGAGCGCCTCTTCCGGACCGGCGAGACCGCCCGCGTGCGGCCGGATGGAACGATCGAGATCGTCGAGGACTGAGCGCTCCGAGGTGCTCGACGCACTCGTTTTGCGCTATAAATCTCCCTTGGCGAACGAGGTGCATCGATGCTGACACCGGACATGCAGAGCAAGGCCAATCTGAAACTGGTCCCTCCCCTCCCTCCCACGGCCTCCTTCCCCAGCGAGGTCGACCTCGAGGGGTTGCGCCGCGACCTCAAGCGGGCGGTGGCCCAGACCTGCCCGCGCTGGATGGCCGACCGCTCCGAGGACATCATCCAGGTCGCGCTGATGCGGGTGCTCGAGATCTACCGCAAGCGTGAGGGGAACGCCGAGCTCAATTCGTTCTACCTGAGGAAGGCCGCCTACAGCGCAGTCGTGGATGAGATCCGGCGGCTGCGCAGGCGTCAGGAAGTTCCTCTGGAAAACGAGAGATCTGAAGTGGTCTACGAGCCGATGGCCGAGAGTGCGGACCCCGAGCGCAACGCCGCGGCCCGCCAGGCGGGACGGGCGATCCGCGACTGTCTCGGACAGCTCGTGCGGCCCCGCCAGCTCGCGGTGACGCTCAACCTGCAAGGGCACAGCGTCCCCGAGGTCGGGAAGCTGCTCGGCTGGACCACGAAGAAGGCGGAGAATCTCGTCTACCGCGGGATGGCGGACCTTCGCGGATGCCTCGGTGCGAAAGGAGTTTCTCGATGAATGATGAAGACCAGGAGCTTGCGAGCTTGCGCAAGGCATTCGCCACCGGCTCCGCACAAACGCCGGAGCCGGCGGTCTGCCCCGCTCCGGAGAAGATCTGGGACGCGGTCCAGGGCGCCCTGCCGGCCGACGAGGTGCGCGAGATCGTCTTGCACACCGCCGTCTGCGCCGCCTGCGCCGAGGACTGGCGTCTCGCCCACACCTTGCAGACAGAGGACGCGGTGGCCGCCGCCGCTCCGCCCGCGCCCCTGCGCTTCGCGCCGCGCTTCAACCGGCTGCGCAACTGGGGCCTCGCCGCCGCCGCCGCGCTGGCCCTGGCGTTCGTCGGCTTGCAGTGGTTCCGGAATCCGCTGCCTCCCACCAGCTCCCCCGGCACCACCTACCGGGGCGCGCAGGTCGTCATCGCCTCGCAGGTGGCGCAAGCCCTGCCCCGCGACCGCTTCCTGCTGAAGTGGTCGGCGCCCGCCGGAGCCGGCGCCGATGCAGCCTACGCCGTCAAGGTGAGCACCGAGGACGACCTGCGCGTCCTCGCGAGCGCCGACGGCCTGAAGGCGACGGAATACCTGGTGCCCGCGAGCGTCCTCGCCGGCCTCCCCGCCGGCGCCCGCCTGCTCTGGGAAGTCGAAACCGACCTTCCCGATGCCGGCCACGTCAAATCAAGAACCTTCATCACATTGGTGAAGTAAAGAGAGGACCTTACAGGCTGGTGCCCGCGAATCCGCTATGTGATGTGCAATCTCGCCGGGTTTGAGGCACGATGCTGTCTATTTTAGCCTTTGGACTCACCCTGCTGACCGCCGTCCTGCTCTCGGCTCTGGCGCGCCGTAGCGTGCTCTCTACGGCGGTGCTGTTCCTCGCCGCCGGGTTCCTCTTCGGCCCGGGGGGCCTGGGCTTCGCCGACGGCATGGAGGTGGAGCCTGAAGACTTCAGGGCTGACTGTCTCCTCCGGTACCGAAAGCATTTGGACCGCACAGCCGCTCATCCCACGCTTCCCCGGAGACGGCATCGACTCCGCCGGCGCCGACCTTGACCGCGCACGGCTTCCAGGCTTCGCCGGCAAAGACCAGGAAGAGCGCCTCGCGGTCGTGGAGCGGCAGGACGAAGTCGTCGGAAGCCCAGCCGGCAGGGGCCCGGTCCCCCAGGTCAGCGGCGCGGCGCGCCGGCAGTTCGCCGAGGCCCTGGGGCAGCGGATGGTTGCCGCCGTCGTCGGGTAGGCGGAAGGTCCGCTCGAAGCCGATGCGGAAGAGGCCGGCCTTCACCATGGGGACCTCGCGAGCCAGGAGGTCCAGGGGGAGCCCGGGAGGAGGCCGGCCAGAGGTTCAGCGAGAAGATCCGGGGTTTCCGGAAACCACCTCGCCAGGGAGCGGAGACCCTCGACGAAGATGGGTAGCCCGCAGCGCAGTGCGTCGTCGAAGTGCTCGCCCTGGCGCTCGGGCGAATCGCACAAGCCGGCCAGCACATGGAGGTCGGGCAGATCAGGAAAGGACCGCAGAAGGCTCGGGAGGATCCCCGTGAACCTCTCCGCCTGGCCCGTCCGGACGAGGCTATACCCCGCCAGGCAGCCGAGGAGCGGCTCGTTCCACGGCTGTCCCTCTAGCACCGCCAGGGCAGCCTCCGGATCGTCCAAAGCGAAGAAAGACATAGCGACGCCCAGGCGACGGACGCTGCGGAGCGCTCTTTCCGCGCTTTGCGGACCTAACTTCCCAGGAGGAAGAGGTATCACATGCTGTTGTATTCCCATCGTCCCGTCCGCTTCGGCCACGGCGATGAAGACAGTCAGACTTCCAGGCAGGATGGCGATGGCGGAGCGCGTGCGCGCCAGCCCGGGCAGGTGCAGCTCTGCGGTAAGCACGCCGGGTTCCGGCATCCCGATGGCCTGCTGAGCCGCAGCCGCCAAGCCAGACAATCGTTCGAAGTCCCTCAGATCCACACTTAGTCCTCCGCCGTGGCGGAGTCCAAGATGGCACCCTTTGAGGAAACTCTCCTGCTCGGCCGGGGTTTTGTCCGCTCCAGACCCCACCAGGACCAGCAATCCGCTCGTAGCAGCATCGAAACGGCGAACGCCGACGGAGAGCAGCTCTGCCATCACATCCTCTGCAGGCTGCTGAGCAGCGCACGAGGCGAAAGCCAGGAAAGAGGCCAGGCGCACCCCAGCGACGGGACCGAGGGCCTGCGACGGCCCCATGAATCCTACAGCGCCAGCCTTTTCGGCGATCGTGACTCCGAGCCGGCGGATCTGATTAACTACCGAGGCGCCGAGCCGGATGGAGGGCGGACGCGGCCGGACCTCCGAAAGAGCTCCAGGCAGAACCTCGACCGTCTCCTCGCTCGGCTCGGCTCCGGGGAGACTGAGGCGGATGCGGTAGATCCCGGGCTCCAGAGCAGAAAGGAAGAAGCCGCCGGCCGCCGAGTGGACCACGCGCCGCTGAGCATCGAGCGCCTCGCAACGAACCATGGCGTCGTAACTGAAAACGGCGAGCCTGCCAGGTCTGTTGGAAACGCCGAAGGCGGCATTCACTCTTCTTGGATCACGTAGAATCGCAGCACCCACCATCCTGCCATCCGCATCAAAGCAATGCGCGACCTCGGCCCTTAGTGTCAGGCGCACCACAGGAGGGTCCGACAGACTCCACACCTGGCTCTCGTACGACAAGTTGGTTTCCGCGCGGATCGAGTAGTTTACCGGAATTAGGTTCTCAAATTGCACTGGGACGGGCAGCTCGGGAGGAGAGCTCTCCTGCGCAGCTAGAAATTCACCCAGTCCAGGAACGTACCGGACCACTGACACCCTACACGACCGATGCTGCTGTGGCGGTTCCACGAAAACTCTCAGCTTCGCCCGGGGGACCGTTGTCTCAGTGAAGATAACCATCAGAGGGTCTCCCCCCTGCCGATCCCGGTCGTATTCTGGCGTTTGCACATAGCGGGCGGCGTCCCGCAAGAACTTCCTCTGAAGTCGGATTTCCACTTCGCCGCGGATCCAGTCGGCCAGATTGTCCAAGCGCACCTCGAAGGGATTCTCGGGACTGTTGCCGGGGGTCACCGGCCGGTAGTCTCGCCCTTCGAGCCCGTCGAGCAGAGCGCGGGTCCAGACCCCTCCTCCCCGATCGCCTTCGGCCGCCTTCTGCCCCGGCGCAACGCTGTATAGAACATACTGCCGCCCCTTTCTTGCGGCCAGCCTGCGCCGGACGCCGCTCGGGATGACCGGCTCGTACCCTTTCAGGCCGAAGTCCCGGCAGGCGTCGATCAGGCAGATCTGCTCTGCGAAGGGGAGCTCGCCGAGAGCATGGAAGAGATCCTTGAAGCCAAGGAGGGACGAGCTGTCGAGCCGCGGATTGACGAACTCCGGAGGGATGAGGACGGGGTCCTCCTGCCACTCGGGAATCGAGGCGCCATGGCCCGCATAGTAGAAGTACAGGCGCTTTCCCCCCTCCTCCGGAAGAGCCTTGCGCAGCGCCTCGATCGCCATCCGGATGCCCCGGCTCGACACCGGCGAGAAGTCAGTCACTCCTGCAGGCAGCACCGGCGGCTGGGCCGCGGGATCGGGCTCCAGCAGCAGGCGCAGATGGGCCGCAGGCACGCCGCCGGAGCGGGTCACCCAGGCGGCGAAATCGAGGGCGTCGTGGACCGCGCCGTCCAGCGGGCCAATTGCGGGATCGTACCGGTCGATCCCGATGACGATCGCATGGCTCACCATCTCAGAAATCGATGCCCGCCTTGCGCAGCAGCGGGTCGTCTACCAGTTTCCAGAGCGCCACCGCGAGGTTCGCATGGCGGTGGAAGCCGGCGTAATGGAGGCCGGACACTCGGCCGGTTTCGAGATCGATCACCGGCGAGCCGGAGTTGCCGCCGAGCGTCGAGCAGTCGTGGAGAAGCGTGTCCTTCTCGGGGAGGGTCTGCATCACCTGTCCGGGCTGCAGCCGCTTGACATCGAAGATCCCCTGGAACAGCCGGTACTGAAGGAGGCGCTGCGGAGAGTGGTCGTCGCGCGCCGGATGCCCGGCCACGTAGACCTTCCGTCCCTCCCCGACCACTCTTCCCTCCGCGGCAAGGGAGAGGGGAGAGGGAAGCGGCACGGCGCCGTCGCGGCTCGTGCCGGCCACCGGCACCAGGGCTAGGTCATGCACCGGATGGACGAGGATTTCCGCCTCGGCTGGCACGTCGAAGATCCGCCCGTCGTCCGGCTCCATGTCGAGCTCCCGGCCGAAATCGATGCGCGCGGTCATGCCCTTCTTGATCCGCCAGTGGATCTCCGTCTCGGCCGTGCCGGCCGGGGTCGCGAAGTACCGGACGACGTGGCGGTTGGTCACGACGAGCCTGGGCGCCGCGATCCAGGCGGTGCCGGCCCAGGAGAGCGCCGGATGGCCGGACATCTCGACGCGGCCGATCGAGCGTAGCGCGGTCTCGATCTCCGAGCGAAAAATCCGGTCGAGATCCGCCCAGACCGGAGGCGGCTCGGCGAACCGGTCCTCCTGGACCAGGATCACCGGCCGCGAGGTGAAGGCGAGGAGCGCCTGGACGCCGGTCTCCTCCTCGGGCATCAGGCGGACCTCCATGCCCCGGCACTGCCGGAGCGCCTCGACCGCCCGGCGGGCGAAGCCGAGGAGCTCTTCGCGCTCGCGCTCCAGCTCGGACGTGATCTCTCCTCCGGTACCGAAAGCATTTGGACCGATCAGGGCACGCAGCTTCGCCAGCTTCGGCAGGGCCTCTCCCGTATCGGCCCGGAGCTGCTCGGCGAGCGTGTCCAGGTCCGGCAGGATGTCGGCGGCGTGCTCCCCCAGGGAGCGGGGCTCGGGCAAGCGTGACAGATCCGGGCTCATCGGCTCCTCTCGTATCAGGCGTGCGGCTGCGGCGAAAACCTCCTGACCGAAGATTGTTTCAAGCCTATCACTCGACGGCTCTGCTCCACGGGCACTGCCATCACAAGGCGCTGTGGAAGCTGCACGGCGAACGAGAGGTGCTCGCGCGGCTGGGGCTCGACATCGAGGTTCCCGACTCCGGTTGCTGCGGCATGGCGGGCTCGTTCGGCTTCGAGGCTGGCGAGCACTACGAGGTCTCGGTGGCCTGCGGCGAGCGGGTGCTCCTTCCCGCGGTCCGCCGCCGACCCGGACACCCTCCTCCTCGCCGACGGCTTCAGTTGGCGCCGCGCCTGCCCCAGGAAGACGCACTCAGGGCCAGGGCCACAAGACCTGCTCCAGCCGCCGCCAACAGACGGCGGTGGGTGGTGGCCCAGAGTTGCACCATGGCGTTGTTGACCACACGCTGATCGGTCCCAGCTCGTCTTCGGACCTGAGGCTCTGCGAGATCCACCAGGTCGGCCCGAGCCACGTCCAGAGGCAGCACGAGAGCGGCCCCCGACCTCCTGCCGCAATCCTGAGGTCCGCCTCGAACGTCAACGGCAGACGCTCCTCACCTCCTTTGCGGTGAGCTCTGGTTTCCGATGGCTCTTCGCACAGCCTGATTCGATCAATTACGCAGAAAGGTCAAATCATCCAGGAACAGCTCCGCAGGCGTAACAAAACTGACAGGTCTCTCGTAAAATGGGTGAGGGGATCACACCCCGGCCTTCGTTTCCTGAACCAGGCGGCACCGCCCCGAGCGTGCCGCCTCACCCATGAAGGAGAGACGCCCATGGCGACGATCGACCAGCTTCTGCGCGACGAGCCCACGGACAACAACCCGGCCGAAATCGCGGCCTCCCAGGACAGCTCCACGGTCCCTGACGATCCTTGCTGCACACCTCCGCCTCCGGACCCGGGTCCGGACCAGGGATAATTCTGAAAATTTCCGGAACGGGCGGCGGTCACTCCGCCCGTTCCCCTCCGTCTCTCTTCTGATCGATGCTCTCCCGGGCTCACTCGCTATTCTTTGCGCTCGCTCTGGTCGCCACCGGAGCTTTCGCCGCGCCGCAGAATGATCTTTTCAGTGAGTGCGAGGCTCGGTTCACCATCGCTCCGGATGAGGAAACCTCTTCCTCCTGCTTCTTCGAGGCGGGCCGGGACCCGAAGGCCGCTCCGCAGGCCGCCGCCCGGCTGGAGAGGCTCCTGGCTGCTCGTCCCGACCACCCCTGGCTCTCCCTCTTTCTCGGGCATCTGAAGACTCGCGAGCCGGACCGCGCGCTTGCGCTCTACCGTGCCGCCGCCAGCCGTTTCGCCGCTGACCGCAACGCCCGCGGCGAGGTGCTCGCCCGCAGCAATCTGCAACGTCTGCTGGTGGCACAGGGACGGTCCGACGAGGCGGGCTGGGAGGCCGAGGAGGCCGACCGCGTCGCCGCGGCTTCCGGCGATCCGGAGCTGGTGGCGCGAGCCAAGATCGTCCTCGCCCGCCATCTCTTCGCTCTCGGCCACGATCTCGAGCGCGCCTATCTTCTGCTGCGCGCAGCCGAGGCGCTGGCCTTCCCCAGCCGTCCCTACTTCCTTCGCCGGGACTGCCTGCACTGGCTCGCCAACGTCTCCCTGGAGATCGGCCGCTATGGGGAGGCTCTCGACAACTATCGCCGCGAGGCCGAGATGGCCCGGGAAAACGGTGACCCCTACGGCGAATCCGCGGCTCGCTATGGCATGGCGCGGGCGTACCTCGACAGCGCCTACCAGATGCCGCGCCCCGGAGCGCGGCAGGAAGCCATCGACCTGGCTCACCGGGCCCTCGCTTCGGCGACGACCAATCGCGGCGTGCAGCAAAGGGCCCACTGGCTCCTCGGCAATCTCACCCACGGAGCCGAGGCACGGCAGCACCTCGAAGCCTGCCAGGCCGCCGCCGAGAGCATCCGCGAGCGGAGCTACTGCCTCAATGCCCTCGCCCGGTATCTGTCAGCGGAGGATCCGCGGCGGGCACGCGAGGCGATCCGCGAGGCTCTCGCTCTCGCACACCAGGCGAACGATCCCTGGTCCATGGCCTACTCCTGGCGAGAGCGCATGCGGGTGAGCTGGGCGATCTCCGGCGAGGACGCGACGCGGCAGGCGGTGGCGGACTCGCATGCCGCCCTGGATGCCATTGAAGCTCTTCGCGATCTCCAGGCGGGGACGGCCAGTCAGGCCGAGCTCTTCTCCACCTGGTCCGAGGACTACTCCTGGCTCGCCGGCCGCCTGCTCCGGAGCTGGGGCGAGAAAAGTGACCCGGACAGCCTCGACCAGGCCTTCGGCATCATGGAACGGATGCACGCCCGCGCCCTCCTCGATGCGCTCACGGCCGCCCGCGCCGCGCCGCCGGCCTCGGAGGAGACGAAGGCCCTCCAGACCGGCCGCGCCTCGCTGCTGGAGGACATCGCCCAGGTGCAGCGCCGTCTTTTCGACCCCGACCTGCCGGCCCCGGAGCGGCAGAAAGCCCGCGCCGAGCTCGAGCGGCTGGAGGTAGCGGAGGCCGACCTGCGGAACCAGCTCTCCCCGGTGAGCTCCGCTCTGTCCTCCCTGCGCTCCCCCGACTTCGCCTCGCTCGCCGAGCTGCAGAGCGCTCTCGCTCCTGATGAGGCCTTCCTGTCGTATCAGGTGGCACCGGACGAGGACGTTTTCGGCGGCTTCGGCGGCGGCTCCTGGCTCGTCGGCTCCACACGCGGCGGCAGCCGCGCCTATCCCCTGCGCCGCGACCGGGTCGCCCTGCGGCCGGCGGTCAGCCTGTTCACCGGCCTCTTCGAGAATCGCGACGGCTCCGAAGCGGCGCCCGCCGCCGGCCTCTACGGCATCCTGCTGGCCGACGCGCTGCGCGATCTCCCCGCCGGCGTCCGGCGCCTGGTGATCGTCCCCGACGACGTCCTGCACCAGCTCCCCTTCGCCGCCCTGCGCACCGCCGCCGGCGCCCCCCCTCTCGCGGAGCGCTACCAGATCACCCTCGCCCCGTCCGCCACTCTCTGGCTGCGCTGGAAAGGGAGCCCGCCACCCGCGGCGCCCTCGCCTCTCCTGGCCATGGCGGATCCGGTTTTGCCCGGGATGACCTCGGGGGTGGGAAGGCCCGCGGAACGCGCCGCGATCTTCGCCGGCGGCCTGCGGCTGGGCGCTCTCCCCTTCGCCCGCCAGGAGGGCGAGGCGGCGGTGGGCCACCTCGCCGGCGACAGCATCCTGCGCGTCGGCGGGAAGGCCTCCGAAGGGTTTCTCAAGACCGCCGACCTGCGCCGCTTCTCGATCCTCCACTTCGCCACCCACGCCGTGCTGGACGACCAGAACCCGGAGCGCTCCGGCGTCCTCCTCACGCCGGCGCCGGCCAGCGAGGACGGCCTGTTGCAGATCCGCGAGATCGTGAACCTCCCTCTGGACGGGCGGATCGTCGTCCTCTCTTCCTGCCGCAGCGCTTCCGGAACCGTGCTGCGCGGCGAGGGGGTCCTGGGCATCGCCCGCGCCTTCTTCCAGGCCGGCGCGCACACAGTCGTGGCGAGCCTGTGGCCGCTGCGGGACGACGACGGGGCCGCCCTCTTCGAGCGCTTCTACGCCCATCTCGGCGCGGGGCTGAGCGTCAGCCGCGCCCTGGGCGCGGCGCAGAGCGACCGCATCGCCGCGGGAGCCCCTTCCTATGCCTGGGCCGGCCTCGTGGTCCTCGGCGACGGCGATCTGGTGCCTCTCCCCGGCGGACATCCCGAGCCCGGTTTCGATCTCCGTCTTCTCGGTCTCGCCGCCGGGCTCGCTCTCAGCCTCCTCCTCTGCGGGCTCGCCGTCCTCCTGCTCCGGTCCGCGTCAAAAAAAGAGTGACCGTTCGGTGAGGGGATCGGAGAGGCTCCTTCGTTCCTCTCTCCAGAGCGGACAACGGGAACGAACAGCAAACTGAAAACTTTCCATCTGATCGAGTCCAGGAGAACGAAAATGAGCACCTCGAAGAAATTCCGGAAGGACGAAGACAACGGCAGCCCGGTCAACCCGATCGTCATCGACACCTACGACGGCACCCCGCCGCCGCCCGATGAGCCGCCCAAGGCCTGATCTCTCCGACCCTCGCATCGCATCGAGAGGACCCTCCCGGGGGTCCTCTCTTCGTCTCTTCCGCTACACTGAGCGGGCATGCTTCCGCATCGCGCTCTCGCCTTCCTTCTCTTATCGAGCCTCCCTCTTGTTTCCGATCGCCTTGTCGCCGAGACGCGCACCTTCGCCGATTGCCAGTCTCGGTTCGCCGCCCATCCGGAGACGCGCGAATCCTCTGAGTGCTTCTTCGACATCGGTTCGCAAGGGCGTTCCAAGGAGGCCGAGCAGAAGGTCCAGGAGCTGCTGGCCCTCCATCCGCGGCATCCCTGGCTGCTGTACTACCTCGGCAGCCTGCGCTGGGCGGAGCCGGCACGGGCGGAGGAGCTATTCCGGTCCGCGGCGGCGGCTCATGATGTTCAGGGCAACGCGTTGGGTGAGATCCTCGCCCGGGTGGCGCTGCACAGCATGCTCATGAAGCTCGGCCGCCCCGAAGAGGCGGCGAAGGAAGTCCAGCGCGTCACCGCCATCGCCCTGCGCAGCCAGGACCCGCCGCTCATCGCACGCAGCGAGATCCTCGAAGCCAAGCACCTGCGCCTGCGCGGCGAGAACCTCGAACGCGCCTATCTGCTGCTCCACCGCGCGCAAGATGCGGCTTTCGCCCAAACCTCCTTCGGTTTGCAGCGGGACTGCCTGGAGGAATTGGCCGTCGTCAATCACTCTCTCGGACGGCCGGTGGAAGAGCGGGCCGCCTACCGCCGGCTGGCCGAGATCGCATTGGCCGAAGGAGAGCGCCGCACCGAGGCCGTCGCCCGCTATGGCGCTCTCCGTACGCTGGTGGAAGAGCTGATCGAGATGCCTCGCCCGCAAGGCCGGGCCGAAGCCGCGAATCTGGCGCGGGAAGTGCTGAACGCGGCATCGGCGGTCGACTACAGCGACCTGATGGGCCGGGCGCACCTCATCCTCGGCCGGCTGACGGAAGGTCAGGAAGCGACGGCGCACCTGGTGCAGTGCCTGGCGAAGCTGGCGGCGCCGGCGGACCGCAGCCTTTGCCTCACCGCCCTCGCCGAGCAGCAACGGCGCGACCATCTCCCCGCTGCCGAGCTGTCCGTGCAGGAGGCCCTCGCCCTCGCCACCGAAGCCAAGGAGCCGTGGTCGCGCATTGAGGCCTGGCGGGAGCGGATGCGGATGAGCTGGGCGGCCCAGCCGCGGGAACGGGCTCTCACCGATTCCCGGTCCACCCTCGACGTCATCGAGGTGATCCGTGACCGCCAGCGGGGAGAGATGAGCCGGGCGGGGGTCGCCTCCGTGTGGTCGGAGGATTATTACTGGCTGGCCGGCAAGCTGCTCGAAGCCGGGGACGCCGCCGGCATCGACGAGGCCTTCGCGGTCATGGAACGGCTGCGCGCCCGGACCCTGCTCGAGGACTTGAACGCCGCGCGTGCCGCGCCGGCCGGGCCTCCCTCACCGCTCCAGGAGCGCCACACCGGCATCCTGGAAGAGATCGCGCGCATCCAAAGGCGCCTGTTCGATCCGGACCTGCCCGCCGCCGAGCGGGCCTCCGCCTTGCCCGAGCTCCATCGCCTGGAGATCGACGAAGCCGACCTGCGCGACCGCATCGCCGCGGAAGACCTGACGTTCGACAATCCGCGCCGGCCCAGCTTCGCGCTCCTTTCCCAAGTGCGCCAGGCACTGGCCGCGGACGAGGCCCTGCTCTCCTTCCAGATCGCGCCCGACGGAGCCCTGTTCAGCGACTTCGGCGGCGGCTCCTGGCTGCTCGTCTCGACGCATGGCGGGACGCGCGCCCTCCGCCTGCGCCGCGACCGCGTCTCCCTGCGCCCCGCCGTGGCGCTGTTCGACGGCCTCTTCGAGCATCGCGACGGCGCGGAGATCCGGCCGGGGGTGGGTCTGTATCGCGACCTCCTGGAGGACGCCCTCGGCCACTTGCCGTCTGCGGTCCGGCGGCTGATCATCGTCCCTGACGACGCCCTCCACCAGCTCGCCTTCGCCGCCCTGCGGCGGACAGCGGGCGATCCCCCTCTCGCCGCCCGCTACGAGATCTCGATCGCTCCCTCCGCCACCCTGTGGCTGCACTGGCGCGGCGACCGGCCGCCGGCGGCCGAGGAGCCGCTCCTCGCCCTGGCGGACCCCGATCTGCCCGGTGAGGACAAGCGGCCGAGCGCACCCGCACGCGCCATCGAACGCGCCGCCATCTTCATGGACGGCCTGCAACTGGGCGCTCTGCCGTTCGCCCGCCAGGAAGCCCGGGTCGCGGTCCGCCATCTAGGAGGCGGCAGCGTGCTGCGGGTCGGCGCCGAGGCCTCGGAGGGCTACGTCAAAGCCACCGACCTGCGCCGCTTCGGCGTCCTCCATTTCGCCACCCACGCCGTGCTGGACGATCAGCACCCCGAGCGCTCCGGCGTGCTGCTGACCCCCGCGCCGGCCAGCGAGGACGGCCTGTTGCAGATGCGGGAGATCGTGTCGCTCCCTCTCGACGGCCGGATCGTGGTGCTCTCCTCCTGCCGCAGCGCCTCCGGCCAGATGCTGCGCGGCGAAGGGGTGATGGGCCTCGCCCGCGCCTTCTTCCAGGCCGGCGCGCACTCCGTCGTGGCCAGCCTCTGGCCGCTGCGCGACGACGACGGCGCCGCCCTCTTCGACCGCTTCTACGCCCACCTCGCCGAGGGCCGCAGCGTCGCCGGTGCCCTGCGCGCCGCGCAGCGCGACCGCATCGCCGCCGGAGCCCCCGCCTACGCCTGGGCGGGCCTGGTCGTCCTCGGCGACGGCGACCTCGTCCCCCTGCCCGGCGGCCGCCGCTGGCTCGACCTCCCGGCCTGGGCGGTCCTCCTCGCCGCGATGGCCGGGCTCGTTCTCGTGAGCTTGGCGTTTCTCGCGTGGCGGAAGGCAAGGGCTTTCGCTCTTCTCAACCGGCGGCGCGGATCTCTTCCCGCCGGACCGTCAGATCGTCGACGCGGTTGAAGTCCACCTCGACGCCCATGCCGGGACGGTCGCGCGGCACCTGGATCCGGCCCTCGGTGTCCATCGTCCACTCGGGGATCACGATGTCCTGCTGCCAGTAGCGCTCGCTGGGAGAGACGTCTCCGGGAATCGTGAAGTTGGGCAGCGAGGCGAGGGCGACGTTGTGGGCGCGGCCGATGCCGCTCTCCAGCATGCCGCCGCACCAGACCGGGATGCCGTGCGCCTGGCAGAGGTCGTGGATGGCGCGCGACTCGCGGAAGCCGCCGACGCGGCCGGGCTTGATGTTGATGATGCGCCCGGCGCCGAGGGCGATCATGTCCTCCGCGCGGTCGAGGCTGGTGATGGACTCGTCCAGGCAGATGGGGGTGCGGAGCTGCTTCTGGAGCTCGGCGTGGCGCCGCAGGTCGTCCCAGGCGAGCGGCTGCTCCATCATGATCAGACCGAGGGCGTCGAGCTGCTTCAGGCGATCGAGGTCCGCCAGGGTGTAGGCGTTGTTGGCGTCGACCATGAGCGGCGCCTGAGGACCGAGGGCTTCCCGCACGGCGCGGACGTAATCGACGTCGGTCCCCGGCATGACCTTGATTTTGACCTTGCGGTAGCCGCGCTCGAGAGCCTCCCGGGCCTTCTCCACCAGCGCCTCGGGGCTCTTCTGGATGCCCAGCGAGATGCCGGCGAAGATGTGCTCGCGGGTGCCGCCGAGCTTGCGGGCGAGCGAGACGCCCTCCTTGCGCGCGGTGAGCTCCCAGGCGGACATCTCCACCGCGGCCTTGGCCATCTGGTGGCCGCGGAAGTTGAGGTCGAGAGCCGGATGGATCTCCTCCGGACCGGCGAACGAGCGCCCGAGCACCCGTGGCGCCACCCAGTCGCGGAGGGCCACCCAGGCGGTGTCGATCGCTTCGGAGCTGTAGTGCGGCGTCTCGCCGGCGACGCACTCCCCCCAGCCTTCGGCGCCGTCGACGTCGCGAAGGTGGACGAGGAGGATGCGGCGGTGGGACTGGGTGCCCGACGAGATCTGGAACGGCTCTTTCAGATCAAGGGCGATCTCCCGCAGAGTGAGGCTGTGGATCTGCAGCATGGGCTCCCTTCAGCTCCCTTCAAGTGGCCGACAAGCCGTAGAAGCGGCGGCTGCCGTCCCGGAGATAGGCGGTGACCTGGTAGCCCCGCGCAAAGTAATGGAGAAAGGCGCGCCGGGTCGAGCGGCGCCAAGCGGCGGCCAGGTCGAGATCCTCCGCCTTGACCGCCTGGATGTCGGCGGGGATCTCGACGCGCACGCGCTGGTTCAGAGGGAGAGGAAACGCCTCGTCCCCGGATTGCACAGAGAGGATCGGCGCCGCGGCGAAAGCGGCCGGATTCTCCTTCTCGGCCGGCGGCCGCGCGATGCGCCAGCGCACGATGAAGCGGTCGGTGCCGATGCCCTGGGCGAGATCGCTCCCCATCTCGCCGGCGTACATGTCCTCGACGTACTCCTTGACCTCGGCGCCGAGCTTGTTGAGGTTGAGATGCGCGTTACGCGCCTCCAGCGGATCGTAGGTCCACTCCACCTCCTCGACGCCCAGAGGCAAGAGGAGATCGCGCTGGAGCCCTTTCAGGCGCTCGCCGAGCTTGAGGTCCCGCGCCTCGGGAGCGACGCCCAGCATGTGCGACCAGTGGAAGAGCTCACCGTCACGGACTCCGGTCATCCCCCAGACGAAGCCGAGGAGGCGGCCGTCGGGCGCGAAGGCGCCGGCCGAGACGCCGCCGACTTTCTGGTTGATCTTGAGGATGCTGAGCGGCACGACGTCCGAGAAGTCGCGCCCCCAGATCACCTTCTGGAGCTCGACGCAGGCTTCGAAGTCCGCCGTCGAAGAGAAAGCGCGCAGGGTCACGTCAGGAGATCGCGGCTCGGTCATCAGGCGGATCTTGCCACAGATCAAGGCCGCCGCCCCCCCTCCCCCATCCCCGGGCCCGCCCGTCTCACCCCGGGAACGGAATCCCGAGCAGGCGCCGGCGGAGCATCTCCAGGGCGAGCTGGCTCGAATGCTGGCGCACCCGCTCGCGGTCGCCGGGGAAGCGGATCTTGCGATGGCTCGTTTCGCGCTCACCGGTCTCGCCGGGTCCGGCCACCGCGAGATGCACCGTCCCCACCGGCTTCGCCTCGCTGCCGCCGCCCGGGCCGGCGACGCCGGTGATGGCGATCCCGTAGTCGCTCCCGAGAGCCCGGCACGCCCCTTCGGCCATCGCCCGCGCCACCTCTTCGGAGACCGCGCCGTGCTCGGCGATCAGCGCGGCGGGGACGCCGAGAAGCTGCGTCTTCAGCTCATTGGTGTACGTCACCGCGCCGCCCAGGAAATACTCGCTGCTCCCCGGCACGCGGGTGAGGCGCTCCGCCACCAGCCCGCCCGTGCACGACTCGGCGGTGGTGAGCGTCCGCCCGGCGGCGAGAAGGAGCCGGCCGATCACGATCTCCATCGTGTCCTCTTCGCGGAAGGCGTACACGGCATCGCCGGCCAGCTCGGCCAAGCGCGAGGTCATCGCCGCGAGCCGCCGGCCGCGCTCCTCCTCCGGCCCCTCCGCCGTGGCGCGCAGGCGGATGTCGCTCGGGCTGGCCAGGATCGTGATGCTCTCCCGCCCGAATTCGGCATAGGCGGGCGACACCCGCTCCTCCACCGCCGACTCCGGCATGCAGGCGATCTTGAGCGTCGCCGTCTCGCGCCCCACGCCGCCGGAGCGCGCCGCGAGCCAGGGCTCCAGATCGCGCTCGATCATCCCGTACAGCTCGACGGGAACCCCGGGGAACAGGAAAAGCGTCGCGCTACGGGACCCGAAATCCACCGTCAGACGCTGCCCCGGAGCCGTGCCGCGGGCGTTGGCGATCACCTCCGCGCCGTCGAGGATGAGCGCCTGCCGCTTGTTGATCTCCGGCATCCGCAGCCCATGCTCCCGAAACCGGCGCTCGATGTCCGCCAGCACCTCATCGTCCCTGTGCAGCCCGCGCCCGAACGCCGCGGCGGCGGCCTCGCGGGTGATGTCGTCCGCCGTCGGCCCCAGCCCGCCGGTGACCAGCACCACATCGACCTTCTCCATCGCGGAACGCAACGCCGCCGCGACCTCCTCCTCGGAGTCCCCGCACACCCCCTTGAAGCGCAGCTCGGCGCCGTGGCGTTCCAGGGCCTTGGTGATATGCAGGGAGTTGGTGTCGAGACGGTCTGTGCCCAGGAGCTCCGAGCCCACGGCGAGAATGGCGGCCTTCATCGGCGGATCATAGCGCAGGACTGCGGCTGCAGCGCAGGCTACGCGGGCCGAAATAGCCCTTACGCGGCTTGTGTAGCCCATCTCACGCCCGACCGTCGTCGTCCGCCCTATTCCAACAGCATTGCCTTTAGCCGTTTGGCTCTACCACCAGAACCTTTTCGCGAAGAAGCTGTTCGACCTTCTTCAACTCGCTCTCGGGCAGGAGTTTCTCGTCAAGAACTTTGCGGTAGAACAGATAGGTCCGCGCCTCAGGGTTGGCCTGCAACCATTGCTTGAAGGTGGCCTCGGGTACCTGGACGCCCTTATTGACGGTCAGCGGCTCTCGTGGATCAAGCAACACGGCTGTTCCGTCCTCTTTGATGTAGAGCTTGTACTTGCCCGACACCCCCGGAGCCATTCGAGATTCGACCTCCTGCTGCAGGTTTTGGCTGGTCTTGCCCTGCAGCAGTATATCGATCGGCACCGCGCCCGGATTGGATAAATATCTCTGATAGACCTCACGAGATCGATTTCTGAGGCTCATATTCTTGAATTCTTGCCGGTGCGTGAGACCCATAAGGTCATCCTCCTTGAGGATGGGCTCTCCGAGGACACGCCCATTGATCTGACCCAGTGCCTGTCGGGTCACCTTTAGTGCTTCCGGCGAGCCCGGCTCGAGATCAGGGACATTGGCAAGGATCTGGGTTGAATCGGCGGCGAGCTTGAGCCTGGCGTCGGCTTCGGTGCGAGCTCCGGCCCTGACCTCGATGGCGGCAGTTTCCTGAAGACCGGCCAGAAGCGAGGCAGCTTCATTTGCGTTGAAGGTTTGCTGCTGTATATTTTTGAAGTCGATGTCCTCGGCCTTGGCTCGGCGGACGCCGCCGGCAGCAGGCCCCAGGGGCACATAATAGGGTCTGCTTTTCCATGCGCTGCCGCCGTCGATGACCCACAGACCGGTCACCCCCGGCTGGACCCCGACAGTGCTCAGGTTGTAGACACCGTTAGTCGAGGAGGTATCCGAGTCCAAGATCGTCCCTCCCGTCTTGGCATCAGCGAGCCGTACCGAGATACCCCCCTTGCGGTTTGTATTGGACACAGTCACTCCAGCAATGGATACCGTCTCCGCTGACGCCACTGAGGGAATGATCAACAGCAGTCCAAGGATCGGGAAGCGGATTGCTCGTTTCATAGCTTTCTCCTACAGCCGGAAATATTTTTCCCTGCTCTTGACAAGGTCCTCCCCCCGAGCCCCGAAGAAATGGAGGCGGACGTATCCTTCTGAGCGGTTCTCCTCGAGTGGCAGAGTGACCCTTCCGCTCTGCCAGTCTGTGACCGAATGGGTCTCCGTGGGTTTCTCGAATCCCGGGCTCTCTCCGATCTCGATCTTGAGTTGGGATTCTGGCGGGATGTTCGTTGAGAAGACGAGGGTCATCACAACCTCTCCGGTCGGATTGCGCCCTCCTCGTGCAGATGTCAGGACGGGAGCCTCGTGGTATGGGCTCGGGTCGACTCGCAGGTTCGCCAGCTGCCCCGATAGGGCGGCGATGGCCAGAGCGAGAATGAGCACCGCAGCTCCAATGTAGATGGAGAGCCGCCGCGTGATCCTCGAACGCCGGTCGAGCTCTGCTGGCTTCTCCGGGGGCCGCGATGTCGCCGAATCATTGACCTCCACCGCCTGTGGGATCGAAACTGTCGAGCTTGCCGCCGGCAAAGGCGGTTCGAGCGCTGGATTGAACGGCGGGAGCTGCGCAACACGCTTCGAGACCGGTTTGATGGGGCCGAGCGGGCCCGGCTCGACACCGGCTTCGCCCAGCAGAAACTCGTACAGAGCATGGTAGCCCTTTTCGGATGTCAGCTCGTAGTAGGTGTGGCTACGGAGAGGCTCTGGAATGAAAGGCTCTTGTCCGACCGAGAACAGCACAGGCACGAACTTCACCGTTCGGCTCCTGGCGTCATAGATCTCCTGGGTGATCAGCGCTCCTTCCCAGTCGGCGCCCTTGCCCCGGCCTGGCTCCTCACGGCCACGGAACCGGCGGTAGTAAGTTTCGGTGCACACGACCAGGATGAAGCTCGCCTCGTCAAACCGGTCGAGCATCCAGCGCGGCCATCCCTGCTCGGGTGTGCCATTCACATACTGGTCGATCCGGGCGTCCACTCCGTCCTGACGCAGCCGCTTGGCGAGCCCTAGAACCCTCTCTTGGTGCTCGTCCGAGTCGTGGCTATAGCTGATGAAGACCACCTTCCCGGGCATGGGCTTCTCCCCGTGGCTTGAATTCAAGGTCCCTGGAAACTTTACAGCATTTCTGCTCAGTTGGAATTGCGGCGAAGTCGCCGGTCATCCGCCTGGACGGCCGGCTCGTGACCGCCGCTCGGAGCCGGGGGCTTCAAGGTCCTCGACCGTTCGGACGTTATTCGCTTTCCGAAGATCCCCTACCTGCGGCTGCGGAATCGCTGGGCGAACGCCGGCCGATGGGGTAGGATTCGCGCAGGGTCCTTGGTCATACTCCTCGGGAGGAGCAGGTTGTCCAGCGGTGCCGGAGCGGATCGCGTCATCGGTTCGTACCGCCTCGTCCGCCGGCTCGGCGCAGGCGGCATGGGGGAGGTCTTCCTCGCCTACGACAGCCGTCTCGATCGCCTGGTGGCGGTCAAGCATGCCCACGCACAGCTCGCCACCCCCGAGCAGCACGCACGCTTCCGCCGTGAGGCGTGGGCGGCGGCGCGCCTCGCCCATCCGGCGATCGTCCCGGTCTTCGACATCCTCAGCGAAGAGGACGGCGATTGGATCGTCATGGAGCACGTCGACGGCCCCACGTTGCGCGAGCATCTGGCCGCGCACGGCCCGCCACCCCCGGCCACCGCGGCGGCATGGGCGGCGCAGATCGCCGAGGGGCTCGCCGCGGCGCACGCCAAGGGGATCATCCACCGCGACTTGAAGACCGAGAACGTGATGATCGCCGCCTCGGGCCACCTCAAGATCGTCGACTTCGGGCTCGCCAAGCCGCTGGCCGCGCTGGCCCCGGATGATCCGGGTCTCACCGTCTCGGCGGCGGGGGCGGTCCTCGGCACCCTGCGCTCGATGGCGCCGGAGCAGGCGCGCGGCCATCAGGTCGGCCCTCCGGCCGATCTCTTCTCGCTCGGCGTGCTGCTCTACGAGCTGCTCACCGGCCTCTCGCCTTTCGCCGGCGGCGGCGCCTTCGACGTCCTCACCAAGCTGGCGGTCCAGCCGCACGAGCCGGTGACGGTCCACAATCCGGCCATCCCCCCGCGGCTGGCGGAGCTGGTCGACGCCCTGCTCGCCAAATCGCCGGAGGCGCGGCCGGCCAGCGCCGCCGCGGTGGCCGAAGCCTTGCGCGGGATCGTTTTCGAGCTCGGCTCGGACGGGCACCGCGCCGCCGCAGGGGCGCGGGAGGCGCCGACGGTGGCATCGCTGACCGCGGTGCCGGCGGTGCCGGCGGAGGACAAGCCCTCGACGCCGTCGTTCGCGGTGATATCGGCCGCCCGCGGACGGTGGTGGATCGGGCTGCTGGCGCTGCTTGCCCTCGTTACGGCCGGCACGGTGGTGTCAACCCGCTACCGCGGCGGCACGCCACCCTCCACGGCCGCGGTCGACGACGATCCGTACGCCCTCTTCCAGGACGGCATGGCGCGCCTCGAGCGCTGGGACAAGCCGGGCCACGTCGATGCCGCCATCGGTCAATTCCAGCGCGCGCTGCAGATCGAGCCGCGGTCGGCGCCGGTGCTCGCCGGCCTGTCGCGGGCCTACTGGCGCAAGAGCCGGCTCGCCGCGCGCGACGAGCAATTCCTCCGGCAGGCGCGAGCCGTGGCCGAGCAGGCGATGGCTCTCGACGACCATCTGGCGGCGGCCCAGATCAGCTTCGGCCTGGCTGCCGTGGATCTCGGCGACCTCACCGCCGCCGAGGCCGCCTTCGCGCGCGCCGAGATGCTCGAGCCGGGGAGCGCCGCAGCGGCCCAGGGCCGCGGCAATCTGGCCCTCGCCCGCAGCGATCTCACCGCCGCCGAGGCGGCTTACCGCCAAGCGCTCGCGCGAGGCGCGAGCGCGGAGCTGTACAACGCGCTGGGCTCCGTCTTGTTCCGGAGCAAACGGTACGCCGAGGCGGAGGCGGCCTTTCGCCGCGCGATCGAGCTGGCGCCGGACGGCCTCCAGGGCCATCGCAATCTCGCGGGCGTGCTCTTTGAGCGCGGTGACAGCGCCGCCGCGGAGGCCCATCTGCAACGGGCGATCGAGATCGCGCCGTATGCCACCCTCTACACCAATCTCGGCACGATTCTCTTCTTCCAGGGACGCTACGCGGAGGCGAACGCCGCCTTCGAGCATGCGATCGCGGCGGCGGGGCGCGAGGGAACCGGAACCAACAATCCCCTGTTGTGGGCCAACCTCGGCGACAGCTATCGCTTTCTTCCCGGCCGGGAGAAAGACGCACACCTCGCCTTTCGCCGCGCCGCCCAACTGGCGAGCGTGGAGCTCCAGAGCAACCCCGGGAGCACGAGGTTTCGCAGCCAGCTCGCGCTCTACCTCGCCAAGGCAGGAGACGCGGCGGCGGCGCGGCGCGAGCTCGCGGCCGTGCTCGCGCACGCCGATCTGGAGGCGGCCGTCCGGATGCGCGTGCTCCTCGCCTGCGAGGTGCTCGGCGACCGGGCGGCGGCGCTCGCCGTGCTCGCCGGAGCGCTCCGCGCCGGGCTGCCGGTCGCCGAGATCGAACGCGAGCCCGAGCTCACCGCGCTGCGCGCCGATCCCGGCTATCACCGGCTCGTGGCCGCGATCCCCGCAGACTGATCGGCGTGAGCCTCATCCTCGCCGAGCGGCGGCCCCTGTCCCTCGTCCGGGCTGATCACCATTTCTGGATCGTCCTGATAATAGAACGTCCCGGTGAGCTCCGGGGTCGTCGCGATGGTGGTCTCGACCTGGACCGAAAACAGATAGGGAACGGATTCGTGCGGATTCGTGACGGTATAGGTGACGATCCCTTTCGTGCTGTCCCGCTGGTAATAGCACGGCAGCCCCATACCCCCCTTGATGGAAGTGAAGGCCAGGGAAAGCTGGTCCCCGAATAGATAGAAGGGGAAGGCTTCATTGCTCGGCCATGGTTTTGAAGCTTCGCTGCCATCGATTGCGGTGAAATTGAATACGCAGAGGCCCACATCCAAGAGCTGGCGGACTCCTTTGCCGGAGATCTTCGTGATGTCGAAGACCCGGAAGATGATGATGTCTTTCCCCTGAATCTGATAGAACGAGGCGAGGGCCGCCGGTTTGAAGATAGTGAGGCTGGTCTCGGGATCTTGGACCAGGGTTCCCTCGGTCACGGCGATCTGCAGCGGGAAGGGATCCTCAATGCTGCCTTCGTGGCGGCCGGTTGTCTTTGCGTTGATACCGAGATCGATCGAATAGGCTGTCATGGGTCTCTCCTCCTTGGACATTGGTTTGCGGAACAGGTCCGGCAACGAAGATCGGAATGTACCAGCCTACAGCAACGATCGCGCCAGGGCAGGCCCGAAGAGAAAAGCGCAGACGTCTCGTCGAACGAGGCCGCCCGTTGTCGAACGGGGCCGTACGGCGTCGAACGACGCCGAAGCAGCCGGAGAGGTTGTAGAGTGTCCTCTCGATGGATCTCCGTCCGACCCAGGCCACGACGAGGGCAGGAACCGCCGACGATGGCGCGGACGCCGTGCTGCTCGCCTGGGGCCTCACGGTGCTCTGGCATCCGGATCCCGCCCGGGTGGGAGAGCGCGCCGTCCTTTCCGCTCTCGACGCCGGAGGCGACGCCGCGCTGTCGCGTCTCGAACCCTCCTTCGCGGCGCCCGGCGGCGCGGCGCGGCCGCTCGACGACACCCGGCTCAGCCGGCGGCCGCTCACCCTCCGTCCGGCCACCGGCGGCGGGATCGTGATTGCGCGCGGCGACAGCGCCACGTCGCTCGCCGTCGACGGCGAGGCGGTCGCCGGCGCGTGCACGATGACGCCCGGGCAGCTCGCCGGCGGCGCCGTCCTCCTCCTCGGCGGCGCCGTCGTCCTGCTGCTGCACCGCCTCGATCCGCAGCTCGACCCCGGATTGCCGCGCTGGGGGATGATCGGCGACAGCGCCGGCCTGGTCGCGGTGCGCCGCGCCATCGCCCGGATCGCCGACCTCGACGTGCCGGTCCTGGTGCGCGGCGCGACCGGCACCGGCAAGGAGCTGGTGGCGCGGGCGCTCCACGACGCCGGGCGGCGCCGTGGCGGTCCTTTCGTCGCGGTGAACATGGCCGCGGTGCCCGTCGAGCTCGCCGCGGCCGAGCTCTTCGGCGCCGAGCGCGGCGCCTTCACCGGGGCCGACCGGCGCCGGCCGGGCTGGTTCACCGAAGCTCATGGCGGCACACTTTTTCTCGACGAGATCGGAGAGACGCCGGACGCCGTCCAGCCGCTGCTCCTGCGCGCGCTCGACAGCGGCGAGATCCAGCCGGTGGGAGCGGCCGTGGCGCGGCGGATCGACGTGCGGCTCGTCGCCGCCACCGACGCCGACCTCGAGGCCGCCGTCGCCGGCCGCCGCTTCCGCGCTCCCCTGTTCCACCGCCTGCGCGGCTCCGAGATCGTGCTGCCGCCGCTCGCCGCGCGCCGCGACGACCTCGGCCGGCTTCTCGTCACTTTCTTGCGCGAAGAGCTGGAGCGGATCGGCGAGCCGCACCGGCTCGATGCCGGCGCGGACTGGCTGCCGGCGTCCATCGTCGCGCGCTTCGCCCGCGCGCCCTGGCCGGGCAATATCCGCGAGCTGCGCGGCGCGGCGCGGCAACTGGTGATCGCCAACCGGGGCCGCGAGCGCGCGGCGCTCGACCCGGGGCTCGAAGCACTGCTGGCAGCCCCGGTGGCGACGGAGAGCCAGGCCGCCGGGCCCGTCGTGGCGGCGGTGTTCGACACGCCGCCACGAGCCTCGGGGGAACGAAAGCCTGCGGACATCAGCGAAGCCGAGCTGATGGCGGCCATGCGCGCCGCGCGTTTCCGCCCGCACGCGGCGGCGCGGCACCTGGGAATTCCGCGCTCGTCGATCTACGACCTGATCGCCAGGAGCCGCTCCCTGCGTACCGCCGCCGACCTCGGGCGCGACGAGATCCTCGCCGCCGCCACCGCCGAAGAAGGTCACATCGAGGCGATGGCGGCGGCGCTCGAAGTCTCGGCCAGCGCGCTGCGCCGCCGCATGCGCCAGCTCGGGATGGAGTGAGCTTCCGGCTCAAGGGTTTGGCAGATCAGGCCTGCACCAGGGCGAACTGCCACACCTCGTTGGGCGCGCCGTTTTTCCAATCATGGATGCCTACCTTGGTGTCCTCTCCCCAGGTGTCGCCGAAGGCGTTGAGGTTCATGGCCCGATCCGCATTCAGTTGGATCCCTCCGAAGACATTCCATTTGGCTACGGGTAGGTACGACCAGGTCGCGAAGTGCTTGGGGATTTCGCTTAGGGAAATCTGGGTCACCGTCTGGCGCTCCCCCCTGGCTGCGAGGACCTTGTTATTGTATTTATTGAGCAGGACGAATTCCTTGTTGCCGACGCCGCTGAAGGTCTCGAGCGGCGTCCAGAGCTGCCTGTCCTCGTCCCTCCCGGCGAGAGGTGCTTTGAGTACCGCACTGTTTTGGTCATCAGTAGGATTCAGTGTCAGATACAGATCCGGCCTGCAAGCTGGAAAGATCTTGTAGTAAAGCATTTTTCTTCTCCCTTCGGATTCCACGCACACCGGGAGCGATCGACATCGATCCTGCCGTCCTCCTGGATTCGCGGCCGGAATTGGCCGCGTGCGTTGGTTGACAGATCGAGGACATCGCAATGGCTGTGCCATGCCTTTGGCGCCATTTCACTCGGAATCGACGTCGAACGACGCCGAGCCACGCCGGTCCACGCCGGTCTGATGACCGGCGGGATCGAACGACGTCGAGAGCTATGCGAGCGCGCTTCTTCGCCCAGAAGGAAGCCTGGTCTTCCACCTCCTCCAGCAGCGGGGTTACCTGAGCTACCGCTTCTTGAGCCGGCAGCCACTGAAGACTGGCACAACTCAGCGATATACTTCGCCGGTGCGTGCCGACAGCCAGGTCGAAAGTGAAGCCTTACAGGAGATCTGCCATGACGACCAAAACGAAAGGGACCAGCCGGATCCTGGACGCCGTTCACGAGACGGCGCGTGATCTTCATGCGGCTGGCTTCGTCTCCAAGCGCCGGATGAAGGAGTACGACGCTCTGTGTCTCGTCCCCGTTCCGGACTATTCCAGTGAAACGATCCGCGCCCTGCGCGAGCGATACAAGATCAGCCAGGCTGTCCTGGCGTCGATTCTGAACACCAGCCTGTCGACGGTTCGGCAGTGGGAGATCGGCGAAAAACATCCGAGCGGCCCTTCGCTCAAACTTCTCAACCTGCTCGATCGCGAGGGACTGGAAGCCGTGATCTGAGGAGTCGCGAGGAGTGATGGCCCGATCGAGCGGCCCCCAGATAGGTTCCCCAGATAGGTTCCACCCGCTTCCAGAGGGATCGAGATTCCAGGAGTCTTCACCAACCTCTGCGGAGGCGGGTTACCCCGAAGCGCAGGATGGCGGGAGCTCGGTCACGAAAGGTAGACCAGGTGGAAAGCTGCCCGTCGGAAACTTGGCGTTGCGGTCTCCAGATCGCAGCTTTTCCGATGCGTCCCGGAAGGCGGCCAAGAACAAGTGGTAGGCGTCTTAGATGCCGCGACCTCTTTTCAGGTCGCGGCACCGTAGTTGAGGATGCGGCACCGGAAACCAGGACGCGGCATCGCGTAAAAGGTCGCGGCATCTAGAATAAGGATGCGGCATCGTAAATTACGACGCGGCATCTAAAGTTATGTCGCGGCATCTCGTTTCAGGACGCGGCATTTTTATTTCCGCTGCCGCATCCTACTTTCCGATGCCGCGTCCTTGTTCTAGATGCCGCGTCCTGGTTTCCGCTGCCGCGTCGTAATGCACGGTGACGCGTCCTTACTTTGGGTGCCGCATCCTTATTTCAGATGCCGCGTCCTTGTTTCCGGTGCCGCAAAATAATTCAACCTTGCGCCATATCCTTTTACGACGCGGCATCTTCTCCCGCGACGAGGCAATTCCCTTCCAGAAGAAGGACGCCCCGAATAGGTTCCACCCGATTCCAAGAAGGATCAAGCTTCGAGGAAGCTCCACCGACACCCAACGCGGTCAAAACCTGTCTCTTCTTGGCTCGTTGGTCTGTAGAAGTCAGCTCACCTGCATTCCCGCCGCGGCAGGAGCCATTCGCGCGGTTTTCGACGTGGACCCGCCTCGGCGGGAACGAGCCTGGAGGGGGACGTGCCAGGCGCCGACACCGGGTTCCCCATCCGGCTCGCGTTACACCTGGAGGTCGCGCAAGACCATGGGGTGCTTGACCGCCACCTTGAGTAGCGTGCGCGCGGCGCCTGTTGGCTCGCGGCGCCCTTGCTCCCAGTCCTGCAGCGTGCGTGGAGATACGCCCAAGAGATGCGCAAACTCTTGCTGGGTCATGCCGACACTTGCACGAGCCTCAGCCGCGGCCGGAAGCTTGACCTCAGTGACGCGAGCTGCTTGACCGCGGCGCATCTGCTCCACGGACTCCAAAAGATCGCGCTGAAATTGATCGATGTCAGAGGGCATCCTCAACTCCTTTCTTCAACTCGGCGAGGAAGGTTGTGGACAGGTTGTCATACTTCGCCTTCTTGTAGACGATGAGCAGCCAGACCGTGCCTTCGGCGGCAAGGAAGTAGATGACGCGGGCGCCGCCTTGCTTTCCTTGACCCTCGGAGGACCAGCGTACCTTCCGGCATCCACTTGCTTTCCCTGGTCCAGCCTCAGCTTTCTTTGGTCGATCCTCATCTCTCCCTGATCCAGCCTCAGCTCTCCCGAGTCGATTTCCAGCTCTCCTCGGTCGATCCTCAATTTACCCTGGCTGGGCCGCAGCTCCCACTGGTCGAGCCTCAACCTGCCCTGATCGATCGGCTACCTACCCCAGGGCAACCTCAATCCCTCCTGGGGAATCGTCAATCCGGACGAGGGCAGATTCAGCCCTGGACGGGGTGGATTGAAGCCCGAGTGGGGTGGATTGAAGCCCGAGTGGGGTGGATTGAAGCCTGAACAGGGAATCTTCGCTCTACAGAGGGCCGGCTTCGATCCCGAGAGGGGCGGCTCCGCCCTGCGGTCTCGGCCGGCCCGTCTCAACTCCGGCAGGCCCTCGCCGATCCGGTGGCGCAGGATCGAGCCAGCTACGTTCCACAACCGTTGAGACGCTCCGACCTGGCCGGACTCCGAGAGACCCTGCGCACATCGCTGGAGACGTCTCTACACAGGACCGGACCGAGGCTCCAAAGGTTCAGAACATCTGACCCACTACACTAGAACGGACCGTCGTAACTCTAGACGGCCGGTTCAACCAGCGCGACGGAGAGCACTCCGCCGCTCTGACTAAATCACCGGTGCAGCCTCTTCACAAAGACGCGGGTCTCGTAGCGATCCCCCTCGAAGAGGTAGACCGAGCCGCCCGCGTCCCGGTACCCTTGGGCTTCGTAGAAGCGCAGCGCAGGCGCATTCCCGGTCCAGGCGGTGAGCCAGAGGAGCTCTGCGCCCTCGGCCGCGGCCAGGGCTTCCGCCCGGACGAGCAGCTCCTTGCCGATGCCGTTCCTCAAGAAGGGACGCTGGACGTAGAGCCGGCTCACCTCGGCGGCCCGAGCTCCGGGCGGGAGGAGCTCGTGCGTCCGGTCATGGACGAGATGCGCGAAGCCGACATGATGGGCCGCGACCTCGGCGACCACGAAGGCATGGCGCAGATCGGCGAGGCGCGCAGCGAAAGTCTCCTCGGAGAGGAGCTCCCGGACCTCCCGGGCGACCGCGGGCCGGATGCCTTCGGTTGCGTAGGTGTCAAGGAAGACGTGCGTTGCCAGGACGCTGAGGCAGAGGGCGTCCGGCTCGGTGGCCAATCGATAGTGGACCTTGTCTGTCAGCATGATCCGGGAGGCCGACGTCGCGTCATGGCGGGCTTCCGCCGGCCCAGAGAAGCATACCTTGTCGCAAGGTGGTTTCCTGTGCTCTCCAGGCTCTCACCGGCGCGCGGCGGTGACGTCGCCGGCCGGGGCCGAGGTGCGGAGGCCGACGAGCCGCAGGAGGGGATCGTAGGGTCGGTCGACCCGGGAGACGCGGAGCTCGGGCGGCAGCTCGCGCTCGCAGTGGAGGGTCAGCGCTTGCGGGGCCGCGCGTCCCAGGGAGCGCTCGCCGTGCAGGCGAAACAGCCGGTCGCGAAATTGTGGAGTGAGGAGGCGGAGGCGCGCTCCGCCGGCCGGATAGCGGACGAGCTCGTCGGCGTCCTGGGTGAGCCCGACCACGCGGCCGGTCTGACCGCCCTTCCGCAGCACGAGGAGCGCGCAGCGGTCCTCCGGCCAGGCGCGGGCCAGCCAGAGATGGGAGCCGGCCACGGAGGCGACGGCCGCCGCGGCCGGCGAATGCAGCTCGCGCAGGTAGTAGAGGAGAAGCGTGTTGGTCGACCGGTTTTGCGTCAGCACCGGCTCGCCGGGCCGCCAGATCTGGTCCACCGCCTCCGCCATGCGCCGCCAGTCCTCGCGGAGATGGTGGTCGCGGACGATGCCTAGCGCCTGGGCGGAGACCAGGAGGAGGAGAACGGCCGCGGTGATTGCGGGCATCGCAGGCATCGCGGTTATCTCCGACGGGACTCGAACGCCCGGGAGGCGCGCCAGGAGATCCGCTCCCATCCCGGCCAGCACGGGGAGGAAGAGCCAGCCGATCAGGTCATAGCGCGGGCTGCTCCAGTGATTGGCATGGAGCAGGAGGAGCTCGACGCCCACGGTGCCGCAGAGGGCGGCGGCGAGCACCGCGCGGCCGGCCGCGGTCCGCACCGCGCGAGTGATGCCGAGGAGCACCAGGAGCAGCGCGACGGCGCCTCCCCAGCCGCTGGCGGACGTGCCGCTGCCCACGGTGAGGGCTTGCCAGCGCTCGACCACACCCCCCCACCGCCAATGATTCGCCACGTGCTCGATGCGCCGATGCCGCATGGCGAGCGCCGTCGAAAGCCAGGGCAGATACGCTAGCCCAACGCCGAGCAGGAGAGCCGGCGACCAGGCGAGCGCCCGCCGGGCGCGGCCGGCTTCCTCGGGCGGCCCCGTGACCGCGGTATCCAAAATCAGCCAGCCTACGAATGCGAGCACCAGGGCCGCAAAGTAAAGGCTGTAGAGGCAGCCGAGGAGGGCGAGCGCAGCGAGACATAGACGGCGCCCACGGCGCCCGGCAATGCGGTCGAGCGCACGGTCCGCCGCGAGGACGGCGAGCGCCGTGAACAGCAGAGCGAGGGCGTAGGGGCGGAGCTCCTGAGAGTAATGGACGTGGACGGGTGCGCAGGCGGCAAAGAGCCCGGCCGCGACGCCGGCGATCCGGCCGAAGCGGCGGGCAGTCCAGGAGGCGAGGAGCAGGATCGTCGCGACGCCGAAGGCGATCGGCACCAATCTGCGCGTGGTCTCGTCGATCCCGAGATGAAGGACGCCCCAGGTCAGCAGACCCTCCAGCGGCGGATGGACCACGTCGCTCTTCAGCTCTCCCCAGGTAGACGCGAGCGAGCCGCTGGCTTGCAAGGTTTCCGCGACCTCGTCGAACCACATCGAAAAGCTCCCCAGATTCACGAGGCGAGGCAGCAGCGCCAGGAAGGCGAGGCCGATCAGAATGCGCGCCGGAATGATATCCTTTCGTTTCACAAAGCTTCCCCCAAAGGAGCCCATGAAAACGCTCCGATCATCGTGCCCGATGGCAAGATTTTTTTCGGTTTTTTTGATTCAGCCGGCTGGCGTGAACATGACTTTATTTACGCCGCATCGCCTTTGAGCGTCTATCAAGCTTGCGGGCGTCAGGGTTGGCAGAAAACTTGCTTCTCTGGAAAGCATGGCGACTCCGGCGGAGCACAAGGCGGCGGAGCGGCTGGAGAAGCGTGAATCGGTCCAGTTCGCCCTTGACCAGGCCAGAGGCGAAGAAAACCCGGCACCCCCGCGTGCGCAGGCGGAGCGGCGCGACCGTGCCTGGCTCACCGGCTGGCTGGCGGTCCTCGCTGTCACGGCGGCCATCTACTTTTTCTCCTGGCGGCAGTGGTGGCCGCTGGCCCCGGTCGTCCGCGACCTGCTGCTGCGCATCACGCGAGGGATGATGCTCGCGGGCGGAATCCTGGCGGCCGGGCGCCTGAGCTCTCTGCTGCTCATCGTCCGCCTCCGCGACCCGGCCTCGCGCTACAACCTCCATCGCATCGCCGACCTTCTCGCCGCGCTGACGGCGGCCTTCGTCGCCGTGACGGTCCTGTTCCGCAACTGGTACGGGGCGGCCGTCTCCCTCGGGCTTCTCTCGCTCATCCTCGGCTTCGCCCTGCAGACGCCGATCACCAGCCTCCTCGCCTGGGTCTACATTCTGATCCGCCGTCCCTACCGGGTCGGAGACCGCATCCGCATCGGCGACGCGACCGGTGACGTCATCGACGTCAGCTACCTCGATACGACGCTCTGGGAGTTCGGCGGCGAATACCTGTCCACCGACCATCCCAGCGGCCGGCTCATCAAGTTCCCGAATGGGCACGTGCTGACGACCACGGTCTACAACTACTCGTGGCCGCTGTTTCCTTACATCTGGAACGAGCTCAAGCTGCACATCGCCTATGACAGCGATCTCGAATGGGTCGCGCAGGTGATGAACGAAGTCGCCGCGGAAACCTTGGGGGAGCAGATGATGAGCCGGGTGCGCACCTACCGCGAGCTGCTCGCCAAGACGCCGGTCGACCACCTCGAGGTCCGCGAGGAGCCCGCCGTGTTCTTCCGCGTCAACGAGAACACCTGGCTCGAAGCCATCTTGCGCTACCTCGTCGAGCCGAAGCAGGCCGGACGCGTCAAGACCCGGCTCCTCCAGGAGCTGCTCCGTCGCCTCAACGCCGAGCCCGAGCGCGCCAAGCTTCCCAAGAGCAACCTGCGCTGACCGACGCCGGCCGCCGGGTCGCCAGGGTCAAGGTTTGACTCCCCCGCCCGGCGGCAATTAGGATCTCCCACAATGGCCTTGTTTCATCCTCACCGCCGTTCTCCGTTCCTGCGCTTCTGGCTCCCCCTCGTCGTAGCGCTGGTCCGCTTTGCCTCACCCCTGGCGGCGGCCGAGCCCAGACCGGCTCTCGTCTCCGCCACCGGCGAGGCGCGCCTGGAGCTCGCCGCGGGCCGGCGGATCGCCGTCAAGCTGCCGCAGGGCGCCGAGCTGGAAGCCACCGCAACGCTGGACACCGGCTGGCTGGCCGCCGGCACGCAGCCCGCCGCCGGCGCCGGAGCGCGCGATCTGCTGCTCCTCACCGGTGACGGCGCCACGACGTCGCCCCTGCCTTCGCCGCCGGGACGCACCGGGACGCTCCGCCAAGGGCCGCTCCCCCTGGTCGACGACGGCCGGCTCGCCGGCATCGCCTGGCTGGAGGGAGACAGCCGCCGCTCGCTGGGCGTGCGCTTCGCGGCGTGGAACGGCGCCGGCTGGGACCTGCCGCAGGTCGTCGCGCCGCCGGGCCCGGGGAGCCAGCTCGCGCTCACCGCCGCCCGCCTCGCCGACGGCTCGTGGCTCCTCGCCTGGAGCGCCTTCGACGGCAAGGACGACGAGATCGTCTGGACGCGCGGACGGAGCGGCTCCTGGAGCCGGCCGCAGCGGGTGGCCGCGGACAACGCCGTGCCCGACACCACGCCGGCGCTGACCGCTGTGCCGGGCGGCGCTCTCCTCGCCTGGAGCCGGTACGACGGCAACGACTATCGCGTCGTGACCTCGCGCTTCCAGAAAGGCAAGTGGACGCGCCCGGAAACAGCCGCCGGTGCCGGAACCTTCTACCCCACCTTCGAGACCGTCGGCTCGGGCAAGCCGATCCTTCTCTACCGCACCGCCGATCCCCAGGGCTGGGAAGCGCTCGCGGTGGACACGGCCGGCCGGCCCCTCCGGCGCGCCGCCGTCCCGGCTGGCTCCGCAGACTCCGCCAGGACGCGTCCGCAGGTCTCCGAGACCGCCGACGGCGTCACTTTCCGCTGGCCGGCCGTCCAGGGGCCGGGCTCGGAGCGGGCCGCCGCCTGGGAGCGCAAGCCGTGAGCCGCCGGGATTTCGTCCTCCACCGCCTCGCTCCGACTCTGGCGCTGGCCCTGCTGCTGCCGCGGCTGGCCGGAGCGCAGACTGCAGCGACCACCTATGTGGCCTTCGGCGACAGCATCACGGCAGGAGTCGGCGACGAGACGAAGAGAGGCGGCTATCCCCCGCGCCTCCAGGATCTCCTCGTCGCCCGCAGCGTCAGCGCCGAGGTGCGCAACGAGGGTCTGCCGAGCGAGGACACCAGCGGCGGCGTCACCCGCATCAACCGTGTCCTGCGCGACGGCGATGACGTCCTCCTCCTCATGGAGGGGACCAACGACGTCGAAAACGTCTCGATCGAGACCACCACGTTCAATCTCACCGAGATCGCCCGCCGGGCCGGCGACCGCGGCCTGCGCACGGTGTACGCGACCCCCTTTCCTCGCCACCCCGCCGCCGGGAAAGACGGCCAGAACTTGCTCACCGGGCAGATGGCGGGAGCGATCCGCGAGCTCGCCTTCTCCCAGCAGAGGCAGCTCGTCGATCCTTTCGAGGTCTTCTTCGTCGAGACGCCCAATTTCGCTTCGTTCTACGCCGACGGCGACAGAGTTCACCCCAGGGCCGCCGGCTACGACATCATGGCCCGCGCTTTCGCCGACGTCCTGACCAATGTGGACAGCGTTCTCCCGGTGACCGGCCTGGTCGACCCGTTCAACGATCAGAAAAACGTCCCCGCCTCGACGCCGCTCCGCATCGATCTCTACGACTTCGGTGCCGGGCTCGACTTGGCGAACACCAAGCTGTCGGTCAATGGAGTCGACGTGGAGACACCGCTCTCCGGCTCTCAGCGCAAGGTCGAGATCCGCTACACACCGCCCGCCCCCTTCGCCGGTGTCGTCATCGTCCGCCTGCGCAGCCGCGATCTCGCCACCCCGCAGCACCTCCTCGACCGCGAGATTACCCAGTTCACCATCGCCGGCACCACCTTCCTGCGCGGCGACATCGACTTGAACGGCCGCGTCGACGGCGTCGATCTCCTCGCCTTCGCCCCCATCTTCGGCGCCCAGCGCAGCGACGCGCGCTTCCGCACCTTCGCCGACATCAACGGCGACGGCGCCGTCAATGGCCAGGACCTCGCGATCCTGGCCTCGAATTTCGGCAAGAGCTCGTTCTAGACGGCGCCGGAGGGGAGCACGCCTCCACGGCACAAAGCTCCGCCTTTTGATATTCTCCGGCTGTGCTCCCAGCCGCCATCACCCTCTGGAACTATCGCTCCTTCGCAGGCCCTGTGCGCCTGGAGCTCCGGCCCATCACCCTGTTGTTCGGAGCGAACAATTCCGGCAAGAGCGCGTTGCTCCGGGCTCTTCCACTGCTCAGCGACTCCGTCGTGCCGTCGTCGGGACCGCTCGATCTCGAGAGTCCGGCGCTGCGTGGCAGCAGCTTCCAGGATCTGCGTTGGAAGGGAGTCGATGAAGACGAAGACCCTGACCTGAGGATCGAGCTGTGCTGGAGCGGTGCCTATGTCGGGCGTGCGGGGCGGGTCGAGTACAGCCTGACCTGGTTCAAGGAATGGCCTAGGCTCATCGTCCGCCGCTTTTCCGTCAGGGATCACGCGAATCGGCCAAGGGCCGCGGATTCTCGCCATCGAGGAGCCGGAATCGCACCTCCATCCCGCGCTCCAGCGCGAGCTCGCTGAGCACATCGGCGATGTCGCAGCCGCCTCCCGGCCGATGTGTCCATCATCATAGGAAACGCCCCCCAGATCTCCTGGAGCTCGTCTCCGCCACGTCTTTCGCCAGGAGCTGCCCTCCGCTTCCTCCAGTCGCCGCTCCGGGTGCTGGTCGAGAACCGGCACAACGACGGGGCGTTCCTCCGATCTGTAGCGCCTTCCTCTGTGCGCGAAGAGCTTCGAGAGGCGCTGGACAACCGCTGGATCGAAATCGAGCACGGCGGCGGGGCGGACATGAAGACCCGCATCAGAACCGCCACCCTTGAGGAAGCGATGCGTCTCTGGGTCCTTTCCGACAGTGATGCCCGCGAGCCGGATCGCCCGTCGAGCTTCCAGCAGGCGCTCTGCCAGCTCTGCGCAGACCAAGGCGTCTCCCATCACCTGCTCCAGCGGCGCGCCATCGAGAACTACTTGCCGATCCAGGCGCTGAATGACTGGACATTCTCCTGCATCAGGAGCAGCCAGGAAGCGCGCCGCAACAAGGTCAAGACCTTTGCCCGCCTGCAACCTGCGCAGCGGCACTACTACAATATGACGAAAGGCTTCGACGCCGATCGTCCCGATATTCCTGCTCTTTTCGCCGACTGCGCAAACCACCCCCATCTCCAGAGTGGATTTGGAGAAGACATCTCTTCCCGGTTCCATCAACCAATCCAGGAGGACTGGCTCCGGAGAGACGGCCAGCATGCGGAAACCCTCTCCATGGTGCAGTCCATCCTCCGGCGGTTGTTAGGATGAAGATCTGATGGCCAATCCCTCGTACCTGATCCAGCCCAATATCCAGCGTCTCCCCAGCCTGATCCAGGATATCCAGACGGGAGAGATCAGGGTTCCTCGCTTCCAGCGGCCCTTCGTCTGGAAGATCCAACAGTGCCTGGACCTCTTCAAGAGCATTTACGACGGAATCCCGATCGGCAGCATCCTGCTCGGCGCAGGTCTGTTGAGCGGCGAGACCGTCGGCGAGCCAACGGCTGCCGTGGAGATCGAGGACGGTCCTGAGGCTCGGGCCTCTCTGGGCGAGGTCGGATGGGAGGACCTGGATGACCAAGTCATTCTCGCCACCTGTAAGGCGCTTCTAGACCTCGATATCTACTACGCGAAGGTTCAGAACGTCCGGACGGCCATCAGCGAAAGCCCGCAGGTTTTGGATGAGGCAACCACGGCCCTGAAACTAGCTGCGCGCTTTTTGCGCGATCGGTGCAAAGTCTACGGCCCAGCGGTTCTCCCTTACAGCTCACAGATCATCCTCTTGGCGGACACACTTCGATTGGCTTCTCAAGATGAAGGCCGGAGCCCGGATTTCGAAGCAGTCCTTGAGCGGTGGTTCTGGCGCCGCCCTCCCGCTGCTGGTCATCGGTCATGACATCGAGAAAGAGGCAAGAGATTCCGTCGAAAACCGCATTCTCGTCGACCCTCGGGAGACGCTCGCGATGCGGCGGCAGCTTCTGAGCCCGGAGCTTCCCTCCGCGGAGGTTCTTTCCGGATATGCGATCACTGAGCTGGCCGTGGCAATTCTTTCCAAAGGGAGCGTTGCCACGTTTCTCCTGGCACGGCGCATGGAGCTCCTGGGTGTCGAGAGAGCCTTCATCCAGGAGCTCGGTTTGTCCTACGACGCCGGTTGAGGCCGCCGCCCCTACTGAAAATATCCGTTCACATCGATGCTTAGGACTCGCGCGGATCGCTCTTGCGTTCGAGCGCGGCGCGGTCCCACTGCGCCAGGTCTGCCGCGGCCTCATACGTGGACTGCAAGAATTCGAGCAGCAGGGCGTCCGGGGACTCGGCCTGGCGGACGTTGTCGTAGGGGAGGATGAACTCTCCGAAGTCCTTGTTGAAGACCGCGCCATCCGGCCGGACCTTCGCTTCCGCGAACCCTTCCGGAGCCGGGTAGGCATAGGAATAGAACACCGGATACGGAACGGTGCCGCCGCCGGGCCAGAAGCCGCAACTGCTGACCTCGTGGGAGTAGGCCTCGCGGGTCACCCAGTCCGGCAGATTCGGGATCCCGCCGGGATGCCGCGGCGCGGTGCGGCCGGAAAACCGGGTGACGGCCAAGTCGGCGGCGCCCCAGAAGAGGTGGACCGGGCTGCACTTGCCGATGAACCGGGTGCGGAACTCCTTGAAGACCCGGTCGGTCTGCACGAGGATGCGCCAGAAGCGCTGGACGTATTCCGCATCGTACGAGCGGTGCGTTTCGTCCTCCTCGAAACGGATGGGGTTTTCGACCTCGTTGGGGCGCGCGTAGATCTTCACGGGATGGCCGAGCTTCTCCATCTCCGCCATGACCCGCGTATAGAACGCCGCCACGCTCTGCGGCGCGAGCGCCAGGGCGAAGTAGCCGCCGGAGCTCGACCGCACGACCAGCCGGTGGTCGACGAAGTCGAATTCGGCCTCGAACGTCCCCGCGCCCTGCGGGATGGGCGAGGTGGTCAGCCCTCGCGCCGTCACGTAGAACGCCGCATGCCAGGCATGATTGATCCAGGGGCTCCGGACGAGCCGCATCTTGCCGACGATCTGCAGCCACATGTGCAGCGTCGCGAACGTTTCACTCCACGCCTCCAGAGGCAGGCTCGGCCATTTGTCCATGAGTCCCTCCCGGACATGATCCTAATCGCTAACGGGACCTGTGACCATATGAGAGTGCCTGCGACCTCCACGCTGGTGCGGCCGGCCGGCGTGGTAGAATCTATCCAGTTGAACTGTCTCAGAGGGTGACCTCACTGGACCGGCGGCATCTCCGGTCACGGGCGCATGCTGAAGCTTGGCCCCCGGGTCCAAGGTGTCGCCAAGGAGGATTCGTGCGCGCCAGAACCTGGATCTCGTGCTGTGCGTCTCTGCTCGCTCTCTCTTTCGTCCCCTTGCCTCTCCATGCCGCCGAGGTGCCTGTCTGCGGCGAGAACGATCTGCTGTTCGGTTGCACGAAGACCGATGAGGCGGGCCGGCTCCGGGCCGGTTGCGGCGTGCGCGACGGGAAACGCTTCTTCCCCTCCGCTTGGCGCCTCTACGATTTGCAGACGGAGGGCATCCTCAAGGAGGTCCCCGCCGGCCCGGAGGGCATCGCGCTGATCGAGATCCCGGACCGGCACCGCTGGCTCATCCTGGAGGGCGAGCTGGTCTGCACGAACGGCTCGGGCCAGCTCGCCATTCCCTACCGCTTCCTCGTCGAGCGGACCCGCAAGGACAGATTCCAGCAGCACGCCTACACGCCGGAGAGCCTGATGGCGACCGGCAACTGGAACGTCGAGACCCAGCTCCACTATGGCGAGTTCCGGAGCCGTTCGCTCCTCGGCGCTCCCCGCGTCTCCGGTCTCCCCTGAGAAAGGCCCGGCGCCCCGAAGGCCGCCGGAAGCTCCTCTCCGCAGCGACTCATCGCTACCAGGCGTCACGAACGAGCCTGCCTTTTGCGCCGGCCCGCCAGATAAGCCACGAAGGCCACCGCAAAACCCACGAACCAGGCGTAGTGATAGAGCTCGGCGAGCGGGCCGGGGACGGAGCCCGCGGGGAGGAGCTTCACCTCCTCCAGAAAGCCGGGGAGGCTCGGCAGGACGCCGGCGATCAGGGCGACGATCGCGACGACGCTGAACCCGTTCGTGTAGCGATACTCGCCCGCCTCGTCGTAGAGGGCCTGGAGATTGAGCTGGCATCTCCGCACGACGAAGTAGTCCGCGATGAGGATGCCGCCGATCGGGCCGAGCAGCGCGCCGTAGGCGATGAGCCAGAGGAAGATGTAGCCGCTGGGGTCGGCCACGAGCTTCCACGGCATCATGAGCACTCCCAGGACGCCGGTGATGGCGCCGCCGATCCGGAAGGAGATCCGCTTCGGTGCGAGGTGGGCGAAGTCGTTGGCGGGGCTCACCACATTGGCGGCGATGTTGGTCGCCAGGGTGGCGACGCAGAGCGCCAGCATGGCCGTAACCAGCACGGCGGGATTCTTGAAGCGGGTGAGGACGTCGACCGGATCCCAGATCGTCTGGCCATAGATGATCGTCGTCGCCGAGGTCACCGCCACCCCGATGAACGAATAGAGCGCCATCGTGAGGGGCAGGCCCAGCGCCTGGCCGAGCGCCTGGTCGCGCTGGGTCCTGGCGTAGCGGGAGAAGTCCGGAATGTTGAGCGAGAGGGTCGCCCAGAAGCCGATCATGCCGGTGAGGGCCGGAAAGAAATAGGAGAAGAACTGTCCCGCCTGTGGCTGGCCGGGGTCGAAGCGCGACGGTTGGGAGAGGATGGGGCCGAACCCGCCGGCCGCGCGATACGCCCAGGCGAGGAGCGCCAGACCCAGGACGATGAGGAGCGGCGCCTTGATGTTGAGCAGGAAGCGGATGGTGTCGATGCCGCGGTAGATGACCCACATGTTGGCGCCCCAGAAGAGGAGGAAGCAGACGAGCTGCATCCCCGTGATCCCGAGCACCGGCAGCGGGGTCCCCGTGGCGAGGGACGGCACGAACAGGCCGGCGATCTTGTAGATCGCATTGCCGCCGATCCAGGTCTGGATGCCGAACCAGCCGCAGGCGACGAGAGCGCGAAGGAGAGCCGGCACGTTGGCGCCCGAGGTGCCGAAGGCGGCGCGGCAGTAGACCGGAAAAGGGATGCCGTACTTGGTGCCGGCATGGGCGTTCAGGATCATCGGCACGAGCACGATCAGGTTGCCCAGGAAGATGGTGAGGACAGCCTCCCACCAATTCATGCCGCCGCCGATCAGGGACGAGGCGAGCATGTAGGTCGGGATGCACGCCGCGAGCGAGATCCACAGCGCCGCGAAGCTCGCCATCCCCCACTTCCGCCCGGCCGCCGGCACGGGCGCCAGGTCCTCGCTGTACAGCCGGCTCTGCCGGATATCGGCCTCGATCACGAGATCCTCCCTTGGTTCGGTTTGCGGCCGAAGCATACCGCAAGGCCTGCCACTGGAGCGCTCCGGCGCGATCCCGAGCGATCCCGAGCACCAATTCCAACCTTCGAGGCACCTATTCCTTTAGAGATGGGCCGGCCTCCCGCCGGTCCGTCGACAAGGAGATGAAGCGCATGAAGAAATCTGTTCTCGTCCTCCTGGCCCTCCTCACCCTCCTTCCGTTCGCGCAGCTCAAGGCCCAGACGCCGCCGGTGGCTGTGCCCCCCGCGAATTCCGCGGCGGCCCCAGTCCCCGACGCGGCGCAGTTTCTGGCGACCCTGTCGGGCGCGCAGGCCCAGACTCCGATGGACCTGGTGCCCGCTCCTTCGTTCATGACCGGCTGCACCAGCAGCAGCCAGTGTCCGACCGGCCAGCTCTGCTGCAATCTCTGTGGCAACCCGCCGGACGATGGGAGCAGTTGCATGGGCTGCGTGACGCCGGTCGCGGGCCGTTGCCCGAAAGTCGTCTAAGGAACTGCCCGGAGGGGTGCCAGGGCTGCGAAGAGCCTGGTACCTCTCCGGCATGTCGAGCCCGAAGCATGCCGCGGGACCCGGCCTGCCCGACCTAGCCCGACCTTCCCCGCGTTGACCTCCCTCTATCGCTGCACTAAGATGCCGCGCATCCAACAGCTCAATTCGGAAGGGGAGGCTCTATGAAGATTGCTCGACGGCTCGGTCTCGGCTTGTCCTTGGGAGTCCTTCTTGTCTTGATGTTGACGTTGACCTTCACGGCCTCGGTCTCGGCGGCGCCACCCACGACGGGACCGCTGCCCCTCTGCTCCAAGGTCACTCCCGCGTGCGGCACCAACTGCACCAACATGCCGTTCGAGCCCACAAACTGCTGGACGACGCCTTACGGGCCCGCCAAGGCGGACGTCATCGTCGTCCCGGCCGGCGCCAAGCCGGCCGCCGCCACCAGCTCGCCCAACCTGCTGTCTTGCCAAGGCGGCGCGTATGCTCTGTGCTTCTTCTCAGGACCGCCGGCGGGAATTTCCGGGGGACAGCCCTTGCCATGCACCCTCCGCCGCGACGGTACCTTTGCCGACTGCACCTGCCAGTACTACAGCTCGGGGACCTACTACGTCGACATCAACGGCATCCTCAACCAGGGGGCTTACTATCAGGCCGTGCAGCAGTGCCAGGCCGATGGCTGCGGATGTCCGAACATTACGGGCAAGACTTGCCAGAGCGATGCTCCTTCTCAGGCTTCGGTCTGTACCTACGTCAACAATCAGCCCTCGAGCTCCTTCTATCCGCAGGTCCAGATCATCTCGACCTTCAGCTTTGCGATGAGCCCACCGAAAGGGAGCTACGCGCTCGCGACCGCGCCGCCGGCCTGTCACGGGAAATACGCCGGGTGCATGACCGCCGCCTGCAAATTCGCCGACGGCAGCGCTCCGTCTTCGCACCAGGACGGCGATGCCATTCAGTGCGAGTGCCCGGTCTACGACGGTGACTACCAGGTGGGAGCCAGCGGCCAGGACTGCACGATCCCCAGCTCGAATGGGAAGACGTACATCTGGTCGGCCTCCAACACGGTGGTGGCGCCGACCTCCAAGAAGTAAAGCGGCTTCTGGCCTGCCGCCAGGGTGGGAACAGAAGCTCAATCCGGAAGGGGAGGTTTCTATGACGATTGCTCGACGGCTCGGTCTCGGCGTGTCCTTGGGAGTCCTGGGGTCGCTGGCTTTCACGGCATCGGGCTCGGCGGCGCTCTGCTCCAACCTCGATCCCTCGTGCAGCAAGACGGAGGCGGGGTGCAGCAACATCCCCTTCGCGTTCACGAAATGCTGGACGACCTCCTACGGGCCGGCCCGGGCGGACGTCGTCGTCGTCCCCGCCGACGTCAAGCCGGCCGTCTCCACCAATTCACCCAACTTGCTGTCCTGCCAGGGCGGCGAGTACGCTCTGTGCGCCTTCTCGGGACCTCCGAATGGGCTTTTTGGCGGGCAGGCCCTGCCCTGCACCCTCAATCAACACGGCCGCGTCGCCAACTGCACCTGCCAGTACTACAAATCGGGCGCATACTTCGTCGACATCAACGCCATCCTCAATCAGGGGGCCTATTTCCAGGCCGTGAAGCAGTGCGGAGCCAATGGCTGCGGGTGCCTGAACATCACGACCGGCACCGCGAGCAACACCTGCCCCAGTGCTCCCCCTCAGCAGCAGGCGACCGTCTGCAACTACATCAACAGCCAATCGCAGGGCGATCCCGCGAGCTCCTTCTATCCGAAGGGCCAGATCATCTCGACCTTCAGCTTCGCGATGAGCCCGCAGGAGGGGGGAAGCTATATCTTCGCAGCCTCGCCGACGACCTGCCATGGAAAGTACGCGGGCTGCATGACCGCCGCCTGCAAGTTCTCCGACGGCAGCTCTCCGTCTTCGCACAACAACGGCGATCCCATCCAGTGCGAATGCCCGGTCTACGACGGCGACTACCAGGTCAGCGCGAGCGGCCAGTCCTGCACGATCCCCAGCTCGAATGGAAATAACTACGTCTGGTCGGCCTCCAGCACGGTCGTGGCGCCGGCTGCCTCAAGCTCAAAGAAGTAGGCTATCCGCGGATGGTTGAATGGGCGCCGCGGGGCCTCCGTGGCGCCTTGACCCTCACTGCGCAACCGGCAACACGAACGGCACAGCGCGGATCTGCCGGACATCGGCCTCGATCACGAGATCCTCCCGGTTCGGTTGAGGCCGAAGCAATACCGCAAGGCCTGCCGGGGCGGCTCCCTGCCGCCATTCGATATTCATGCTAAGATATTGAAAATTCGTGAGGAGAGGCACCATGCCGATGAAGGTGGCAGGAGCAGCAGCGGCAATCCTGGTTACGGCATGCTGCTCCTCTTGGGCGCAACCTGCGCTGGACTTCCATACACTCACCCCCTGCCGTGTCGTCGATACACGTCCTGGCGCGCCCCTCGGTTCATCGCCGTTGAGGATCTTCCCGATCGCCGGTGTCTGCAGCGTGCCCTACACGGCGAGAGTTGTATCCGCCAATCTTACAGTCGTAGGGCCGACAGGAAGCGGGTTCGTCACACTTTGGCCCGCCGGCCTTCCGGAACCGTCGACGAGCACCATCAACTTCAGCTCGGGAATGACACGCGCCAACAATGCTCTGCTGGCACTCGACGACTTCGGAAGAATTTCAGCCAAGGCGTTTCTGGCGGATTCCGGGTCGGTGCAACTTATCATCGATGTGACGGGCTATATGGCCGGCGCCCCGGTCAACCAGTGCGAGTGCCCGCTGTTGGTCTTCGGCGTCAGCCCCTTCAGCGGGAGCGTCGGCCAATCTATGACGATCTCTGGGCAGAGCTTCGCGCAGTACGTCCAGGTGCTGTTCGGTGATGCGACGACCGGCAGCTCGGCGATGATCCTGGCGTACTCTTCGACGTCAATCACCGTGGTGGTGCCGTCGCCGTCTCCCAGCTTCACCTTTTCCAGCGAGCCGTGCGACGCCAACGGAGACGGGATCCTTGGAACGCGTCTCCTGCCGACTCCGATCAGCGTGAACGTGCTGAACCTCGACGGCATCTTCTGCGAGGCGACGCTCAACAACGCGTTCAGGCTGAACCCGTCTCCGATCTGCAATGAACCGGCGGCACAGCCCTCGGCGAGCGTCGACACTGCCGGCCCGTCGAACGGCTCCGGCACGGCGGCAGGCTCCATGGCCGGCGTCCCGGCCCCCCAGTGCCAGTGCCCGATCGACGGCATGCCGTTGCCCCTGATCTCCGGCATCACCCCCTCCAGCGGAAACCTCGGCACGCCGGTGACGATCTCCGGGCAGAGCTTCGCGCCGCACGTCCAGGTCATGTTCGGCGATGCGACGAACGGCAGCCCGGCGTCGATCTCGTCGAGCTCTTCGACGTCGATCACCGCGATGGTGCCTCAGCCGCCCCCCGGCTTCACCTTCTCCACCGAGCCGTGCGACAGCAACGCTGACGGGATCTTCGGAACACGTCTCGTTCCGACTCCGATTAGCGTGAACGTGCGAAACCTTGACGGCGCCGGCTGCGTGGCGACGCTCAGCAACGAATTCACGCTGAACCCGCCGAACACGGTCTGCACCGAACCATAGAATTGCTGGGTGAGAATTATGAACGAGAAACTTGAACCTGTGTTGGTAGACGAGGGAGATGAAGAGATCGCCCGCCGAGCGACTCAAGAGCTCAAGAGAGGCCGAGAAGACCAATCTATAAGGCTAAAGTGACGCTGGTGTCATGAACACGGCGGCGGCCGAGGCGCCCAAAGCGGTGAGCTGCGGCGGTTGGTGCTGTTCTCTTCTCTGTTCGCCTGGCACCCTTTCCGGGATGACACGCCGCGCTGAGCGTCAGGGAGGGTATAATTCAAGAGCTGCTAGGAGGTCCCAATGAACATCGACCTCATCGTCGAAGAGCCTTGATTGGCTCCGTGCTGAGCAGAGGTAGAGCTAATACTTTGACTTCGAGACCCTTACCGGCACGTCAAGAAGCAGGAAAAGACCTCACTCGAAATGAGCTGACCTTGCCTCTCGCCTCCTCCAGACCCCCGACGGTATTCATCAGCTCGACCGTCTACCTAGGCTAGTGGGTCTTATATTCGGCAACTTATGTTGCCCTCTCCTGGTAGAAGATATGCTGACCAAACGTCGTGGCGCTCAACTTCTGCTACGACAGCCAAAGCCCGGACTCCTTACCCTGGAAGGGACCTTGGACGGCCGGAAGATCCGGGCCAGGCTCCACCTGGAGAAACCACCCAAGTTCCTTCTCACCACCCGCGGCTTCCACTGGATCAACGATGCCGCGGTTCCAGCCATAGGGTTCCCCGGCAATGCTGGCCGCGGGTCTCCGCGGCGCTTCCGCTTCCTCTCACTGCGCAGCCGGCAACACGAACGGCACAGCGCGAATCTTCGCGACGCAGGTGAGGTCCAGCTTCTCCGCTGAGCCGGCGGTGATGAACTGGTCGATGACCCCCACGACGCAGTCGGAGCCTTCGGCTCCGATGACGCCGTGGCCGCGGTGGGGCACGACGACGAGACGGCCGTTCTTGAGATGGCTGACGACGGCCGCGCCGTTGGCAGGCGGCGTCGTGGGGTCGCGCTCGCCGGAGAGGGCGAGGACGGGGGCGGTGGAGTCGACCGGGCGGAGGGCTTCGGAGCCGAGGTGCGCGGCGGGCCATTCGCGGCAGGCGGCGATCTGCCGGCGGATGCGGAAGTCGCCGAGGAAGGTGCCCGCCACGGCGGCCGGGATCTCCTGCTCGCGGATGAAGGCGACGTCGTCGGCGCAGGTCACCGAGAGATAGAGGCCGCGGGCTCCACCCACCTGCGAGCCGAAGAGGACGCCCATGTCTCCCAGGAGATGAAAATCTCCGGCCGCGGCGGTGTGCGGACCGTCTGCGTCACGCCCTCCCGCGAGAGGACGATGCCCACCTTGGCGCCCGTCTCCGGATCGGTCGCCTCGACCGGCACCGGCTTCTCCTCGACCCGCTGGAGGACCGCCGCGAAATCGGCCTTGAGATCGGGAAAGGCGGCTGCGCAGGCGGGCTGCGCGGCGCAGTCGGCGAACAGGGCGTCGAGAGCGGTCTGCGTGTTGCGGGCCGCCGGCAGGGGGACGCGGGCGTCCGGCGGCAGCACGCCGTAGAGGGTGACGGAGCGGACGCGGTCCGGATGGCGGCGCAGGAAGACGAGCGCGGCGCGTGTGCCGTACGAAGTGCCCATGACGTTGAGCTTGCGATAGCCCAGAGCCGCGGCGACCTCGGCCATGTCGTCGGCGATCCGCGGCGTGGTGTACTGGGAGAGATCCACCCGTTTGGCGAGCTCGTCCCGGCAGGCGCGCACCTGGGCCAGAGGGAAGAAGTCGTCCAGGAAACCCTGGACGCGGGCGGCGGGGTCCTCAGGACAATCGAGCGTCTTTCGACTATACCGCGGGCTCACGCAGCCCTTGAGCGGAGAGCCGCCCGAAACAGGCGAGACCCTGCACCGGCGTCACGTTTCAGGAAACAGAACGCACCAATAGGGATAGAGGCGGAATGTGCCGCTTTGAAAGGAGCTCCTTCATGAAGACACAACTGATCCGGGCATTCGCTCTACTGGCCGCCCTCTCTCTGTCCGCTCTCGCCGTGCAGGGCCAGTCCGGCTGGACTCTGGAAGGGTGTTGGTCTCCGTACCCCAACTGCGTCGGCGCCAAGGATGTCTACGTCGATTCAGCAGGCCACGAGTGGCAGTGCCGCGCCTGCGGTACGACGACGAATCCCAGCCCGAGCACCTGCTATCAATCCAGCAACCTCCATTCCATCGGATACTGGTGCTCCTAGGAGCCTGTCGGCTTACTCGACCGAGCAGGAAAAACCCCTCCGGGGAATGGCTCCTGGTGGCTCTTGGCGAGTCCAGGGAGGGCCGATCTTGTCCAAGGATCGCGGGAAAGGACGAGACCGACGAGCCTCTGAGGGCTCCTCCTTGGCCGCTCTGGGGGCTGTTGGGCGCTCCGAGACACCTCTCCCGCCTTACTTATGCCATTTGCGGCGGAGTCCACCCGCTCCGGAACAGTTTCAAAAGATTATGCGTGGTGCAGATCAGCGCCCACTCGGCTTGTACCGAGCCCAGGCCACGGAGTAGAAATCTGCGGATACCGCGAGCCTCCTTGATCTGTCCGAAGACCGGCTCGACGGTTTCTTTCCGTTCGGAGTACACCTTCTTGCCCGATGGTGTTCGCAATTTGGCAACCATCCGCTCTCGTGCTGGTGCAGTGGCAAAAATTGGCTCCAGCGGCTCTCCTGGTGAATCCTCTCCCTTGGGGCGACTTGGCGGAACATAGGATTCGATCTGTTGGCCGTCAAGGTAGGCCATGTTCTCTTCGCTGTAATAGCCGGTATCAGCACTCAATTCTTCCGGAGTCCGGCCCTCCAGATTCACCTTCATCAGCTCGACCAGCGGTTTGACTTGCTGTTTGTCATTGGCTTGCTGAGTGACCTGCGCTGCCACAATCACCTGCGCCTGGCTATCGACGGCGGCCTGGCAGTTGTAAGACTGCTCGAACGACTTCGTGGCGCCATCGCGCATGATCCGGGAGTCGGCATCCGTGAAGTTCTTCTGCGCCTTCTCCGCAGGCCGGGCGGCCTGCATCGGCGCACCATCGGCAACGGCCGGAGCGCTCTCTTTGCCCTTCGCTTGAGCCTTGGCCTGCTTCTCCTCACGAAGCTTTTGCGCCGCAACCTCAGCTTCCGCCTCCAACGCCGCCATGGCTTCCCGGATCTTCTCCAAACGCTGCTGGCGGAAGCGCAATTCGTCCGGCAGCTCATCCCCGCGACGAGATCCATACTGCACATCTTCCGCTTGATCTGCCGCCTCGGCCGCAGCCATCAGCTCCGCCACTTGCGCCTCGAGCTCGCGTACCTTCTCCTCCATCCGACCGTAGCTCATTGCTTTGTGCTTCGAGGCATTGGCCCGCATCTTCGTCCCGTCCAGGGCAACATGCCCCAAACGGACCAAACCCGCTTTCTCACATAGCCGAAGGATCTGCACGAAAAGGCGCGCCAGCGCCTCCAAGTGACGCCGCCGAAATTCGGCGATCGTGGCATGGTGCGGGTGCTGATCGGCCGCCAGCACTCGGAACGGCACCGACTCATGCGTCGCCTTCTCGATCTTGCGCGAGCTCGTCACCCCGACGCAGTAGCCGTAGACCAAGAGACCCACCAGCAGGCGGGGATCGAACCCGGGACGCCCTTCACGGGAGCCATCGTAGGAGGCATAGATCTCGGACAGATCCAATGCTTCCACGACATCCAGGATGAAATAGGCCAGATGCCCCTCTTCCAACCAATCGCGAAGATCGGGAGGAAGCAGCAAAATCTGACCGGGTGTGTACGGGAGGAACCGGGTCGTCTCCATGGCGACCATTTTACCCCATCCGCAGACTTATGGCGGTTTCCCGACAGGCTCCTGGTCGCGCCGCGCTATCTCTCCGCTTTCCACTACTTCGCCATCAGCGTCTTCGAGCTCTTGCTGTGGACGCTTGCCACGCTGGTCGTGGCGCGCCTCCTTCGGGGGGGTGACCCCAGACTCTGGCTGCTGTTCGGCGCCTTGGCCGGGATCGGCCTCGAAACCAAACACAGCATGCTCTTCTTCGGGCTCGGCATCTTCGCCGGCTTGCTCCTGACTCCGGCGCGGCAGGCCTTCCGGTCTCCCTGGATCTGGCTGGGCGGCGGGCTCGCGGTGCTGCTCTTCCTCCCCAACGTGCTCTGGCAAGTGGCCCATGGCTGGCCGACTCTGGAGTTCCTGCACAATGCACAGACGCAGAAGAACCTGCCGCTCGGGGCGCTCGATTTCTTCCGCCAGCAGATCATCCCGATGCAGCCCTTGAGCCTGCCGATCTGGCTCACCGGGCTCGGCTGGTACTTCTTCGCGCGGCGCGGCAGGGAGCTCCGGGCTCTGGGCTGGGCCTTTCTCGTCGTCGTGGCGGTGCTCCTCCTCAATCACGCCAAAGGCTACTATTTGGGGCCGGCCTTCCCGATGCTCTTCGCCGCCGGCGCCGTCGCGGCCGAAGCCGCCACCGCCCGCGCGCGGCGGCCGCGGCCGGTGATGGTCGCGCTGCTGCTCGCCGCCGGTGCGGTCACCGCGCCCTTGACTCTCCCCGTCCTCGCCGTCGACGACTTCATCCGCTACCAGGCCTGGCTCGGCGTGCGTCCGAACAGCCCGGAACGCAAGGCGGTGAGCAACCTGCCGCAGCAGTACGCCGACATGTTTGGCTGGCCCGAGATGGCCCGCGAGGTGGCGCGGGTCTACCACTCCTTGCCCGCGGAGCGCCGCGCCCGCGCCTGCGTCTACGGCCAGAACTACGGCGAAGCCGCCGCCGTCGAGCAGCTCGGAAGCTCCTTCGGTCTGCCGGCCGACCTCCCGGTGCTGAGCGGCCACAACAGCTACTACCTTTGGGGTCCGGGCCGTTGCGACGGCACCACCCTGATCGTCATCGGCGGCAGCGAGGACGAAGGCCGCCGGCTCTGCAACCAGCTCGCGTGCGCCGGCACGATCCACTCCCGCCATGCGATGCCATACGAGAAGGACCTGCCCGTATGGACCTGCCGGCTGGACCGCCCGATGGCGAGTTTCTGGCAGAGCGCCAAGAGCTACGATTGAGGCCCCCCAGCCCACCCTCCTGGGACCGCTGGCGTCCCGCCGGCATTCAAATAAAATTGGACCGAAGGTCCGGCCTTATTGAACGAGAAGGAGCCGAGTCGCTCAGAGAGCAGATGCCATGACCACGGGTTCCGTGGTCACTGAAAGGTTGGGCC
>Ga0307506_10000056_pt1 | contig 48777 bp, 6 predicted proteins | sample 25_S_MG_FD_202175 | JGI IMG/M metagenome (GOLD analysis project Ga0307506, IMG submission 202175) | Soil microbial communities from Populus trichocarpa stands in riparian zone in the Pacific Northwest, United States - 25_S | ecosystem: Environmental > Terrestrial > Soil > Riparian zone > Trees... | reverse complement strand
GACCAGTGGGAGCTGCGGCCCAGCCAGGGAAAATTGAGGATCGACCGAGGAGAGCTGGGGATCGACTCGGGAGAGCTGAGGCTGGATCAGGGAGAGATGAGGATCGACCAAAGAAAGCTGAGGCTGGACCAGGGAAAGCAAGACAAAGCGGCCTGCACCTTGGAAACAGTAGAGATGGGCCAAAGGTTCAGAACATCTGACCCACTGCACTAGCCGCCTCGATGCTGAAGGACCGTCGCAATCCCACCGTCCTGATCTGGTCAATTCCGACTCTCGCCTTTGCAATCCCTTCCCTTGGAGCTACTTACGACCCCTTCCGCTGTTAACCCCCTTCGAGAGCCCTTTGGAGGGCCACAGTCTTCCACTTTCCCCGTCGTCTTCATGGCGGTAACCCTCCTTTCTTCTGAGATTTAAAGTCTCCGCTGTTACCCCTGTGCCATTTTGGCAATTTGGGGCTGGCATGCTTCTTTCCAGGCATGAATCTTTCCTGGGTGTTCGTGGTTCGTGGCGACCTGGGAGGCTTTAAAGCCCTCCGTGCTGATCAGGGATGGCCTCGGCCAGGTGCCGGATGGTCGTCAGTCAGTTGTCAAAGAGCAGCAGGAGGATTCTACGACACTCCTGATACAGACACGGGGGGAGGCGGTTTTGGTGAGAGAAGGGCACCGCCTCCCGCCCAGAGGGAAGGGAACCGGGTCCCGGCTCAGCCGTCCGCGCTGGCAAGCCGGGCGACGGCGATGCGGTCGACGTGCTCCAGGGCGAGGCCTCCGAGGGCGTCGAGGAGCCAGGCGAAGTCGCGGGGTGCGGCGGCGAGGGCGTCGACGGTGTTCAGGGCGGCGAGGAGGTCTTCATTGAAGTGGCGGGAGTGGCCGGCGAGGTGGCCTTCGAGGAGGATGGGAAAGCCCTGCGGGTCCGGATCGGGGCCGAGGCGGTAGCGCAGGCGGCGGCCGGTGCCGGGGAGGATGGCGGCGGCGAGCTGGGCGGCTTCTTTCTTCCGGAAGACGGCGGTGGGAGTGCTTCCGAAATCCAGGCTCTCGCCTTCCCTCAGAACGGCCCAGCCGCCTTGCGGGTGTGGCTCCAGATGCCAGGGACCGGCAAAATCGGCTTCCGGCGCGGTGTGCGGCTCGTCACGCTCGGCGAGCCAGGCCAGATACTCGGGGGCGAAGATGTGGCGGGGACGGGACGGACGGGTGCTACCATCCTGCTCGGTGCGCATGGGATCTGGTCTCCTGTGTGCGCTAGGGTCCGGGTGAGGTGCGAACTCACTCGGGCCCGCCTTGTGGGGATCACCGGCCGGATACGCTCCTGCCGGTTCGAACATCCCTGAAAAGAACGGCGAAGCGAGCCTACTGCGGGAATAGGGCGGAAAGCAAGACCTTTTCGCGGGGATTTTCACCGGTACACGGTGCTTGCGACAATCCCTCGGGGGATCCTGAGCTTCCCGACAACGGTTGTCGCAAGGACGCGGGACTTGAGACCTTCCCTTCTCTCATCCTGTGCTTCCCTCCGGTGATCGTCACCAGTACGCGGGACTTGAGAGCTTCCCTCCGGTCGGCCTGAGCTTCCCTCGGACGATCGTCAGAAGCACGCGGGACTTGAGACGATCACTCCGGTGATCCTGAGCTTCCCTCGAACCATCTCTGGCAGTACGGCGTACTGGAGGCTATCCCTGGCTTTGCCGTGACCCTCACCCCCTGACCCCCTCTCCCACCCGCACTCACACCCGACAGAATCCTTTCAAGACATCAGCCAGTATCCGCCCACCACGATCGAGATCGCCGAGAACGCCGCGAGCAGCGCCTGGTAGCCGCGGCCGTCGCGGGCGGTCAGGCGGACGGCGACGAGGCCGAGGGCGGAGGAGAAGGCGACCATGGCGACGATGGCGCCGAGGCCGAAGCCGACGATGTAGGCGGCCGAGGCGGCGAGCGAGGGGAGGGCGAGGGCGGGGAGGATGCCGAGGAGATGGGAGCTGCCGGCGAGGCCGTGGAGCGAGCCGATCCAGAGAGCGGTCTTCGGCGGCCGGGTGGGATCGACGTGATGAGCGTGGCCGTGCTCCTCGACGGCGGGATGGCGGGCCAGCCAGGCGCGGCGGAGGCCCCAGAGGCCGACGGCGATGAGCACCGTGCCCACCATCCTTTCGCTCCAGGAGGAGAGGCGCTCGACGGGGAGAAGGCCGCGCAGCGCCAGGGCGAGAAGCCCGACGCCCCAGACGCCGAGGCTGTGCCCGACGCCCCAGAACAGCCCGGCGAGCCAGCCACGGCGCCGCTGTCCGACGACCAGCGGCGCCACCGCCGACAGGTGATCCGGGCCGGACAGGGCATGCACCAGCCCGGCGAGCAGTCCGGTCGAGGCGGCGACGAGGGCGGGGAAATGCATGGAGGAAACTTTACCAGAGAGCGCCGTTGCCCCTACGTTTCTGAGCGCGAACGCTTCCGGCGGACGAAGAGGAAAATTACCGCCGCGAGCGCGGCGAAGGCGGCGCTCGCATCGACGATCAGCTCCAGGACGCTCATCCGCCGATCTTAGCAGCCGGGGAGCGAAGCAATATACTCACCGCCGAGGAGAGAGCCCATGCCACGTCTCATCGCAGGCCCCACGGTCATCCAGGCGGCGGGACGCCGAATGATCCCTCTCTGACACCATGCGCCGGCGCCACTTCGAAGAGCTGAAGCCTGTCTGTCCCGTCTGCCGGGCCGCCCGCGGCGTGGAGGCGTCTCTCGGCCTCGCCGCGGTGCTGCGGGAAGCCGGCGAGCACATCCTGGAGGGGACCCTCCGTTGCCCGGAGGAATCCTGCCGGCGCGAGTACCCGATCGTCGACGGCATCCCGCTGCTGGTCGGCAACCTGCGCGCCTATGTGACCGGCGCGATCGACCAGATCCAGGCGCGCGGCGACCTGGCGGCGGAGACCGAGAGCCTCCTCGGCGACTGCTGCGGCCCCGGCTCCGCCTTCGACATCACGCGCCAACACCTCTCCACCTATACCTGGGACCACTACGGCGACCTGGATCCGGACGAGCCCTCCGGCGGCCCGGCTCCGGGATCGATCCTGCGCCTCCTCGACCGCGGCCTCCTCCTGGCCAGGAAGCTGCCGCGCGGGCCGATCCTCGACATCGGCTGCTCCGTGGGCCGCGGCAGCTTCGCCCTCGCCGAGCTGGCCGGCAGCCTGGTCCTCGGCGTCGACCTGAGCTATGCGATGCTCCGCCTGGCCTCCCAGATCCTCCGCGAGGAGCGCGTCCGCTATCCGCGCCGCCGCGTCGGCCTCGTCTACGACCGCCGCGACTTTCCAGCGTGTTTCCCGGGATCGGAAAACGTCGACTTCTGGGCCTGCGACGCCCTCGCCCTCCCCTTCCCCGCCGGCACCTTCGGAACCATCGCGGCGCTCAACGTCCTCGACTGCGTGCCCTCGCCCCACGACCTGCTGGACTCCCTGCCCCGCCTCCTGGTCAAGAAGGGCAAGGCCATCCTCTCGACACCGCACGACTGGTCGACCGCCGCGACACCGGTCGAGAGCTGGCTGGGCGGCCACTCCCAGCGCGGGCCGGGAGCCGGAGCGAGCGAGACAGTGCTCCGCGCCCTGCTCACTCCCGGAGACCTTCCCGACTCGGTCGACGGCCTGGAGATCCTGGCCGAAGAGCCGGACGTCTCCTGGCATGTGCGGATGCACGACCGGGCCGTCATGGAGTACCGGTCTCACCTGATGGTGGCGAGGAATGGGACGGGTTGATTTGATTCATTGAGCCGGCACTGGTGAATTCTGTTGCACGACTTCGAGGACGACGCCTTCCGTTGCGGCCAGGCTGAGATTGACCGCTCCGCCCGCGGCCTTGGGCTGCATGCGCAGGATCACCCCACCATAGACGTTGCCGATGACGAAAGGACCCCAGATGACGTCGTGCGGTGCGCAGCCGGAATCGCCGCATTGATAGAGGTAGGGCAACGACTCGAGCTTCTCCTGGACGATCCAGCCCCCCTTCTCCAGAGCTGTCCGTGAAAGCTCCTCCCAGCGCGCCTCGGGGGTCACTTCTCCCAGGAAGACGCCCTTGCCACCGTAATTGCTCCCTTCCTTGAGGACCATCTTCTCGCGCGCGGTGGTCAACAGGTCCGGCAGGAAGGCCTCCTCGCCGCGAAACCTCACTTTTTTCGCCGCCACCAGGCGGGACCAGGGGATGTGCCTGGCAATGACTTCCCTCTCCTGGGGACTGAAGGCGCCGGTGGCTCCATCCTCCGTCGCCGACAGCAGGGCGAGGTTCCGTTTGTCGCTGAGCACGCCGCTGACGGGGCCGTTGAACAACAGGACCTTGCCCGCCTTGAAGGTGCGGTACACGGCGACCGGCATCTGCTCCAGACCGAGCTCCAGGATGACGTGGACCGGCATCTTGCCATGGAAGAGCTTGCCCTGGGCGGCGATGATCTGGCCGTAAGGACAGGCGACCACCTTGCCGCGCAGTGCGAGGCTCAGGTCACGGCAGGCCTGATCGAATTCCTTTTGGAAGGCCACGATCGTCTCGGGGAGGCCCCGGACCTGGAGGCGGTCGGGATCGAAGATACAGGCCACGTTGAGCTCCCCATTCTCGGGAATCCGCGAGCGCTCGGCCATCCGCAGCATCTGGGTGAACAGGACACGCAGGGTCGAGGTGTGGGAGAGCCGGATCCCCTCGCGCTCGACGAAGCGCGCGATCTCGGGAATGGCCTGAAAATGCTCGGCCAGAAGGGAGGTCTCCCAGCCGCCGACGTTGGGAGTGAAATTGATTTCAATGCACTTGAAGCCGCCGGTGGTTTCGATCAGGTCGCCCCGGGCCATCGACTCTTCGATGCAGTTGGGCTCCGACAGGATGATCGCGGCCACCGCGGCGGATGGCAGGCCGTAGAATTCACAGACCTTCGCCGGATCGTTTTGGAAGATGCGCTGCGGGACCTTCCGCAGGAGCGCGGTGACGGCGAGGCTCATGCTCTTGAGGTGCTCCAGCTTGGCAGTGCCGATGAAGGTCGGCCAGGGCTGCTGGCGGTAATAGAGCCGCGGGTCGTCGTCCAGGACGCGGAACGTCGAGCGTTGGAGGAGGCTCGGGTCGTGCCGCGCGACCTCGCGAAATTTAAGATCTTCTACGGAAAGCGCGAGATGCGTCGCTCGCAGCTCGTCGGACCAGCCGTCTTCGCTCTGCACAGTCATTTCTCTCGCGCTCATGATGTTTGAACTGTTGCGAATCGTCTGTAAAGCACAGTATCATCTTAGCACGGGGGCAGTGGCCGGCTTGTGGACCCGGCTGGCGGGGCTGACGGCCTTCCCAAAAACTTTTGCGCGCCGGCGACGTAGAAGGACGACAGGGCGCTCCTCGACAATTCCTGCAAAGTGCCCGCGGCGGAGATGACCGGCTGACCGTTCGATGGCCGGTTGTCCCGTTTCCGCTGTGTCGCGCACTCTATGGATACGGTATCCCTGACACGGCGGTGATCGCCGGGGCTCCGTGCCCTCGGTGGAGGTGGTATTTTTTGAGGCTTGACCAATCTCTTGAGAATGGAGACAGGACTTTTCTGCCCCTCTCCTACGGACAGCGGGCTCTCTGGTTTCTGCACCGGCTGGCGCCGGAGAGCGGCGCGTATCACATTTCCGCTCTGGGCAGAGTCTCGCCGGCCTTGGAGGTGCCGGCCCTACGGCGTGCAGTGAGCACACTGGCGGCGCGCCATGCGGTCCTGAGGACGACCTTCCACGACGCTGCGGGCGAGCCGTACCAACAGGTGTGGGACGTCCTGGAACCCGGATTCGCCGAGGCGGACGCGGCGGCATGGAGCGCGGAGCAGGTCGAAGCCTGGCTGCAACAGGAGGCGTACCGTCCGTTCGACCTGGAGGCGGGACCGCCGCTGCGTTTCGCAGTGCTGCGCCGCGGCGACGACGACCTGCTCCTGCTCGCGGCTCATCATCTGGTCTGCGATTTCTGGACTCTCGCGCTGCTCACCCGCGAGCTGGCCGCGCTCTATGGCGAGGCGGCGGGCGGTCCGGCGGCGGCTCTCTCCCCCGCCGGCCTTTCTTATTCCGCGGCTGTGCTCGAACAGCGCGAATCGATGGCCGGGCCGGAAGGAGAGCGGCTCTGGGAGCACTGGCGGGAGCGGCTTGCCCTCCCTTTGCCGGTGCTCGACCTGCCCACCGACCGGCCGCGCCCGCCGGTCCAGACCGATGCCGGCGACTGTGTCTCCCGGCGGCTCGACGCGGAGCTGTCGCGGCAGGCCGGCGCTCTCGGCCGTGCCCACGGTGCCACACTGTTCATGGCGCTCCTCGCCACCTTCGAGCTGCTGCTCCACCGCATCTCCGGCCAGGAGGACCTGATCGTGGGGACGCCGACCGCCGGACGCCGGCGTGCGGAGCTCGCCGGCACGGCGGGCTACTTCGTCAACGCCGTGGTGCTGCGCACCAGCCTGGCGGGCGAGCCGAGCTTCTCCGAGCTCCTGAGCCGGGTGCGGCAGACGACTCTGGCGGCTTTCGATCACCAGGACTATCCCTTCGCGCTGCTGGCCGAGCGGCTGCAGATCGAGCGCGACGCCAGCCGGTCGCCGCTCTTCCAGGTGATGTTCCTGCTGCAGAAGGCGCGCCGGGCGGAGGACCGGGCGATCACGGCTTTCGCCCTCGGCGAGGGCGGGGCGCGGATGGGCTTCGGTGGCCTCGTCCTGGAGTCGATGCCCTGGCGCGAGCGGTCGTCGCAGTTCGACCTCACCCTGCGGATGGGCGAGGTCGACGGCGCCCTGGTCGCCTCGCTGCTCTACAACCCCGATCTTTTCGACCCCTCGACGGCGGAACGCATGCTGGAATGCTTCTCGGTCCTCCTGGCGGGGGCGGTGGCGGCGCCGCAGCAGCGGATCTCTGAGATCCCGTTGCTCGGCGCCGCCGAACGCATGCAGCTCCTGGCCGAGGGGAGCGGCCCGGCGGCGGTCCGGCCGGCCGGCTTGTGCCTGCACCAGCTCTTCGAGGCGCAGGCGGCGCGGACGCCCGAAGCCACGGCCGTGGTGGACGGTGCGGAGCGCTCGACGTACGCCGAGCTGGAATGGCGGGCGAGCCGACTGGCCTGCACGTTGCGGCGCCTGGGCGTGAGGCCGGAGGTGCGCGTCGGCGTGCTCCTCGAGCGGTCCACCGAGATGGTCGCCGCGCTCCTGGGCGTCCTCAAGGCAGGCGGCGCCTATGTCCCGCTCGATCCGGCCTACCCGGCGCAGCGGCTCGGCTTCCTCGCGGAGGACGCCGGGATCGCGGTCCTGCTCAGCCGCGGCCCTCTGCGCGACAGGCTCGCGCTGCCCGGGACCGCGACTCTCCTGCTGGATGAGGAACGGGAGGCGGACGAGGGCGAGCAGGCGGCGGACCCCGGAGCGCTCCCGACCGCGGACAACCTGGCCTATCTGATCTACACCTCGGGCTCGACCGGCCGGCCCAAGGGAGTCGCCATCCGGCACGGCTCGGCCGTGGAGCGGATGTTCTGGGCGCGGGATGCTTTCGCCGTGGCGGACCTGGCCGGTGGGCTGGCCTCGACCTCGATCTGCTTCGACCTGTCGGTCTTCGAGCTGTTCGCACCGCTCTCCTGGGGCGGGACGGTGATCCTGGCCGCCGACGCCCTGGCGTTGCCGGAGCTTCCGGCGGCCGGCGAGGTCCGCCTGGTCAACACGGTGCCCTCGGCGATGAACGAGCTGGTGCGCGCCGGCCGCGTACCGGCTTCGGTGCGGATCGTCAATCTCGCCGGCGAGCCGCTGCGCCGCGACCTCGTCGAACGGCTCTATGCGCTGCCGGGGATCGCGGAGGTGTGGAACCTCTACGGCCCCTCGGAGGATACGACCTACTCGACGGGGGTGCGGCTCGAGCGCGGCTCGGCGCGCGAGCCGTCGATCGGCCGGCTGCTCCCCAACGGCCGCGGCCACGTGCTGGACGCGCGGCAGCAGCCGGTGCCGCCGGGGGTCCCCGGTGAGCTGTGGCTCGGGGGCGCGGGGCTGGCACGGGGTTATCTGGGCCGGCCGGACCTGACGGCGGACCGCTTCCGTCCGGACCCGTTCGCCGGCGCGCCCGGAGAGCGGCTGTACCGGACGGGAGACCTGGTGCGCCGGCGGGCGGGCGGCGAGCTGGAGCTCATCGGCCGTCTCGACCATCAGGTCAAGGTGCGGGGGTTCCGCATCGAGCTCGGCGAGATCGAAACGGCGCTGCTGCGCCATCCCGGGATCGCCGATGCGATCGTCCTGGTGCGCGAGGACGTCCCCGGCGACCGGCGGCTCGCCGCGTACGTGGTCGCGGTCGAGACGCCGCCGCAACCGGCGCCGCCGCCGGCCGAGCTCCGCTCCTGGCTGGCGCAGAGCCTGCCCGACGTCATGATCCCGGCAGCCTGGGTGGTGTTGCCGGAGCTCCCCCGCACGCCGAACGGCAAGGTGGACCGCCGGGCCCTGCCGCCGCCGGAAGCCAGAGAGGCCGCAGGCACGGACGCCGGGCACGGCGCTCCCCTGACGCCGATCGAGGAAGTGCTGGCCGGCATCTGGGCCGACGTGCTCGGGACCGCGCCGGTGAGCGCCACGGACGACTTCTTCGACCTCGGCGGGCACTCGCTCCTGGCCACCCAGGTGGTCTCGCGGATCCGCACCGTGCTCGGCCTGGAGCTGCCGCTGCGCACGCTGTTCAAAGAGCCGACGCTCGCCCGTCTGGCCGCCGCCGTCGAGGCGGCCCGGGACGCCGTGAGCGGCGGGAGCGGCGGGAACGGTGCGCAGGCGCCGCCGCTGGTCGCGGTGCCGCGCGGTGCGCATCCGCTCTCGTTCGCGCAGGAGCGCCTGTGGTTCCTCGACCGCTTGGACCCGGGGACGCCGACCTACGACATCCCCGCGGCGGTGAGCTTGCGGGGCGAGCTCGCGGTGGCGTCCCTGGCCTCTGCCCTGACGGAGGTGGTGCGCCGGCATGAGGCGCTGCGCACCACGTTCGAGGTGCGCGCCGGCGTTCCCTGCCAGATCGTGGCGCCGCCCGCCCCCGCCGCGCTGCCGGTCGTCGATCTGTCGGCCTTGCCGGAGGCGGCGCTGCGGGGCGAGGCGGACCGGCGGGCCGCCGATCACGCCCGCATCTCCTTCGACCTCGAGCGCGGGCCGCTCTTCGCGGCGGCTCTCCTCCGCCTCGCCCCGGACCTCCACCGGCTCCTTTTCACAGTGCATCACATCTCCGCCGACGGCTGGTCGATCGGGGTGCTGGTGCGCGAGCTCGGAGAGCTCTACACGGCGAGCCGGGAAGGGCGTCCTGCCGCGCTGCCCGCGCTGCCGGTGCAGGTGGCGGACTACGCGGTCTGGCAGCGCCGCTGGCTCGCGGGCGGCGCGGCGGCGGAGGTGGGCTACTGGCTGGAGAGGCTCGGCGGCGAGGCCGCTCCTCTCGATTTGCCGGCCGACCGGCCGCGGCCCGCGGTGCAGACCTACCGGGGCGGCCGCCGCGAGCGGAGGCTGCCGCCCGAGCTCACCGGCCGGCTGCGCGCTCTCGGCCGCCGGGAGGGGGCGACCCTGTTCATGGTGCTGCTGGCGGGCACCCAGGCGCTGCTGGCGCGCCAGGCGGGCCAGCAGGACGTGCTGCTGGGCACGCCCGTGGCCGGCCGGCGGCGGTCCGAGGTCGAGGGTCTGATCGGCTGTTTCCTCAACACCCTGGTGCTGCGCACGGACCTCTCCGGGGACCCCGGCTTCCGCACCCTGATCGAGCGGGTGCGCGAGGTCACTCTCGGCGCGTTCACCCACCAGGACGTGCCGTTCGAGCTGCTGCTCACCCGCCTCGGCGTCGAGCGCGACCCGTCGCGTGCTCCCCTGTTCCAGGTGTTCTTCAACCATCTGAATCTCCCGGCGCGCGAGCTGCGCCTGTCCGGCCTCACCGCGGAGGTGCTGCCGGCGCCGGACCTCGCCGCGAAGTTCGACATGACGTTCTACGTCCACGAGGACGCGGCCGGGGTGCGCTTCGAGCTGGTCTACAACGCCGATCTGTTCGACGGCGCGCGGATGGAGGAGACGCTGGCGGAGCTGGAGCTGCTGCTGGCGCAGGCGGAGGCGCGGCCGGAGGAGCCGCTCCCCCGCCTCTCCCTGGTGACGCCGCAAGCCGCGGCTCTGCTGCCCGACCCCACGGCGTCGCTGGACGGCGGATGGAACGGCGCGGTGCACGAGCTGTTCGCGGCGCAGGCGCGGCGGGCGCCGGAGCGCACGGCCCTGGAGGACCGCGAGGGGGTATGGACCTACGGCGAGCTCGACGAGGCGACCGGCCGTCTGGCGGCCTGGCTCGCCGCTCACGGCGTCGAGCGCGGAGAACGGGTGGCGATCTACGCCCACCGCAGTGCGCCGCTCGTCCAGGCGGTGCTCGGCGTGCTGAAGGCGGGCGCGGCGTTCGTCATCCTCGATCCGGCCTATCCGGCGCCGCGGTTGCTGGACATGCTGGAGCTGGCCGCACCGGCCGCCTGGCTCCAGGTCGCCGCGGCGGGAGCGCCGCCGGCGGCGGTCGACGCCTGGCTGTCGGCGGCCGGGGGGAGCGGCTGCCCGCGGCTGGAGCTGGCGGGCGGCGGGCCGGCAGCGGCCCTCGCGCAGTTGCCGCCTGGCGAGGGGCCGGAGAGGACGGTCGGCCCCGACGACATCGCCCTGGTCGCTTTCACCTCCGGCTCGACCGGCAAGCCCAAGGGGATCGAGGGGCGGCACGGTCCGCTGTCACACTTCCTTCCCTGGCAGTGCGCACATTTCGGGATGCGCGCCGACGACCGCTTCAGCCTGCTCTCCGGCCTGGCGCACGACCCGCTGCAGCGCGACATCTTCACACCGCTGTTTCTGGGCGCCGCGATCGTGGTGCCGGACCCCACGGAGATCGGCGCCGCCGGCCGCCTGGCGCGCTGGATGGCGCGCGAGCGGGTGACGGTGGCGCACCTGACCCCGGCCATGGGCCAACTGTTGACGGAACGGCCGGCGAGCCACCAGGAGACCGAGGCACCCGCGGCGCCGGAACTGCGGCTGGTGCTGCTGGTGGGCGACGCCCTGACCCGCCTCGACGTGGCGCGGCTGCGCCGCCTCGCTCCCGGCGCCGCCATCGTCAACCTCTATGGCTCGACCGAGACGCAGCGGGCGGTCGCCTTCCATCTCGCCGCAACAGTCGAGAGCGGCGAAGGGGAGGAGCGCTCCAAGCAGGTCTTGCCGCTGGGTCGCGGCATGCAGGACGTACAGCTCCTGGTGCTCAACGGGGCGGGTCTGCTGGCCGGTATCGGGGAGGTCGGCGAGATCGCGGTGCGCAGCCCGCACCTGGCGCGGGGCTACCGGGGCGACGAGGAGCTGACGGCAGAGAAGTTCCAGGTCAACCCGTTCACCGGTGCGCCCGGGGACCGCATCTACCGCACCGGCGACCTGGGGCGTTATCTGCCGGACGGCGAGGTGGTCTTCGCCGGACGGGCGGACCAGCAGGTCAAGATCCGCGGCTTCCGCATCGAGCCGGCCGAGATCCAGGCGGTGCTCGGCGCGGTGCCGGGAGTGCGCGAGGCGATCGTGCTGGCACGCCAGGACCGGGGCGAGCGGCGTCTGGCCGCCTATGTCGTCCCCGAGCGCGAGGGGGCGGTCGCCGTCCCGGTGTTGCGCTCCGCCCTGCGTGAACGGCTGCCGGCCTACATGGTGCCGGCCGATTTCATCCTGCTGCCGCGCCTGCCGATCACCCCCAACGGCAAGGTGGACCGGCGGGCGCTCGCCGCGATCGCGCCCGCGGAATCCGCGCGAGCCGCCCACGCCGCGATCGCCGCGATCGCGCCGCCGACGGATGACCGCGAGCGCGCGGTCCTCGCGGCCTGGCGCGAGGTCCTCGGCACCGAGGACGTCGGGCTCGACGACAACTTCTTCGATCTCGGCGGCCACTCGCTGCTGCTCGTCCGCCTCCACGCCCGCCTCCAGGAGATCGCCGGCCGCGAGCTGCCGCTCGTCGACCTGTTCCGGTACTCGACCGTGCGCGCCCAGGCCGAGCACCTGGCGGGCACGGCGCCGGAGGCGCGCCGGCCGGCGCCGCCGCGGCGCCGGACGGACGGCGGGGGGGCGATCGCCATCATCGGCATGGCCGGCCGCTTCCCCGGGGCGCGCGACGTCGAGGAATTCTGGGAGAACCTGAAAGGCGGCCGCGCGTCGATCTCGCGGTTCTCGTCCGCAGAGCTGGCCGCGGCCGGCGTGCCGGTCGATCTCGCGGCGCACCCCCGGTTCGTTCCGGCGCGCGGAGTCCTCGGCGACGCGGACCGCTTCGACGCCGCGTTCTTCGACTACTCGACGCGCGAGGCCGAGCTGATGGACCCGCAGCTCCGCGTCTTCCTCGAATGCTCCTGGCAGGCGCTGGAAGACGCGGGATACGACCCGGCCCGCGCCGGTGCGGGCATCGGCGTCTACGGCGGCGTCACGGTCTCCACCTACTTCCTGGGCAACCTGTGGACGAACCCGCGCCTCCTGGAGGCGGTCGGCTTCTACCAGGCGGCGATCGCCACCGACCGCGACTACCTGACGACGCAGGTCTCCTACAAGCTGGGCCTCTCCGGGCCGAGCATCGCGGTGCAGACCGCGTGCTCGACCTCGCTCGTGGCCCTCCATCTCGCCTGCCAGGCGCTGCGCGCCGGCGAGTGCGAGATGGCCCTCGCGGGCGGCGTGTCGATCAAGTTCCCCCAGACCGCGGGCTATCTCCATCAAGAAGGCGGGATCGACTCCGCCGACGGCTGCTGCCGCGCGTTCGACGCCAAGGCGAGCGGCACGGTGTGGGGGAGCGGGGCCGGCATCGTGGTGCTCAAGCGCCTGGAGGACGCCCTGGCCGATGGCGACGCCATCCGCGCCGTGGTGCGCGGCTCGGCGGTCAACAACGACGGCCGGCACAAGATCGGCTACACCGCGCCGAGCCTCGAGGCCCAGACGGCGGTGATCGCCGCGGCGCAGGACGCCGCCGGGGTCGAGCCGGACAGCATCACCTTCCTCGAGGCGCACGGCACCGGCACCCAGCTCGGCGATCCCATCGAGGTGGCCGCCGCGTCGCGCGCCTTCCGCCGCGGGACGGACCGCGCCGGCTTCTGCGCGATCGGCTCGGTCAAGACCAACATCGGGCACCTGGGAGCGGCCGCCGGGGTGGCGGGGGTCCTCAAGACGGTGCTCGCGCTGGAGCACGGTGAGATCCCTCCCAGCCTGCATTTCGAGGCGCCGAACCCGGCGATCGACTTCGCGGCGAGCCCCTTCCGGGTCGCCGCCGCCCTCGCCCCCTGGCCGGCGGAAGGCGGTCCGCGCCGGGCCGGCGTCAGCTCCTTCGGCATGGGGGGCACCAATGCGCACGTGGTCCTCGAGGAGGCGCCCGCCGCGGCGCCCCCGGGTCCGTCGCGCCCCTGGCAGCTCCTGGTGCTCTCGGCACGGAGCGAGGCGGCGCTCGACGCCGCCACCGGCAATCTGCGGGACTGGCTGGAGACGGCGCCGCCGGAACGGCTCGCGGACGCCGCCTGGACCCTGCAGGTGGGCCGGCGCGTCTTCGCGCACCGCCGCGCCCTGGTCTGCGGCAGCGCCGGGGAGGCGCGGCAGACGTTGGCCGAGAGAGACCCCCGGCGCCTGTGGACCGCCGAGCGGGAGGCCGGGCCGCGGCCGGTCGTCTTCCTCTTCCCCGGGCAGGGAGCGCAGCACGTGGACATGGGGCGCGGGCTCTATGACACCGAGCCGGTCTTCCGGCGCGAGCTCGACGCCTGCGCCGACCTGCTCGCCCCGCACCTGGGAGAGGACCTGCGGCAGGTCCTCTATCCCGCGGCGGAGCGGCGGGACGAGGCCGCCCGTGCGCTCGACCGGACCCGCCTCGCGCAACCGGCCCTGTTCGCCGTCGAGTATGCCCTGGCGCGGCTGTGGATGTCCTGGGGCGTGGTGCCGTGGGCGATGCTCGGCCACAGCCTCGGCGAGGTGGTGGCCGCCTGTCTCGCGGGGGTCTTCCCGCTGGCCGACGCGCTCGCGATGGTGGCGGCGCGCGGCGCGCACATGCAGGCCCGGCCGCCGGGGGCGATGCTGGGTGTCGAGCTGGCCGAGCGCGAGCTCGTGCCGCTCCTCGCGCCGCCGCTCGAGCTGGCCGCGGTCAACGGGCCGGCCGCCTGCGTGGTCTCCGGTCCGGAGGAAGCGGTCGAAGGGCTCGCGGCCGCGCTACGGGAGCGAGGGGTCGACTGCCGGCGGCTGCGCACCTCGCACGCCTTCCACTCGGCAATGATGGAGCCCGCCGCCGCCGCGCTCGCCGGGACGCTGGCGGGGATGCGGCTCGCGCCGCCCGCGATTCCCTATGTCTCGAATCTGACCGCCGACTGGATCGAGGCCGGCCAGGCGGCCGATCCAGCGTACTGGGCGGCCCAGATGCGCCGCACCGTGCGCTTCGACGCCGGGGTCGAGCGGCTCCTCGCCGCCGGAGCGGACCCGGTGTTCCTGGAGGTCGGTCCCGGCCGCACGCTCGGCAGCCTGGCGCGGCGGCGGCAGACGCGCGCCGCCACGGTCGCGTCGATGCGCCACCGGGAGGACTCGGAGCCCGACGGGCGCGCCCTCGCCGCGGCTCTGGGCAAGCTCTGGATGGCCGGTGCGGAGATCGACTGGGCGGGCGTCCACGCCGGCGAGACACGGCGGCGCGTGGCGCTGCCGACCTATCCGTTCCAGCGCGAACGATTGTGGATCGAGCCGGGGATCGATTCTCGCGGCGCCTTCGCGGCCGTGGAGGCCGACCGTCCGGCCGGGTGGCTCCACACCTATCGCTGGCGCGCGGCGGCGCTGCCCCGGGTGGCGGCCGGGGGGGCCGCGGGGGCGCCGTGGCTGCTGCTCTCGGATTCCCTGGGGGTGGGCGAGCGCCTGGCGGCGCGGCTGGCCGCGGCCGGCGGCACGGTGGTCCATGCGGCCGGCGGGCTCCCACAGGGGCGCATCGTCGACCTCCGGGGCCTGGAGGAGGGGGCGGACGGCCTCTTCGAGCTGGCGGCGGCTCTCGATGGAGAAAGGGAGCCCCGGGAGATCATCGCGGTCACCGCCCGCCTGCACGACATGTCAGGAGAGGAACCGAGCGCCGAAAGATGGGCCACGCTCGCCGCCTGCCGGGCGATCCCGCGGCGGCACCCGGGGCTGGCATGCCGGAGCGTCGACGTGCCGGTGCCGCGCTCGGAGGAGGCCAAGGACCGGCTGGCGGATCGCCTGCTGCGTGAGCTCTGCCTGGGCGGCGGCGATCCGGTCGTCGCCTGGCACCCGCTCGGCCAGCGGTTCGTCCGCACCCTGGAACCGCTGACAGCGACCGCCGGAGCGGTCCCCTCCGCACCGGGCGGAGCCGGCGCCGTCCTCGGCGAGGACGCGGGCGGCGCGGTCGCGGGCCTGCTCACCGGGATGGGACTGGTCCCCGACTCCGGGGGAGAGCTCTGCCTGGCGGTCGCGGTGGTCCCGTCCGATCTCGCCGGCGCGGCGCGCGCGGTCGCGGCGTTCGAAACACTGGCGCGGGAGAGGCGGCCGGCTCTCTGCGCGCTCCTCGTCGACCCGGCGGCTGACGCGGCGGCCTATGCCGAAGAGGCGGCGCTCTGCCGGTCGCGCGACGGCGAAGCACCGTGGATCGCGGTCGGCCTGCCGCTCTCCGCCCTGCCCCGGCCGCTCGCCGCCGAGGCTCTGCGGCTCGCCCTCGCGCAGCGGGAGACCCCCCAGCTCATCGTCGTCCCGCCGCCCGCGGCTCCGGAGCGCGGCGCCCGGCCGGAGACGCTGGAGGCCGAGCGGACGGCCGAGCGGACCGGCCTGTCCTCCGGCGCCCGCGGCGCGACCGAGGCGCGCATCACGGAGCTGTTCGAGCGCCTGCTCGGCGTCTCCGGGATCGGTGTCCACGACGACTTCTTCGAGCTCGGCGGGCACTCCCTGCTCGGCACGCGCCTCCTCTCGCTCCTCGCCGCCGAGCTGGGCGCCGAGCTGTCGATCCGCGCCCTGTTCGAGGCGCCGACGCCGGCGGCGCTGGCCGAGCGGATCGAGGAGGAGCGGGCCGCGAGCGGCCGGGATCCGGCTCCGGCGGCGCCGATCGAGCGCGTGCCGCGCGACGGCGAGATCCCGGCGTCCTTCGCGCAGCAGCGGCTCTGGTTCCTCGACCAGCTCGCGCCCGGCAGCGCGGCCTACAACCTGCCGATGGCGATCTCGCTGCGCGGCGCGCTCGCGGCGGGCGTCCTCGCCGCCGCCCTGGCGGAGGTCGTGCGCCGGCACGAGGCGCTGCGCACCACCTTCCGCCTGTCCGCCGAGGGGCCGGTGCAGGTGATCGCGCCGCTTCAGGAAACGCCTCTGCCGCTCGTGGACCTCGGCGCGCTGCCGCCGGAGACCGGCCGCGCCGAGGCCCGGCGCCTCGCGCACGCGGAGGGCCGGCGCCCGTTCGATCTCCAGCGCGGGCCGCTCCTCCGCGCGGGCCTGATCCGCCTGGAGCCCGGGGAGCACCTGCTGCTCCTCACCCAGAGCCACGTGGTCAGCGACGGCTGGTCGCTCGGCCTGCTGATCCGCGAGCTCGGCCTGCTCTATGCCGCGTTCCGCGACGGCCGGCCGTCGCCCTTGCCCGAGCTTCCGATCCAGTACGCCGACTATTCCGCCTGGCAGCGGCGCCGGCTCTCCGGGGAGGCGCTCGCCGCCGAGCTGGCGTTCTGGCGCGGGCGGCTCGACGGCATCCCGCCGCTCGAGCTGCCCACCGACCGGGCGCGTCCCCTGGCCGCGAGCGGGCGCGGCGCCGCCTGCCCGCTCGATCTCCAGGGGCTCGGGCCGGGTCTGGAGCGGCTCTGCCGGGAGGAGCGGGTCACCGTCTTCATGGCCGCCTTCGCGGCGCTCGCGGCGCTCCTCCACCGGTACAGCGGGCAGTCCGACCTCTCCGTGGGCACGCCGGTCGCGGGCCGGACCCACGCCTGGACCGAGGAGCTGATCGGCTTCTTCGTCAACACCGTGGTCCTGCGTGCCGGCTTCGGCGGCGAGCCCACGGCCGCCGCGCTCCTGGCGCAGGTGCGCGAGACCACGCTCGACGCGTTCGCCCACCAGGAGCTGCCGTTCGAGAAGCTGGTGGGCGAGCTGCAGCCCGACCGCGACCTGTCACGGACGCCGCTCTTCCAGGTCATGCTCGCGCTGCAGAACACCCCGGTCGAGCTGCCGCGGGTCGCGGGCCTGGAGCTGGCGATGGTGCCGGCCGAGGTGCGCACCGCGAAGCTCGATCTGACCTTCGCGTTGCGCGAGGCCGGCGGCGAGCTCCTCGGCTACCTCGAATACAGCACCGACCTGTGGGACGCTCCCACGATCCAACGGCTGGCGGGGCACTACCGCGCCGTGCTCGGCGCTCTCGCGGCCGGCGGCCGCGAGAGCGCCGTCGCCGAGCTGCCGCTCCTCGCTCCCGCCGAGCGGCAGCAGCTCCTGGAGTGGAACGACACCGCGATCGGTGATCTCCGGGGTCTCCGGGGTCTCCGGGGTCTCCGGGAGCGCCGGGACCTCTGCCTGCACCACCTGATCGAGGAGCAGGCGCGGCGGACCCCCGGCGCGCCGGCCCTGGTGGTCGACGGCGGCGAGACGCTCACCTATGCCGCGCTGAACGCGGCGGCCAACCGGCTGGCCCGGTACCTGCGCGGCCTGGGCGTGGGGCCGGAGACGGTGGCGGCGATCTGCGTCGAGCGCTCCGCCGCGATGATCACCGGCCTCCTCGCCGTCCTCAAGGCTGGCGGTGCGTACCTGCCGCTCGATCCGGACTATCCGGCGGACCGCCTGGCCTTCATGTTGGCGGATTCCGGAGCCCGGGTGCTGCTCGCCCAGAGCGCTCTCCTGCCTCTCCTGGGCGAGGCGGCCGGCGCGGCGCTCCGCCTCGACGATCCGGCGGCCCCCTGGCTCGACCTGCCGGACGGCGACCTGCCGGGCGGCGCGGCGGCGGACGACCTGGCGTACGTGATCTTCACCTCCGGCTCGACCGGCCGGCCGAAGGGGACGATGAACAGCCACCGCGGCATCGTCAACCGGCTGCTCTGGGGCCAGGCAGACGATCCGCTGGGAGCCGGCGACCGGGTGCTGCAGAAGACTCCGTTCAGCTTCGACGTCTCGGTGTGGGAGATGTTCTGGCCGCTCACCGCCGGCGCCTGCCTGGTGATGTCGCGTCCGGGAGGGCACCGCGACGCGGTCTACATCCTGCAGGCCCTCGTCGCGCACGGGATCACCGTCGTGCACTTCGTGGCGCCGATGCTGCGCGCCTTCCTGGACGGCAGCGGTCTGGAAACGGCGGCAGGGCGCGGCGCGGCGGAGGGCCTCCGCCTGCGGCGGGTGATGACCAGCGGCGAGGCGGTCTCCCACGACCTGCAGCAGCAGCACGACGCCGTGCTCGGCGTGCCGCTCCACAACCTCTACGGCCCGACCGAGGCGGCGGTCGAGGTCACCCACTGGGCGTGCGATCCGGAGAGCCCGCGGCGGCTGGTGCCGATCGGCCGGCCGGTGGCCAACACCCGCATCCATCTGCTCGACCGGCACGGCCGGGAGGTACCGATCGGGGTGCCGGGCGAGCTCGCGATCGGCGGCGTGCAGGTGGCGCGCGGCTACCTCGGCCGCCCCGCGCTCACCGCCGAGAAATTCGTGCCCGATCCCTTCGGCGAGGCGGGAGCGCGGCTCTACCGCACCGGCGACCTGGCCCGCCACCTGCCGGACGGCGCCGTCGACTACCTGGGGCGGATCGACAACCAGGTCAAGATCCGCGGCGTCCGCGTCGAGCTGGGGGAGATCGAGTCCGTCCTCGGCCGGCATCCGGGGGTGCGCGAGGCGGCGGCGCTGGTGCGCGAGGACCGGCCGGGGGAACGGCGGCTGGTCGCCTACGTGGTGGCCGCGGGCTCGCCGGAGCCCGGGGTCGAGGAGCTGCGCGCGCATCTGCGCGAGCGCCTGCCCGAGCCCATGGTGCCGGCCGCCGTGGTGTTCCTCGCGGCGCTGCCGCTCTCCGCCAGCGGCAAGCTGGACCGCCGGGCCCTGCCGGCGCCCGAGAGGGGCGGCGAGGGCGGGCACCTGTTCGTGGCGCCGCGCACCGCCGCCGAGGAGCGCCTGGCCGGCATCGTCGGGGAGCTCCTGCGGCAGCCGCAGGTCGGCGTCCATGACAACTTCTTCGCGCTGGGGGGCGATTCGATCCTCGCCATCCAGCTCGTCTCCCGGGCGGCGCGGGCCGGCCTGCGCCTCACCCCGCGCCAGATCTTCGAGGCACCCACGGTCGCCGGCCTGGCCCGGGCGGCGGCGCAGGAAGAGGCGACCCCGGCCGCCGGACCGGCCGCCGGGGCGCTGCCGCTGACCCCTATCCAGCGCTGGTTCTTCGCGCAGAACCTGGCCCATCCCGAGCAGTTCAATCAGGCCCTGGTGCTCGAGCTCGCCGAGCTCGCGACGCCGGTTCCCGAAGGGATCGTTCTGGAGTGGGCTTGGCGGCGGATCGCGGCACACCACGATGCCTTGCGCCTGCGCTTCGCGCCGGATGAGCAGGCGGCCGGGGGGTGGCGGCAGTGGTATGCCGAGCCCGCCGGCGGTGAGCCCCGGGGGTTCGCCTGGATCGACCTGTCGGCGCTCCCGGCGGAGCGCTTCGCGGGGGCGCTCGAAAGCGCGGCGGCGGGCCTCCAGGGGAGCCTGGACCTCGGCCGCGGGCCGCTGGCGCGCCTGGCGCTGCTCACTCCCGCCGCGGGCCGGCCGCGCCTCCTCGCCGTCATCCATCACCTGGCGGTCGACGGGGTGTCGTGGCGGATCCTCCTGGAGGATCTGGAGACCGCCTGCCGGCAGCTCGCGGTGGGTGCCGAGCCGGTCCTGCCGCCGCGCACCGCCTCCTTCGCCGCCTGGGCGGAGCGCCTGCGCGAGCTGGCGGGCGCCGGCGAGACCCTGGCGGAGGCCGATGGATGGTGCGAGAGACTGGGCCTCCCGCCGGCGCCCCTGCCGTCCGACGCCGGGCTCGATGCGGACGACGACCGCGTCGGCCGGGCCGCCAGCGTGACCGTGGAGCTCGGCGCCGAGCCGACGCGGGCGCTCCTCCAGGAGGTGCCGCGGGCCTTGCGGGCGCAGGTCAACGAGGCGCTGCTGGCAGCCCTGGCGCGCGCCTTCGCGGAATGGACCGGAGAGCCCCGCCTGCTGCTCGATCTCGAAGGGCACGGGCGCGAAGAGGTGGGAGACCTCGACGTGTCGCGCACCGCCGGCTGGTTCACCACGCTGTTCCCGGTGCTGCTGGACCTCGGGGGCGCCGCCGATGCGCCGGCGGCGTTGCGGGCGGTCAAGGAGGAGCTGCGGGCCGTGCCGCGGCGCGGCCTCGGCTTCGGTCTCCTTCGCGAGCTCGCCGAAGGAGAGGCCGCCGAGGGCCTGCGCGCCCTGCCGCGGCCGGAGGTCGTGTTCAACTATCTCGGTCAGCTCGACGCCAGCGTCGCAGCCGGCCGCCTGTTCCGGCCGGCGCCGGAGCCGCCCGGGCCGACCCGCCATCCCGGGCAGCGGCGCGCCCACGCCCTGGAGATCAACGCCGCCGTCTCCGGCGGCCGGCTGCGGACGACCTGGACCTATGGCCGCGGGCGCCACCGGGCGGCGACCATCGAGGCGCTCGCCGGGCGCTTCCTCGCCGCGCTCGCCGAGCTGGTCGAGCTCTGCGCCGCGGCGTCCCCGGCGGCGCTCACCGCCTCCGACTTTCCGCTGGCGGGCCTCGCGCAGCGCGAGCTGGAGCGGCTGCTCGCCTCCGCGGCGGAGCTCGGCGGCGAGGTCGAGGACCTCTATCCGATGTCGCCTCTCCAGCAGGGAATGCTGTTCCACGTCCTGGAAGACCCGGAGTCCGGGGTCTACGTCGAGCAGGTCCGGCTCAGCCTGGAAATCGGCGGCCACGGCGGCGGGGAGCTCGAGGCGTTCGAGCGGGCCTGGGAGGCGCTCGTCGCGCGCCATGCGGTGCTGCGCACCGGCTTCTGGCTGGACTCCGCGGTGCCGCTCTCCATCGTCTATCGGCGGCTGCCGCTCCCCTGGCAGCGCGAGGACTGGCGGGGGATCGACGGCGAGGAGCAGCAGCGGCGCCTCGCCGCCTGGCTGGACGACGACCGGCGGCGCGGCTTCGAGCTGACCCGGCCGCCGCTTCTGCGCCTCGCCTGGATCCGGCTCGACGAGCGCCGGGTCGAGCTCGTCTGGACTTTCCACCACATCCTCAGCGACGGCTGGTCGCTGCCGATCGTGCTGCGCGACCTGCTGGCCCTGTACCAGGCGAGCGAGCGCGGCGAGCCGGCGAGCCTCGCCACCCCGCCCGCCTACCGCGAGCACGTCGCCTGGCTCGCCGCTCAGGACGCTGCGGCGGCCGAGCGCTTCTGGCGCGGCCGGCTCGCCGGGTTCGCCGCGCCGACCCTGTTCGGGCTCGACCGGCAGCGCGCCGCCGCCGCCGGGGAGAGCGCGGAGCCGCGCCAGGCCGAGATCCGGACGCGGCTGCCGGCCGCCCGGAGCGAGGCGCTGCGGTCGTTCACCCGCCGCTGCGAGATCACGCTCAACACCCTGTTCCAGGGCGCCTGGGCGCGGCTGCTGTCGATCTACAGCGGCAGCGGCGACGTGGTCTTCGGCGCGGTCACCGCCGGCCGGTCGGCGCCCCTCCCCGGCATCGAGGAGATGGTGGGATTGCTGATCAACACCCTGCCGGCGCGGTTGCGGCTCTCTCCGGAGAGAGCGCCGGTCGCGTGGCTCCAGGAGGTCCAGGGGCAGCAGGCGGAGCTGCGCCAGTACGAGCACAGCGCGCTCCATCAGGTGCGGGGCTGGAGCGAGGTGCCGGCCGGCCAGCCGCTGTTCGAGAGCATCCTGGTGTTCGAGAACTATCCGCTCGACGCGGCGGTACGCGACGTCGCGGCGGGTCTGGGTGTCCGCGCGGTCGAGGTGCGCGAGCAGACCAGCTATCCGCTGACCCTCGTCGTCGAGCCCGGCCCGCGGCTCAACCTGCGCCTCTCCTACGACCCGCGCCGCTTCGAACGGCCGGCCATGGTGCGGCTCCTGGGGCACCTGGAAAGCGTGCTCGCGGCGCTGTCGGCGCCGATGGAAGACACCGTCCCGACGCTCGGCGACCTGCCTCTGCTCTCCGCGGCGGAACGCCATCAGGTGGCGGTCGAGTGGAGCGCGGCGCCCGTGCCGGCGCCCGCTGGGCCGCCAGAGCATCTCCACGAGCTGTTCGCGGCCTGGGCGGTGCGCACCCCCGAGGCGCCGGCGGTGACCTGGCAGGGGCGGTCGCTCACCTACCGCGAGCTCGACCGCCGCGCCAACCGGGTCGCCCATCAGCTCCGGCGCCTGGGGGTGACGGCCGGCGCCCTGGTGGGGCTCGCGGTGGAGCGCGGCGTGGAGCTGGTGGTGGGCCTGCTCGGGGTGCTCAAGGCGGGCGGCGCCTACCTGCCTCTCGATCCTGCCTATCCGGCCGAGCGCCTGGCGTACATGCTCGCCGACTCGGCGGCCGGCGTCCTGCTCACCGCCACCGCGCAGGTGCCGGCCGTCGGCGCGCTCGCCGGAGCGGGGGTCCACCTGCTGTGGATCGACGAGGACGACGCGGAGGGCGACGTGCCGGAGGCGGAGGCCGCGGCGCCGCCGCCGCCGGATGCGCCGCGCTCCGCCGCGGACCTGGCCTATGTGATCTACACCTCGGGCTCGACCGGGCAGCCGAAGGGGGTGATGGTGTCGCACGGCAACGTGGTGCGGCTGCTGCGGGCGACGGAGGGCCGGTTCGCCTTCTCCGCCGCGGACGTCTGGACGCTGTTCCACTCCTACGCCTTCGACTTCTCGGTCTGGGAGCTGTGGGGGGCGCTGGCCTACGGCGGCCGCCTGGTGGTGGTGCCGCGCGAGACGACGCGCGACCCGGTCGCTTTCTACCGGCTGCTGGCCGGCGAGCGGGTGACGGTGCTCAACCAGACGCCCTCGGCGTTCCGCCAGCTCACCCAGGTCGCCGAGGTGGCGCGCCGGGAGGGCGAGGCGGAGCTCGCGTTGCGGCTGGTGATCTTCGGCGGCGAGGCGCTCGAGGTCAGCGTCCTGGCGAGCTGGTTGGCGCCGGGCGCGGGAGGGGCTCCACCGCCGGCGTTCGTCAACATGTATGGGATTACCGAGACGACCGTGCACGTGACGTGGCGGTGGATGCGGGAGGGCGACCTGCTCCATCCCGGGGTGAGCCCGATCGGCGTCGCGCTGCCGCATCTGCGGGTCTGCCTGCTCGGGCGCAGCGGCGAGGAGGTGCCGATCGGGGTCCCCGGGGAGATCCACGTCGGCGGCGAGGGCGTGGCGCGCGGCTATCTGCGCCGTCCGGAGCTGACCGCGCAGCGGTTCGTGCCCGATCCGCGGGCGGCGGCGCCGGGGAGCCGGCTCTACCGCAGCGGCGACCTGGCGCGCTACCGGCCGGACGGCGAGCTCGAATACCTGGGACGGATCGATCATCAGGTCAAGATCCGCGGCTTCCGCCTCGAGCTCGGGGAGATCGAGGCCGTCCTCGGCCGGCACCCGGAGGTGCGCGACGCCGCGGTCCTGCTGCGCGAAGACTGGCCGGGCGAGCACCGGCTGACCGCCTACGCGGTACCCGCCGGCTCGCGCTGGCCGGCAGTCGAGGAGCTGCGCGCCCACCTGCGGGAGCACCTCCCGGAATATATGGTGCCCGCTGCTGTTGTTGTCCTGGAAGCGCTACCGCTGACCACCAACGGCAAGCTCGATCGCAGGGCCCTGCCGGCGCCGCAACGGCCGCCGGAGACGGCGTATGCCGACCCTGAGGGAGAGACGGAGCGGACAGTGGCCGAAATCTGGAAGGAAGTCCTGCGCACCGAGCGGGTCGGCCGCAATGACAACTTCTTCGACCTCGGTGGGCACTCGCTGCTGATGATCCAGGTCCAGCGCAAGATCGAGCAGAGCTTCGGACGGAAAGTGTTGATGCTCGACCTGTTCCGTGTCCCGACTGTGAGCTCGATGGCCACTTTCTTGAGAAGCGCCGATTCCGCGGCCCCCGCTCCCGAGCTCGATCGACAGAGTGACGAAGAGCGGCACGAAGGCCGCGACCGGCTGCGGCAACGGTTGAAGCGAAGGCAGGAGCTTGAATGAGCGAGCGGTGTGACGACAAGGCGGCGACGACGGGTCTCGAGGTGGCGATCATCGGCATGGCCGGCCGGTTCCCCGGCGCCGCCGGCGTGGACGAGCTGTGGCGCAATCTGCGCGCCGGGGTGGAATCGATCTCCTTCTTCACCCGCGAGGAGACGGAGGAGGCGAGCCCCGAGCTGCTGGCCGATCCGCGCTGGGTCGGCGCCCGTGGCGTGCTCGCCGACGCCGACCTTTTCGATGCCCCGTTCTTCGGCTACAGCCCGCGCGAAGCCGAGCTCCTCGATCCGCAACAGCGCATCTTCCTGGAGTGCGGCTGGGAGGCTCTGGAGGACGCGGGCTACGACACCCAGCGCACCCGGCGTCCGGTCGGGATCTATGCCGGCGCCGCGACCAGCACCTACGCGTTCAACAATCTCCTCTCGAATCCCGAGCTGCTGCGGCAGGTCGGCCGGCCGCAAGTGGGGATCGCCAACGAGCGTGATTTTCTTTGCACGCGGGCCGCCTACAAGCTCGGTCTGGAAGGTCCGAGCGTCGTCGTCCAGGCCGCCTGCTCGACCTCTCTGGTGGCGGTCCACCTCGCCTGCCAGGCGCTGCTCGCCGGGGAGTGCGACATGGCGCTGGCTGGCGGTGTCGCGATCGTCGTCCCGCAGAAGAGCGGCCACCTGTACCAGGAGAACGGCATCTTCTCCCCGGACGGGCACTGCCGCACGTTCGACGCGCGGGCGCAGGGCACGGTCGGGGGCAACGGAATCGGCATCGTCGTGCTCAAGCGGCTCGCCGATGCTCTCAGCGACGGCGACACGATCCGCGCCGTCGTCAAGGGCTCGGCGATCAACAACGACGGCGCCCAGCGCATCGGCTTCACGGCACCGCGGGAAGCCGGGCAGGCGCGGGTCATCCGCGCCGCGCACCGGGTCGCCGAGGTCGAGCCCGACTCGATCGGCTATCTGGAGGCCCACGGCACCGCCACCGAGCTGGGCGACCCCATCGAGGTCGCCGCCGCCACGCAGGCGTTCCGCGCCGGCACCGACCGCAAGGGGTTCTGCGCCATCGGCTCGATCAAGACCAACCTCGGCCATCTCGACGCGGCCGCGGGCATCGCGGGCCTGCTCAAGGCGGCCCTGGCGCTTCAGCACGGGGAGGTGCCGCCGAGCCTCCACTTCGAGCAGAGCAACCCGCAGATCGATTTCGCGGCGAGCCCGTTCTGGGTCCCCACCCGCCTCGCGGAGTGGCCCGCCGGACCGCGCCCGCGCCGCGCCGGCGTGAGCTCGTTCGGGATGGGCGGCGCCAACGCGCACGTGATCCTCGAAGAGAGCCCGGCCGCGGAGCCGGCGGCGCCGGCGCGGCGCTGGCAGCTCCTCCCCCTCTCGGCCCGCACTCCGGCCGCCCTGGAGTCCGCGACCCGCCGGCTGGCGGCTCACCTGCGGGAGCGTCCGGAGTCGGCGGAGCTGGCGCTCGCCGACGTCGCCCACACCCTGCAGGTGGGGCGGCGGCGCTTCGACCACCGGCGGGTGGTGATCTGCGACAGCGCCGACGGGCTGGAGGCCGGCGGCGCCGGGCGCGTGCTCACCGCGGAACGCAGCCAGGGCGCGCCGCCGGTCGCCTTCCTTTTCTCCGGCCTCGGCGACCACTACGTCGACATGGGGCTGGGCCTGTATCGCACGGAGCCGGTGTTCCGCCGCGAGATCGACCGCTGCGCGAAGCTGCTCGAGCCGGAGCTGGGTCTCGATCTCCGGGACGTCCTCTACCCGGGCCGCTCCACCCCGGAGGCACCCGTCAGCCCGGCGGCGGGCGGAATGGACCTGCGCTCCCTGCTGCGCCCGTCCGCGCCCGTTGCGGGCACCGCCGCGGCGAAGCTGCAACAGACCGCCTTCCTGCAGCCCGCCTTCTTCGTCCTCGAGCACGCCCTCGCCGAGCTGTGGGCGTCGTTCGGAGTGGTGCCCGAGGCGATGCTCGGCTATAGCCTGGGTGAATACGTCGCGGCTTGCCGGGCCGGCGTTCTCTCTCTGGAAGACGCCCTGGCTCTGGTGGCGCGGCGGGCGCGGATGCTCGACAGCCTGCCGCCGGGAGCCATGGTGGCGGTGCCGCTGTCCGAGCGCGATGTCGAGCCGTGGCTGGCCGGCGGCCTGTCGCTCGCGGCGGTCAACGCCCCCGAGGTCTCGGTGCTGGCGGGACCGCCGGACCGGGTGGCCGAGCTGGAAGAGCGGCTGCGGGAGACGGGCGTCCCCTGCCGTCGGCTGCAGACCGCGCACGCCTTCCACTCCGCGATGATGGAGCCGCTCGCCGGTCCGTTCCGTGAGCTGGTCGCTGCGTTCCGGCTGAGCGCTCCTTCGATCCCCTACCTCTCGAACGTCACCGGGACCTGGATCACCGACGCTCAGGCGGTCGATCCCGCCTACTGGACGCGTCACCTCTGCTCGGCCGTGCGCTTCGCCGACGGGATCGCGGAGCTCGGCAGGAAGCCGCGCCTCCTGCTCGAGATCGGCCCCGGCCAGAGCCTCGGCAGCCTCGCGGTCCAGCAGCTCGCGGGTGCGCCCGGTGCCGAGCGGATCGTCCTCGCTTCGGTGCGCAATGCCCACGACCGCCAGGCCGACGAGGAGCTGCTCAAGAAGACCCTGGGCACGCTGTGGCTCGCCGGGGTCGACGTCGACTGGGCCGGCGTCTCTTCGGGCGAGCGCCGCCGCCGCGTGCCGCTGCCGACCTATCCCTTCGAACGGCAGCGCTACTGGATCGAGCGCCGGCGGGTGGCGGAGGAGGCTCCGGCCGCCGCCGCGGCCACGGAGGCCAGGATCTCCGACCCCGCCGGCTGGTACCATGCGCCGACCTTCCGCCGCTCGGCGCGCCCTGCCGGCGCACCGGCGCCGGGCTGCCGGCGCTGGCTGCTGCTGCTCGACGACAGGGGAATCGGGGAGGAGCTCGCGGCGCGCCTCGCGGCTGCCGGTCACGAGGTGGTCGCCGCCCGGCGCGGCGAGAGCCTGGAGCGCCTGGGCGCCGCGCTCTGGGCGGTGCGCCCCGACAGCGCCGCGGATTTCGCCGCTCTCCTCGCCGGGTTGGACGGCCCACCGGCGCACGTCGTCCACCTCTTCAGCCTCGCCGGCGCGGGCTCCTTCGCGAGCGAGCAGGAGGCTGGGTTCTTCAGCCTGCTGGCGCTCGGCCAGGCCCTTTCCCGGCAGCCCGGCGCCGAACCGGTCGAGCTGGCGGTGGTGACGGAAGGAGTGCTGGCGGTCGAGAGCGGCGAGGCACCGCTCCCCGGCCGGGCGACCCTGCTGGGTCCGGTGCGCGTCCTCGCGCAGGAGATCTCCCGGGTGTCGTGCCGGCTGATCGACCTCGGGCCGTCTCCCGCTGTCGAGCGCCTCTTCGCCGAGCTGAACCGGACGGATGCCGAGCCGCTCGTCGCCCTGCGCGGCGCGCACCGCTGGATCCCCGGCTACGAGGCGGTGCGGCTGCCCTCCGCAGAGGGCGGCCTCCCCGCGGTGCTCGCACCGGGCGGCGTCTACCTGGTGACCGGAGGCTTCGGCGGCATCGGCCTGGCGCTCGCCGGCTTCCTGGCGCGGCGGCTGCATGCCCGGTTGGTGCTGATCGGCCGGTCGGAAGCTCCCGCCGACCGTGTCCGCGGGCTCGAGGAGGCGGGGGCGGAGGTCCTCGCCCTCTCCTGCGACGTCACCGACCGCGAGGGGATGGCGCGGGTGGCCGAGCTCGCCCGGCAGCGCTTCGGCCGCATCGACGGTGTCTTCCACGCCGCGGGAGTACCGGGAGCGGGGCTGATCCAGGTCAAGGATCCCGACGACTCCCGCCGGGTGCTCGCTCCCAAGACGGCCGGGACCCTGGTCCTCTCCGAGGTGCTGCGCGACGCTCCCCCGGACTTCCTGGTGCTCTTCTCCTCCCTCGCTCCGCACACCGGCGGCATCGGCCAGGTCGACTATGCGGCCGCCTGCGCGTTCCTCGACGCCTTCGCCTGGCGGCAGGCGGCGGAAGGCGGGCCGCGCACCGTCGCCGTCGACTGGTGCGAATGGCAGTGGGACGCCTGGACCGCGACCGCCCTGCCGGTCGATCCCAGGATCAAGGAGGAGCTGACGCGCCAGCGCCAGGTCTACGGCCTCACCTTCGAAGAGGGGATGGAGGCTCTCTGCCGGATCCTGGCGAGCGACCTCCCGCAGCTCATCGTCTCGACCCGGGACCTCACCGCGGTGCTCCGCCAGGAGCATTCGATGGCGAAGGTCCTCGAGGGGCTGGCCGGCTTCCATGCGGCAGCCCGGGAGACGCATGCGCGGCCCCTCCTCGGCACCCCCTACGCCCCGCCGGAAGACGCTCTGCAGCAGGCTCTCGTCGCGATCTGGCAGGAGCTTCTCGGCGTCGAGCCGGTGGGGATCCACGACAACTTCCTGCAGCTCGGCGGCCACTCGCTGCTCGGCCTGCAGATGGCGTCCCGGCTGCGCGAGACCCAGGGCATCGACCTGCCCCTGAATCTGCTCCTGGGCTCACCCACCATCGCCGGGATCACCGCGGCGCTCGCCGAGGCGGCGCCGCGCGACGGGCGGCCGGCCCTCGCCAGGGCCGAGAGTGAAGAAGAGACGTTGAAAAATCTGGATCGGCTCTCTGAGGAGGAGGTCGACGGCCTCCTCGCGGAGATTCTCATGCAGCAGGAAGGTGGCGAGTCGTCATGAGTACGCTGGAAAGACCGTGGCGCGACCTGCCGGCGAAGGGCCGGCGTGCTCTGTTGGAAGACCTCCTGCGGCAGAAGGCGGCGCGGCCGAAGCGCGTGCCGCTCTCGTTCGCCCAGCGCGAGCTCTGGCTGCTCGACCGGCTCGCTCCCGGGAGCTCCGCCTATAACGTCGCCGTCGCCCTGGCGGCCGAGGGCGATCTGGACGTCGCCGCGCTCGCCGCCGCCCTCGATGCGATCGTCCGCCGCCACGAGACCCTGCGCACCACCTTCGAAACGGCGCCGGACGGCGAGCCGCGGCAGGTGGTGGCGCCGAGTGGCGCGGCGGACCTCGCCCTGGCCGACCTGAGCGGCCTCCGCGGCGCGGAACGCCAGGACGAGGTGAGGCTCTGGACGGCGCGCCTGCGCCATCAGCTCTTCGACCTGGAGAAGGGGCCGTTGCTGCGCGTCCGGCTGCTGCGGCTCGGACCGGCGGAATGGGTGCTGGTGATCGCGCTCCATCACATCGTGGCCGACGGCTGGTCGCTGTCGGTGTTCGTCCGCGAGATGGCCGCGCTCTACGAGGCGGCCCTGTACACGAAGCAGGCGTCCGGCCAGCCCGCGCCGCTCCCACCGCTGCCTGTGCAGTACTCCGATTTCGTGCGCTGGCAGCGCGAGTGGCTGCAAAGCGGCGCCCACCTGTCGGACCAGCTCGGCTGGTGGCGTGAGCGGCTGGCCGGGGCTCCGCCGCTTCTGGAGCTGCCGACCGACCGGGCGCGTCCGGCGGTGCGCGTGGGGCGGGGAGCGAGCCAGCTCCTGGAGCTCGACCGCGGCCTCGTGGACCGGCTGAATGCTCTCGGCCAGGGGGAGGGGGCGACGCTCTTCATGACCCTCCTGGCAGGGCTCCAGGCGCTCCTGCTGCGGCATTCGGGGCAGGAGGACGTGTGCGTGGGGACGCCGATCGCCGGCCGGGACCGCCACGAGCTGGAGGGGCTGATCGGCCTCTTCGTCAATCTCCTCGTGATGCGCACCGACCTGACCGGCGCCCCCGGATTCAGGCAGCTCCTGCACCGGGTGCGCGACGGCGTTCTCGGTGCCTTCGCCCACCAGGACGTGCCCTTCGAGCGGCTGGTGAGCGACCTCGGCGTGGAGCGCAATCTCAGCCGGACGCCGCTTTTCCAGGTCGCCTTCGCCTCGCAGAACGTGCCGCCGGCGGGTCTCGAGCGGCCGCGGCTCAGCCTGCGGAGCCTTCCGGCCGAGTCCGCGGCGACCAAATACGACCTCACCGTGGAGGCGCAGGAGAGCGCCGGCGGTTTGCGCCTGTTCACCGACTACGACCGCGACCTCTTCGACGCGACCACGGTCCTGCGGCTCCTCGGCCATCTGGAAGTCCTCCTCGCGGGCGCTGCCGCCGCTCCCGACACTCCGCTCTCGGCGCTCCCCCTGCTCGCCGCGGGCGAAGCGCAGCAGCTCGTCCGCGAGTGGAATGACACCCACCTGCCGGGTGAAGCCTCCGCGGAGCTCATGCACCACCTGTTCGAGGCCCGGGCTGCGCTCTCCCCCGAGGCCCCGGCCATCGCCTCTCCCGCCGGCGAGATCTCCTACGGCGAGCTCGACCGCCGGGCCAACCGGCTGGCGCACCACCTGCTGGACCTCGGTGTCGGCCCCGGCTCGCTGGTGGCGGTCTATCTCGAGCGCTCGCCGGAGACGATCGTCGCGGTGCTCGGCGTGCTCAAGGCGGGCGCCGCCTATGTCCCCTTCGACTCCAGCTACCCCGAGGCCCGCATCACCTGGATCCTCGGCAACCTCGGCATCCGCTGCATGGTGACCGGCGGTGCGCGTCTCGAGCTGGTCTCCCGGATCGTTCGCGACACCCAGGCGACACCGCTGACCGACGTCGTCGTCCTGGATGCCGATCCGGAAGCCGGGGAGGCCTGGGACGCGCCGGTGCGGCGGTGGGACGTCCGCCATCTCGCCGCCCGTCCCGCGGCCCGCCCGGCGGTGTCCGGCGCCGGCGGTGACGACATCGCCTACGTCATCTTCACCTCGGGCACGACGGGAACGCCGAAGGGCGTGGTGATCCGCCACCGGCCGGTGATCAACCTCATCGAGTGGGTGAACCGGACCCACGGCGTGGGCTCCGGCGACCGCCTCCTCTTCGTCACCTCGCTGTGCTTCGACCTTTCGGTCTACGACATCTTCGGGACCCTGGCCGCCGGCGGCAGCATCCGGGTCGCGGCGGAGAGCGAAAGCCAGGATCCCGAGCAGCTCCTCGCCATCCTCCTCGCCGAGCCGATCACCTTCTGGGACTCGGCGCCGGCCGCCCTGCAGCAGCTCGTGCCGTTCCTGCCGCAACCGGGCTCGGTCGCAGGGACTGCCGACCTGCGGCTGGTCTTCCTGAGCGGTGACTGGATCCCGGTCACCCTGCCGGACCGCATCCGCGGCCTGTTCCCCGGCGCGCGGGTGATCTCGCTCGGCGGCGCGACGGAAGCGACGATATGGTCCAACTTCTACCCGATCGGAGAGGTCGCTCCTCAATGGGTGAGCATCCCTTACGGACGGCCGATCTCCAATGCGCGCTACCACGTGCTCGGCTCCGGGCTGGAGCCCTGCCCGGCCGGCGTCTCCGGAGATCTCTACATCGGCGGCGACTGCCTGTTCATGGCATACGCCGAGGACCCGTCCCTCACCGCCTGGAAGCTGATCCCCGATCCCTGGTCGGAGACACCGGGAGGGCGCCTCTACCGGACCGGCGACCGCTCCCGCTACTGGGTGGACGGCAATCTGGAATTCCTCGGCCGCGTCGACCACCAGGTCAAGATCCGCGGCTTCCGCATCGAGCTCGGGGAGATCGAAGCGGCGCTCCTGCAACATCCGGCGGTCCGCTCGGCCGCGGCGATCGTGCGCGAGGACCGCCCGGGCGACCGGCGGTTGGTCGCCTACGTGGTCGGCGAGCCCGGTGCGGAGCCGGCGCCTGCCGAGCTGCGGCAGCACCTCCAGGAGCGGCTTCCGGCCTACATGCTCCCCTCGGCCTTCGTCCCCCTGTCGAACCTGCCGGTCACCGCCAACGGCAAGCTCGACCGCCGCGCCCTGCCGGCGCCGGGCGCCCAACCAATCGAGGAGGCCGCCGAGCCGGTCGCCCCGAGCGCCGGAAACGAGCGGATCCTGGCCGGCGTCTGGTGCGAGGTCCTGGGCCTCGAGCGGGTCTCGGTGCACAGCAACTTCTTCGAGCTGGGCGGCGATTCGATCCTGGTCATCCAGCTCGTCTCGCGGGCGGCGGCGGCCGGGCTGCGCTTCGCGCCGCGCCAGGTCTTCGAGACGCCGACGATCGCGGGCCTGGCCCAGGCGCTGGAGGCCGCGGCGGCGGCCGAGGCCCCGGCCGGCGCGGACGCCGGACCGGCGGCCGGCCCCGTCGCGCTGACCCCCATCCAGCGCTGGTTCTTCACCCAGGAGCTGATCCACCCCGAGCACTTCAACCAGGCCCTGGTGGTCGCGGTCGAGGACCTCGGCGGAGCGGTGTCCGGTGGCCTTCTGGCCCGGGCCTGGCGGCAGGTGACAGCCCATCACGACGCCCTGCGCCTGCGCTTCTCTCCGTCGGAGACCGGCTGGCGGCAGTGGCACGCCGAGCCCGGCCCCGCCCGGGAATTCGCCTGGATCGACCTCTCGACGCTGCCGGCGGAGCGGTTCGCTGCCGCTCTGGAGAGCGCGGCAGCCGCGCTGCAGGCGAGCCTCGATCTGGGCGAAGGGCCGCTGGCACGGCTGGCGCTCCTGACGCCCGCGGCGGGCCGGCCGCGCCTCCTCGCCGTCATCCATCACCTGGCGATCGACGGTGTGTCGTGGCGGATCCTGCTCGAAGACCTGGAGACCGTCTGCCGGCAACTGGCGGCCGGCGCGGAGCCGGTGCTGCCGGCGAAGACGGCGTCCTTCGGCGCCTGGGCCGCGCGCCTGGAGGAGCTGGCCGGCGCCGCCGAGACCGCGGCCGAGGCGGAGTACTGGCTGGAGACGCTGCCGGCCGCCGGGGAGACCGGACCGGAGCCCGGCTGCGGCCTCGTGGGCCGCGCCGGGAGCGTGAAGCTGTCGCTCGGTACCGAGGAGACGCGCGCGCTGCTCAAGGAGGTGCCGCGGGCTTACCGGGCGCAGGTCAATGAGGTGCTGCTGACCGCCCTGGCGCGTGCCTTCGCGAAATGGTCCGGGCGGTCCCGCGTGCTGCTGGAGCTCGAAGGGCACGGGCGCGAAGACGTCGTGGGGCTCGACGTCTCACGCACCGTCGGCTGGTTCACGGCGCTGTTTCCGGTGGCGCTGGACCTCGCGGGCGCCGGCGGCGCGCCGGCGGCGCTGCGCGCCGTCAAGGAGCAGCTCCGGGCGGTGCCGCGGCGCGGCCTGGGCTTCGGCCTGCTGCGCCATCTCGGCAGCGGTGAGGCGGCCGCGGGCCTGGCCGCCCTGCCGCGCGCGGAGGTGCTGTTCAACTACCTCGGGCAGCTCGATGCCAGCGTGGACGAGGGGCGCCTGTTCCGGCCGGCCGCGGAATCCACCGGTCCGGTCCGCCATCCTGCGCAGCAGCGGTCACATGCCTTCGAGGTCAACTGCGCCGTCGCCGGCGGCCGGTTGCACGCGGAGTGGATCTACAGCCGCGACCACCACCAGGAGGCCGCCGTCGAGGTGCTCGCCCGGAGCTTCCTCGCCGCGCTCGCCGAGCTGATCTCTCTGCGCGGCATGGCGGAGGCGGCGCTCGGCGTCTCCGACTTCCCGCTCGTTCGCGTCGAGCCGCAGGAGCTGGAGCGGCTGCTGGCGAAGGCGCCGGAGGCCGGCGGCGGGATCGAGGACCTCCTCCCCCTGTCGCCGCTGCAGCAGGGGATGCTCTTCCACGCTCTCGACGATCCGGCCTCCGGAGCCTACGTCGAGCAGGTCCGCCTCGGCCTCGACACCGACGGCATGGACCTGCCGGCGTTCGAGCGGGCCTGGGAGGAGCTCCTGGAGCGGCACGCAGTGCTGCGCACCGGCGTCTGGATGGAGGCCGCGGCGCCGTTCGCGGTCCTCTACCGGCACCCGCGGCTCTCCTGGCGGCGGGAAGACTGGCGCGGCCTCTCCGGCGAGGAGCGCCGCCGCCGCCTGGACGCCTTCCTGGACGGCGACCGGCGGCGCGGCTTCGACCTGACGCGGCCGCCGCTCTTGCGCCTCACCTGGATCGAGCTCGGCGAGCGCCGTGCCGAGCTGGTGTGGACCTTCCACCACATCCTCTGCGACGGCTGGTCGCTGCCGATCCTGCTGCGCGACCTGCAGGCCCTCTACCAGGGGCTGCGGCGCAGCGAGCCCGCGCACCTCGCCACGCCGCCGGCCTACCGCGACTACCTGGCCTGGCTCGCGGCGCAGGACGCGGCCGCGGCCGAGCGGTTCTGGCGCGGCAAGCTCGCCGGCTTCGCTACGCCGACGCCGTTCGGCTTCGACCGCCCCCGCCCCGGCGCGGCGGGGGCGGGGGCAGAGCCCCGCAACGTCGAGGTCCTGGCGGCGCTGCCGGTGGCGCAGAGCGATGCCCTGCGGTCGTTCACCCGGCATCACCAGGTCACGCTCAACACCCTGTTCCAGGGCGCCTGGGCCCTTCTGCTGTCGGCGTACAGCGACAGCGGCGACGTGGTCTTCGGCGCGGTCACCGCCGGCCGGTCGGCGCCGCTCCCCGGCATCGAGGAGATGGTGGGCCTCCTGATCAACACGTTGCCGGCGCGGGTGCGTCTCGCCCCGCAGAGCACGCCGGTCGCCTGGCTTCAGGAGATCCAGCGGCAGCAGTCGGAGCTGCGCCAGTTCGAGCACAGCGGCCTGCACCAGGTGCGGGGCTGGAGCGAGGTGGCCGCCGGCCAGCCGCTGTTCGAGAGCATCCTGGTGTTCGAGAACTACCCGCTCGACGAGTCGGTGAAGGAACAGGTCGGCGGCGGCCTCGGCGTCCGCACGATCGACGTGCGCGAGCAGACCAACTATCCGTTGAGCCTCACCGTCGAGCCCCGCTCCGGGCTCTACCTGCGCCTCGCCTACGATCCGCAGCGCTTCGAGCGGGCGACGGTCCTGCGGCTCCTGGCGCACCTGGAGACGGTGCTGTCGGCGCTGGCCGGTGAGACTGCCCCGGCGCTCGCCGCGATTCCGGTGCTCCCCGCCGCGGAGCGCCACCAGGTGATGGTGGAGTGGAACACCTCGCCGGCGCTGAGCCGGTCGCCGGCCTGCTGCCTCCACGGGCTGTTCGAGGCCCAGGTGGCACGTACCCCGCAGGCGCCGGCGGTGTCCTTCGAGGGCCGCTCTCTGACCTACGCGGAGCTCGACGTCCGTGCCAATTGCGTGGCGAGCTTCCTGCGCCAGCTCGGCGTGGGCCCCGACGTGCCGGTGGCGATCTGCATGGAGCGCTCCCTGGAGCTGATGGTGGGACTGCTGGGCATCCTCAAGGTGGGCGGCGCCTACGTGCCGCTCGACCCTTCGTATCCCACGGATCGCCTGGCGTTCATGCTCGAAGATGCGCTGGGCGGCGTCGACGCACCGGTGCTGGTGACGCACGGGCGGGTCGCGTCGCTCGCGACGGCCGCGTCGGCGGTGCCCGCGCTGTGGACCGTGGATCTCGATGCCGACTGGCAGGCGATCGAGCAGGCCGGGAGCAACCCGCCGCCGCCCCTCGATCTCTCCCCGGACGGCCTGGCCTACGTCATCTACACCTCGGGCTCGACCGGCCGTCCCAAGGGAGCGATGAACACGCACCGGGCGATCTGCAACCGGCTGCTGTGGATGCAGCAGGCCTACGGCTTGAGCGCCGAGGACCGGGTGATGCAGAAGACTCCGATCAGCTTCGACGTCTCGGTATGGGAGCTGTTCTGGCCGCTTCTCACCGGTGCGCAGCTCGTGCTGGCACGGCCGGAAGGGCACAAGGACGCGGCCTACCTGGTGGACCTGATCGCATCGCGGGGAATCACCACACTGCACTTCGTGCCGTCGATGCTCCGGGCGTTCCTCGACGAGCCGGACCTGGACCGCTGTGTGTCGCTACGGCGGGTGATCGCGAGTGGCGAGGCGCTGCCGCTGGAGGTGGAAGCCCGGTTCCACGAGCAGCTCGCGCGCCATGGGGCGGGTCTGCACAACCTGTATGGACCGACGGAGGCGGCGGTGGACGTGACGTACCGCGCGCTGCGTCCGGAGGAGGGGAGGACGATCGTGCCGATCGGGCGGCCGATCGCCAACATCGACCTGCGCCTGGACAGTTGGCGGGAGGTGCCGCTCGGCGTCCCCGGGGAGCTGTGTATCGGCGGAATGGGCCTGGCGCGCGGGTACTGGCGACGTCCGGAGCTGACGGCCGAGCGGTTCGTGCCGCATCCGTCGAGCGCGCGTCCCGGGGAGCGGCTGTATCGCACCGGCGACCTGGCACGCTATCTGACGGACGGGGAGATCGAGTACCTGGGCCGCCTCGATTACCAGGTGAAGATCCGTGGGTTCCGCATCGAGCTGGGAGAGATCGAGTCGGTGCTCGGCCAGCATCCGCTGGTGCGCGAGGCGGTGGTCCTGGCGCGCGAGGACCGGCCCGGGGAGCGGCGGCTGGTGGCCTACGTGGTGCCGGCAGGATTCCCCGGGCCGGCGGCGGAGGAGCTGCGCGGGTACCTGCTGGAGCGCCTGCCGGAGCACATGGTGCCGTCCGCCCTCGTCTTCCTGGAGACGCTGCCGCTGTCGGTCAACGGCAAGCTGGACCGCAAGGCGCTGCCGGCGCCCGAGCTGGGACGCGGCGAGGCGGAAGGGGCCTACGTGGCTCCGCGCACCGCGACCGAGGAGCTGCTCGCCGGGATCTGGCAGGAGCTGCTGCGGCTGCCGCAGATCGGCGTCCATGACAACTTCTTCGAGCTGGGGGGCGACTCGATCCTCGCCATCCAGCTCGTCTCGCGGGCGGCGCGCGTGGGCCTGCACCTCGCTCCGCGCCACCTCTTCGAGGCGCCCACCATCGCCGGCCTCGCCACCCGGGTGACCGAGGCGCCGGCGCCCGCGGCGGCGGAAGCGGACGCGGCCGGCGGCCCCGTGCCGCTGACTCCTATCCAGGCGTGGTTCTTCGAGCAGGAGCTGGTCCATCCCGAGCAGTTCAGCCAGGCCCTGATCGCGGAGGTCGAGGACCTCGGAGCCCCGGCGCCGGCGGTGCTGGCGCGCGCGTGGGACTGCCTCGCGGCGCATCACGACGCGCTGCGCCTGCGTTTCGCACCCGACGAGGCCGCCGGCGGCTGGCGGCAGTGGCGCGCCGAGCCCGGCCCCTCCCGGGAGCTCGTCCGGATCGATCTGTCGGCGCTGCCCGCGGAGCGCTTCCGGAGCGCTCTGGAGAGCGCGGCGGACGCCCTGCAGGAGAGCCTGGACCTGACCGCGGGGCCGCTCGCGCGGCTGGCGCTGCTCACGCCCGCGGAGGGCCGGCCGCGGCTGCTCACCATCCTCCATCACCTGGCGATCGACGGCGTGTCGTGGCGGGTCCTGCTCGAAGATCTGGAGACCGCCTGCCGGCAGATCGCCGCGGGCACGGAGCCGTCGCTGCCGCCGAGGACCGCGTCGTTCGCCGCCTGGGCCGAGCGCCTGCGCGAGCTCGCGGCCGCCCCGGAGACCAAGGCGGAGGCCGGCTTCTGGCTGCACCAGGCGGAGCGGTCCGCGGCGCGCCTGCCTGTCGAGGTGGAGAGCGAGCCGGGAGAGGACGCCGACCGGGTGGCCCTGGCCGGCAGCCTGGTGGTGGCGTTCAGCGCCGAGGAGACGCGGGTCCTCCTCCAGGAGGTGCCGCGGACCTACCGGGCGCAGATCAACGAGGTGCTGCTGGCCGCGCTCGCGTGCGCCTTCCAGGAGTGGACCGGCGAGCCCGGCCTCCTGCTCGACCTCGAAGGGCACGGGCGCGACGCGGCCGAGGACCTCGACCTGTCGCGCACCGTCGGCTGGCTCACCACGCTCTACCCGGTGGCCCTGGACATCGCGGGGGCCGGCGATGCGCCGGCGGCGCTGCGCGCCGTCAAGGAGCAGTTGCGTGCGGTGCCGCGGCGCGGCCTCGGCTACGGACTGCTGCGCTACATGGACACCGGCGCGGCGGCCGGGAGCCTGCGCGACCTGCCGCGGCCGGAGGTGATCTTCAACTACCTCGGCCAGCTCGACTCCAGCAAGGAGGAGATGCGGCTCTTCCGCCAGGCCCGCGAGTCCGCCGGGGCGGTCCGCCATCCGGCGCAGCGGCGCTCTCACGCCCTGGAGATCAACTGCGCCGTCTCCGGCGACCGGCTGCAGGTGGACTGGACCTACAGCCGCGGCCGCCACCGGGAGTCGACCATCGAGGCGCTCGCCGGGCGTTTCTTCGCCGCGCTCGCCGAGCTGATCGCCCTGCGTGGCACAGCCTCGGCCGCGGCGCTCACCGTCTCCGACTTCCCGCTGGTGACGCTCGCGCAGAGCGAGCTGGAGGCTCTGCTGGCGGGTGCGCCGGAGCGCGGCAGCGAGGTCGAGGACGTCCAGCCGCTCTCGCCGCTGCAGCAGGGGATGCTCTTCCATGCGCTCGACGACCCGTCCTCCGGGATGTACGTCGAGCAGATCCGGCTCGGGCTCGACCCGGACGGCGTGGACCTCCCGGCCCTGGAGCGCGCCTGGGAGGAGCTCTGGGAGCGGCACGCGGTGCTGCGCTCCGGCGTCTGGCTGGGCTCCGAGCTGCCGCTCGCGGTCATCCACCGGCGTCTGCCGCTCGCCTGGCGGCGGGAGGACTGGCGGGGCTTCTCGACCGAGGAGCAGGAGCGCCGTCTCGCCGCCTTCCTGGAGGAGGACCGGCGGCGCGGCTTCGACCTCACCCGGCCGCCGCTCGCGCGCCTCGCCTGGATCGAGCTCGGCGCCGGCCGGGCCGAGCTCGTCTGGAGCTTCCACCACATCCTCTTCGACGGTTGGTCGCTGCCGATCCTGCTGGGTGACCTCCTGGCCCTCTACCAGGGCCTCAAGCGGGGGGAGCCGGCGCGGCTCGCCACGCCGCCGGCCTACCGCGATTACCTGGCCTGGCTCGGCCGGCAGGACGCGGACGCGGCCGAGCGGTTCTGGCGGGGCAGGCTCGCCGGCTTCGCCGCACCGACACCGCTCGGCCTCGACTCCCGCTCCGGAGCCGTGGCGGAGGAGGGCGGGGCGCCCGGCCGGGCCGAGCTCCAGGTCCTGTTGCCGGCGGCCCGGAGCGACTCCCTGCGGTCGTTCACCCGGCGCCACCAGATCACGCTCAACACCCTGTTCCAGGGCGCCTGGGCCCGCCTGCTGTCGGCGTACGGCGGCAGCGGCGACGTGGTCTTCGGCGCGGTGACCGCGGGCCGGTCCGCGCCCCTGCCCGGTATCCAGGAGATGGTGGGCCTCCTGATCAACACGCTGCCGGCGCGGGTGCGGCTCGCTCCGCAGAGCGCGCCCGCGGCCTGGCTCCAGGAGATCCAGCGGCAACAGTCGGAGCTGGGCCAGTTCGAGCACAGCGGCCTGCACCAGGTGCGGGCGTGGAGCGAGGTGGCCGCCGGCCAGCCGCTGTTCGAGAGCATCCTGGTGTTCGAGAACTACCCGATCGACGAGGCGGTGAAGGATCAGGTCGGCGCGGGGCTCGGCGTCCATACGATCGACGTGCGCGAGCAGACCAACTATCCGCTGGGTCTCATCGTCGAGCCCGGCTCGCGGCTCAGCCTGCGCCTCGCCTGGGATCCGCGGCGCTTCGAGCGGACGGCCATGCTGCGGCTGCTGACGCACCTGGAGACCGTGCTGGAGGCGCTCGCCGCGGAGAGCTCCCTCACGCTCTCGGCGGTTCCGATGCTCCCCGCCGCGGAGCGCCATCAGGTGATGGTGGAGTGGAACGCCACGCCGGCTCTCGGCCTCTCCTCGGCGCACTGTCTCCACGAGCTGTTCGAGGCCCAGGCGGCGCGCGCTCCGCAGGCGCCCGCCGTGGTCTTCGAGGACCGCTCCCTCACCTACGAAGAGCTCGACGTCCGCTCCAATTGTGTGGCGAGCTTCCTGCGCCGGCTCGGCGCGGGCCCCGACGTGCCGGTGGCGATCTGCATGGAGCGCTCCCTGGAGCTGATGGTGGGCCTGCTGGGCATCCTCAAGGCAGGCGGCGCCTATGTGCCGCTCGACCCCTCGTATCCCACCGATCGCCTGGCGTTCATGCTCGAAGATGCCCTCGGCGGCCTCGCTGCGCCGGTGCTGCTGACCCACGGGCGGGTCGCATCGCTCCAGCCGGCCGCGGCGGCGGTCCCTGCGCTGCGGACGGTCGACCTCGACGCCGACTGGCCGGCGATCGAGGAAGCGGGGAGCAGCGGCCCGCCGCCGGCCCGGGACCTCTCTCCGGACAGTCTGGCCTATGTGATCTACACCTCGGGGTCGACCGGCCGTCCGAAGGGAGCGATGAACACGCACCGGGCGATCTGCAACCGTCTGCTGTGGATGCAGCAGGCCTACGGTCTGGGCGCCGAGGACCGGGTGATGCAGAAGACGCCGATCAGCTTCGACGTGTCGGTGTGGGAGCTGTTCTGGCCGCTCCTCACCGGCGCGCAGCTCGTGCTGGCGCGGCCGGAGGGGCACAAGGACGCGGCCTACCTGGTAGACCTGATCGCGTCGCGGGGGATCACCACGCTGCATTTCGTGCCATCGATGCTGCGGGCGTTCCTCGACGAGCCGGACCTCGACCGCTGCGTGTCGCTGCGGCGGGTGATCGCGAGCGGCGAGGCGCTGCCGCTGGAGGTAGAGGCGCGGTTCCATGAGCAGCTCGCGCGCCATGGAGCGGGTCTGCACAACCTGTACGGCCCGACGGAGGCGGCGGTGGACGTGACGTACCGCGCGCTACGTCCGGAGGAGGGGAGGACGATCGTGCCGATCGGGCGGCCGATCGCGAACATCGACCTGCGCCTGGACACCCGGGGAGAGGTGCCGCTCGGCATCCCCGGGGAGCTGTGCATCGGTGGAGTCGGCTTGGCGCGCGGGTACTGGCGGCGGCCGGAGCTGACGGCGGATCGGTTCGTGCCGCATCCTTCGAGCGAGCGTCCGGGCGAGCGGCTGTACCGCACCGGCGACCTGGCGCGCTACCTGGCGGACGGCGAGATCGAGTACCTGGGCCGCCTCGACCACCAGGTGAAGATCCGCGGGTTCCGCATCGAGCTGGGAGAGATCGAGTCGGTGCTCGGCCAGCATCCGCTGGTGCGCGAGGCGGTGGTCCTGGCGCGCGAGGACCGGCCCGGGGAGCGGCGGCTGGTGGCGTATACCGTCCTGCATTCGACTGATCCGGCCAACCCGGCCGATCGGCCGGATCTGAAAACGCTCCTCTCTTCCTGGCTCGGCGAGCGCCTGCCGGACTACATGGTGCCGGCAGCGTTCGTCGTCCTGGAGACGCTGCCGCTGTCGGTCAACGGCAAGCTCGACCGCAAGGCGCTGCCGGCGCCGGAGGCGGGCGTTGACGAGCTCGCTTTCGTCGCTCCGCGCACCGTGGCCGAGGAGCTGCTGGCCGGGATCTGGCGGGAGCTCCTGAGGCTGCCGCAGGTCGGTGTGCATGACAACTTCTTCGAGCTGGGCGGCGATTCGATCCTCGCCATTCAGCTCGTTTCGCGGGCGGCGCGGGCCGGGCTGCGCCTGGCTCCCCGCCAGGTGTTCGAAGCGCCGACCGTCGCCGGCCTGGCCGCACGGGCCCTGGCGGCGCCGAGCCGGACCGCGGCGGAGGCGGGACCGCCCGCCGGACCGGTGCCGCTGACCCCCATCCAGAGCTGGTTCTTCGAGCAGGATCTGCTCCACCCCGAGCATTTCAACCAGGCCCTGGCCCTCGAGATCGAGGCGTTCGGGCCTGAGGAGCCCGGGGTGCTGGCCGGCATTCTGGCGCGGGCTTGGCGGCGGGTGGCGGCGCACCACGACGCCCTGCGCCTGCGCTTCGCCCCCGGAGATCCGGGAGGTGAGCCGCAGCGGCAGTGGTATGCCGAGGACGGCAGCGCCGGGGAGATGGCCTGGATCGATCTTTCGGCGCTCCCCGAGCAGCGCTTCAAAGGAGCCCTGGAAGGCGCTGCGGCGGCTCTCCAGGCGAGCCTCGACCTGAGTGTGGGACCGCTGGCGCGGGTGGCGCTGCTCACCCCCGCGACGGGCCGGCCACGCCTCGCCGCCATCATCCATCATCTGGCGGTGGACGGTGTGTCGTGGCGGATCCTGCTCGAGGACTTTGAGACCGCCTGCCGGCAGCTCGCCGGCGGAGCCGAGCCGGACTTGCCGCCGCGGACGAGCTCCTTCGGCGCCTGGGCCGAGAGCCTGCGGGAGCTGGCAGCCGGCGCCGAGGCCGCGGCGGAGGCCGGCTACTGGCTGGAGCGCCTGGGCCGGGCGGGGACGCGCCTGCCTGCCGATGCCGGGCTCGAACCGGTGGACGCCTCCGATCGGATGGATCGGGTCGCCAGCGTGACCGTGGCGCTCGGGCCCGAGGAGACGCGGGCGCTCCTGCAAGAGGTGCCGCGGGCGTGTCGCACGCAGATCAACGAGGTGCTGTTGGCGGCCCTGGCGCGAGCCTTCCAGGCATGGACCGGGGAGCCCCGCCTCCTCCTGGACCTCGAAGGCCACGGGCGCGAAGAGGTCGGAGACCTCGACGTGTCGCGCACCGTCGGCTGGTTCACGGCACTGTTCCCGGTGCTGCTCGACCTCGCGGGCGCCGGCAGCCCGGCGGCAGCGCTCCGCGCCGTCAAGGAGCAGCTCCGGGCGGTGCCGCGCCGCGGCCTCGGCTTCGGGCTGCTGCGCCATCTCGGCGACGGTGCGGTCGCCGGCCGCCTGCGCGCCACGCCGCAGGCCGAGGTGGTGTTCAACTATCTCGGGCAGCTCGACGCCAGTGTGGAGGACGGACGCCTGTTCCGCCCGGCGGCGGAGCCCGCCGGACCGGTACGCCATCCGGGCCAGCGGCGCCCTCATGCCCTGGAGATCAGCGGCGCGGTCGCCGGCGGCCGGTTGCAGCTCTCCTGGAGCTACAGCCGGGGACGCTACCGGGCGTCGACCATCGAGGCCGTGGCCGGACACTTCCTTGCCGCGTTGGGTGAGCTGATCGCCCTGCGCGGCCCGGCGGCGGCGGCGGCGCTCACCGTCTCCGACTTCCCGTTGGCGCGGTTGGAGCCGCAGGAGCTGGAACGGCTGCTGGAGGCGGCGGAGCTCGGCGGAGCGGTCGAGGACATCTATCCGGCCTCGCCGCTGCAACAGGGCATGCTCTTCCACTCCCTCGACGCCCCCGGCTCCGGAGTGTACGTCCAGCAACTGAGCCTCGCCCTCGACGCCGACCTCGACGTGGAGGGCTTCGAATGGGCCTGGCAGGAGCTGCTGCACCGTCATGCGATCCTCAGGACGGGGTTCTGGCTGGATGCCGAAGAGCCGCTGCAGCTCGTCCTCTCCCGAGTGCGCGTGCCATGGCACCGAGAGGATTGGCGAGGCGTCGGCGAAGAGCAGCAGCGGGAGCGGCTCGCGGCCTTCTTGCGGGAGGACCGGCGGCGCGGCTTCGATCTCGCCCGTCCGCCCCTGCTGCGTCTCGCACTGCTCCGGCTGAGCGAGCACCGCTACCAGCTCGTCTGGACCTACCACCACCTCCTGCTCGACGGCTGGTCGGTCCCGATCGTGCTGCGCGACCTGTGGGCCGTGTTCGACAGCCGCACGCGCGGCGAGCAGGTCCACCCCGCCCGTCAGACGCCGCGGCCGTTCCGCGATTACATCAGTTGGCTCGCCAGCCAGGACAGAGGCGCGGCCGAGGAGCTCTGGCGGGCCAGGCTGCGGGGTTTCACCACGCCGACGGCGCTCGGCATCGACCGGACCGTGCCGAAGAGCGGCGAAGAGGCCGAGACCCGGCTGGGGATCCGGAGCCTGGCCCTGCCGGTCGCAGCCACGGACGCGCTGCGGACCTTCGCGCGGCGCCACCGGCTGACGCTCAACTCCCTGGTCCAGGGCGCCTGGGCCCTCCTGCTCAGCCGGTACGGCAACGAGGCGGAGGTGGTCTTCGGCGAGGTGACCTCCGGCCGCTCGGCGTCCGTTCCGGAGATCGAATCCATGGCTGGGATGTTCATCAATACTCTGCCGGCGCGCATCCGCATCCCCGCCGCCGGCGACCTCGTGCCTTGGCTGCAGGGCCTTCAGGCCGCTCAGGCGGAGACGCGGCAGTACGAGTACAGCTCGCTCTCCCAGATCCACGGCTGGAGCGAGGTGCCGCGCGGTCAGCCGCTGTTCGAGAGCATCCTGGCCTTCGATAACTTCCCGCTCGACGAGGCGGTCTCCGAGCAGATCGGCAGGAGCCTCGGCGTGGCCTCGGTGGACGTGTGGGAACAGACCAATTACCCGCTGAGCCTGGTCGCTTCGGCGAGCGGCACACTGAGCCTCAAGGTCGTCCTCGACCTCGCCCGGTTCGAGGAGCTCGCAGGGCTCCGGCTGCTCGGCCACCTCGAGAACCTGCTGACCGGCCTGACCTCCGCCGCGCCGCCTTCCTCGCTCGCCGCCTGGTCGCACCTGAGCGCGGCCGAGCGCCAACAGGTGCTGGCGGAGTGGAACGACACGGACAGGGACTGCCCGCAGCTCCCGCTGGTGCATGAGCTGTTCGCCGCCCACGCCCGGCGCGATCCGGCCGCCCTCGCGGTCGCCGGCGGCGGAGGTGCGCTGACCTATGCCGAGGTCGACGCCCGGGCCAACCGCCTGGCGCACCACCTGGTCGCGCTCGGGGTGGGCCCCGGGACTTTGGTGGCGCTATGCACCGAGCGGACGCTGCTGCGGGTGGTCGGCATCGTCGCCGTGCTCAAGGCCGGAGCCGCGTACGTGTCGCTCGATCCGACCTATCCGAAGGAGCGGCTCGAATTCCTGCTCGAGGACGCCGCGCCGCCGGTGGTGCTGACCGAGGAGCGCTTCCTGGGCGCTCTGCCGGAGACGCGAGCGCGGGTGATCCGTCTCGACACGGATTGGGATTCGATCGCCGGCCCGGAGACCTTCCCGCCCGCCCGGCGGGTGACGCCTCAGGATCTCGCCTACGTGGTCTACACCTCAGGCTCCACCGGGCGTCCCAAGGGGGTCGAGATCCCGCATGCGGGCCTGATGAACCTGGTGCGCTGGCACGGCGACCTGTACCAGGTGAAACCGTCGGACCGCGGCACCCAGATCGCGAGCCCGGCCTTCGACGCATCGATCTGGGAGCTCTGGCCGTACCTGGCCGCGGGGGCGAGCGTGCATATCCCGGACGAGGAGGTCCGCCTTTCCTCTCCGGGGATGATCCGCTGGTGGTCGGAGGCCGGGATCACGCTGGCCTATCTGATGACGCCGCTCGCTGAAGGGGTTTTGGAGGAAAAGATCCCGGCCGGCCTGGAGCTGCCGACGCGGGCGCTGATCATCGGCGGCGACCGGCTGCACCGCGGCCCCGATCCGGAGGTCGGCTTCCGTTTGATGAACCACTACGGCCCGGCTGAATACAGCGTCACCTGCACTGTCGTCCAGGTCCCGCCGGTGGCTGCGGACGATGCGCCGGAGGGAGCGCGGGATCTCCCCTCGGTCGGCCGGCCGATCGACAACACGCGGATCTATGTCCTGGGACGCGACCTGGAGCCCGTGCCGGTGGGCGTCCCCGGCGAGCTCTTCGTCGCCGGCGTGGGCCTTGCCCGCGGCTATCAGCACCGCCCCGGCCTCACGGCGGAGAAGTTCCTGCCCGACCCATTCAGCGCGGAGCCGGGAACGCGGATGTACCGTACGGCCGACCTGGTCCGCACCCGGCCGGACGGTGAGATCGACTTCCTCGGCCGGTTGGACAACCAGGTCAAGATCCGTGGCTTCCGCATCGAGCTGGGAGAGATCGAAGCCGTCCTCGGCCAGCACCCGGCGGTGCGCGAGGCGGTTGCGCTAGTGCTCGGGGACCGGCCGGGGGAGCGGCGGCTGGTCGCCTATGTGGTGCCCGCGGGCTCTCCCTGGCCGACCGCCGGCGAGCTGCGCGCGTACCTGCGCGAACGGCTGCCGGATTACATGGTGCCGGCGGTTTGCGTGCTGCTCGAAGCGCTGCCGCTGACCTCCAACGGCAAAGTGGACCGCAGGGCGCTACCGGCGCCCGAGATGGCGCGCGCGGAGGGAGAGGGCACCCAGGTCGCTCCGCGCACCGCCACCGAGAAGCTGCTCGCCGAGCTCTGGCAAAAGCTCCTGCGGATCCCGCAGGTCGGGGTTTACGACAACTTCTTCGAGCTGGGAGGGGATTCGATCCTTGCCATCCAGCTCGTCTCGCGGGCGGCGCGGGCCGGGTTGCAGCTCGCCCCCCGCCAGCTCTTCGAGGCTCCCACCCTGGCCGACCTGGCCGCCCGGGTGGCCGTCGCTCCGGCGGTTGCCGCAGCGGATGCGGGCCCGGCCGCCGGGCCTGTGCTGCCGACCCCCATTCAGCGCCGGTTCTTCGAGCAGGGCCTGGTCCATCCCGAGCATTTCAATCAGTCCCTCGTGCTCGAGGTCGAGACGTCCGGGATGCCGGCATCGAGGATGGCGGGAGCCCTGGCGCGGGCCTGGCGGCAGGTGGCGGCGCACCATGACGCCCTGCGGCTCCGCTTCGCGCCCGGAGGCCTGGAAGGGTGGAGGCAGTGGTACGCGGAGCCCGGCCGATCCGAGGAGCTGACCTGGATCGATCTGTCCGCGCTCGGGCAGCAACGTTTCCAGGGGGCCCTGGAGCGCGCGGCGGCGGATCTGCAGACCAGCCTGGACCTGGGCGAAGGACCGTTGACACGGCTGGCGCTGTTCACACCCGCAGAGGGGAGGCCGCGCCTCGCCGCCGTCATCCATCACCTGGTGATCGACGGGGTTTCGTGGCGGATCCTTCTCGAGGACCTGGAGGCCGCCTGCCGGCAACTGATCAACGGAGCCGAGCCAGCCCTGCCGCCGCGGACGGCTTCCTTCGGCGCCTGGGCCCGGCGCCTGCAGGAGCTGGCCGCCACCGCCGAGACCGCGGCGGAAGCCGGTTACTGGCTGGAGCGCATGAGCCAGGCGGTGGCGCGCCTGCCCGTCGATGCCGGGCCGGTGCCGGGGGACGGCGCCGACCGGATCGCTCTGGCCGCCAGCGTGACCGTGGCGCTCGGCCCCGAAGAGACCCAGGCGCTCCTGCAAGAGGTGCCGCGAGCCTGCCGGACACAGATCAACGAGGTGCTGCTGACGGCTCTGGCACAAGCCTTCGAAGCATGGACCGGGCAGCCCCGCCTGCTGCTCGAGCTTGAAGGCCATGGGCGCGAAGAGGCCGGAGACCTCGACGTGTCGCGCTCCGTCGGCTGGTTCACCACGCTGTGTCCGGTGTTGCTGGACCTCGCGGGAGCCGGCGGCCCGGCGGCGGCGTTGCGCGCTGTCAAGGAGCAGCTCCGGGCGGTGCCGCGGCGCGGCTTCGGCTTCGGGCTGCTGCGCCACCTCGGGGACGGCGAGATCGCCGGGCGCTTGCGCGCCCTGCCGCCAGCCGAGGTGTTGTTCAACTATCTCGGCCAGCTCGACGCCAGCATGGACGAGGAGAATCTGTTCCAGCCGGCGCGGGAGTCCGCCGGCGCGGTCCGTCACCCGGCGCAGCAGCGGTCTCATCCGCTGGAGGTCAACGGTGCCGTCGTCGCCGGCCGGCTGCAGGTCACCTGGACCTACAGCCCCGGCCGCCATCAGGCCTCGACCATCGAGGCCCTCGCCGCGCGATTCCTCTCCGCGCTCTCCGAGCTGGCCGCCCTGCGCGGCAAGGCCGCCGCCGCCGCGCTCACCGCCGCCGACTTTCCGCTGGCGCGCCTCGCGCCGCGCGAGCTGGAGCGGCTGCTGGGGGCCGCGGCGGAGCTCGGCAACGAGGTGGAGGACATCTACCCGCTGTCGCCGCTGCAACAGGGTATGCTCTTCCACTCCCTCCAGGCCCCCGCCTCCGGGGTCTACGTCCAGCAGATGAGCCTCACCCTCGAGACCGGCCTCGACGTCGAGGGCTTCGCGTGGGCATGGCAGGAGCTGCTCGAACGCCATGCCATCCTCCGGATGGGATTCTGGCTGGATGCCGAAGAGCCGCTCCAGGTCGTCTACTCCCACCTGTCGATGCCGTGGCGCCGCGAAGACTGGCGCGGCCTGACCGGCGAGGAGCAGCAGCAACGGCTGGCCGAGCTCCTTTCCGAAGAGCGGCGGCGCGGCTTCGACTTCGCCCGGCCGCCGCTCTTGCGCGTCGCCCTGCTCCAACTGGCCGGGCGGCGCCACCAGCTCGTCTGGACCTTCCATCACGTGCTGCTCGACGGCTGGTCGATGCCGCTCCTGCTGCGCGACCTGTGGGCCCTCTGCGAGAGCCGCCGGCGCGGCGAGCCGGCCCGGCTCTCCCATCTTCGGACACCGCGGCCGTTCCGCGACTACATCGCCTGGCTCGGCCGCCAGGACGAGGGAGCAGCCGAGGCGTTTTGGCGCGAACGGCTCCGGGGATTCACCACGCCGGTGGCCCTCGGCCTCGACCGGGCCGTGGCGAAGAGTCACGAGAGTGCCGAGGGGGCGCTCGGGATCCGGCGGGCGCCGCTGCCGGCCGCGGCGACGGACGCCTTGCGCGGCTTCGCACGGCGGCACCAGCTCACTCTCAACACGCTGGTCCAGGGCGCCTGGGCCCTTCTGCTCAGCCGCTATGGCAGCGAGACCGACGTGGTCTTCGGCGAGGTGACCTCCGGCCGCTCGGCGCCGGTGCCGGAGATCGAGTCCATGCTGGGGCTGTTCATCAACACGCTGCCGGCGCGGATTCGCGTCGCACCGGCCGGTGAGCTCGTGCCCTGGTTGCAGAGGCTCCAGGCGGCGCAGGCGGAGATGCGGCAGCATGAATACAGCTCGCTCTCCCAGATCCAGGGCTGGAGCGGGGTGACGCGCGGGCTGCCGCTGTTCGAGAGCATCCTCGCCTTCGAGAACTTCCCGCTCGACGAGGCGGTCTCCGAGCAACTCGGGAAGAGCCTCGGCGTCACCTCGGTCGAGGTGCGGGAGCAGACCAACTATCCGCTGAACCTGATCGCCGCGGGGAGCGGAGCGCTCGAGCTGCGGGCGGTCTACGACCGCGGCCGCATTGAGGACACCGCGGCGCTCCGGCTGCTCGGCCACCTCGAGAACCTGCTGACCGGCCTGACCTCCGCCGCGCCGCCTTCCTCGCTCGCCGCCTGGTCGCACCTGAGCGCGGCCGAACGCCAACAGGTGCTGGCGGAGTGGAA
>Ga0307506_10000055_pt1 | contig 49379 bp, 73 predicted proteins | sample 25_S_MG_FD_202175 | JGI IMG/M metagenome (GOLD analysis project Ga0307506, IMG submission 202175) | Soil microbial communities from Populus trichocarpa stands in riparian zone in the Pacific Northwest, United States - 25_S | ecosystem: Environmental > Terrestrial > Soil > Riparian zone > Trees... | reverse complement strand
CTTCACGGGCGTCTCGTCGTGCCCGTCGTCCGTCGAAGTGGAATGATGCGAGGCGCGGAGCCGTAACCGACCCAACAACGGCGAGACAAGCCCCGGTGTGGACTAACGTCCTACCGGGGCTTTCTTTTTTCTGGAGTCTTCGCAATTCGCGAATCGCGAACGGCGCGAAGGGTGCCCTGCGACGAGAGCAGTCCAACGAGTTCGGGCAGGAGATGGACGGGGAGACGGAACGAGCCATCTATGAACCAGCGATCCGGACCCACCTGTTTCAGCTTCAAGAACTCAACCCGGCTCGGCTTTGCATTGCGCATGTGACCTCCTGTCATGGTTCGCTCTTCAGTCGATGGTGCAGCCACTCGGACATCTCCAACTTGGCGCGCGCCTCGTCCATGTAGTACCTGGGGAATGAGTCGCCGCTGTCGATGCCGTCGATGCCGAAAACCTTGCCGATCCAGTGACCACGGTCGCAGTACGCGGGGCGCGCTTCGAGCGTGACTATGGCGTGACCGACACGGTATTCGTGGCACCGATCCGCCGCGTTGTACGTCCATTGGAAAGGCATAGCTTGACCCTATAGAATCACGCCCCCGCGCTGGCTGGCTACAGTGTCAGTCGTCGCGGGGCGCTCAGTGGGCCATCGGGCCGTCAAGCTGCTCTCGAAAAGCCTATAAATGTAGGGCGAAAGCAAATTGACTACATGCTTTGGGAGCAGAGGGTCGCAGGTTCGAATCCTGCTGCCCCGACCATAAGTCTCTGATCCGTCAAGCAATAGCTTGACGGATCAGTAGCAGGTAGTAGCCGACAAACCACCCCTCTTGCACTCTGTTGGGCAAACCGTGGCCCACTGAAGTAGACTACCTTCCTAGATAGCCTGTTTGTGGTCCTTTGGCGTTTACAGACGCCCGGCTGAAGCCGATTGACCACAGTGCGGGTAAGCAGATGGTGACCAGACTGCGCCATGCCCTTCACGAGCTGGCGCTCAACTTCAGGAGCTGACCGTGAAATTTCCAACCAAGATCGACAAGATGGATGCGTTCTTCGCGCAGTGGCGCTACGACCGCACGACCCCCGCCAACAACATCGTCAACATCGGGCAGTACGGCCTCACCGCCAGTATCTCCACCGTGAACGAAGTCGCCTTCAACCTGCGCATGCGCTTCACCGTGGGCACCGTGCGCCACCGCCCGCGCAAGACCCTCGGCCACTTCATGCCCGGCCTTCCCGGTCAGTCCGTGGAGTACGGCATCGAGCAAGCCACGCATGACGCCGTGATTCAGCGTAAGCGCTGGCGCGATGAGGCCGAAGGCAAACGCGTCTTCGATCCGACCGCGATCCCCAACTTCGCCAAGTTCATTGACGAGTACGAGCTGGAGCGCGGCCGGAACAACCCGCTCGCCGCCCCGAAGGGCAAGAACAAACACAAGGGACTCTCCGACGACTGGAAAGAGTCGAAGCGCATGTTGCTCAAGATGTACGCGGACATCCTTCTGGTACCGGTGTATCAGATCGACAAGAAGATGCTGGTGGCGTGTCACATGAAATACCTCGATGAGCGGCAGGCGGAAGCCCGCAAGAAGCTCATCGCGGCTGGCAAGAATCCCGACAAGGCCAAGCGCCCCTTCACCACGATCCGCGCCACGCTCACGACCATGAAGACCATGTTCGATAACTACGGCGTCAACATGGACTACTGCAAGCCGGGGCTCATGAACGGCGTGCACTCCGGCGGCGCGGCCGAAGAGCAGCGCACGCGCATGGTGTTGCCGCGTGAGTGGCAGAAAATCTGTCCCGCTGCGGACGCGCTCAAGGATCACCGTGGCTTGCTGCCGCGCTTCTGGCTCTACACGGCGGCGCGCCTGTCCATGCCGCTGACGATGCGCTGGCAGGACTTGCGCGAGCGCAACTGCGGCACGCTCGATGAGCCGAACATGGTGACCGTGTGGTGCGTGCCTGCGGAGCACATGAAGGCGAAGTACATGGCGCTGTTCCCCATCGTGGGCAAGGCGAAGGAGCTGATCGAGCATTGCCGCGCGCTGGCCGGTGGGAACCCCGACAAGACCGCCCTGGTATTTCCTGAGAAGGCAATCACGGGCTGGAAAAGCACGCCGGATCGCACGAAGAAGAAAATCTTCGCCGCATCGGGCACGAAGGCGTGGACCGTGCACGACCTTCGCCGCACGATGGCGAGCGCCCTTGAGCGGGTGTGCAGCGTGGACAAGGCCGTGATCAAGAAGCTCTTGGCGCACAGCGACGGCGATACCACGGCGACGAAGGTGTATCTGGTGCTCGATGATGAGCTGGCCTCGGTCGGCGCGCTGGCGAAGCACATGGAGCGAATGCACGTCCTGTTTGACGACATCGAACATGGCCGCGTGACCCGCGACGTGCGCGAGTTCTATCGCATCCTCGATTCCTCGATGAACGTGGACAGCTACAAGAGCGAGTTCGGCGTGGATGCCGAAGAGTGGAAACACATCGAAGTCAATCCGGATCATCCCACCGCCAAGGTGCAGGCACTGCGGCCCGCCGCGCACGCCTGAATGCGAATGTAGGATGAACCCTGAGGGGCGCGAAAGCGCCCCTTTTTTTTTGGTCAAGTCAGTCATATCCTGACTGACAGCGGGCAGTAGCCCGCGCACGCAAATCCTCTCAAACGTCCCTTCCAAGGATTCCCCATGCAGGACACCTACACCGTCAGAGACCTGATGACGCGGTACAGCTGCGCCGCGTCCACGATTTACCGCTACATGAACACCAAGGGCTACCCGCGAGGCGGCAGCGGGCTCGGCTCTCGCAAGAAGATCGCCGGTGAAGAAGTCTACGCGTGGGAACTGAAGCACATGCCGTGGCTGCACCCGTCCGTGAACACGGATCGCGATGAGCGCGAGGCAGAGGAAGCGATGTGGAAGGGGATCAAGGCCGACCATGAGGCGCGGCTGGCAGCGGGGCCGGCGAAGGCGCGGGAGCCGGTGCCGAAGAAGGGGTGGGAGGATGTTCGCCGCGACGTGAAGAAGATCGTCGTACACAAGGGCGTGATCATGAAACCGCGCCACGGCAAGAAGCCCGTGGCGCGTACTGGGGCCTAGCGCTTTTTCTTGCCTCCTGATGGCGCGCTTCTCAACAGCTTCGAGGCGTACTCCATAGCATCCGCCTCGGGCAGTGGGACGCGCGCAATCAGGAGCTTCATTCCTGGCTGGCTGTACTCACGTACCTCAATGATCGTGTTCAACTCATCGTCCGTCATCGGAGGGATGAGGTCCACGGGCTTGCAACGCAACGCCTTGGCGATGGCCTTCAGCGTGTCCTCAGAGGGAAGGCTGCGCATCGACGTATAAGAACTGATGGCGTCTCGCGAGAGACCGACCGCTGCCGCGAGCTTCGCTCCGGACAACTTCTGAACCTTCAATCGCTCTGCCAAGTTCTGTGCGAATACCCGTCGCTCCTTTGTCGGGCCTGTACCGTCTGCTGTGACTCGTCTATTCAATTTTCCAGCTCCTATTATCTAGTTAGATTCGTTTGTTAGTGGGACGTTGGAACCCCTCGCAAACGTCAAGCCATGGCTTGATGTCAGTCAGAGTGCCACAACCTGCTATTGCCTGCTAGAGCCCGCTATATCTAGTCCTTTACGGACTGAGACATTTGACCACTTGTATTCCCCCTAGGAGGGCTCCTGCCGGTCAGATGACAAAATTTTAAGGGTTCTCAGAGCCTTACAGGGCGTCGTCTGACGATGCCATTGACCGACGACTGACATCGGGCTGACATATCGCGGTCACAAGGGAGGCGGTATGTACGAAGTTCGGTTCAACTACGAGCGCCTGCGCGAAGACATTCGCATTCCGCTCACGCAACTGCCGGAACTCTTCCACCAGCTCTTCGGAGCGAAGCTCACCAAGCAAGCCATTCACGCTTGGTTTAAGACCGGCTCCATCCCCCTCGAACGCCTATTGCAAATCCTGACGTTGGTGCGCTTGGAGTCGAGCCGCCGCTTGGACATCTGGCGGTACATCGAAGTCCCCGTCGCCGTGAAGTCGCGCAAAGCGGCTTAAGCCATGCGCGTCCCCATCCTCGATGAAGCCCATTGGTATGCCATGCGCGACCTCTGCACGGGCGCGTCCGATGTCGCGAACCTATTCGGCTGCGGCTACAAGTCACGGTTCCAGTATTGGCACGAGAAGAAGGGCGACCTCGCCCGCGAGGACTTCACCAACAACGAGCGGGTGATTCTCGGCCGGTGCCTGGAGAACGGGATCGCCGTCGCCGCCGGGGAGCTGTTCGGCTACAGCCTCGTGAAGTCGGCGGCGCACTACACCGACGACACCATCGGCGGCTTGCTCGGTGCAACGCCTGACTACTGGCTCGATGTCGAAGATGCCGGCACCGTGGTCGAAGTCAAAAATGCCTCGTGGGGATCGTTCAAGGACGATTGGATCATTCACGAGGATGGCTTCGTGGAATGCCCGCTTCGATTCCAGTTGCAGGTGCAAGCGCAGCTCGCTTGCACTGGCGCTGAGAACGGCATCCTCATCGCCCTCATCAGCGGGGATCGCATCGTCCGCTGCTTCCAACCACGGCATGAGTCGGCCATCGCCGCCATTCGCGAGAAGGTGGTGGAGTTCCACGCCTCCCTCGAAGCGAACGAAGAGCCGCCCGCCGATATGCCGCAGGACTTTGATGCTGCCAAACAGGTTTGGCAGGGCGGCGCGGGCAAGGTCGATATGCGCGGCGATCACCGCATCGAAACCTGGCTCCACTCAATGCGCGAGCTGCGCGACACCGCGAAGGCGGTGGAGTCGGACATCAAAAAGATTCAAGGCGAAGTCTTGGCGTACTGCACGAGCAACGGGCTCGCCTCCATCAACGCAGACGGTGGACGCATCTCGTGCAAGTGGCGTGAAGAGAAGCCCTCCCGCTTCGTTCACTTCAAGGCGCAGCCCGCTCACAACGAGCTGCGAATCACGGTGCCATGATGGAACAGCCCGATATGTTCGACCTCGCGCGTTCACGCATTCTTCGTGATGAGGCGTTCAAGCAAAACGAGGATGGTGCAGGGGAGTGGAAGGGGGCGGCACTCACCGCATTCATCCAATTCGCCAACGCCCGTAGCAACGTCAATCAGCGTGACCTATTCGGCGGCACGCCGGGCACCACGCGCTTCATCACCGAAGACTTCCGCCAGTGGTGGATGAACCGTCCTAACTATCGTGAGCCGCGTCACCCAAACGCATGGGGCGCGTTCACGGTGGCACTCGCCAAGGCCAAGCTCATCCACGCCACCGGCTACGTGCGCCCCTCCGCCTCCATCAAATCTCACGCCCGCAAAATGCTGGAGTGGGAGATCAATCAGGCGAGCGCGAGCTGATGGCGCGCCGCCGCTACTCCCGTGACTTCCGCCACACGCCGAAAGCTGCGCAGAAGTGGGTGGATGGCAGCGGCGCGGCCTCTCTGCTCTCCCGACAGCGCGCGCTCTACATGAACCTGGGGCTCGATGCCCCCGGTGGCCGGATCATCTGGCGGGAGCGGCAGATGCAGGCGCTCGTGATCGAGTACATCGACAAGAAGTATCCGCAGGTTGGCTCGCTCTGCTTCCATGTGCCGCTCGAACTACTGCGCCGCGAGAAGCACACCGCCGGAATGTTCCATGCGCTCGGCGCTCGCGCCGGCGTCGCTGATGTCGTGTTGCTGGTGCCGCGTGGCGCTTATCACGGCCTGCTCATCGAGCTGAAGGTGCCGCCGCGAAGGCCCACCGATTCGCAGTGCAAATTCCTTGAGTCCGCCCGCCGCGAGGGATACGCCGCGTGCTGGTGCGACTCCATCAACACCGTCATGCGCCTCATCGACGCCTACCTCACGCTTCCGCAACGCGCGACGTTGCTGGAGCTGATGCCACCAATGGAGACCTTCCATGAACTCGGTCATTTCAGCGAAGCCCGCATCACCCATTGATAACCTGCGCACCCAGCTGTACCTGCCCTCGATGCGGGAACAGTTGAAGGCGGCGTTGCCTCCGCATGTGACGGTGGAGAAGTTCTTGCGCGTCGCCATGACGGCGGTCCAGCAAAACCCGGACTTGCTCAACAAGGATCGCGCCAGCCTGTTCGCCTCCATCGTCACGAGTGCACAGCTCGGACTACTCCCGGACGCGCAGCTCGGCGAAGCGTACTTCGTGCCGTTCAAGGGCAAGGTCCAGCTGATCCCCGGCTATCGCGGGCTGCTTAAGCTCGCGCGCCAGGGTGACATCGGCTTCGTGGAGTCGGAGGTCATCTGCGCCAACGACAAGACGCTCTATGTGCTCGGCGACAACTCGCACTTCGAGTCGATGGTGCACTGGCAGGACCGGGGCGAGATGGTGGCCGTGTATGCCGTCGCCAAGTACCGCGACGGCGGCATCTGCGCCCGCGTGGTGATGACCAAGAAACAGGTGGATGACATCCGCGCGCGTTCACAGGCGGCGAACGGCCCGGCGTGGACGGACAACTACGAAGAGATGGCGAAGAAGACCGCGTTGCGCCGGCTCGCGAAGCTGTTGCCGCTGTCCACCAACGCCGCCAGCGCCTTCCGGGTGAGTGAGCTGAGTGAAGAGCTGAACCGCTCGGCGAACGTCATCGAGGGTGAAGTCGTCAGCGATGAGGCTGATCAACCAATCCCAGCATCACCCACGGCCGCGCCCAAGCGCCGCAAGACGGCGCTGGATGCCATCTTGAGGCAAGAGGCCACCCCGTCAGTCGCCGCCGACCGCACAGCGCCTGACAGCGCCGCAGGGGGTTTCGAAGTAGACCCTGACACCGGGGAAATCATCGGGGACGGTGATGGGTCGGCGGCGGCTACGGGTTCTTGAGGGTGCCGCGCTCAAGGCGTGCACCTGTTTCGTGTGCCGTGAGGTAGGGACGGTGGCGGTTGACGTGTTCCCGTACTGGTGGGGAGCCGCCATAGGGCACCGGTGGTGTCACTCCACCTGCGCAGAGCAATACCGGAGAGGGCTAGCCGCCTCTCAACGAAAGCGAACAGCTGGGGGTTGCAAACAAGCGGCCCCGGCAAGGGGACCTGAGTAACGGTGACGGTGGTCATCTGGTTTGCGGCGGCTGCACATGGCCGGGAAGGTACTGCAAACCGACTGACAGAGCAAAAACGTGAGGGAGGACGCGCCACATGGCACCGCGACCTCACGGGGATTCCTACAGCGGGGGAGCCGGGAAGTAGGACGCGCCGCAGGGTGAAGCCGGCAGGGCGCGAAAACCGGCAGTCGGGACCAACGGCTGAGAGCTGCTGACGCGGGTGACGCGCCCATTGGGCAAGCCACCAAGACCCGGACTCCCCGCCTCGTGTGGGAGGTCCGGGTTCGGCCAAAAGTTGCAGGGACAGGCTCAACAACCCTTGAGCAAGTCAGTCGGACAAGTAGATAGGACAAATTGGATGCAAGGAAATCTTTCCAACCGCAAAGCGGAAACCAAGACGCCCGAAGGGCGGAACTCTTAAAGGGAGCTGACCGTGAAAGCCACTGCCGAATCGAAGATCATCCAGCTGAAGCACGCCGTCAAAATCCATGGCACTGATGCGGTCTCCGAAGTGACCACGATCACGCCGGAGGATGCGACTCGATGGCTTCAGGCCAATTGCAAGAATCGCCCCGTGCGTAAGCGCCATGTGGAATTCCTGGCGAACGAGATCAAGAACGGCAATTGGCAGGTGAACGGGCAGCCCATCATCATCGCCGACAATGAACAGGTGCTCGATGGTCAGCATCGGTTGCTCGCCGTCATCGAGGCCGGGATGTCGATCAAGACGATGGTGACCTACGGCATTCCGGAGTCGGCGTTCGCGACCATCGACACGGGCGCTGTGCGGACCTCTGCGGATGCGCTGTGTCTGCACTTCGAGGAATACCCGCAGATGGTGGTGAAGGCGGTCGCGGCTGCCGTGCCGTGGTTGAAGCAACTGGAGAAGGGCTCCATCCACCACGGGCGCACGAAGATCAGCAACACCGAAGTCATCCACTACGCCAAGGATCATCTTCCGATGTTCGAGCGGGCGGGCACGTTGCTGCACTACCCGAAGGACAACCGCCCGATGTCGATTGGCGTCGGCACCGCCTTGTACGAATTCTTCGCGCGCAAGGATGAGGAAGCGGCGGATAAATTTTTCGAGTCCGTGTTCACCGGCGAGAACTTGGAGCGCGGTGATGTTGAGTTCGTGCTGCGCGCCGCGTTCCAGAAGGATGCACAGCGCGTGTCCTCGAAACTGCCCCTCAACGTGAAGGCGCGCATGACCATCAAGGCGTGGAACTGGCGTCGTCGCGGCCGTGGCGATCAGGCGACCTCGCACACCATCTCCATCTCCGCCACCGAAGACTCGAAGCTGTGGGTCTTCTGATGAAGTGCACGGAGTACGCCGCCGCATATACCGCCACACGGAAGCGTGCGCGAAACAGACAGCCGCAATGGACGGATGTCGCGGTGGCCTACGACGCCGGCCTTCGTCACGCCCTGTCACTTTCCATACATCAACAACGGCACACCATGCGCCTTATGCGCGTGTTGCATGCAGCCAACCGAGAGGCCACCACATGAGCGCATCAGTCCTGTTTCCGAAGACGTACCAGGGCAAGGAAGACCCGTCCGGATACCTTGCCCGCAACGACAAGCCGACCTCGCGCAGCTCGCCGGGATGGCGCGGGCGGGTATGGGTATCGGAGCCCGGATGGCACTGGGTTTCGGGCTGGCTCGTGCATCCGCGCGAACAGGAAAAACCGTTGTTGAATCTGAAATTACGCGGACTCACGGATCAGGAAGCGACCCAGTATTGCGCGCCAAAAGGGCGTGGCAATCCACCCCCACGCCAAACCTCCGAAAGCCATGGCGGTGGCCGTCAGTCGGCACCGCCCGACACCGCGCCCGCCCAGTATGGGGACGACGACATCCCCTTTTGATCCAGTCTGGTTCTGCCGCCTTAGGTCAACTGCTGACAGACTACCTATCGCGTCAAGCGCAAGGTCAAGTCCCGCTTTTACTTTTGCTACACGCTGGGATAGATTCGGCGCGTAGGACACCCCGCACAAGGAGAGGAATACATGAAGATGGTCTGTGAGGTAGATGGATGCGGCGAAGAGCTGACCGAAGGCACAGGCTCCAAGGGTGGGCCGATGATGTGTCCCAGTTGCCGCACCAGCTCTTACTACTGGAAAAAGCAAAGCCTCCCGGCAATGCGAGTCAGACATGAAAAACTTCAATTGTTCTCACACCGCATGGAGCACTTCGATCCGCGCGTCACTCAGATAGTGAACGCCGCCAAGAAATCCGTCGCCGAATCACGGCAACGGGCAAGCGCCGCCAGTACCGGCTCAAAAGCGCACTGATCCACACACATATATATAGGAGCTGAACCCAGTGAAAGAAGTCGATGGTCTCATCAATGCTAAGAGGCCCAAGCCCGCTGAACCCAAGCCTTCACCGAAAGATTTTGTTTGGCCGAAGCAATCCGATCATGACGACGTGGTAGCCAAGAAGATCGCCGCGTCGTTGCAGGAACTACTCCCCGCCCGCGAATGGACTCACTCACAGCTTGCTCGTGAGCTGTGGGGCACGGATCACGAGGGCAAGGTGCGCAACATCGCGAAGGCCCGTGGCTGGCTTGTCGCAGATCACCCGATCCCCAACGAAGAGCACGCGGCCTATCTAGCGCAGGTGCTCGATGTCTCGATGGCGAGACTGCTGGAACCGGAGGGCAAGTTCAGTCCTCACCCGCCCCTGATCCGCAAGCGCTCACCGAACGGTGTGAACTTGTCGAAGATGGGTAAGAAGAAAAAGAAGGGGACCGTGAAGGCGGACAGGACGCCAAGCGGCAAGGACCGGGAGAAACAGCGGGAGTACAACGCCGCGTACAGAGCGAGATTGAAGAAGGCCAAAGCGAAGACGAAGCGCCCGTACGTGAAGCGCGTTCACACCAATGGCTCCGGTGCGCCGGTCGAGCACGACCCAAGCGCGTGGATACTGGAGGAAGGCGTGCCGGTCCCGACGTATGAGATGTCTTCGCACGAAGAGATTCCCAATCACGTCAAGCTCACCATCGACGCTGTTGTCCCTCAGCCGCGCGCGATGGCGATCCTGCACATGCTTGAGCATTTCGCCCCGGCAGAGGAAGAAGACTGAACGATGCGCCGCCTTGAGCTTGCTGGCAAACGCTTCGGACTCCTGACGGTCATCCGCCAGGACGCCGGCGCGAGCGCCAGCAACTCAACATGGTGGCTTTGTCAATGCGATTGTGGTCTCACTTGTCTGCGCCAAGGCAAGCGCCTGACGATGAAGACTGCGGCCGGGTGGGTGCACTCTTGCGGTTGTCGCGGTGCGCTCGCCCACCGGATTCGAAAAGGTTTTCGCAATACGGTGAATCCACGCTTACAGGCGATTCACCGCCGCTGATACCACTACTGACAGTCAGTCGGATGTTCCACATGGAACATCGGACGAGGGGATTCCATGGAAACAGGAATGATGACCATCAACCTGAGGGTGCCGTCCGTAATGATCAAGAAACTGACGCGGCTCCCGCCGCCACAAATTCTCATCGAACGTGGGCTCGAAGCGCTGACCGGCAAGCCGGTGCGCAAGCTGATGCGGACGAAGAGCGACATCGGTGAGATGCTGGGGCGCGACGCAATCTACATTTCGTTTGGTGAAACGGGGGATGAGGTGATGGTGCTGCACACGTTAGGGTCTGACCGCGAGGTCAGTAACAAGCTCATCACCACTGGAAAGCTGCTGCGCGGACGGGCGCGCCGCAGCTGAGGGATGAGCCGCGCTCTGCTCGAACAGGGCGCGGCTCGAACTTATGAGCATCGTCATCGACGACAACATCGTAGGCATGTGGTACGCGGTCACCGGCGAGATGGACGACTTCATGATGGCCGTCAGCCGCTGCGACGAGGGTCTTCAGATCATCTACCGCCATCGCTACTACGCGTCGCTTGATCCGTGGGACGAGAAGGATAGGAAGAGCTGGCATCGCATGATCACGTCGCAGAAGGACGAGGCCAAGGCTATCGAGACCGCGCGCGAGATGGTGGGCGGCGTCGTCGCCATTGCCATGAAGATGGGGCGGGTGAAGAGCCATGGCGAGATATACGAGATTCTGCGCGGCGACAGGACCGTTGAAGAATTTGCCGCAGCCCTGCGCGCCGCGCCGTTCGCTCACTCCAAGGTGCACACCGTCCAATGATCACCATCGAAGAAGCCCGCAAGTACCGCGAAGACGCGGAGGCCACCATCCTGGCCGTGCTGCAACGGTTGTCAGTAGTCACCGGGTTAGATATCGCCGAAGTCAAGATCATGATGTACGTAGATGCCACACAGGACGAGTTGCCGCAGCGTCGCGTGCACGCCGTTCGCATTGATCTGGCGGTGTGATGAATCCCGAGATACGCATTTGTACGTGGTGCGAAGAGCCCATCGAGCACAACGAGACGATTGACCCCTTCTTCATCACGCCAATGCACCCGGAGTGCGGCGTGCGCGCGATCATGGGATCAATCGCCCACATCGAGGGGCGTTGCAGCTGCGTCGATCCCGACAACCACGAGACCGACCCTCCAGAACTGACACGCCGCGAGGCGGCAAAGCTCGCGTTCGCGGCGTGGCAGAAGTTGGGCTACGAGTTCCCGCGAGAGTAGATCAGTGATCGACGCCGGCCGCGCCAGTCAGGCGCATCAGGCACGGGATCAGGTGGATGAGCGCGAGCAGGATCACCGCCCAACACAGCGGCGGCTTGCCTTTCCAGCAATGCAGCACGGCGATGATGAGCGCGGCGAGCGCCAGCAAACAGAATAGTAAAAACATGAGACCTCCTACGTGATGGTGCAACCGAACCCTGCGGTATCGAGCACGTTCGGCGACTTGGCCGCAACGCGCACTTCGTTGCTCGTGGTGGCTGCGGTCAGGTGAGCCGCGCCGTTGATACGACCGGCGACGATGGCGGCGGCAGCTCCAGCGCTCGTGCCAATCGGGATCGCGATGCCGCTGATGTGACGCGCGATGCCATCGCCGTTCACTTCGTAGTCCACCTGCACCACGCGCGCAGCGTCGGCCACGCCCGCGAAGATCAGGTTGGGGAACGACACTGTGACCGACAGCACAGGCGGCACGACCGGGGCTGGCGGCGTGGGCACGTCAATGCGCGGAGCGGCGGCGATGTCGGCCGCGCCGCCATCCGCATCAGCGCCCTTCGAGGTCGGCGAGCTGGTGGGCGCGGCCATGCCCGATCCTGGCTGGAACTCGCCACCCAGCGACGGCACCGCATACGCCTTGTCGTTGCCCGCGTACGCAGGATCGGCGGGCACCGCAGCGGCAGAGGCATAGCCGCCGGGTGATGCCCGCGTGTAGGCCGTGTCGCCCGTGCGAAACGGTGGGGTAGTTTGGTCGATCATATGAACTCCTACGATACCGAGAGGTTGAAGGCGGTGAGGTTACCGCCGATGCCAATGACATGCACCGATCCGCCGGTGCCATCGGCGTCGAGCCCAACTACCGCGTCGATGGCGTTGCGCACCTTGGCGGCGATCTGCGACCCCGTGTCGCCAGACGCGATGCCGATGTGCAGCTGCTGACTCGGCCCGCCGTCAATGGCGTACATGAGCGTGACGATGGCGTTGCGCGAGGCCGGGCCGCTGAAGCTCGCGTTGCCGTTGTTGCCGGAGAGTGTGTTGCCGCTGACCGTGACGCCCGTGGGTGGCGGCGGCGCAGGCGGATCGGCAGCTGGCGGCGGATTCGGGTTGTTCTGATCGAGCCCTTCCTTTGGCACCTTCCGCCATGGGTACAGGTTCAGAACACTAGTGTTGTTGGCGGAGCGCCCCGGCCAAACTACTGGCGGCGTCGGCACGACAGGTGGCGTCACCGTGATGACGGACACCGCATCGAGCTTCGCCTTGCCGCCATCGGCCGGCGCGCTCAAGAGTGCCGAGTGAACCGGGGCGAACTCGCCGCCGAGTGACGGCTTCGTGTACGCCTTCGTGTCGCCGTATGACGGATCGGTGAGCGCCGTAGTCGAAAGCACGCCACCCGGCGGTGCCGCGACATACGCGCTATCAACCAGCTCCGGCGGGACTGCGCCCGTGTCGGCGACGTGAGTCAGTTCGAGGTCTCTCATGGTCCGTATCTCCGTTCAATGTTTTTTTGGCGGCGTTCGCTTTCGCGTTCCGCGCGCCGCTGTTGCGCTGGTGTGCGATCTGCGGCCTTCGCTTTCGCATCGGCCGAAGCGCGCTCGCTGGCGGTGACCGGTGCCATCGTCTCGGCGAACGCTTCTTTCCAGCCGCGCGAGTTGATCTTGCTCGTGGCGATCCATCCGAGAGGGCCGGTGACCTTTGCCATCACGGCGACCGGCGTCGCGGCCATGCCAACGGTCAGATCGTAGAAGGCTCCCCACGCCTTGCGTTCGTCAAGGTTCGTGTTCTGGCTGTTCTGGTCGCGTCCTGGCCCCCATCCCTTGCCCATCTTGGTTACTGCGTCTAGATAGAACGCTGGCACGGCACCGACAGCGAGCCCCGAAAGGTCGCGATCAAATTTGAATTTCGTGACGTAGTTGAGCGGCGTGGTCAACATGCCCGTGAGGCCAGCGCGATCCGCCGCTTCGACCACATCGAGCACTGCCTTGAAGTCTTCCGGCTTCTGCTTCTTCTCATCGCGGTCGGGGTCGTCCCAATACTCGCGGGCCATCTTCGCGAGCATGCCAAGTCCGGTGAGCATCGCGGCCATGTACGTGGCCTGAAAGATCGCCACCGCCTTCGCGCCGCCGCCTCTCTTCCCGCCGATGATCTTCGCCTGTCGCACGAGCACGTTGCGCTGATAGCTCATGTTGAAGTTGGTGATCGAAAAGACGAAGCGGCCGGTACGCCCGAACGACAGCCGCGAGCGATCCACGCGCTGCGTCTGCTGGATCGAGTAGCGCAGCATTCGAGAGATGACACCGGCGTAAACTGTCTTCATCTCCGCGTCGCCAGTTTCCAACAGTTGCGTTGAGGTCGGGCGACCCTTCGGCATCGTTCGCACGAAAGCGGCGAACTCATCGCGCTGACTCGGCGGGACACCGAACTCGTTGAACACCGCCAACGCCTCGGTCTTTTGCTCTGCCGTGCCGCTGGCCCATGACTCGGCGATGAAGTGGGTGTAGTCCATCAGCGTATGCGTTGAGCCGAAGTTGCCAAGGTTCGTGAGTGGATGCACGAGACTCGTGTATCCGAAGCCCGCGCGCATCCGCTGCAACAGCGGCTGGTTGCCGTACTCCATGCCGGAGCGATTGGCGATGATGGTCTCGTTGACGCTGGAGGCGGTGATGCCTAACAGCTCCATGACAAGGTTCAGTTCCTTGCGGTCAGCGCCGCGCAGGATTGGTAGATAGGAATACGCGAGGGCTTTCCATCCATCGACCGCGCGGCCGGTCACCGCGGCCGTGTTGAACGGCTCCGGGACGTTCGTGAATACCGCCTTTGAGAGCATCTTCATCTGCGCGAGCGAGAGCAACCAGTTTGCAATCGTGTCGGCGGGGCTCGTGAAGTTGCCGGTCTGGCCGAACGCCACCTTGATAGAGTCGTCAATGGCTTCGAGGTCTTTCGGATCGAGGCCGGCGGCGAGCAGTTCGTTGCGGGCCGCGAGCAGTTCCTGATTCTCGTTGCCGAACCGCTTCGCGTACTCGGAGCGATAGGCCGTTGTCGCGATGGAACCCTGCAAGGCGCGGATCGGGTTCTGCATGTAGAAGTCGGACAGCACCACGTCAGCGGCCGGACCCAAGACGCGACTCTTGGTGTACTTGGTCTTCGGCGTCGAGCGATCCGGCACGTACAGGTCAGGAACCTCGATGGCGTATAGATAGGCTTCCGCCTGTTCCGCAGCGTCACGCCCGGCAATCTCCGCCATCTCGGCTCGCACGGCGGCGAGACGCTTCTTCGCACCCGCTGCGGCGCGCGGCACCGGGACTCCGCGCTTCTCGGCGGCATCAGCGGCCTTCGCCAAGTCTTCGAGCTTTTTGGCCTCGCGCTGGAGTCTCTGATGCTCTGCCAGATTGTTCATCTGATACGCGAGCGTCGCTTGTTCAAGGAACTCGGCGCGGTTCTCGTCAATCTTTTCCTTGTTGAGCACGCGCGCCATGTGATTGCTCACGTAGCCCATGTCGATGCCCGCATCGCGGTTCTTGTAGTACAGCTGATCGGCGAGCTTGCGCATAGCGAGCGCCGCCTTCTGAATGTTCTCCGGTGGGCGCGTGGCTTCGGGTCGCGCAACGAGCGACTTTTCGATGCGCGCGATGTAGCGGCGCATGCTCGCGGCTTCCGTCGTCTTGTTCCGGTCGCCTTCGAGAGTCGCAAGTTCCGACTTCAGGAAGTTCAGGTGTTCCGTCATCTGCGCGCGTACCTGTTCGGTCGGGCGCGTGAATTCCTCGAACAGCTGCTTCATCTGCTCTTCGTTGCTCTGATCGAGCTGATGAGTCTCGATGATGCGATCCATGACCGAGAGCGCCTTCTTCATCTCGCGGTCAATGTCTTCCTGCGCCGTGAACTGCTGCGCCTCGTCACGCGCACCGGGGTTGGTGGCGATCTTCGAGAAGAGTTTGCGCAAGAGCTGCTGAACCTTCGGGTTGTCGCGGTACTGCTCAATCATCGTCTGCGCGCGGCCGGTCACGGAGTAGCCCGCGAACTTGCCCCAGTCCGACAGCGCCTTGCCACTGCCGCGCATTCCTTCCACGGCCTGCGCCACGGCGCTCTTCGTGAACAGATTCTTCATCGAGATGGCGAGATTCACGAAGTCATGCTTCGTCGCTTCATACACGCGGCGGAATGCGTTCATCTTCGGGTCAGACAGCGCCGCCACGTAAAGCTCTTTCGAGAACGCCGTCTCGCCAGGAATGCGCGAGGACACAGTGTCGCCGGTGAAATACTGCTCATCGCTCAACGCCGCGAACAGATCGTCATAGCGCTGAAAGATCGCTTCGCGCTCACTCTCGTTCGGGTACACGAGTGCCATCAGTCGATCAGAGTTGTTGTTGTAGAAGTCCGGCGAGCCCGACAGGAATTCGACGCCAACTTGCTGGCCGACGCGGTTGCCCATCCAGCTCTCGCCGGCGCGTGCCAGCATTTCGGCCGGCAGCGAGAAGTATTTTTGGCCGGTGAGCTGGTCAATGTATGCGGAGCCCTGATGAAACTTACTGGCACGCGTGCTGAGTAGTTTGTGAACGTCCTGCTGCGTCTGCTCCCATGCCTTCTTGGCCTTGTCCACCTCGGCCTTGTGCGTCGCCAGCTCCGCCTTTGCCTGCTTCGTGCGCGCGCGAAGGGTGTCGGCTGCCTTCTGTGCGCCGGCTGCGATGAATGGCGTCTTCGAGGCGGCAGCGGTCTTCTCGTGCTCCACGGCGCGGGCTTCCCGGCTGGCCTCGTCGTCAAGGATTTCCTTCGTGCGCTTGAGCTTCGCTTCCGCCTTCTGGAGTTGATCGAGCTGCGCGGCCGAAACCATGGTCAGGCGCGCCATCTCCTGCGCCGCTTTCTCGTCGGCCAGGAACATGGTCCGCATCAGATCGGTGAACGCGGTGCGAATCTTCGGCGGCAGCGCTTCGAGCGGGTTGCGCGTGTAGTCGGCGAGTCCGGAGACACCAAGGTCATGCGACTTCGTGTAGCGCATGAGTAGATTGAGGTCGAGCGCGTGAATCCACTCGTGCGTGAATGAGTCGGCGCGGCGGGCGAGGGCGAGCGTGGACGCGTCGAAGCCCTTCGCGAAGTTCCACGAGAACATACCGCGCGTGCCCTTGTTGCCAAGGGAATGCTTGAGCTGCAAGGTGAGCTTGCCGTTGAAGCCCATCGACTGACGCGGCAGCCCCATGGCATTCGCCATCGTGTGCAGGTTGTTGTACGCATCGAGCATTGCATCGAGCGCTTCACGCGGCGACATCTTGGGGTCAATCGTGATGCCCTTGAAGTCGAAGTGCGTCTTCATCTTCTGCGTGGCAAGACGCATCTGCCGCGATAGCGGCGCATTCTGAATGCGGCGGATCAGCGTCTCACGGCGCTCAAGAGATTCCGGCGACGGCATGTCCTGGCGCGGCCCGGTGAACTCCGGATCGGTCGGCGCGAACAGATCACGCCACATCGCGTCGAAGTTCGAGCGGCCAAGTTCCTGATCACGCTTCGGCGCAATCGGCGGCGTCTTGCTTTTCGCCATCTGCGCGCGCTGATCCGCCGCGCGCTTGGCGGCGATGCGTCGCAGCGGATCATCGGGCGGCGTGCTGGAGTCCTTCGGCGCTTCGCCCTCAGGCACCGTGCCCGTCTTGCCCGCAAGATTTTCCGACGCCTTGTCGCCAAGCTCCTGCACCTCGATGCCGGCGGTGCTTGGCGCTTCTTCTTCGGCGACGCCTTCATCGTGGATCACCTGATCGGGATGAAACGCGATGTACCAATCAGGCTGGCCCATGCCGGTGCGCAGGTGAATGCCATCGAAGCCTTGCCGCTCAAGCTCTGCGCGGTGAGCGCGCCACTCTTCCTTCGAGTCGAGGGTTGGGAGCGTGTCCTGCGTGTAGAGCTTGGGGTTGCGAAGGTCGAGATTCGCGGGGCGCGGTGGGCCGTAGCGCGTCGCTTCGTCCTTGCTGACGGTGTGATAAACGCCGAGTGAGGCTACTGGCTTTTGGGTGGCGTGACCAAGCGCTTCGTCTGTGAAGTCGCGCGCGGATGTCTCTTCAGTGCTGCCGCGCCAAATCGTGCGCGGCTCGCCGTCCTTGTTACGGACGGCGGTCTTTTCCCGCCAGCCTACCGCCGGGGGTTTGCCGTCTGCGGTGCGCCCACTTACTTCTCGTTCATCGCGTCCACTGTTTCGGGCGTCAGCCCGTTCTCGCGCTGCACTTCGGCGCACGCCTGCATCAGCATCATCACCCTTCGTGGATACGTGCTGCCCGGTGGCAACTTGTCCGCGAGTGCCTGTATCGGCGGCGGGAGCGGTTCGTTTTCCGAAGAGTCGTTCGAGTTCAGCTTCATCGACTTGTCCTTCTTCAACTTCGATTCCTTCACTCTTCAGTGTACCGCGCTTGGCCTTCGGCGCGATGCCCGGCTTCTCACTAGGGGCCGCCATATGTTCAGTCGGCACAGCGGCCACGGGCGCAACCTTGTCGAGCCAGCCACGGATGCGCGCGCGCGCGGTGTCCTCGCCCTTCTGGTGTGTGCCGTCTTCGGCGACTGGCTCCACGAGCGCGCGCATCTTCTTCGCCGCGTACTGAAGCGCTTCTTCGTGCGTCGGGTAGACCTTGCTGTGGCCGATGGGCGTCTGTGTGCCACCCGTGGGCGTCGAAACGCCGTAGCGCATCTTGAAGCCGCCGTCAGTCGGCACGACTTCAATCTCCGCATCAGGGCCGCCTTTCCATCCCTTCTTGCGGCTGGGTAGTTCGAGCCGCGTGGGAGTCGTGGGGGCAGCTCCGCCCGCCGGGGGTTCCTGCACCGTGGTTGAACCTTGCTGTGTTTGGGGCACAGGTGCCGGTTCTGGAACTGTTGGTGCAAGAGGGGCGGGCGGAGCTGCCTTTTTCTGTCGTGTCGTTTTCGCGACTGGCAGATCACCGATGCGAGTAACGCTCTCGGGTTTCTGCGACGCGCTGAAGTTGTTCGCGATGATCTGTTCGGCGCTCGCGCCTGTCTTCAGCTGCGCGGAGATGTCCACCACATCAGAGCCACGCGCAATGAAACCCGTTCCGTCCGGTCGGACGACGACCTTCACGCGTTCAGTCTGCGGCCCTTCTGCGGTAACCGAATCGGCGACATCGTACACGCCAGCGCGCTTGTCTGTCGCTGGCGTAGTAGTTAGCGGTCCGGGCGCGGGAGCTGCGGCAGCGGCCGGAGCTTCTGGCGGCGGAGGCGTGGATGCCACCCCCTGACCCGTTTCCCCTATAGGAGCTGAAGCCTTCGGGGAGTTTGAATCAGGGGGTGGACTACCGCTTACAGGCGGCGCGGCCATTGTATCAGCCGGCGCGGCCGGAGGTGGCGCGGGCTTCGCTTCGGCTTTCGCCGCCTGCTCCTTTTGTGCCTGCGCTTTCCGATCTGCTGCTTCGCGCAACAGAGCATCTTCCTTGCGACTGTCAATCGCGGACTTGATCGCGTGCGGCGCATGTGTCGCCGTGGCCTGCGCGCCGCCCATGAGAAGCGACGTGAGCGACGTTTCAGGAGCTTCACTCGCCGCTTGAAGAAGCCCCTTCTTTACATCGGCGAGCGAGCCTTGTCCCTCAGGCTTTTCAAGAACCGCTTGCGAGATGTCGCCGACCGCTTGGTCAATGTTCTCGCCAGGAATGTCGAAGAGCAGATCGCCGAACAGGCGTGACGCAAAGCTCGCTTCCGGTTTGAGCAACTTCGAGAACGGCAGTAGTTCGGTGAGACTGCCGGAGGCTCCGCGCAAACGGCTGTGGAACAGCGCGCGCTCAATGTCATTTTGGCGCTGCGCGGTCAGCTGTTCAGGTGTCAGGTCTTTCGCGGGAGCCGCACGCTGCTCGATGAGCTGATCCATGATGCCGGGGAACTCTTGCCCGGCCGTCATCGGATACATCGACCCAGCGGCAAGGAGGGGATTCCCCGTGACCATGCCGGTGGCGAGTGCCGCGAGAGCGGGCGGCGCGGACGTGACGGCACCGCCGACGCCACGTTGCAGGAGCGTGCGATTCGGAAGCGCGGCGGCGTTGAGGTCCGCGCCGGCTTCGCGCGCGATGGCGAGTTCCGCATTCAGTCGTCCGACGCGATCCGGCGTCAGGTTCGGCTTTGTGTCGTAGAGGAAAGAAGAGTCACTGCCGCCTTCTTGCGCGCTCTCCACCCGGCGAACCCATTCATCCCATTCCGGCGTGCCGTACTTCGGCGGGGTCTTGAGGTATGAACTCGATGCGATGTCCATCGCCTTCATACCGGCGACGGTTTGTGCGGCGCTCGCCTTGAACTGTGTCGGCAGATTCGAGACGACATCTCCCCATGACGGCGGCGGCGGTGCATTCGCCGCTTCGATGGAGTCGCGAACTAGTGAGCCGAGCGGGCCGGGGATCATCGCCGGACCCATCTGCGCACCGGCCACGCCGTATTCTTCCGGTGGCGGAACCGTGTGCGGTGACGCGGCCGACACGCGCGCGGGCGCGGCAGCGGAGGGCGGCATCACCGCTGGAGTGTTGTCGTCTGCGGCCGGCGTCGCATACGAAGCCGGGAAACGATCAACGACGTTCCATCGCTTGCTCGCCTGTGGTTGTGCTGGAGCAGCCGTCTCCGCTGGCGGCGCGGCATCCTGGCCCACGTCCACCTGAAAGCGGTCAACGACTTTCCAAGTCTTAGCCACCGTTGTCGATCCTCGTCGGGACACCGTTCACGAGCGTCCACACTGATCCGTCATCGAAGGCGAGCGCTTCACCCGGCGTGAATAGTTCGACCGGCGGAGCGTCGGTCTGGCCGGTGGCTACCGCGCCGAGCGGCGTGGCCGCTGGCTGCGTCGGCAGTTGTCCCTGCGTCGCCATTGGCGTCTTCGCCGCTGGCGCAGGAGCCACTGCCGGTTGCGAGAACCCTCTAACAATGTCTGCAAGCGACTTGCCATCGCGCAGCTTGAGCGTGTTGGGATCGTTGGGTCTGAAATAATGCGTCTCTCCCTGCACGACTTCCGGGTGTTCGCCATAGATGTCCACGCCAGCCTGATCGACGGCAGTCGTCGCGTTGCGCGATCCCTGATACACCTTCGACGTGCGATTCTTCATCGCACTCCATTCCTCTGGCGACAGCGTGACATGGTGTCTCTCAGCCCAGTCATCGACGGCGTAGCCAAGGTTGGTGTCGTCGGTCGGGGAGATGTCGAGCGGTGTGCCGCCACCGGGACCGCGATCCGTCACGCGCTGATCATGGGCCGCTCCCTGTTCGCCACGCAGGATCGCGAGTTCACGGCGCAGCGCCGCGTTGTCGGTGGCGATATCGCGTACACGATCATCGGTAAGTTGTGCGCGCTGCATCGCTGCATCCGCGCCGAAGATCGCGCGGCCCATCGACTGATCGCCCATCAACTCACGAAGCCGAAGCGCGGCAGCTTGCTTGTCATCCAGCGTGCCGCGCTGCGCTTCATAGGCAGAGCCGCGCGGGCCGGCTGCGGTGACGACGGAAGCGAGTGGAATGTTGCCCTCAAGGGCTGTGCGAATGTTTCGCTGGAAAGTGGCGTCATCCATCCCGCCACCCGCCGCCGCAGGATTCGCAGAAAAGTACGCGGCTTCGCCAGGACTCGTCGGAGCCACAGGCTTCCCGCCGCCTGACAGTAGTTCGCCAAGCGAGACGATGCCGGCGTCGTGCTTTACGCGGTCCTCATCTTCGAGCTGCGCCAACTGTTGCTGACGGTCGAAGAGCCATTTGTTTCGTTGCGCCGCTAGCGTCTTCTCAGGATCGGGCGGCGCGAGCGCGGCGGCGAGATTCTGTCCCGCTTCCGCGATCCACGGCGAGTTGTAGTAGCGGTTGGGTACAGTGCTCATACGTTGTACAACCCTGCGATGCCGGAGCCACCTGCGCCGGAAGTTGTTGACACGTCGTAGGCAGTCTTAAGCCCGGTGCCTACGCCCTTGCTCAAGCCAATCGGGCCGTAGATAGCCGATGCGATCTGAAGCGCGTCGGCGAGCGTGCCCCAATCCTTGCCGGCCTCGTTTGCGCGCGCCATCTGCGCGGGCATCACGTACTGAGCCCAGTTGCGGACTCCGGTGTTCTGCTGGTTGATGTCGGTCAGGTTTTTGTTCGCCCCGATCTGCGCGTCGGCCATCACATCGCCGTAGGCGTTGAGTCCGGCCTTGGCTTTCGCAAGCGCGTCCGTCTCGGCCTTGCCCTTGGCGCGCACTTTGTCACCGGCCGCAACCGTGAGCGTTGAGCGCGCGGGGGCGGTGAAGCTCGTGGACAGGCCGGGGGTTCCGCCCGGCGGCGGCGCGTGAGCGGCGTACTGCGCCTCCAGCTCCGCCGCCTTCGCGTCCTGATTCTTGCCGGCGTTGGTCAGTAGTTCGGTCGTGGACTGCGCGCTTTGTGCCGCGCTAGCCTCGGCCTGCTTGCGGCGACGCGACTCTTCGTTCATCGCGTTCGCGCGAGTGTTGTCTACTTTGCGTTGGCCTGCGTAGTTGGCAGCCTGTGAAGCCGCCGCGAGCAGAGCCATGATGAGCAGCGGGTTCATTAGAGTCCTCCCACATTCGACGTGTATCGACGGATGTTGTTGCCCCAGTTCGACACGCCAAGGTTGTAGCGATTCGTTCCGGCGCGCTCCAGGTCAGCCTGCGTTGCAAGGCCAGCCGTCGCATCCGTGAACACCTGTCCGAGTGGCGACCAGCGTGGCGCGGCGGTGTTGGCCGCTGTGAGCGTCGCCGCTTGCGCCGCCGCCGACATCGGATCGGCGGACGCTTGCAACTGACCGATGGCTGCCATCTCGGCGTTCGCCACATCCTGCTTGCGAGAATTGATCTGCCCGCGCACGGAGTCAGTGACCTTCTGGTTCGCGATCACTCGTTGCTTCTCAAGTCGCGTTTCCATGTCGTCACGCGCGGACGATCCGAGAAGCCCGTTGCGCGTGAGCGCGGCCTGTAGCTGGCGCAGCGAATCGTTGTACTGGTTGTTAACTTCCGGCTGCACGGCCGCGTAACCAAGTCCTTCGAGCTTCTTGTAGTAGTCATCATTGAACGAGTTGGCGAAGTTGTGGCGGATGACGGACGTGCCGGTCTTGATACGCTCTTGTCGCGCCTCTTCTTCGCGCTTCGCGTCTCGGGCTGCATCACTGGCGGCGCTCATGGGGCGGCTCCTTCAATCTGCTGTGCTTGGTTCATAGTGAATCGCGGCGTTCCCGATGCGTGCTGGCCCGACGAAAGTGGAGCGCACCTCCAGTGAGATGGCGGGCGAGTTACCGTTCATCGCGATCTTCTGTTGTGCGTAGGTGCTCTTGGTGACGTTGGCTAACAAGTCGAAGGCGGTCGGCACCGTGGGGTCAAACGAGCCGCGAATCTGCCAAGTGCCGTAGAGCGCGGCGTCGATGCCGGTCCAGCTCTTGTGCGTGGCGGGCTTGCCGCCGTCGATGTATGGCAGTCGCGCCATCGCCTCGGTGTCGTCGTAGGTCGCGCCGTCCGCGCCGCCGAAGCTCATTACGTTGTTGCCGGAGCGCCAGAAAATTTGATCGACCGTGGAATTCATCATGTCCACGGGCGCTTCGGTGGCGTCGTACGTCGTCCACGCGGAGATGCGCTCTGATGGGTAGTAAGACAGCACGAAGATTTTGTCCTTCATCGCCATCCACAACCGACCGCTATGTGGTTCGACCTCGGACCAGATGTTGTGGAACAGCTCTTCCACGTTCAGAGTCGCGATCTGCTCGCGCACCAGACGGTCAATCATGATTCCGAAGTCCGACGCGTACGCGATGTCGGTGGCCTCGCGCGCTCGCAGTGAGCGAATGCCGCTCTTGTCGAGATACATGACATCGCCACTGCCGTAGCTCTTGACGCTGTGCGGAGAAATCGTGCCGGTGCGATGAAGGACCTGCTTCTTGAAGTACGCTTCGGGTAGCGGATCGGTATGCCAGATGAAAATGTGGCGCGCGCCGAAAACAGCCAGGTCTCCGCCGTAGTCTGCGAGAGATACCAGCACCGGATGGCCTTCGGCCATCGACGTGTGATCAATCGTGCCAGCTCCGAAGGCGGTGCCGACATCCCAGCGCGATGCGTCGTTCACCATCGAGAAGTTGAGCAGCGATCCGTTGACCGTATACATCTTCTGGTTGTGCGCGAGCGCGAAGGTGCCGAGCGTGAGCGGCACGGGCGTACCGGCTGGATAGACATCACCTTCCCCGGCGAACACGCCCCGAAGCCCGGACGGCGCAGCCGCGTTCTTGCCGCCGCTGAATTTGTTATCGCCCGTGAGGCCGATTGATCGGTATTTCCCATCGGAGCCAGGGACAGCGCCGGGTTTTACAGCGAAGACGTACGAGGCCCCGAAGCTGATCTCCCAGCCGTTGTAGAACGCGCTTGCCTCATTGATGACCATTCGCACGCGGTTCCCGCTTGCATACGCAACGACATCGACCGGCGCGCCCGCGCTGTTGAAGGCGTTGATGGCCTGCGAAAACACTGCGGCGACGTTCGCGCCGCTACCGTCGCCATAGGGGATGTCGTTCATCGCCACATTGATCGGATCAGCGTTGTCCATGATCCAATACAGCGTTCCACCGGTCGGCCCCGTGTGAGGCGAGCGCAACTTGATCTGGTACAGGAGATATTTTCCGCCTGACGGCAGGCTCGCCGGCGGCCTGTCGTACTTCCATTCGATAGTTAGTTCGGGTTTCGCGCCAGGATCAACCGGCGGCGGTGGATCAACCGGTGTCGGCGGAGTGCCATCGCCGGGATCAACTGAGGTGGCGTCCGGGATGTACTCACTGATGTAAGACATGAGCGGCGGCGCAGGCGCGCCCGCTACATCCGTCGCATCGCCCCACCAGTGCACCAGCCTGCCGCCTTCGTACTGCGCGACGACATAGATTTTTCCCATGAAGTCTTCAACCTTCATGATCGCCACGAGCGGGAAACCAAGCGGATGCGGGATCGCGTGATACACGCCGTTCACCGGCATGCCGGCGGGCGCTACCAATGCGTCGCCGAAGGTGTGGAAGAGAGTGCCGCTCACGCCGTCGTTGGCGAAAAAGCCCATCGTTGTCGCGGGCAGCGTGGCTTCCAAGACAAAGGCCGCACGCTTCTCGATTTCGCCACCGCGCGTGACGTGGACGTTCACCGCCTCTAACAACGTGCCGGGCTCGATGCACTCCAGCAACCGCCGAGTGTCCAGTCCGCGTTCGAAGGACTTGACGACGGTGTATCCCATTACGGCCCCACGGAGAACGGCACGGGATGCGCGAAGACTTCCACGGGCCGATCAGAATCCTTCTGATCACCGTTGAGATTGAACGTGCGATTCTTTTCCTGATTTCCGCGGAGCTTCAGATACAGCGACTGCGCGGCTTGCGCCTTCGCTTGCGCGTCATCTTTGCGATCACGCGCGAGAATTTCCGCCGCCGCGTAGAGAACAATCAGATCCCCGTCCAAGTCACAGCGATCACTATCGGCGGTGAACTGCCGAAGGAAACGAATTCCTGTTAGGCGGATGTTTCCTTCGAGCGTGCCGCCGACGATGCCGGAGTCAGACGGGAGCGGCCACACTTCGATCATGCCGCGATTGTCAGGAGTGCCGGCGGTGTCGGCCGGGTCCTCAGCGATGTCCCAGTGACGAATCGGCCAGGAGCGTTCGTTGTTGCGCGGGTCGTAAACGGAATACTGGCGCTCGTTGATGCCGAAGCACAGCGGCAGCCACTGTCCGCCGAACTTCACTTCCGCCACGTCCACGCGTTCGTACGGTAGATCGGTCGGGCAGTTGTAGTAGCGCTGCCCCGCGTTCAACACCATGTCGCGCGAGACGCGCATGTGCATCCAGTCCCAGTCGCCCCACAGCCTTCGCTGAGTGCGCTTGAGAACCTGCACGAGAGAATCCCGATTGTTGATGCCGTGGGCTGCGTTCTGGCTATAACCGCATTCTGCTTTCAGGTCGCTCAACAACTCGCCGAGCGTTTGGCCGCGCATCGGATCACGAGGGCTTCGCGCTCACCTGAAACTTCGCCGATGCCTCGGCGGGCTTCAGAAGAGCGGGGTTGATCCCCAGCGCGTCGATGCGCTGCGGGAACGCGGTGCCGGGGAAGTCGCGCCAGATGTTCTGGATGCGGTCGCGATGCAGTGGATAGGCTTCTTTCAGCCGTTCGATTTCCTCTGAAGGTTCGCGCTTCACATCGCCCACCGGTTCGATCTGGAGAACAGCGTCCGCGCCGTGAAGCGACTGCAAGAGCAGCACTTCGGCAGGGGAGAGGCCCGTCTTCCAAACCATGTTGTTGCGGTCGCCGGTGAGAGCCACCATTGCGTTGAGTTGCTGCATCGCTCGCTCCTTCATCAGAAAAGGGGCGGCACAATCGCCGCCCCTGAATCGGCCTCGCCTCAGGTCACGGTGTAGAGACCATGGCAATTGAGCTGATCGGCGCAGAGCTGCGCGGTGTACGTGCGCGCCTTGAAGAGCGCGTACACGTCATGTGGGCGAGCCGGGGCGTGATCCTTGCCCCACTCCTGTTCCATCGCGTAGATGTACAGGTGCTTCGGGTCGATCACGTAGCAGCTGTTGACGAAGGCACCACCCAAGTCGTCAAGCGACGGGTCGTACTGGAACACCAGATCGTTGTAGCGAATGTCCGCCACGCTGATGTCGGTCGAGGTCGGCTTCGTCCAGCCCGCATCGGTGTAGTAGCCCTTGTCACGGAGCTGCTTCACCAGCGCATCGAGGAAGCCCGATCCGGCGAGCGCCTTCGTCGGCTTGCCGCCGTAGCGGCGCAGCTGGCGCATCTCGCTGTGGAACACGTTCGGGATTTCCGTCGTCGCCACCGGCCAGGAGGCGTAGCGGTTTCTCCACCACGGATTCGTGGCGCGATCCAAACCGCCGGTGACACCGACAGCCGGTGTGGCAGTGAGGAAGTAGCGCGCACCGATGAAGCCGAGCGGGTCAGCGGTGCCGTCACCCCAGAACATCGTGTTGAGCGACTTCATGGTGATTTCACCGAAGGTCTCAACCTTGTCCTGCATGATGTTGGTGATCGCCGTCAGCTCACGCTTGCTGTGCTTGCTGGTGTTATCGCCGAACGCCGAATCGGTGACGGAGATGCCGTCGATCTTCAGTTCGGTGAAGGTGCAGTTCCAGCCGGTGTGAACTTCGCGCCACGGATACTTGACGCGCTCGATGCCGGCAATGTTGCCGTACGCGACCGGATCATCATGCGTGAAGCCGCGCAGCGAACCCGTGGGCGGAACGGCCGCGCCCTCGAAGCTGTACTTGCCCTTCACCGGGATGGTGATGTCGCCCTTGCCGCCGGGGAACGTCTTGCGCGCCCCTTCGAGCAGTGACAGGAGCGGTTTGTCCTGAATGCTCTGGGGCAGTGGCTGCCCCTTGAAGTGAAAGTCGAGAGCGGCGTTCGCAATGCTCGCCAGCTCCGATGCAGTAAAAGCCATGTGTGCAGCCTCCGAGAGAGGCCGGCGGGATTAACCGAGTGCGCGTTCGATTGCTTCGCGCATGCTTTTCGGTTGAGCCTCAGCCGGTCTGTTGAGTCGTCGGCCGACCGAAGGACTAGCTACGGCACGAGGCTGCGGCTTGAATGCTTGGAGTCGCTTCGTCACGGTGTCATAGGCGGACTTCGCCATTCCCCGTGCATCTGCAACCGTCGCTGGTACGCCGTGCTTCGTGACCAATGCTGTCAACGCATCGACCACCATTTCGTGCTTGTCCGGCGTGTAGTCGGGGTCGGAGGCTTTCAGTTCTGCCTGATACGCGTTGACGGAATCGTAAATCTCTTTGCTTCGCTGCGCGGTGCTGGTGCGGTCGCGTTCCTGGCTCTCCGCCTCGTGGCGGGTCTTGTCGAGGGCGGTGGTAGCTCGAAGCTGCGCAACCTCCTTCGCCGTGGCCTCATCCAGAACGCCGTCTTCGACTTTCTGTTGCAGATCGGCGGGGACCTTGTGCCCGACCTTCTCTTGCCACGTCGCGGTGAACTCCTGAAGCTGTTCAACCGCTGCCTTCGGATCGCTCGCAAGTAGACGAGGCCATGCGAATAGTTGGGCCACGTCTTGATTCGTGAGGCCCATCTTCGCCGCGTCACGCCCGATGGATGTAATGGTTTCATCCAACGCGCGGAAGCGCTCGTTCACTCCCTTCAGCTGACGGTTCTCGGTCAAGACCTCGCGAAAGCGCTCGATCTTGTTGAGTGGAACGTCAGCCTTCAGTTTCTCCAGTGCCGCGAGCAACGCATCGTCGCTCACGTCCTCTTTCGTATCCGGCTTCTTTCCTGCTTCCGGCTCTGGCTTCTCGCCTTCGGCGGTGGACGGTTCCGCTTTGGCCGCAGGTGCAATCGGTGCGTCTTCGTCTTCCTCGAAGGCTTTCACTTCGAGAGCGTCTTTCACGACATCGAGTAGCGACTTGCGATCCTCGTCCTTTGCAGGTGACGAATCTGCTGGCGCTTTCGCGCTTGCGTCGGGGGCTGGTTCGCTTCCGGGTGACGGTGCCGGTGCCGGGGTGTCCTCAGATTCAGCGTCGTCTAGGTCCACGGTTTCGTCTCGTTGCGGCGAACGCGGCGGACTGTACCGCCACTGACACAACAATGTCTACTGACATGCGACTGACACGCCACGGAACCTCCCAAGGTCTATAGACCTTGGGAGGCGACTCACTGCATGGCGCGCGGTGGCAACGGCACCATCGGCGGACGACCGGGACCGCCTTGTCCTGGCGGCGCGGGCATCGCACCTTGCGGTGCCGTCTGCGCCTGCTGCGCATTGTTCGCGCCTTCAGGCCCTTGATCGGCGGGCTGTTCTCCGCCCGGTCCCACGGGTTGCGGCGGTGGTGCCTGATTCATCGCTTGGATAGATGGCACGTTCTGCGCGAAGGCTTCGGTGATGTCGATGGAGTCATCGACCGCTTCGATGAGCTTCTGACCCAACCACGCCGGGTTGATACCGGGAATCTGGATCAGGAACGGAACGAGCTGCTGCAACGCTTGCTGGCGCTGCATCTTGTTGGGCCGACCGTTGGAGCCGGCGACGATCTCCAAGTACATCTCCTTGGCGATCTGATCCTTGTTCATTTGCGGCCAGACCGCGCCGGGGCCGGCGATCTCCGTCACCGTCTCCGGGTCGAGTTCCATCAGCATGATCTGCGAAGCGTCGCGCGCGAGGATGGTCAGGAAGTCGTTGAGTAGATCGGCCTCCGCTTCGAGCGCGGCCGTGCGCGCCTGTTCGGCGGTGGCGATAGCCGTCGCGGTGTCGCCGGAACTGCCACCGAATGAGGGTTCCGCCATGCCGACCGTCTTGTACACGTCGTCCATGATGCCCTGCGACTCGTACAGGTTCGGGTCCACGCCGATCTTCGGCAGCGGCTGAAGCAAGTCGAGCACCTTATTGCCGGGCATCATGCCGTCGAGTTCCACACACGCGTTGGCTTCCGCGCCCATGAGCGCGTTCTTGTCGCCTTCGCTGAGTGCGCCCTTCGGCGTGACGTAGCCAGGACGATTCGCCTTGCGGTGCTCGCGCAACGCTTCCTTCTGGCGGTTCAGCTCCATCTGTTGCGGCGTCATATTGCAGACATCGGACGGCGGGAAGAGCTTCGTCGGATGTTCCAGCTCGTTGAACGACAGCGCGTAGATAGGGAAGAAGCGTTCGACCGTGACCTCAGGCCCGCCGGGCTCTTTCAGGAAGTCCTTGAAGCCGTCGCACATCTCGAACTTAAGTCCCGTGGGCTTGTGATACATCATCCAGACACAGCACAGGTCGTCGCGCTTGCCGGCCAGATCGTTGCGCGGGTTCTGGCGGTACTCGATGCCGCTCGTGGAATAGGCCGCGTATCCGGGGCCGGTCGCCGGCGTGCTCGTGCCTGAGATGTCGATCTGATAGAACTCCTTGACCTCATCGGGAGTCATGAAGATTTCCTCGGTCAGCCAGTCCGCGCCGACCCAGCCATCGAGGCCAATGCACTTGCGATCCGGAATGACGGAAGTCGCACGCGGGAAGTCGAACACCAGTCCTTCGCGGATGATGACCATCGGTTCCTTGTGCAGCTGATCGACCGCAAGCCGCAGCTCTTCGGCCTCGGCGTCGTACTGGGTCTTGTCGCCTTCCGGGCCAAGGTCATCCATCAATCGCTGAATGTGGGCGAGCCGCTGTTGCGAATCGGCGATCTTCGCCTTGTTGTCGGGCGAAAGATCGGTCTCGCGCTGGAAACCCAACTTCACGTACCCGACCGCCGTCTGCACGGCGGAACGCACGCAACGCTTCATCTGACTTTTGAACGTCGGAATCTGCTCGCTGATGTAGTAGTGGTAGCAACACTCCAGCGTCTTGCCTAACTTGTCGTACATCTGCTGTTCAGCTTTCCCTTGCTGAATGTCCTGCATGATCATCATCGCCGTCATGGGGTCGGGCATGCCCTGCGCGGCTTGCTGAATCTGCTCCATGGTCCCATCCCAAACCTTGTAGTTGAGCTTGGGCTTGCGCTTGGCGACGGCGCGCGGATTCTTCGCGTACAGGCTTGCGACCTTCTGGCGTACGAAACGCTGCGTGATGTTCACGCGATAGTTGCTCTTCGGCCAGGAGCGCGCCGCGCCGTTCCACGCAACCTCCATGTCATCGAGCATCTGTTTGAAGGCGTCGCGGAAGTGCTTCTTGTCCGCGCGTACGTCCTCTTGCAGCTCCTGCACCAATGCGGCGCGAGCGTCCGCGACTTCAATGTCATAGCCTTTGATGATCATCACCACACCTCGGCGAGCTGCGGGGCATCGCGCTGCTTCTGTTGAAACGCCATTTCCTTCTTCCACCAGCCGAACGTGTTCGGCGCTGACGTGGCAACGTCACGCTGCGGCGTGCCCGCAATGAGCTGGAGCACCTTCAATCCCATGAGCGAAATCGCCGTCACGAAGTCATCGTTCGTGCCGTGCGGGAAGTGCAGTAGTTCGTGCTTGGCTTCCTGAAACCACGGAGCGGCCTTCGGGAAGACAACGCGTCCGGCCTGCATCAGTCCCGCGATTGACTGCGCGATGGCTTCCTTGTTTTTGTGAACGGCAATCGAGTCGATGACAACCGGGATGCCGCGCTCGATCTTTCGCTTCTGAATCCATGGGCCAATCGACTTCAGGATCGCTTCATCCTCAGCGAACCAGAACGACGGCTTCCACAGTTGTACGAGGTCGAGCATGGATTCGACGGTCTGATCTGGCGGTTTGCGCTGCCAGTAGCAGTCGAGAATCCACAGGTACTTGTTAGGGCATACGCCGGCAATGACCATGCAAGAGGCGTCGTGCTTCTTGCGATCCGTGCCAATGGCGTGATCGCTCGCCGCATAGATTCGCATCTCTTCGGCTTTCGGCCGGTTTGCGGCCATGTAGGTCTTGAGCCAGCCGGCGCGAAAGAACGCGCCTTCCTCCGGCGATGGGCGCTGCTGGTAGAGCGCCATGAAGCCGGAGGGGTCGATGCGCTTTTGCGCCTCTAACATCGGCAGCGGGAAGCGATCCGGCCACAGTGCTTCACCGAGCTTGCGTCCCATCGGGTCGCCAAGTTCGGCAATCGCCGGAAGATTCAGCACCTTCCACTTCGCCGCCTCGTCCTTGTTGTACGCGGGGTTGTGCGGATCGGTGAGACGGCCAACGATGTCGTCTTCGTTCCATCGTGTCATCACGAGCACGACGCACGCGCCCGCGCGCATCTGGCGAGTGAGGAAGACCTTCACAAACCAGTTCCAGATTTTCTCGCGCATCGTCGGCGAGTCGGCTTCCTCGGCGTCCTTGATCAAGTCATCCGCGATCAGGAGGTGTCCGCCGCGACCGGTCGAACTACTGCCACGGCCCACGAATGACAGCTGTCCATTCGCCGCCGTCTTGATACGGTCTGACGACTGCGCGCCGGCCTTGAGCTTCGAAGTCGGGAAGATCGACAGGTGACGTGGATGGCGGAGCACGTCGCGCACGTCGCGGCCGATGTCGCCGGCGTAGTCGTCGTTGTAGGTCGCCACAATGGTCGAGCGATACGGATCGCGGCCGGTGAACCACGCCGGAAAGAACTTGCTGATCTGCTGCGTCTTGCCGTGGCGCGGCGGCATGGTGACGATGAGGCGCGGCCATGTGCCGCGTTCCACTTCTTCGAGCGCGGCGGCGAGCACCTGATGATGCTTCGCGACTTCGTACATGGATTGCGTGAGGTCGTCCGGATCATCAGGCGTCGGCATGAGTAGTTTGCAGTACGCGAGGAAATCATCCCGCGCGCCGCGAAACACCTTCAAGCGCTCCAGCGCCTCCAGACGGCGGCGCAACCCGGTGATGTCATTCGCCTCCATCGCCGCCTCAATGCCGCCGGCGGGCAATAGCTCCGCCTGCGGCTCGCTGCCGTTCAACTTCGGCTTACGTGGTGCGCGCTTCTGCTTCATAAGATGGGGCCGATCCCCTCCACCCGTGCGACGCAGACTGGCCGCGAGGCGAGCTGTAGCGACGCACTTTCGCTGGCGACAGCGCTGGGTGAAGGGGTCGGCGTTTCTTCTCTTGCTCCTGCAAGGTCGCTCATCTGCTCGTTTAGCGATGGGATGTGGCAGCTCGCGAAAATGCAAAGGAGAAGGGTGATGTGCGGCGCGCGTCGCTCAAGCCGCCCGTCCGGCGGACGCACGGTCGCGCAGCCGGGGAGCAGTAGTAGGAGCGTGAGCGCCGCAGCTTTCATGATGGCTGTGTCGCCTCCCCGGTCTGGCCCATGACAGGCGCGGGCGGCGGGGCCAGGACAACCTGACCAGTGGCGATTGCCTGGAGCATCCCAACCGCGATGTCGAACTGCTCGCGCTGCGCGCGGGTGTGCGCCACCTGATCCAGAAACTGCAACGCGTACGCTGCGGCTTGCTGGGGGTTGATCTGCACTTGCTGCTGTTTGTCGTGTCCGTTGACCATATGTGCCTCGCGTTGTTAGGACTTGTAAATCTTGACGGTGTAGGTGTTGCCGGCGATGAACGGCCACGGCTGTACGTTGGCGGTCCACATGCGATAGGCCCGGCCACTCTCGTTGTCGCTTCTGCCCACGGTGCAGCTGGTGCGCGCAAGCGTGCGAGTAACGGATGCTCCGCCGGAGTCCGAAAAGATTCCGGTGAGTTCGCAGCGTTGCCACGTCGTATCCGCGTCAGCCGGGAAGGTGGAGCCTGCGGCCGACAGGCCAAACAAGTTGCCAGTGCCGTCCTGTCGTCGGCAGCACTGCTCCAATAGATAGGTTCCGCCATCTACGCTTTGCGAAGTCACGGAGCCAAAATCGGCGAGTCCCAAGGTGTAGCGCTGGAAACCGATCTGTGTGGTGAGTCCGCTATTCGCCGCCGCTGTCTCCGACACGTTGGCGATCAGCGTGCCCGCCGCCACGATCTGCGCTCCGAGAAAGTTGCTCGCGAACGCGAGAAAGTTTCCGGCTCCGTCGAAGAAGGTCATCTGATACTGGCAGGAGTCGCTGCCAACGCCGGCGGCGGTCGCGCGACTCACCGTCCACGTATGCGGCCCAGCGGAGAGCGATAGCTGAACACCCGTGGCGGACGAGCCAGCGGCGAAAGCGCCGGAGATGATATCCACCTGTACCTTGAACGTACTCGGCGCGGCGGTTTTCGGACTGACCCAATCGCCTTCATCGGAGGTGATGCCGTTGAGCAGACGATTGATGTCGCCCGTGGTGGTGAGCTGATGGCTCGAAGATGCGGTACTCGCAGGCGTTGAGGGCTGGGTCGCGAGCCAGTTGACGTTGGAGATGGTGATCGTGCCGACGATGGCTCCCGTATCCATGAAGAGCTGCGCGAGGTCATTGGCCCCAGCCTTGAAGCCCGTGTCTACCTGCGCGGCGGTCGCGCCACGGGGCTCGAAGCGCTGCGCAAGATCAACGCCACCGTTGCTCGTAAAGCCGGTGTTCGCGATGGCGGCGCTGGTACGCGGCTTGAAAAGCGCGTCCAGGTCGCCACGGCCCGACACTACGTAGCCCGTCGTCATCGGTTACGGTGCCGCGAAAATCTGGCCGAGTAGATCGCTGACCGCATCCATGCTGACGCAATAGGTGTCGATCATCTTCGTCGGCGTCGTGGCGTTGAGTCCGCCGGGCATCTGCCGAACCATGAAGCCGCCGCTTTCGACCACCACTACCTGCACCTCTTGGCCGAGCAGTGGATCGTTGTTTGTGATGGGCATAACTATTCCTCTCTGTTAGGCCGCGAACGGCTCGAAGATTTTGCCGAGCCAGAAAACGACTTCGGGGATGGTGGCGGCGTACAACGTCGCGGGAACGGCCCCGCCACCTTGCGAGGTGATGATGTAGCCGTTGGCGATGTATCGAACGGAAGCGGTAGGCGTCATGATTCACTCCTTCATGCGGTGGCGTGCTCGTCCTGCCATGCAGCGAGCAACAAAATGGCGAGTCGGTCATAGGCGACGGTCTTGCCGTCAGAGAGCAGCGGGCACACCTCGTTGACTTCTTCGGCGATGAGCCCTAACTGCTCATGGTCGTCGTCGGCGAATAGGCGATAAAGGATCGGTCGCAGTCGCGCGAGAATGCTGGCGGGCTTTGACGGCTTCCCGGTCTCGCGTTTGATGTCGCGCGAGGAAGACGTGGTGAACGACGGGGCTGTTAGCCCATAGTTAGAGATGGCGACGGTCGCGCCGTTGCGATACAGAAGCCACTTTGAATCACCCTGAACATACAGCCCGGCGTTGTTGTTGTCGGACATGAAAATGGGACGCAGCCCGCCGTCATTGACGCCGATGCCGTGATAGCCGCCAACTGGACCTTGCACGTAGTACGTGCCGTAGGTCATTCCCGCGCCACCAACATTCGGAACAATAGAGAGCGTGCCGCCGTGATCCCAGATGCCGACGCACTGGATAGAACCGTAGGCGCGGAACGTGCCCCACGCCATCACGTAGCCGTATAGCGAATCCGGGTTGATGCGTAGATAGCCGTCGTCGAGGGTAACGAGCGACGTTTTTCCGCCGAGGGAAATCTTGCCGGTGCCCGTGGTCGCGCCCGAAATGAATACATCGTTTTTGAAACTGATGCCGCCGTAGTTCACCACGAAGTATTCGGTGTCCACGCCGTTGAGCGCGGCGAACAAGTGGAAGGATGAGTTCTGATTCCCAACGGAGCCGTAGTTCCCCAACGAGCGCCACTCGATACGACCACCGGGGAAGAAGGTCGCGCCGTCCGTCCCGAATCTATTTTCCCAGCGCCAACCTTGATTGGAGCCCGTGATGCCGCCGTTCATCGTCTGGAAGACGGTGTTGATGCCGTTGTCGTCGTAGCGATGAACGATCACGCCGTTTGCGCCATTGATTGACGTATAGCGCGTGGCAACACCCCACATGCTCGTGCCACCGGTGGAGACGATGCCGGCGTTGAGCGTGATCGACCCATCGGCACCGATGATTGTGATTGGCGCAGAGCCGCCCGCGCCGTGATAAATCTTGAGGCCGGCCGCGCTCCCGCTGCGGTTCACGATTTCCATGTAGCCGGCAACGGACGAGTCGTAGTTCAACTGTCCTTGCAGGTGAGGATTCGGCAGGGAAATGACGCCCGTGCCTTGAAAGGTGTAGGCCGGGTTGTCAGTGCCGTTCCCGAACTGAAGCGAGTTGCCTTGGACGATGAGCAGATTGCGGTTGCCCGCGTCTCCGCGTCGAACGTAGAGCGCTGCGTTGCCATCGTTGCCCGCCGTGATCAAGGCCCCGTAAGGCAACGCCCCCTGGCCGTTGACTCTGAACGCCCAGTCGCCAGTCGCACCGTTCACCACAACTGGCGTGGATGACGGCGCGCTGAAGACCCACGGCCCATTGACGATGCCCGCGCCCGTACCGAGAAAGGTGTAAGTCGGATTGTCGGTGGCGTTGCCGAAGGTGAGCGAGCTGACGGCAAAGGCAGCGCGAACGATGGAGAGCCAGTCCTTCGACGCTCCGAAATCGTCGCGCCAGATATTGAACGCCATCGTCGCGCCAGTGGTGGCCTGTCGCCAAAGCTTGCCGTCTAGCGCGGCGTTGTTTTCTGAAAGCCAGATGTACGGCGCGGTGGCGTTAGAAAGAAAGATTCCTTTCCCAGCGAAACTACTTGCGTTGACGTTGCCGCCGACGGTCATCAAGCCCGTGCCCAAGAAGTTGTATGCGGGGTTGTTAGTCACATTGCCGAACGACAGCGATACGAGCGAGTTGCCGGATCGAAGAATGTCGAGTGCGCTGACGCTGCCCGTGACCGGGTTATCTACGGTGCCAATTCGGAAGTGCTGGCCTGCGGCGTGCTGGAACCAGTATTGATCGTTAGCCGCTTGGTCCGTTTCGACAAACAGCAATGTCGGCTGCACACTCGCGATGACAATCGCGGCGCTGGCCGGCCCAGCGCCGGACGTAAAGGTATGGACACCGCTCCACGTCGGCGCAATCGCCTGCGAGAGCGCGGGCGATGAATCAGAGCGCGGGGCCGTGGTGGCTACGCCGTTGACGGCAACTAGACCGACGACGCCGGTGGGATTCGCCAGATTGACGGCCGGACCCACCGGACCCTGAATGCCTTGAATGCCCTGAATGCCTTGTGGGCCGGCGGTCAGCACGAGGTTCAGCGTCTGTGTCGGCGACGTGCCGGTGATGGTCGCGCTCGATGGCGTCCCATCGGGCACCGTCGTCACCGTGCCAATGTTGAGCACGTTCGGCGGGCCGGCAGGACCGATGACGCCTTGTGCGCCCGTCGCGCCAGTAGGTAGGGTCAGGTTCAAAACCTGATTCGGCGAGACGCCCGTGATCGTGGCGTCGGCGGGCTGCCCCACCGCGCCCGTCGTCACGGTGCCGATGGTCAAACTATTGCCCGGCCCCGGCGGGCCAGGGCCGCCCGTGATGTTCTGCCAGCTCGCGGGGTCTGACGGGTTGCTGCGGTCGATCAGCACGTAGGTTTGCGTCGGCGTGCCCCACGTCGCATAAACCTGTCCCGGACCCAAGTCGTTGCCGGGGATCGCGTCCCAGATGTCGAACGCTTCACCGATGTCCGCGCCGGCCGTGCCCAGGTCGATGGTCTCCGTCGAGTTGTAGTCGCGCGCGCGGATCGCCCACCACTTCGAGGAAAACATGCCGTCATCGACGGCTTCAGGCCAGCCGGGCGGAGCGGGCAACACGGGGCCGGTCAGTAGTTCGGCCCACTCGAAGGCGCGTTGCACAGCCGCTTCGGTTGCGGCGACATTGCCTGCGGTGTCGTTCGCCGCCTGCACGGCGACATCGGCGGAGGTGTCGGCGTCGGTGGCGGAGAGCGCCGCTTCGTTCGCCGCATCCTGCGCGATGCCCTGGCTGACGCCGGCTTGCGCGGCGGCACCGGAGGCGGTCGCGGCGGAAGTCGCGGCGGCCGTGGCTGATCCGTTCGCGGCGCTCGCGGAAGAAGCGGCAGCCCCTGCCGAAGCTGCCGCAGCGGCGGCAGCCGCTTCCGCATCAGCCACGGCATCGTCGGCGATGTGATCGAACAGGGTGGGGTCTAACTGATCTTCGCCAACAATTCCGTTGGCGAGCGCGCCGTCCGCGCGCTGGATCAGCGCAAGCGCGGTCTGTGTCGCGGTGAGCGCGTTGGCAACGTCATCGAACTCGGTATCGAGCGCAGGGCCGGGCTTGGGCTGCCCCGGATTGTTAGTCTCGAAGTCCGTGAACGAATAATCACGGCTGTAGGCCGGAGGATACGCCATTGATCGCTCCACCCATCACCAGCACCTTGCCCCGGCCGGGAAGGTACTCGCGTGGGTGGAGACTGTCCACTGACAGCTGACTGACAGATCACCAGTAGTATTTGTGGGGCTTGCGGTTATCCCCCCACACGAAGGCGTCGGGGTCACGGCCGCACTCGATGAGGCGGCAGGTGTGGCGATCACGCGCGCGGGCAGGGCGCGTCATGAACTCGTGAACCCACCAGCCGGGCTCACTCATCATCGAGCGATTGAGGGGCTTCCAGAATTTGCAACTCGGCCAGTACCAGTAGGCTCCGCGAGTGGCAAGAATGCGTGACTTGCGCACGCGCGCGACCGCCTGTTGATGGCGGCGAATCGAGCGGGACATAGGGCCTCCTTTGGCGTACCTATGTCACGGTGAAATCCTCCGGCGGCGGGAGCGGCGAATCTTTCATCGCCTGTTCTAGTTCGTCATCCATGCGCTTCATGTCTTCGGGAGTCAGGTGCTTGAAGATCAGATCGTCTTCGTGCCCCTCGATCAGTTCGTTCAGCTCCGCGCTGCGCGCGTTGATGTCCTCGATCAGCCAGTAAGCGTCGTAGTGCATTTCGACGTGGTTGGCGACTTCACCGATGGTGCCAAGGCCCATGATGTAGCCGGCCTCGGCCAAGTCCTTCAGCGTGAACTTTTCATTGAATTTCATAGTTTCTACCGTCCGCCGAAGATTACGGCGGTCACCGTGATCACCACCAGCACGTAAAGATAAAGCATCCGCGCCGCGTCATGTGAGCGTTGCCGGCACACACGACGCGGATACGGATACTTCAGGAGCGCGCTCATGATCCCCAGCGCTTCGATGGAGAGCAGAAACGCGAGCATGGCGAGCACCCAACGCATCAGCGACTCAGTGACATCGCTTCAAACTTCTTGGCCCCAATCGGCGCGGTCGCGTAGTTCACGAGGCTCGCGAACTCCTGCGCCTTGCGCCAATCCTCCTTGATCGGCTCGCCGCGCGCGGCCTCCATCGCATTGCGCAATCCCGCGTTGTCGATGCGCTGCCGCGCCAATGACGCCGTTTCCTCCGACGTTTTGGCGCGCAGCTTCATGCAAAAGGGCGCACCAGTACCTCCATGCGACTGCGCTCGATGTCGCGCGGGACTTCCCCATCCATCACCGCATCAATCGCGGCGGATTGGTCATCTCGGGATACGACGCACTTGGGGCCGAACACGAGCTTTTCACAGGCTCCTTCCTCGGATTCCTTTTTCGTCGGGCGCTGCAAAATCGCCACTTCAAATAACGGCATAAATTCCTCGCTTTGTTAGACAGGGATCGTGGGAACAATTTCCGCGGTGAGTACGTGTCGCACGGACGACTTCTGCACCGCGACGACTTCAAAATTCTGCGGCGGCTCTTCTTCCTCGATGGCGTGAGCGCCGATGGCGAGCTTGCAGGCATCGTCCAAGCTGTCGGCTTCGACCATGTATTTTTCGGTCATGAAGTGATCGCGCGTGCCAACGGTGACGGCGTAGACGCTCATGACTTCGTGACCTCGTTCGGTTCGGTTTTGTCCTGCGCTTCCTCGAAGACTTCGAGCATGCGGCGGCAGCTTGCGATCTGATCCGTCATGTACTGGGGCAGCGGAGGCACGTCCTGGTACGTCAGGTGCTTCGGGTTCGTCGGGTCCGGCAGCAACGCCTTGCCCTGTGACGCCTCATTCAGAAAAAAACCAAGTCGCTGGTAAAAGTCGATCTTGTGAGAGTGATACGGCCCGGTCTCATCGTCCGTCATCGAGGGGTAGTACCACAGGCGCTTGTAGTTCACGCCATCGGCGTCGAACTCCCACACGCACACCCCGTACTTGCCGCCCCGGTCCATCGCCTCGCACTGCCCAAGACTCAGCGCCTTGGTGCGATCCATGCCGCAGTAGACGTGATACCAGTGCTCATTCGTCTGGCCCCAGCGATAGGCCGTCGCTAGATAGAACTTCAGTCCATCTGATACTCGTGCTTCGTGTCCCGGTACTTCTGGAACTTCTGGTTCACGATCCTCGGACTCCCCGTGACATGCCATCGGCTGCACTCCTTACACCGGTAGACGCTCAACACCAATCGCTCTTTTCCCACCCACTTCTTCGCACCGCGCATCGCCGCGTTATGCGAGAGAAAAACCTTTTTGCCCGTGTCACACGTCATTGCGATGAGCGGCATCGGACTCGGCTCGCATGCCGATGACGGGATAGACGACGCCGCGTCCGAACTCCCATCGCCAGCAAGCGCCGCCAGTGCTATCGACAATGGCGACGGTGAAGACATATCCATCTCCTTCCTCGGCGAACTTCGCCGCTTTTTCCGCAACCAACGTCGCAGCACTGAGCGTCACTCCATGCGCAATGGTTTGCCACTTGCCCGCCGGGTGCGAGAACTCCCGCACCACCGAATAATCCTTCCCCGTTGTCACGCTTCTATCCACTCCGGCCCGGCACCGCAGCGCAGACACCGGGGCTTTGGGAGCTTCGGCGCAGCCGCCTTCTTCGGCCTCTCCGGATTGCAGAACGGGCACTCACAACCCTCGAAGTGGCAGGTGCCGCACTCATGGCACGGCCAGCGCTGATGCTTGATGCAAAACGGTACCTCGATGTCAGGAGCCGCCGCGCCAAGCCGGTCCACGTCGAGACCATTCTTCACGCCATGCGCCACCTGCATGTAGAACTTCGAGGGATCGGGGTTCGTCACCGCGTCCCCGCTTCCAACTCGCGCGCGTGTATCTGCGCCTCCAACGCTTCGGCGCACAGCAACGCTTCCTCATGATTGAGACGCACGTCGCCCGGCCCTGGCATCGGCGGGTTGCGATCCGTCAGGTTCGCCTGCGCGCGGATGAAGCGCGCCAGGATCACGAGCCGGTCATCACTGCGTTCGATGAAGGTCATGGCTTGAACTCCCTCGGTTCCCATTCGACTTCCACGTTGTGCGTGTCTAGATAGTCGTGCACTTCATCCAGAATCCGATCCGTGTAGTCCATGCCCTGCTCGCCGGGGAAGCGGCTCTCGTCGGCGAACATCCGAATCCCCGTCCACAGGAGACCCGCGCCCGCGAAGAAAGCCATCTGCGCCAGCTGCTCCGCCGTGCGCGGCCCCGGCGGCAACTGCTCCAGAAAACACTGCCAGCCAGAATTCATGAAGCAACCGTGCGGCGTGCCGCCGGCACACGGCTCAATCTCGTGTTGCTGTTCCATCGACCCCTCCCGTTATGCGTTGCCGCTTCCTTCACCGGTGCGAGCCAGCCGTCGCCGCTGGTTCTCCGCGTGCAGCTCCCGCAAGCGCGCTTCTTCCTTTTCCTTCTCGATCACGCGCACACGCTGCTTCAGCTTGTACAGCGGATCGACGTACATCGTCGCGAGCACCGCGCGGATGTAGCCGTAGTCGTGCGGGTCAATCGGCCGATTGTTGTCGAGCGCATCAATCAGGTTGTGCAGCTTGATCGTGTCCGGCAGCTGGTGCTCTTCGACGGAGAACCTCATGGCGCTACTCCTTCAGGCGGGTAGTTCGAGGAAGGGGCTTCCGCCGGTTGCGCCTGCGGCGACGGCACTTCAGCTTCCGCTGTATCGAGACTTGGAGGACCGAAGACCATGAGCGCGTTGCCAGGGTCGTTCGCCTCCATGATCTGACGGCACTGAGCGAGCTTGCCGCGTGCGTGGAACAACTCGGCCAACACCGACTCCATCTGCTCACGCAAGGTCGTCAGCTCCTTGCGCTCTTCAGTCGGAGCGCGACGGCCGTGGAAAATGGAATTGGCGGCGAGCACCGCGATCACCAGCGACGGCGGTACTTCGGCAATCTCTCCCACCTCCATCACGTAGTCCGCTGACCCCTTCGGCAGATGCACCATCTCCACGACGTACTCCGTCGCCTTCTTCTTTTTGCGTGCGTTCTTGCTGCGCGCCCGAAGTCCCGGACGCTTGCCTCGCTTCTTCGCTTTCATCTCAGCTCCTTGTGTCAGGTTTCGTCTTCGTCGTCCCACGTTTCTTCCGGCGCATCACCACCGCACGCAACGCACATGCGCGGGAAGCCATCGCCTTCACCCTCCAGCTCCACACCGCACAGCTGGCAGATGTCGCCATTCACCATCAGGTCGGCTATCTCGCCCATGTCAGTAGCCTGGACGGGTGGGGCGTGGCGTGGGCTTCGGTCTTTTTGGTTTGCTCACAGTCCTTCCTCCGAGTAGGTGGCCGGCGCTTGTACCGCCGTGCCGTGTAAAGTCAGCTCGCATTTGTAGACGTGGCAGGGGCGCTCACACTCGTTGGCGATCTGCTTGGCGATGTCGATGGCGATCTGCGGGTCGCTGACGACGGTGTGTGTCTGGTTGTCTATGACCGTCTCATCGTCCTCGTAGTCGCCCAACCAGACGAGGTACATCACCTTCGGTGCATCGGCCGTCATGACGCCTCCATGTCCTGCAACGTGCGCTTCACCCGCTTGCCCAACCGCTCAAGGTGTTCACCCACCTCGCGAGCCCCATCCATCTGCCCGAACGTCTCAATCGTGTCGATCACGTCGTCCACGATCTCGGCCAAGCTGTACTCAATCGTGAAGCCGTCAGCTAACTTCAGCACCAGCACATCCGGCTCGCCAACAGAAAAACGCATCGTGCCGTCCTCGATGGCAGCTCGAAGCTCTTCCCAGTCGTCAGACGTGGTGGGGTTCATGTGGGGCAGCTCCTTCACGCGAATCCGGAATATGCGCCTGTCCTGGCTGTCCGGCAATTGCCAGTAGCGTGCTGACTGACAGAGTGCGGAAAGTACGGAGCCCTGACCCTGGAAAAGTCGGAATTCCCGGAATTGCCGGAATTGGCCTTTTGAAATTCACACAGATTTTGGGAGGGGGTCGAGTAAGTAAATCCAGCTCGCCGCGCGGGTGCGGCCGGGGGTCCACCTAGGAGACGAGCCGCGACGCCACGCCACGGCCTGACCAGTTGCATGGTCAGCACATGGTCAGAGCGTGCACCTTGTTGATTCGATTGGACTACTGCCTACCCTGCGATTGCCGACGGCCCACGGCGCGATATACGGCTATCTAGTTCGGCCTTGGTGCTGTCGATCAGCTGATTCAGTTCAGCGACTGACAAGTCACTGACGGCCTTGGTGGGCGCGTCATGGTCACGCTTGAGCTGTCCGGATAGCTCCAGCCCAGTGCGGACGGCCAGCACAGTGGCGCGAAGGTCTGTGTGCTCTTCCGCCAAGATTCGCTCAAGTCGAACCATGGCCCGATTGCCAATGCGTTTAGCACGCTGGCCTGCAAGCTCACTCACTGCGCGCGCCACCTCTCCATCACTGGCAAAGGCCGACACGGCGCGCATGCTCTCAAAGCCGCATTGAGCTTTGACGTAGGCGAGCGTGCAGCCCGATGAGAGCAGGATCACGGCTAGCTCAGTGTTGGGACCATCGCCGCAGTGGGAGACGCCAGAGCTGTCCGGCATTCGATCATCCGGCCAGAGCAGTGAGACGGCAGAGTCAGGCATGAGCGCTCCAAGTTATCCAAAGGACACAAGTTGTCTTCAGAGTCGTCAGAGATGGAACCTTGAGGCGAGTCGTCAGGGACTCTCAAGGCCGCCTCCCTCCCTCCGCCCTTGCGAGCTTCCCCCGATTGCGTCTCACTTTCAATCTTTTCCGTGACTGACTGTTGACTGACAGAAACGAATCAGGCAGATTCGGCGCGTCCCGACTTACAGCGGGACATTCATCACATTGGAGCTGATCACTATGCTTTCACCGTTCTCACTGTCGTCTCCGGCAGTTTCGCGCCGTCGCGCGCGCCGTTCTTTCTCCCATTGGGAAGCGAAGCACAAAGCCGAAAGGCGCGGCGATGTCGCGGTCGCTGTCGTCTGTGCTCTTGTCTTCCTGTCTACCGTTGCGGCCGCGATTGCGGTGCTGTCATGACTGCGCTGCAACTGGAGAGGCTGGCGAAATGGATTCACGAGCATGGCGTGAAGGTGCGCGCCCATCTGTCTGAGGGTTTCGTTGCGGTCACTTGGGAAGAAACGGATCAGTCCGGCCGAGTGTTCGAAAAGTCACGCAACGTCACCAACGTCACTGAGGCGCGTCGCGTCCTAGGTTACTGATAGGCGTCACTTATGCGCGTCTCGCAAGGGCCGCGCATTCATGACACCTAACAGGAGCTGAAGACAATGGCTAAGAAACCCCGCAATCATCCGAATGAAGACAACGCGGCATTTGTCGCGCGTCTCATGTCGTTCTCTGACCATGGCGCACTGATGCAGGCATTTGTGCTCGAAGCGCTTCGCCGCTACGCGGATCAGTGCGTCAAGGCCGGTCCTGACGTTTTCGAGTCGCCACTACTGTCCGGAAAAGCGTGGCACGGATGCGCGAAAGAGCTTCAGGCCGAATTGGTGGCGCGTCATGGCAAATAGCATTTCGATCAAGGCGCAAAACCTAGCCGTTGAGGCTGGCATGCAATTCGATAACCGTTACTCGCATTGGATTGCGCCACGCGGGAAATTCGAGGGTGAGCAGTGGTATGCGCCTTACTACCATGACTGCCTGATGAATGGAGACGGGGAAAGCGCTTGCGACGCGCCAGAAGATAGCGACGCGACCGCAGACCTTTTCCACGTAGACGCGGAAGAGTCTGACGCATTCGGCATTGAATGCGGCCGATGGATTCTGATCCGTTGCGACTCGCAAGGGTTTGTCATGGTCACGGATCACGCGACCCGTGAAGAGGCCGAAACCCGCGCGCGTCAGTGGTTTGGAATCTGAGTGATGTTCTTACTGCGCGGCTCGTAAGGGTCGCGCAGTGTGAAATTCACATAGATAGGAGCTGATATGTCTGCGATTCGTTTCATAGTTCAAACCCTCTCCGCGCGTGATCGTGTCAACGGACACTCATACCGCGCGGGGTTCATCACTTCGACGGCTAGCGGAAAGCGCTTGTTTGTCTCGGACGTTGGCGGAGACGACAACCTACGCGGCACCTTGGGCCGATTGACGGGCGCGGAGACCTATCCGGCCGTTTATTCCTACGTGCGTGATATCACGAGGCGCGAGCTGGGACGCATTGAACGCGCGCAAGACACAAACGGGCGCGCGCCGATGGAACACGAGATAACGGCCGAGATGATCACGGCCCTTGAAACCCCTGAGGTGTCGGAATGAGCGCTTGGGTATGCGCGGACGCGCATTTCAATTTCATCGTGAACTTCGCCAATACAGCGCTTCCCAAGTGGAACAAACTACCGGGGGGACAATCGCTGTCCGATCCGCAAGGGCTGGCGGAATTGCTTTTCAAGGCAAACGTCAGGAGCGTGAATTACAGATACGCGCATCACGAGCCGCAACCTGAAGAGGGTTTCGTCTGGAAACCGGCCGGGGGACAAATGCCCGCGACGCTGGAGAACCTTGTGAAGTTTCTGAAAGCGCTCGATTGCCTTGAATACCAGTCATGCGAGCGTAACGACTGGGAAGAGTCTGAGGCTTTCAAAATCATCCGCGAATTGCGCGGTATGGCTATCAATTCCCTACCTGGGTATGACTCCGCGCCATGGGGGATTGACGCCTAACAATCCGCTGATGAGCCGCGACAGCGGCGAAACCTAGGGCGCGATTACAGGCGCGCCCGATGGTCCGGATATCACATAGGAGCTGTTTCAATGTTTCAGGTAAATCACTTCGCTTACTGCGGTATGGCCGACATACCCGCAACGCATGAGGATAGGCGCGACGCGCGCCGTCATGCCGCGCAACGTCTCAAGCGCTACCGTCGCCGGTTTCCCGTTGTCACGCTGGAGCGTGGCAAGGCATGGGAAATTCAGGAGCCGGCCGATTGCACGATGGTCCCAGACGCATGCGGGACCTTGCGCCTCACGCATATCACTTTCGAGTGTCGTGAATGCGGACACGAGCATGAGACGCGCGAAGAATCCATTCATTGCTGTGCGGACTATGGTCATGACTGCGACGAATGAACCCATCACGCTTGTCGTGTTTCGCAAATGGAAAGACACCGGCGACGTGATAGCGCTCTTCCCTGCAATTGAGGGATATCGGGGCGCGTGCTCCAGCTACATGCGCGTAGGCCAACACTCGGACGCGGATTACTACGGGGTTACGCGCAAAACCGTGCCAGCGACCGAGGCCGAATATGCGCCCCTGAAACGTGAGCTTGAGGGCGCGCCCTTTGGCTATCGGTTCAAAGTGATCCGCCGATATACGCGCCGCTGATGAGTCGCTGAAGCGACGAAACCTAGGCGCGTGAATGCGCGCCGATGGTCCGGTAACTAACAGGAGCTGAATTCCATGACTGACGAAAAGAAACCCGCGAAGCGCTTCCGCGACGCGATTGCAATCCAAGGGGGCGCGTGCAATCCGCATGCGATTGCCCGATCACTCGTGTCCGCATTGGATGAATGTCGCGCGGAGAATCTTGACACTCCAGCGACGTGCGCTGATCCGGCCGTGCGTCTCATCGCGCATCAGTTGGCGTACTTGCTCAAGGTCGGCGAGCTGGATTCTGACTTGCACGCGTATGGAGACGCGACCAAGGCATGCGAGGCGCGGCAATGAGCCGCGCCGTTTTCTCAGTGACATACGAAATTGTCACAGAAGAATCAGCGGCCGATGGAGAGGCTGAAGAGCGCGGCTTTATCTGTGAGGCTGCGACCTTGCGCGACGCACTGACAGACCTTTTCAGGACGCGCACCAATCGCGTGGACAGCGGTCAAGGGCTGGATTGCTCCATTGGAATCCTCACGATGATGAACGGCATGGAATACGAGACGGGCGCGTATGAGACGCGCGCGCTCCATATGCCGCGCAACGTCACGGGCGCAACCTATAACCGCATTGCGCGGCTTGCGAGGGCGCACCGATGAGCGACTATCAATGGCGCGATGGTTCCGGCTATGGCCTTGAGCTTCGCTTGCGTGAGCAGGACGTTGAATCTGTGCCTCAGTCGGGCGCGGCCGACGAATCTATTTCATGGCTCATGCGTGATCCGCATATCAAGGGGCAAATGGATTCGTTCGCCGTGCGCCCCGTCGCTGAACATCTCAGTGAATACGGGGCATGGGACGCGATTGACCTTGCTGACCATGACGTAAACCTCTCGCGCGTCCTTTGGCTCGCAATCTGCGACGTGCGCGAAATGCCTGAAGACTACGCAATCGAAACCACTACCGCTGATGAGCCTGCTTAAGAGGCGAAACCCCGCGAGGGGTCCGGTTACTTACAGACCGATTTATTGGAGCTGAATATGCCTCGTGTAATTGAGACGACTGTCTATAAATTCGATGAGCTGAACGACAAGGCCAAGGCCAAGGCGCGCGACTGGTTTCGTCAGATATCGGCCGGTGACAATGACTTCGCCGATCATCTGACGTGCAAGGGCGGCGAGTTTGAAACCTTCGCCGGATACCTGGGATGGACGATTGATCCGCGCAAACAGGGGAAGCATGAGCTTGCTATCTATTGGTCTGGATTCTCCAGCCAAGGAGACGGCCTGCACTTTGTTGGCAAATGGAACGCCAACAACGTGGACGCGACGAAACTCAAGGAGGCCGCGCCGAAGGATCAGGAGCTTCACAGACTCGCGGATACCTTCGCGCGTCTGGCGCATGACTACCGTTTCGGAGTCGGCAATCTCGAAGAGCGACACTCGCGATACTCGCATGAGTTTGCGGTTCATCCCGTGCTGTGGGTCGAACACGAGGAAGAGCCCAACGACAACGATCAGGAAGGGTTCCGTGACGCTGCTCGCTCGCTCATGCGCTGGATGTATCGCTCGCTCGAAGAGTCGTACGAGGCGAGTCAGGAAGACAGCAACGTCGCCGAAGTAATTCGGATCAATGAGTATGAATTCACGGAGGCTGGAATCCGCTTCGAATAAATATTTTTCCCCACTGATGAGGCCCCGCATGGGCCGAAACGGCGTGAGCCGTATGGGGTAGCTAGAAGAGCTAACTAGTCGCTGTGGTATAATGGCGACACTCGCATCACTTTCGGTGCGAGCGCTGTTTTACAAATAGGAGCTGATATGAATGACCCGAAGACGGCCAAGGTGTTCGCTGACCTTGAGAAAGCCGAAGTGCGTATGACCCGTGCGTTCAACAAGTGGGTCAAGCTACGCGCGAAGGTCAAACGGATGGACGCGAAGTACGCCAAGGAGCTGGCCGAGTCTCTGCCCGGAAAGATGGACATTCGGAAAATGCCTATCAAGCCGAAGCCGTGGCCGGGGCCCCTTAAGACTATCAAGGTGACCAATATCCCGGTGCGGCAGTCAAAGCCGAAACCGGGGAAGACAAACCGCTGATGAGCTGGTGAAATGCCAGCGAAACCCCGCGAGGGGTCCGGTTAAAACGTAGGAGCTGAACATGAGTATTGTTTCGAGAGTGCATGAGCTGATTGCAAGCGACGACGACGATCAGTCTGAACGGCTGCTCAACGACTATCGGGCCGCGAGCCCGGTGGAACAGAAGGCGATTGACGATGCGTTCATCTGTCTGTGCGGATATTCGCTGGCGACTGTGATTGAGCAGGCCAAGCATGACGGCTGAAACCCCTGAGTACACCTTCGCGCACCTTGAGGCCGCTGCCTGCATGTGGGAGCACGTATTGCACGCGCTTCGCAAGCATCGTGAGAGCCGAAACTACTGGGAGGAATACCGCGCGGCATACGGCATGTGTGAGCTGCGCGAGCGCGTGATTCGTCACGCGCCGATCCTCGAAGTGGCGTATCAGGAGGCCGAGAAAAATGGCTATGACAAAGCCTTCGACTGGGACTACGTGCCCAAGTACATGGAGGATCACGTCGCGAAGATACTCACGTAGGTCACTGATGAGCCCGTGCGATTCGGGCGAAACGGCGCGAAGCCGTCTGACTAACAACTGGAGCTGAAGCAAAATGGAATCTCTGATAATCGCCTTACTGATCATCGTCGCGTATCTCCTGCCGGGGATCATCGCGAGCAATCGCAAGCATCACAATTCGACGGCAATCTGGCTCGTGAACATCTTCGCGGGCTGGAGCGTTCTCGGCTGGTTCATCGCGCTCGTGTGGGCCGTGACCAACCCCGCGCCGAAGGTCTGAACCATGATCGTCAACCTACTGCCCAAGTTCCAACTTGGAATGACCGTGGTAACTCCGGGAGTGGTCGCACTCCTGAAGTTCCCGATGATGCCCGCCGTGGAGCTGGCCCCGTACATCACGCGTCACGCGGCCGGTGACTGGGGCGATATGCCGCCCGAAGACTGCGCGCAGAACGATGAGGCCCTGGAACTCGGCAATCGCGTGATGTCGTCGTACGTGGTGAACGGCGAGAAAATCTGGATCATCACGGAGTCCGACCGGAGCGTGACGACTGCGCTCCTGCCGGATGAATACTGATGGACTGGCCGAAGATACTCGGCGTGCTCGCCTGCGCAGCGTCTGCGCTGTACCTGATTCTGTTAGTTCGGAAGGGTATGGCGGAGGGCCGCAAACAACGGGAGTACGAGCGCAAGCGTGACGAGTTCCACAACCGCCACTGATGAGGCCGGGGGTCCGGCCGAAACGTGCGATAACGCACGTCTGGCAATACACAACTGGAGCTGAAGATGAAACTGAAGATGATCGCCGCTGTCGCGGCTTTGCTGGCGTCGTCGGCCGCGTTCGCGGCCACGGCATATTGGACCGGCAAGAGCGAGTATGTGACCACGGTCACCTATAAGCAGGGAATCAAGTGCGAGTACAACTACGCGGGCAACACGTTCTGGCGCACCTTCACGGGCGTCTCGTCGTGCCCGTCGTCCGTCGAAGTGGAATGATGCGAGGCGCGGAGCCGTAACCGACCCAACAACGGCAAGCTAAACCCCGGCAGGAGTAATCCTGACCGGGGTTTACTTTTTTGGAGTCTTCGCAATTCTAGAATTGAGAACGGGCACCGCTCGAAGGGTGCCCCGCGACGAGAGCAGTCCAACGAGTTCGGGCAGGAGATGGACGGGGAGACGGAACGAGCCATCTATGAACCAGCGATCCGGCCCCACCTGTTTCAGCTTCAAGAACTCAACCCGGCTCGGCTTTGCATTGCGCATGTGACCTCCTGTCATGGTTCGCTCTTCAGTCGATGGTGCAGCCAC
>Ga0307506_10000054_pt1 | contig 49518 bp, 9 predicted proteins | sample 25_S_MG_FD_202175 | JGI IMG/M metagenome (GOLD analysis project Ga0307506, IMG submission 202175) | Soil microbial communities from Populus trichocarpa stands in riparian zone in the Pacific Northwest, United States - 25_S | ecosystem: Environmental > Terrestrial > Soil > Riparian zone > Trees... | reverse complement strand
CGACCGGCACGCCCAAGGGGATTCTCGGGCGGCACGGCCCGCTGTCGCACTTCCTGCCCTGGCAGTGTGCGCGCTTCGGCCTGCGGGCCGAGGACCGTTTCAGCCTGCTCTCCGGGCTGGCGCACGACCCGTTGCAGCGCGACATCTTCACGTCGCTCTACCTGGGTGCCTCCATCGCGGTGCCGGACCCCGAGGAGATCGCCGCCGCCGGCCGCCTGGCGCAGTGGATGGCCCGCGAGCAGGTGACCGCGGCCCACCTCACCCCGGCCATGGCGCAGCTCCTCACCGAGCCGCCGGCCGGCGGCGCGGCGGTCGAGGTGCCGAGCCTGCGGCTCGTGCTGCTGGTGGGCGACGCGCTGACGCGCCTGGACGTGGCGCGCATCCGCCGCCTGGCTCCCGGGGTGACCTGCGTCAATCTCTTCGGCTCGACCGAGACCCAGCGCGCGGTGGGTTTCCACGTCGTGGAGCCGGAGGAGACCGGGGCACGTGACAAGCAGGTGCTGCCCCTGGGGAGAGGCATGCAGGACGTGCAGCTCCTGGTGCTCAACCGGGCCGGGCGCCTGGCCGGCATCGGCGAGGTGGGCGAGATCGCGGTGCGCAGCCCGCACCTGGCGCTCGGTTATCTGGGCGACCCGGCCCTGACGGCGGAAAAGTTCCGGACCAACCCGTCGACAGGAATCCCTGGAGACCGGATCTATAACACCGGCGATCTGGGGCGCTATCTGCCGAACGGTGAGGTTTCCTTCGTCGGGCGGGCCGACCTGCAGATGAAGATCCGTGGCTTCCGCATCGAGCCGGCGGAGATCGAGGCGTCCCTGGCTTCCCAGCCCGGCGTGCGCGAGGCGATCGTCCTGGCGCGCGAGCAGCGGGGGGAGAGACGCCTGGTCGCCTACGTGGTGCCGCGGCAGGAAGGTGCGGTCGCCGCCGCGGGGCTGCGCGCCGCGCTGCGCGAGCGGTTGCCCGCCTACATGGTGCCGTCGGACTTCGTCTTCCTGGAGCGCCTGCCGCTCAACCCCAACGGCAAGGTGGACCGCCGCGCCCTGTCGGCGATCGCACCGGTGATCGCGTCAGCGACCGGGCCGCAGGAAACGCGGCGTGGCGGCGCGCCGCCCGCCGGCGAGCTGGAGCAGCAGATCGCCGCCGTCTGGCAGGAGGTCCTGGGCGTCGAGGAGATCGGCGCCGAGGTGAGCTTTTTCGATGCCGGCGGCCACTCCCTGCTCCTCGTGCGCCTGCACAGCCGGCTCGAAGAGCTGCTCGGCCAGGCGATCCCCCTGGTCGAGCTGTTCAGCCATCCCACGGTCCGCTCCCAGGCCGAGCGTTTCCGGCGGGAGGCGCCGGCAGCCGCGGCGCCGGCCCACCGCCCGGCGCGCGGCGAACGGGCGGGGAGCGGCAGGATCGCCGTCATCGGCATGGCCGGGCGCTTTCCCAAGTCTCCGGACGTCGAACGATTCTGGGAGAGCCTGCGCGATGGGGTCGACGGCATCACCCGCTTCTCGGACGCAGAGCTCGCCGCGGCGGGCATCGCCGCCGAGCGCGTGGGCCGTCCGCGCAGCGTGCGGGCGCGCGGCGTCCTCGCGGACGTGGACCTCTTCGACGCCGCTTTCTTCGACTTCTCGCCGCTCCAGGCCCGGATCATGGACCCGCAGCTCCGGCTCCTCCTCGAATGCGCCTGGGAGGCGCTGGAGAGCGCCGGCTGCGATCCGCGGCGCTTCGGCGGCTCGATCGGCGTCTATGCCGGCACCAGCCTGTCGAGCTATTTTCTGAACAACCTGGCTTCGCGTCCGGACTTGCTCGCGGCGGTGGGCGGCTACCAGGCGGCGATCGCGGTCGACCGCGACTACCTGACCACCCAGGTGTCGTACAAGCTCGGCCTCAAGGGGCCGAGCTTCAACGTGCAGACGGCCTGCTCGACCTCCCTGGTGGCTGTCCACCTCGCCTGCCAGGCGCTGCTCGCCGGTGAGTGCGACGTCTCTCTCGCCGGCGGCGTTTCGGTCAAGATCCCCCAGGTCTCGGTTTCGCCCTATGAGGAGGGGGGGATCGACTCGCTGTCCGGGAGCTGCCGGGCGTTCGACGCCGGCGCCGACGGCACGGTCTGGGGGAGCGGCATCGGGCTGGTGGTGCTCAAGAGGCTGGAGGACGCGCTCGCCGGCGGCGACCCGATCCGCGCGGTGATCCTGGGCTCGGCGATCAACAACGACGGCTCGCTCAAGGTCGGCTACACGGCTCCCGGCATCGAAGGGCAGGCGGAGGTCATCGCCGCCGCCCAGGCGCGGGCGGGGATCTCGCCGGAGACCGTCGGCTATGTCGAGGCGCACGGCACGGGCACCCCCCTGGGCGATCCGATCGAGGTGGCGGCCCTGACGCGCGCCTTCCGGTCGGCCACGGACCGGAACGGCTTCTGCGCCCTGGGCTCGGTCAAGACCAACGTCGGGCACCTGGGGGCCGCCGCGGGGATCGCCGGCCTGATCAAGACGGTGCTGGCGCTCGAGCACGGCCAGATCCCGCCCAGCCTCGGTTTCGAGGTGCCGAACCCGGTCATCGACTTCGCCGCGAGCCCGTTCTATGTCAACACGGCGCTGACCGATTGGCCCCCGGCTCCCGCCGGCGCCGCGCCGCGCCGGGCCGGTGTCAGCTCGTTCGGCATGGGCGGCACCAACGCCCATGTCGTGCTGGAGGAGGCGCCGCGAGCGGCGAGCGCGGGATCTGGCCGGCCGTGGCAGCTCCTGCCGTTGGCCGCCCGGTCCGCGGCGGCTCTCGACGAGGCGACGGAGAGACTGGCCGGCTGGCTGGCGCGCCACACGGACGCCGATCCGGCGCCAAATCTGGCGCCTGATCTGGCGGACATCGCCTGGACGCTCCAGACCGGCCGCCGTGCCTTCCCCTGGCGGCGCACGGTGGTCTGCCGGAGCGGCGAGGAAGCGGCACGGGTTCTTGCCGGGCGTGATCCGCGTTTCGTGGCCACCGCCTTGTGCACCGCGGACCGCCGGCCGGTCGCCTTCCTCTTTCCGGGCCAGGGGAGCCAGCACGCCGGCATGGGCCGCGGGCTCTATCTGGGTGAGCCGGTCTTCCGCCGCGAGGTCGACGCCTGCGCCGAGCTGTTGCTCCCGCTCCTCGGGCTGGATCTGCGCGAGGTGCTGTATCCGGAACCGGAGCGGCAGGAGACGGCGGAGAGGGAGCTGCTGCGGACGAAGCTCGCCCAGCCGGCATTGTTCGTCACCGAATATGCCCTGGCCCGCCTCTGGATGTCGTGGGGGATCACGCCGTGGGCGATGATCGGGCACAGCCTGGGCGAATACGTCGCGGCCTGCCTGGCGGGCGTCCTCTCGCTCGCCGATGCGCTGGCACTGGTCGCTGCCCGGGGTGAGCTGATGGACGAGCTGCCGCCGGGAGCGATGCTGTCGGTGGAGCTGGGAGAGCTGGAGCTCGTTCCGCTGCTCGCGCCAGACCTCTCGCTGGCCGCCGTCAACGGTCCGACGCTCTGCGTGGCCTCGGGTCCGGAAGCGGCGGTCACCGCGTTGGAGGCACGCCTCGGTGTCCGCGGGGCCGCCAGTCGGCGGCTCCACACCTCGCACGCCTTCCACTCGGCGATGATGGAGCCCGCCCTCGCCCGTTTCGCGGCGCGCGTGGCCGCGGCGGAGCTGCGGCCGCCGGCGATCCCCTATCTGTCGAACCTGACAGGGGACTGGATCACGGCGGCCGACGCCATGGACCCCGGCTACTGGGTGCGGCATCTGCGGCAGACGGTGCGCTTCGGCGACGGCATCCAACGCCTCCAGGACGGCGCGCCGGAGGGCGGCGCGGTGCTCCTCGAGATCGGTCCCGGGCGCGCCCTGGGGGCGCTGGCGAAGCAGGCTCGGCCGGCGGAGCGTCCGGTGACGGTGGCATCGATGCGCCGCCCCCGCGAAGAGGGAGACGATCAGGCCGTGCTCCTGGAGGCGCTCGGACGGCTGTGGCTCGCCGGGATCGAGATCGACTGGGCAGCTCTGCACGCGGGGGAGAAGCGCCGGCGTCTGCCGCTGCCGACCTATCCCTTCGAGCGCCGCCGCTTCTGGGCCGAGCCCGGCCAGGCGGTTCCATCAGTGGCTGCTCAGCCGTCCGGACGGCCGATGGAGCTGCCTCCCGAGCTGCTGGAGGCCCTGCGGAAGCTCGCGGGTGACGATGCATTCTCTCTCGCCGTCACCGCCGAGGGAGGAGTCACGGTCACGCCGGCTTCCGGCCGGCGCGAGGCGGAGATCGAAGCTCCTCGCGGCATGCCGCCGGGCGGGCTGGAGGCCAGGCTCGCGGAGCTGTTCGGGCAGCTCCTCGGCATGCCGCAGGTGGGCGGCCGGGACGACTTTTTCGAGCTCGGCGGGCACTCGCTGCTCGGCACGCGTTTGATGTCGCGCCTGCGTGACGAGCTGAAGCTCGAGCTGCCGCTCGAGATGCTGTTCGCCGCTCCGACCCCGGCGGCGATGGCGCGCGAGATCGAGGCGCTGCGCACCTCCCGCCCCGACCTGCCGGCCATGCCGTTGGTGCCGGTGCCGCGCGACGGCGAGCTGCCCCTCTCTTACACGCAGGAGCGCCTCTGGCTGCTGGATCAGCTCCAGCCCGGCATCTCGGCGTACCACATGCCGGTCCGGCTGCGTCTGGAAGGTACGCTGGATCTCGCGGCCCTGCGGCGCAGCCTGGCCGAGGTCGTCCGGCGTCACGAGATCCTGAGGACCACCTACGTCTCGCGCGACGGACATCCCGCCCAGAGCATCGCACCGCGCGCGGAAGCGCCGCTCCCCGTCGTGGACCTCGCCGGGCTGGAGCCGCCGCACAGGCGGCGCGAAGCCGGGCGGCTGCTGGCCCGGGAGGCGGAGCGGGCTTTCGACCTCGCCGCCGGCCCTCTGCTGCGGCCCCTGCTCCTCGCCCTGGCCGCCGGCGCGCAGGTGTTGTCCGTCAACTTGCACCACATCGTCTCCGACGGCTGGTCCTCGGTGGTGTTGATTCGTGAGGTCGCCGCGCTCTATGCGGCGTTCGTGCGGGGCGAGGCGTCGCCGCTTCCCGAGCTGCCTCTCCAGTACGCCGACTATGCGCACTGGCAGCGCCGTTGGTTGCAGGGTGGGGAGCTCGAGCGCCAGATGGCCTACTGGCGCGAGAGGTTGGCCGGGGAGCTGCCCGTCCTCGAGCTGCCGGCCGATCGCCCGCGGCCTCTGGTCCAGACGTTCAGCAATGCGCGGTGCGTGCTCGCGCTCCCGCCGGCGCTGACGGCGGATGTGAGGGCACTCGGGCGGCGGACGGGGACGACCCTGTTCATGACGCTGCTCGCAGCCTTCGAGCTGGTTCTCCATCGCTGGACCGGGCAGGAAGACTTGCTGATCGGCATGCCGATGGCGGGCCGTGAGCGCCGGGAGCTGGAAGGCCTGATCGGCCCGTTCATCAACACACTGGTGATGCGCACCGATCTGTCGGGCGACCCCACGTTCCTCACTCTCCTCGACCGGGTGCGCCAGGCGGCACTGGGAGCGTATGCCCACCAGGATGTGCCCTTCGAGCATCTCTTGCAGGCGCTGCATCCCGAACGCGACCTCAGCCGGACGCCGCTGTTCCAGATCCTGTTCAACATGCTGAACGTGGGAGCGGCGGTCCCGCCGGTTGAATTGCCGGGGTTGCAGGCGGAGCTCCTGGGCGCGGCGGACGTCGGCTCCAAGTTCGATCTGACCGTCTACGTGACGGAGCCGGGAGAGGAGATCCGCTTCGACCTGGTCTACAACCCCGACCTGTTCGATGAGATCCGGATCCGGGCCCTGCTCGACCAGCTCGCGGGATTGCTGGGCCAGGTGGTTGCGCGGCCGGAGGAGAGGATCGGCGCCTTCTCGCTTCTCACGGAGAGCGCCCGGGCTCTGTTGCCCGATCCTGCGGCGGTCCTGGACGTGCCCGATTTCTCCCCGGTCGCCGGCCTGTTCCTGGCGCGGGCGGAGAGCCTGCCCGAGCAGCCGGCGGTCCGCTGCGGCGTGCGGGTGTGGACCTACGCGGAGCTCTGCGCCCGGGCGCTCGGCGTCGCCGGCGACCTGCGCCGCCGGGGGGTGATGCCGGGGACGGCCGTGGCGGTGGTCGGCCCGCGCGTGCCCGAGCTGATCGCCGGCCTCCTCGGCGTGGTCCTGGCGGGCGGGGTCCTGCTGCTGCTCGACCGCAAGCTGCCGGAGCAGCGGCTGCGGCTGATGCTGCGGGAGGCCGGGGCCGGAGCCCTGTTGCGGGTGGGAGAAGGAGGGCCGGAGGATGGATGGATCCGGGATCTGGCGGGGATCGAGGTCGTCGCCTTGCCCGTTCCCCTGGCCTCTCCGCCGGCCGGCGCGCGCCTCGATCCGGTCCGGTTGCCGGCCGGAGACGATCCGGCCTACATCTTCTTCACCTCGGGCACCACCGGCACGCCGAAAGGCGTCCTGGGGAGGCAGCGGGGGCTCAGCCACTTCGTGACCTGGCAGCGCGAGACCTTCGACATCGGTCCCGGGGACCGGGTGGCGCAGCTCACCGGCCTGTCGTTCGACGTCGTCCTGCGCGACCTCTTCCTCCCCCTGACGAGCGGCGCCGAGCTGTGCCTGCCCGAAGAGGACGATCTGACGCCGGAGCGCATCGTGCCCTGGCTGGCGGCGAGCGGCGTCACGGTCCTCCATACCGTGCCGTCACTCGCCGGCTTCTGGCTGGGCCGGATGCCGGCCGGGAGGCGGCTGGAGAGCCTGCGCTGGGCCTTCTTCGCCGGCGAGCCTCTGCCCGGGGAGCTGGTGGAGCGCTGGCGCCGGTCGTTCGCGGGCGGGGTCGTCAACCTGTACGGGCCGACCGAGACGACTCTGGCGAAATGCTTCCATCTCGTCACGGACCCGCCGGCACCCGGTATTCAGCCGGTCGGCCGGCCGTTGCCGCAGTCCCAGGCCCTCGTGCTCGCGGCGGGAGAACGCCGCTGCGGCATCGGCGAGCCGGGCGAGATCGTCATCCGGACGCCGTTGCGCAGCCTCGGCTACGTCAACCCCGGCGCGGAGGATGGCCGCCGTTTCCGCGCCAACCCGTTCCCGGCGCGCCGGCTCCAGGAAAATGCCGCCGACCTGCTCTACTTCACGGGAGACCGTGGCCGCTACCGGGCGGACGGTCTGCTGGAGATCCTCGGCCGTACCGATGACCAGGTGAAGGTACGTGGCATGCGGGTCGAGCCCGGGGAGATCCAGCGGGCTCTGGCAGGCCAGCCCGAGGTGCGGGAGAGCGCGGTGGTGGCGCGGCAGGACGGTGCCGGGGGGAAGCGGCTCGTCGCCTACGTCGTGCTGCGTCCGGACGCGGACCTGACCGCCATGGCTCTGCGCCGCCGGCTCGAAGCGGAGCTGCCGGACTTCATGGTGCCCGGCGCCTTTGTTCTCCTCGCCGCGTTGCCGCTGACCGCCAATGGCAAGCTCGACCGCCGGGCGCTTCCGGAGCCCGAGCGCCCGGCGGCTCCCGGCGGCGAAGAGCCGAGGGCCGCACGCACTCCCGTGGAGGAGCTCCTGGCACCGATCTGGGCCGAGGTCCTCCGCCTCGATTCTCCTGATCAGGTCGGCACGCGCGACGATTTCTTCGCGCTCGGCGGGCACTCGCTGCTCGCCATGCAGCTCTGCTCGCGCGTGCGCGCCGCCTTCGAGATCGATCTGCCCCTCCGCGAGGTGTTCGAGAGCCCCACGGTGGCGGGGCTCGCGGGAGCGGTGGAGAGAGCTCTGGGGACGGGAGCGAGGACGGTGCTGCCGCCGATCCGCCGCGTGCCGCGCGACGGGGAGCTGCCGCTCTCCTTCGCCCAGCAGAGGCTCTGGTTCCTGCACCAGATGGAGCCGGAGAGCGCGGCTTCCAACCTGCCGCGGGCGATCCGGTTCGAGGGACAGCTCGCGCCTCCGGTGCTGGCGGCGACACTGGCCGAGATCGTCCGCCGTCACGAGGCGCTGCGCACCACTTTTCCCGTCGTCGATGGCCGGCCGCTGCAAGTCATCGCTCCGAGCGGCCCTTTCCCGCTGCCGCAGGTGGACCTCTCCGGCCTGCCGGCGCCGGTCCGGGATGCGGAGTCCCGCCGCCTGGCCCGGGAGGAGGCGCAACGCCCCTTCGACCTCGCCGGCGGGCCGCTGCTCCGGATGACTCTGCTGGTGCTGGGCCGGGAAGATCACGGAGTGCTCTTCACCATGCATCACATCGTGAGCGATGCCTGGTCCATGGGAGTGCTCCTGCGCGAGCTGCAGGCTCTCTACGCGGCCTTCGCGGCCGGTCGCCCCTCTCCGCTACCCGACCTGGAGATCCAGTACGCGGACTTCGCCTGCTGGCAGCGCGGCTGGCTGGATGGAGAGGCGACCGCGGCAGAGCTCCGCTACTGGCGAAGCAAGCTCGCGGGTCTCGGTGCCCTCGAGCTGCCGGCGGACCGGCCGCGGCCCGCCGTCCGGACCTCGGCGGGCGGGAGGGTGACGCTACGCTTCGCCGGCGGGCTTGCCCAAGGCCTCCGGAAGCTTTCTCTCTCCCGCGGCACGACGCTCTACATGACGCTGGCCGCCGCGTTCCAGGCCCTGCTCCACCGCACGACGGGGCAGGACGACCTGGCTCTGGGCACGCCTGTGGCCGGCCGCGGCCAGCTCCTGAGCGAGGACCTCATCGGCTTCTTCATCAACATGCTGGTGCTGCGCTCCACTCTGGCCGGCGATCCGCCCTTCACGCAGCACCTGGCGCGGGTGCGCGGCACGACCCTGGAGGCCTACGCCCACTCCAACGTGCCGTTCGAAAAGCTGGTGGACGAGCTGCGGCCGGAGAGGAGCCTGTCGCACACGCCGCTCTTCCAGGTCGTCTTCCAGCTCCAGAATGCTCCTCTCGAGACCTATGAGCTGCCCGGGCTGCGCATCTCTCCCCTGGATCAAGAGGGCGGCACGTCGATGTTCGATTTGCGGCTCGTTGCTCTCGAGACCGCCGGCCGTGCAGGGGGGGTGGGCGGCCTGGGCGGGTTCCTGGAGCACAGCACGGACCTCTTCGATACCACCACGGTCCTCCGCCTGACCGCGCACTTCGAGACCCTGCTGGCGGGGGTTGTCGCCGCTCCCGGGGCGAGGCTGTCGGAGCTCCCGCTGCTGTCCGGGCCGGAGAGGGCGCAACTGGTGCGGGAGTGGAACGACACCGGCCAGGAGAGCGGGGAGGGCTACCTCCTGCACGAGCTGTTCGAAGAGCAGGCGGCGCGCCGGCCTGAGGCCACGGCGGTGGTCTCCGCCGAAAAGACCTTGAGCTATGGCGATCTCGACCGGCAGGCGGAGCGGTTGGCGCGGCGTCTCCGGAGTGCCGGCGTCGGACGGGGAGACCGTGTCGCCGTCCTGCTCGACCGGTCCGCCGGGATGGTCGAGGCCGTCCTGGGTATCCTCAAGGCCGGGGCCGCCTACGTGCCGCTCGACCGCCGGTCGCCGCCGGCCCGCATGCAATGGATCCTCGAGGCGATGGAGGTGCCGGCCATCGTGGTGGGGCGCTCGCGCCTCGACATCGCCCGCAGCCTGCAAGGTGCCCTGCCCGGTTTGAGCGCCGTCTGCCTGGAGGATCTGGACGACCTGAATGACCTGGACGGTCCGGACGATCCGGCGCGTGTACCGCCCGGCTCTTCCGGCCGTGAAGGCGACCTGGCCTATGTCATCTTCACCTCCGGCTCGACCGGCACGCCCAAGGGGGTCATGGAGACCCACCGCCCGGCGGTCCGCCTGATCCAATGGGTCAACCGGACATTCGGCATGGGGGAATCCGACCGGGTGCTGTTCATCACCTCGCTCGGATTCGACCTGTCGGTTTACGACATCTTCGGCGTTCTGGCGGCGGGGGGCAGCATCCGGGTCGCCGCGGACGCGGAGATCAACGATCCCGAGGCGCTGGCGGCGATCCTGGCGGCGGAGCCGATCACTTTCTGGGATTCGGCGCCGGCGGCCCTGCAGCAGCTCGTGCCGTTCCTGCCGCCCGCTCCGGGGGGCGCTCTGCGCCTCGTCTTCCTGAGCGGCGACTGGATCCCGCTGCCACTCCCCGATCAGATGCGGGCGAGCTTTCCCGCCGCGCAGATCGTCGCCCTGGGCGGCGCCACCGAGGCCACGGTCTGGTCGAACGTCTTTCGCGTCGGTGCGCTCGATCCGGCCTGGAAGAGCATCCCGTATGGCCGGCCGATCGACAACGCCCGCTATTACGTCCTGGACCGCGGGCTCCACCCCTGCCCGGTGGGGGTGCCGGGAGACCTCTACATCGGCGGTGAGTGCCTCTCCTCGGGTTACGCCGGCGAGCCGGTCCTGACCGCCGGCAAGTACCTGCCCGATCCGTTCGTCGAGCGCCCGGGCGCGGTGATGTACCGCACCGGCGACAGGGCGCGCTTCTTCCCGGACGGCAACATCGAGTTCCTGGGCCGGCTCGACCACCAGGTCAAGATCCGCGGCTTCCGGATCGAGCTGGGGGAGATCGAGTCGGTGCTGATGCAGCATCCGGCCGTGCGCGAGGCGCTGGCGCTCGTCCGCGAGGACCGGCCGGGAGACCGGCGCCTGGTGGCCTATGTGGCGGCGGCCGCAGACGGGCCCGGGGCCACCGCCGAGGAGCTGAGGCGCCACCTCCAGGAGCGGCTGCCCGAGTACATGCTGCCGTCGGCGATCGTCCTGCTCGACGCCCTGCCGCTGACGGCCAACGGCAAGGTGGACCGTCAAGCGTTGCCGGCGCCGGAACGGGAGGCCGGGCGGCCGGGTACGTTCGTCGCGCCGCGCACGCCTGCCGAGCGGGCGATCGCCGGAGCCTGGGCCGAGGTGCTCGGCGTCTCGCGGATCGGGGTGGAGGACAACTTCTTCGCCCTGGGCGGAGACTCGATCCTGAGCATCCAGGTGATCTCCCGCGCCGCCCGGGCCGGATGGCGACTGACACCCCGCCAGATGTTCGAGCTGCCGACGGTCGCCGGGCTGGCGGCGGTGGCCGTGGCGGTGGGAGAGAGCGACGCCGGCGCTGACGCCGGGGAGGAGACCGGGACCGGGCCCATCCCGTTGACGCCCATCCAGCACTGGTTCTTCGAGCAGGGGTTGCCGGACCCGCACCATTTCAACCAGTCGGTTTTCCTCGAAGTCGAGCGCGGCACCGATCCCGTCCTTCTCGGCGCCGCTCTGGAGCGCGTCGTGGAGCATCACCAGGCTCTGAGGACCCGCTTCACCCTGGTGGAGGGGGCCTGGCGGCAGATCGGTGGCGGGCCGGCACCGGCCCTCGTGCAGGTCGATCTGGCCCCGCTGTCCGCAGCGCGGCAGGAGGAGGCTGCCGAGACGCTCGCCGCGACGCTTCAGGCGAGCCTCGAGCTGCACACCGGACGACTGCTGCGGGCCGCCTGCTTCACGCGTGGCGAAGGGCGGGCGGACCTGCTCCTGGTCGTCATTCATCACCTCGCGGTGGACGGGGTCTCCTGGCGCATCCTCCTCGACGACCTCGAGACCGTCTACCGGCAGCTCGCCGCCGGACGGGCGCCGGCGCCTCTCGTCAGAACCACCTCGTTCCGGCGCTGGGCGGAGCGCCTCGTCGAGCATGCACGCACGCCGGCGGTGGAGCGGCGCGCCTATTGGCTGGCCCAGCTCCGCAAGCCGTCGCCGCCTCTGCCCATCGACCTGGAAGCCGGCCCCGATGCCGGCTCCGGCAGGGAGGGCTCCGCGCAGACGGTCCTGGTCGCGCTCGAGCCCGGAGAGACGAAGGCCTTGCTCCAGGAGGCGCCGCGGGCCTACCGCACGCAGATCAACGATCTCCTGCTGACCGCCCTGGCCGAGGCTTTCGCGCCGTGGACGGGGAGCCGCCGCCTCGTGGTGGAGCTCGAAGGGCACGGGCGGGAGGCGCTCTTCGATGACGTGGACCTCTCCCGGACGGTCGGCTGGCTCACCGCGATCTATCCGGTGGTCCTCGACCTCGAAGGGGCGCCGGATCCCGGTGCGGCCCTGAAGACGGTCAAGGAGCAGCTCCGGGCGGTCGCGAGCCGGGGAGAGCGAGGGGTCGGCTACGGTCTCCTGCGCTATCTCGGAGAGGAGGCCGAGGAGGATGAGGCGGCGGCCGTGCGGCGGGCGCCGCGCGCCGGAGTGCTCTTCAACTATCTCGGCCAGCTCGATCAGGTGGTGGCGGAGGGGAGACTCTTCAAGCCGGCAAAGACCGGGGCGGGGCCGCGGCGGAGCCCGGGCCAGCCGCGGTCGCACCTGCTGGAGATCAACTGCAGCGTCGCCGGAGGCCGGCTCCGAGTGGCCTGGAGCTACAGCCGTGAGCGGCACCTGCCCGCCACGATCGAGGCTCTCGCCGAAGGTTTTCTGATCGCTCTGAGGGCCCTCGTCGCGCACTGTCTGTCGCCTGGGGCGGGAGGATACACGCCCTCGGACTTCCCGCTCGCCGGGCTGGACCAGGAAAGCCTGGACCGTCTCGTGGCCTCTGCCGGAGAGGCTGGAGAGATCGATGATCTCTATCCCGCCTCCCGCGTCCAGCAGGGCATGCTCTTCCACACCCTGCACTCGCCGGAGTCCGGCGTCTACATCGCCCAGATGGGTGTGGAGCTCGGCGGCGACCTGGACGTGCCGGCCTTCGTGGATGCGTGGAGACGTCTGATCGCGCGCCACCCGGTTCTCCGCACATCGTTCTCATGGCACGGGCTCGATGAGCCCATCCAGGTGGCTCACCGCCAGGCGGAGCCGGAATGGCTGCACGAAGACTGGCGGGATCTCTCCGGCGCCGAATGCGCCCGCCGATTGAACGACTACCTGGAAAAGGATCGGCGACGGGGCTTCGACACCGCCGTCCCGCCCTTGCTGCGCTTCGCTCTCTTCCGTCTCGGCTCCGGAGGCTACCGCCTGGTCTGGAGCTTCCATCACGTGATCCTCGACGGCTGGTCGATTCCGCTCCTGCTGCGCGAGCTGTTCGCGTTCTACGCGGCCGGCCGCGGCGGCCGTGTCCCCGACCTGGGGCCGGTCCATCCGTTTCGGGACTACATCGAATGGTTGCTGCGCCAGGACCTCGCGGCGGCCGAGGAGCTCTGGCGCCGCGAAATGTCGGGCTTCGCCGTGCCGACGCCGCTCGTGGCGGGTGACGTCCGCAGGGGCGATGCCGCCGGCGAGGAGGCACGGGGCACCCGTGCCGCGTGGCCGTTCCAACTCTCTGCCGGGGCGACGGAGGCGCTGCGCTGCGCTGCGCGGCGGCACGAGCTCACGCTCAACACACTGGTCCAGGGGGCGTGGGCGATCCTGCTGGGCACCTACGCCGGTGAGGAGGACGTGGTCTTCGGCGCGGTGACTTCCGGGCGATCGGCCCGGCTCACGGGAATCGAAAGCATCGTCGGGATGTTCATCAACACGCTGCCGGCGCGAGCCCGGTTCCCTCGCGCGGAGGACCTCTGGACCTGCCTGGAGGACCTCCAGAACCGTCAGTCCGCCATGCGTGAGCTCGAGCACAGCCCCCTTCCCGAGGTGCAGCGCTGGAGTGATGTGCCCAGGGAGAAGCCGTTGTTCGAGAGCATCCTCGCCTTTGAAAACTACCCCGTGGATCAGTCGGTGCGGGAGCAGGCGGGCGAGGGGCTCCGGATCGGCGCGGTGGATTTCCTGCAGCAGACCAACTATCCGATCACGGTGGTGGCGGCCCCCGGCCCGCGGCTCTCGTTCAAGCTCGTCTATGACGCGCGGCGCTTCGACAGGCCGACCGTGGCCCGGCTGGCCTGGGGTCTGGAGAGCCTTCTCCAGGGAATGCTCGAGCTCGCTGAGGGAGGCGAGGTGAAGGTCGGCGAGCTGCCGCTGCTCGGCGCGTCCGCCAGGCATCAGATGCTGGTCGAGTGGAACGACACGGCCGCGGTGCTCAGGACAGGGGGGGGCGAGAGGGACGCCACTCTGCACCGGGCCTTCGAAAGGCAGGCGGCGCGTTCGCCGGATGCCTTCGCGGTCGTGTTCCAGGACGTGTCGCTGACCTTCGCCGAGCTCAATGTCCGCGCGAACCGGCTGGCGCGGCGCCTGCGGCGGCTGGGGGTCGGTCCGGATACACCCGTGGGCCTCTTCACTCATCGCTGTCCGGAGATGGTCGTCGGCCTGCTGGGTGTGCTCAAGGCCGGGGGAGCCTACGTGCCGCTCGATCCAGGGCACCCGCCTGAGCGCCTGGGGCTCATCCTGGGGGATGCGCTCGGCAAGCTGGAGAGACCAGTCCTGCTGGCGCACACGGAGCTTGCCCGGCGGCTGCCGCCGGAGATCGCGGAAGCGCCCGGGCTCCTCGGCCGGCTGCGCGTCGTGTCTCTGGATGAAGACGCGAGCGGGAACGGAGAGAATCTCTTCGAGAGCTCCGGTCCCGGCAATCTGGCTTACGTGATCTACACCTCGGGCTCCACCGGCAGGCCCAAAGGGGTGTTGATCGAGCACCGCCAGATCCTCAACTACCTGGGCGCCATCGGCGAGCGCTTCGGGCTGGAGCCCGGGATGCGCTACGCCATGGTGCAGCCGCTGACCGTGGACTCCTGCAAGACGGTGCTGTACCCGCCCCTGCTGAGCGGCGGCTGCCTCTACCTGGTTTCCGAGGCCGATGCGATGGATCCGCGGCTCCTCGCCCGCCGCTTCCGCGAGTGCCCGGTCGACTTCCTCAAGATCGCGCCGACCCACCTGGCTGCCCTGGAGATGGAAAATCCGCCGGGCGAGCGGCCGATCCTGCCGCGGCGCCGGCTGGTCGTGGGCGGTGAATCCTCCAGCCGCTCGTGGGCCGAGGAGCTGCTGGCGGCGGATCCCGGCTGCCAGGTCTTCAACCACTACGGGCCGACCGAGACGACGGTGGGGACCCTCACCTATCGCTCCGGGCCGGACCTCGGCCGCCATGGCTCGGCGACCCTGCCCGTGGGCCGCCCGCTGGCGAATACAGAGGCTTACGTGGTGGACCGCGGGCTGAGCCCCGTTCCCCTCGGCGTCGCGGGCGAGCTCCTCTTGGGCGGCGACGGCGTGGCGCGCGGCTACCTGGAGCGGCCGGACCTGACCGCCGAGAGGCTCATTCCCTCTCCGTTCAGCATCCTGCCCGGACGCCGGCTGTATCGCACGGGCGACCTCGCCCGGCTGCTGCCGGACGGCTCGGTGGAGTTTCTGGGACGCAACGACCATCAGGTCAAGATCCGCGGCTTCCGGGTCGAGCCGGGCGAGATCGAGGCGTTCCTCGCGCGCCATCCGGCCGTGGCGCAGGTGCTGGTGGCCGCGCAGCCGGACAGCCGGGGAGAGCTCCGGCTGGTGGCCTGGGTCGTTCCCCGGCAGGAGCCCTGGCCGTCGGCGGCGGAGCTGCGCGCCTTCCTTCAGGAGCGGCTCCCGGCGCATATGGTGCCGGCAGGTTTCGTGCTCCTCAAAGAGCTGCCTCGCACGCTCCACGGCAAGGTCGACCGCCAGGCCCTGCCGCTGCCCGAGCAGGGCGACGCTCCGGCGGAGCGGAACGACCCGCCGCGCTCGCCGGTCGAAGAGATCCTGGCGGGGATCTACTCCGAGCTGCTGCGGGTCCAGCCGGTGGGGCGGGATGCTGACTTCTTTGCTCTGGGGGGGCATTCGCTGCTCGCCACCCAGCTCGTTTCCAGGGTGCGGCGCGCCTTCGGCATCGAGCTGCCCGTGCGCGCCGTGTTCGAGGCGCCGGTGCTGGCCGGTCTCGCCGGGATCGTGGAGGACGGGATGCGTGCCGGCGAAGGGCTGCGCGTGCCGGCGCTCCGGCCGGCAATCCGTCCCACAGCGGGAGATGGAGCGCTGCCCGTTTCGTTCGCCCAGCAGCGGCTCTGGTTCCTCCACCAGCTCCAGCCCGAGGGCTCGGCTTACAACATGCCGTCGGCGGTCCGGCTGCGCGGCCCCTTCGTTGTGGCGGCCCTGGCCTCGGCTGTCGAGGAGATCGTCCGCCGTCACGAGGTCCTGCGCACCCGTTTCGTCGAGAGGGCCGGCGAGCCGGTGCCGGTGATCGACCCGGCCGGTCCGGTGGCTTGGCCGCTGGTCGACCTCGCCGGCCTGCCGGAAGAGGAGCGGGAGCGCGAGGCGCGCCGCCTCGCGCGGCAGGAGGCGCTCCTGCCGTTCGATCTGGCGCGTGGGCCGCTGCTGCGCGGAGGGGTGTTGTGTCTCGCCGCAGCGGAGCACATCGTGCTGCTCACGGTCCATCACATCGCGAGCGACGGCTGGTCGATGGGGCTGCTGGTCTGGGAGCTGGCCACTCTCTACGACGCCTTCTCCAAGGGCCGGCCTTCGCCGCTCCAGGACCTCGCGTTGCAGTACGCCGACTTCGCCTCGTGGCAGCGGGGCTGGCTGGCCGGCGAGACGCTGGAAGCCGAGCTCGCCTACTGGCGGGGGAGGCTGGCGGGGGCTCCTCCGACTCTCGAGCTGCCCGTGGACCATGCGCGTCCGCAGGCCCGGAGCTGGCGCGGCGGCGGGCTCTCCGTCGAAGTCCCTCCCGAGCTGCTGCACGAGCTGCGCGCTCTCTGCCACCGCCGCGGCGTGACCCTGTTCATGGCGCTCCTCGCCGCCTACGACGCCGTGCTCGGCCGCTGGAGCGGCAGTGACGACGTGGTGGTCGGTACCGTGGTGGCCAACCGGAGCCATGCGGAGACGGAGGAGATGCTCGGCTGCTTCATGAATTTCGTCGCCCTGCGCGCCCGCCTCGCCGGCGAGGCGAGCTGGCTGGATCTCCTCGAACAGACCAAAGGCACCGTCCTCGAGGCTTTCGTCCACGAGAGCTGCCCCTTCGAAAAGGTGGTCGAGGCGGTCTCACCCGAGAGGCGGGGAGACCAGACACCTCTCTACAACGTAGGCATCCTGTTGCAGAGCTACCCCCGTCCGCCGGTTTTCAACGACAGCCTGGAGGCCAGCCTGATCGCCGGCGAAGCGAGATCGTCTCTGCTCGACCTGCGTCTGGTCGCGTCCGAGGCGCCCGAGAGATTGGCGCTGTGGTGGGAGTACAGCCTCGACCTGTTCGAGGAGGAGACGATCCGGTGTCTCGCCGGCTTCTACATCGCGGCGCTCGCCTCCATGGTCGCCGAGCCGGAGGCCTCCCTCACCTCCCTCGCCTCTCTCGCGCTGCCGCCCGAGCTCGCCGCCATGGCCGCGGAGGGCAGGGCTCCGGTCATCGCGATCAGCTCGACGTTCACCGCCGATCCGGTCGAGGATGCGTTGCGCTTCTGGATGGACCAGAGCGGCCTGGAGGGCGATATCGAGATCGCCCCGTACAACCAGGTCTTCCAGCAGCTCCTCGATCCGGAGAGCCTCCTCGGCCGCAACCGGGACGGCGTCAACGTGGTGCTCGTCCGCTGGGAAGACTGGCAGCGCGACATCGCGGCGGGAGCGAGACTCGACGAGGCCGGGTACGAGCGGAATCTCGACGACTTGATCCAGGCTCTCGCGACGGCCGCCGGCCGCTCGCCGGTGCCGCATCTGGTGGTCGTGTGCCCGGCCTCGCCCGGTGCTCTGGCCGACGCGGAACAGGCCGCGCTCTTCGCGCGGCTGGAGGCGAAGCTGGCGGCGGCGCTCGCTGCGCCGAGGGGCGCCGTGCTGGTGACGCCTGCCGATCTGTCCGCTCTCTACCCGGTCGCCCGGTACCACGACCCCCACGGTGACGAGCTGGGTCACGTGCCCTACACGCCCGCTTTCTTCACCGCTCTCGGCACGATGATCGCGCGCCGGATCTACGGGCTCCGGAGCCAGCCCTACAAAGTCGTCGTGCTGGACTGCGATCAGACCTTGTGGAAGGGAGTCTGCGGCGAGGACGGGGCGATGGGGATCGAGATCGACCCTCCACGCCGCGCACTCCAGGAGCTCATGGTCTCCCTGCAGGAATCGGGGATGCTCCTCTGTCTGTGCAGCAAGAACAACGAAGAGGACGTCCTCGAAGTCTTCGCGCGCCGGCCGGAGATGCCGCTCCAGCGGCACCACATCCTGGCGATGCGCGTCAACTGGGCTGCCAAATCGCAGAACCTCAGAGAGCTGGCCGCGGATCTCGGCGTGGGTCTCGACAGCTTCATTTTCATCGATGACAACCCGATCGAGTGCGCGGAGGTGGAGGCGAGCTGCCCGGAGGTTCTGACCCTCCTGCTTCCGGAGCCGCAGAAGATCCTGCAGTTCCTCCGCCACGTGTGGGCGCTCGACCGCGGCAAGAGCACGGCCGAGGACGCGAGCCGCACCGCCTTGTATCGTGCCGACCTGGAGCGGGAGAGCTTCCGCAGCGAGTCGATGTCGCTGCGGCAGTTCCTGGACGGGCTCGATCTCGCCGTCGACATCGCGGCGGCGGCCCCCCACCAGATCGCGCGGGTGGCGCAGCTCACGCAGCGCACCAACCAGCTCAATCTGACGACCGTGCGGCGGTCCGAAAACGAGGTCCGGCACCTCTGCGAGACCGGCGCGCGCGAGTGCCGGACGGTGGAGGTCCGCGACCGTTTCGGCGAGTACGGCCTGGTGGGAGCACTGCTCTTCGCGGCCGGACCCGACGCGATCGAGGTCGACACTTTCCTGCTGAGCTGCCGGACGTTGGGACGCGGTGTCGAGCACCGCATGCTCGCTCATCTCGGAGAGGAAGCGCGGACACGCGGCCTCGCCTGGGTCGACGTGCCCTTCGTGCCGAGTGAGAAGAACAAGCCGGCGCTCTCGTTTCTGGAGAGCATAGGGACCGGCTTCCGGAAGCAGTCCCCTCTCGGTTGGGTCTACCGCTTCCCGGCAGGCTGGGCGGCCGCCCTCGCCTACGAGCCTGACGATGGGCTGCCTCTCACGGCAGAGCAGGCGCCCGCCGCCCCGGCCGCGAGCCACTGAACGACGTATTACTGAATGGAAGAAGGTCGCTGAGAGTGAAAAGCAAGCCTTTGCGGATGAAGCCCTCTGATCTGGCCCGGATCTCCACCGAGCTCTACGATCCCGTGCAACTGCTGGAATCCCTCGAGGACCGCAAGGAGGAGCAGCGCCCCGATCTCCAGGGCTCCTTCGTCCCACCGCGCAACCCGGTCGAAGAGCTCGTGGCGGGAATCTGGTCGCAGGTCCTCGGGGTGGAGAGTGTCGGGGCGAGCGACCGCTTCTTCGATCTGGGCGGCCACTCGTTGCTCGCCACCCAGGTGCTGTCGCGGTTGCGCGACGCGTTCAAGGTCAATCTGTCGTTGCGCAGCTTCTTTCATCAACCCACTGTGGCCGGGCTTGCCGAGGCTGTCGAGAGCGCGCGCCGCGGGTCGTCCGGTCCCGAGGTCCCACCGTTGCGCCCGGTGTCCAGACAGGGCCGCATCCCTCTCTCGTTCGCCCAGCAGCGGCTCTGGTTTCTGCACCAGCTCGAGCCGGAGAGCGCCGCCTACAATGTTCCGACCGCGCTCCGCATGGAGGGATCGCTCGACGTCCCGGCCTTCCGCGCCGCTCTCGGCGAGGTCGTGCGGCGCCACGAAGCACTGCGGACGACGTTCACGGAGACCGGGGGCGAGCCTGCCCAGGTGATCACGGCGGCGGCTCCGCTGCGGTCCTTGCCGGTGTTGGACCTCTCGGCTCTACCGGCGGAGCTCCGCGAGACCGAGCTGCGGCTCCTCGTCCGTGCACAGGCTCTCCGGCTCTTCGATCTGGCCCACGGGCCGCTCCTGCGGGTGACGCTCGCCGCGCTCGGCCCCGAAGAGCACGTCGTCCTGCTCACCATCCACCACATCGTCACCGACGGCTGGTCGATGGACGTGCTGGTCCGCGAGATGGCGGAGCTCTACGAGAGCTTTTCCGCCGGCCGCCCTTCGCCGCTCCGGGAGCTGCCGGTCCAGTATGCGGATTTCAGCGTCTGGCAGCGCGGATGGCTCTCGGGGCAGGTGCTGGATGACGAGGTGGCGCACTGGCGGGAGCAATTGAACGGTCTGCCTCCCGTCCTCGACCTGCCCCTCGACCGCCCGCGGCCGGCGGTGCAGACCTACGCCGGCGCGGGCCGGCCGCTGCTGCTGCCGGGGGATCTGGTCAAGAAGGTGCGCAAGCTCGCCCATCGACAGGGGGCCACGCTGTTCATGGCGCTGCTGGCGGCTTTCAATGCCCTGCTCTCCCGCTACAGCAGCCAGGAGGATCTCGCGGTGGGGACACCTGTCGCCGGCCGCCACCACCTCGAAACCGAGAAGCAGATCGGCTTTTTCGCCAACACCCTGGTCCTGCGCGCCGATCTCGCGGGCGAGCCGGGCATGAGGGACCTCATCGCCAGGGCGCGGGACGCCGTCCTCGAAGCTCTGTCGCATCAGGAGCTGCCCTTCGAGAAGCTCGTCGAGGAGCTCCAGCCGAAACGAGACCTCAGCTATACGCCTCTGTTCCAGGTCATGTTCGAGCTGCAGAACCGTCCGCTCGAGGCGCTCCAGGTCCGGGGGATCTCCTTCCGGCCGCTGCGGATGGAGCGGGACACGGCGCAGTTCGACCTGACGATGTCGCTGCTCGAAGGGGAGCGCGACATCGCGGGGATGCTCACCTTCAACCGCGGCCTGTTCGAGGCGACGACCATCGAGCGCCTGGCAGGGCATTTCCTGACCCTCCTCGACGGGTTGGCCACGGAGCCCGACCGTCGCTTCACCGAGCTGCCGCTGTGGACCGGGGCGGAGCGGCACCAGATCCTCCTGGAGCACAACGACACCGCCCAAATGCCGGGGCAGGATGGTTTGTCCGCTCTCTTCGCGGCCCAGGTGCGCCGCTCGCCCGACGCCGTCGCGGCCGCCGCCGGAGAGGAGAGGCTCACGTACGCCGCGCTCGCCGCGCGCGTCCGCCACCTCGCCCGCTCTCTGGCGCGCCTTGGCGTGGGGCCGGAGGTGCGGGTGGCTCTGCTGGCCGAGCGCGGCCTGCCCCTGCTGACGACGATCCTCGCGGTTCTCGAAGCCGGCGGGGCCTATCTGCCCCTCGACCCCGGCCATCCGGCGGAGCGGCAGGCCCGGCTGACGGCGCAGAGCGGGGTGGCCTTCGTCCTTGCGCAGAGCGGGCTGGCCCCCGCCTTGCCGCGCCCTGTGCTCGACCTCGAATCCCTGCTCGATCCGGAGGATCTCGACGCCGAGGATCCCGCGGCGGATCTCCCCGCCACAGCTCAGCCCGGCAACCTGGCCTATGTCATCTACACCTCCGGCTCGACCGGAGTGCCGAAAGGGGCGATGGTCGAGCACCGGGGCATGATGAACCACCTCCGGGCCAAGATCGCGGACCTCGGCCTGACGGCGGCCGACACCGTTGCCCAGACCGCTTCGCAGTGCTTCGACATTTCGGTCTGGCAGCTCCTGGCGCCTCTCCTGGCCGGCGGGAGCATGCACATCGCCGGCGATGAGATCGCGCACGATCCTGAGCGGCTCCTGGCCTTCGCCGGCGGCGAGGGGATCACGGTCCTCGAGACCGTCCCGTCGATGCTCCGCGCGATGCTCGACGCCACCGGCTCCTCCGCTCCCTGCCTGCCGGCCCTGCGCTGGCTGATCGTGACCGGCGAAGCCTTGCCCGCCGAGCTGGCGCAGCGGTGGCTGGCGGGCTTCCCCGCAGCACCGCTGCTCAACGCCTACGGCCCCACCGAGTGCTCGGACGACGTGACCCACCACGTCATCCGGCGTCCGCCGGAGCCTGGCTCGGAGCTGCCCATCGGCAGGTCGCTGATCAATTTCCATCTCTACCTCCTGGACCGGCATCAGGTGCCGGTCCCGCTCGGGCTCGCCGGCGAGCTTTGTATCGCCGGGCTGGGGGTGGGAAGAGGCTATTTGAACGATCCGTCCCGCACGGCGGAGGTGTTCGTCCCCGATGCTCTGGGCGCGCTGCGCGGCGAGCGAGGGGGCCGCCTCTACAAGACCGGCGACCTGGCGCGCCTGAGACCGGACGGCACCTTCCAGTTCCTCGGGCGGCTGGATACCCAGGTCAAGGTGCGGGGCTTCCGGGTCGAGCTCGGCGAGATCGAGACCGCCCTGCGGTCTCAGCCGGGTGTGGGAGAGGCCGTAGTCCTCTCCCGCACCGATCCCGCCGGTCCCGCCGATTCTGATCGCTCCGAGGGCGCGCGGCTGGTGGCCTATGTCGTCCCCGGGGAGCCGGTGCCGGGTACCGGCAGCCTGGACGAGGGCGACCTGCGCGAAGGCCTGCGGCGGCGCCTGCCGGAGTACATGGTCCCTTCGGCGTTCGTCTTCCTGGACGCCATGCCTCTGACGCCGAACGGCAAGCTCGACCGCCGAGCCCTGCCCGACCCTGGGCCGTCGGAGACGGCGGCGGCGCTGGCGCCGTCCGCGCGGACACCGATCGAAGAGATGGTCATCGGCGTCTGGTCCGAGGTCCTGGGGCACCCCCGGGTCGGCGCGCACGAGAGCTTCTTCGACCTCGGGGGGCACTCGCTCCTCGCCATTCAGGTGATCTCGCGGGTGCGCGCTCTTCTGGGGGTGGAGGTGCCGTTGCGCGCCATCTTCGAGAAGCCGACTCCGGCCTTGTTCGCCGAGTCCGTGCTGGAAGCCTTGCGGGCCGGTGCCGGCATGGCGGCGCCGCCGCTGGTGCCGGTGCCTCGGGGGCGTGCCCTGCCTGCCTCCTTCGCGCAGCAGCGGCTCTGGTTCCTGCACCAGCTCGAGCCCGCCAGTGTCGCCTACAATCTGCCGGCGGCCGTCCGCCTGGAGGGAGCTCTCGACCGCGGCGCTCTCCGGGCGGCCTTGACCGAGATCGTACGGCGTCACGAGTCGCTGCGCACGCGCTTCGGCGTCCTCGACGGCGCGCCGGTGCAGATCATCGACGGCGCCGGCCCGATCGATCTGCCCGTGGTGGATCTGCGGGCGCTCCCCGCCGCGGCGGCGGAAGGGCAGGCCCGCCTGCTGGTCCGCGGGGAGGGGCGGCGGCCGTTCGACCTGGCGCACGGGCCGCTGCTGCGCACCGGCCTGATCGCTCTCGGGGCCGAGGAGCACGTCCTCTCGCTCAACATGCACCACGTGGTCGGCGACGCCTGGTCGACGGCGGTGCTCGTGCGCGAGCTGCGGGCGCTCTACGAGGCGTTCTCGCAGCGCCGGCCTTCGCCGCTGCCGGAGCTCGAGATCCAGTACGCCGACTTCGCCGCGTGGCAGCGGCAGTGGCTCTCCGGGGATGTGCTGGAAGAGGAGATCCGGTACTGGCGCACCCGGCTGGGGAGCTCGCCGCCGGTGCTCGAGCTGCCGACCGACCGGCCGCGCCCCGCCGTCCAGACCTTCCGCGGGACGAACTGCTGGTTCTCCCTGCCCGCGGCGCTCTCCGGCCGTCTCCAGGCGCTCTCCCGGAAAGAGGGCACGACGCTGTTCATGACCCTGCTGTCGGCGTTCTACGCGCTCCTCGCCCGCTACAGCGGGCAGAGCGATCTGGTCGTCGGGACGCCGATCGCCGGCCGCAACCATCTGCAGACGGAGAATCTGATCGGCTTCTTCGTCAACACGCTGGTGCTGCGCGCCGACCTCGGGGGAGACCCGGAGCTGGCAGCCCTCGCGCTCCAGGTCAAGGAGCTGACCCTCTCCTCCTATGCGCACCAGGATTTGCCGTTCGAAAAACTGGTCAACGAGCTGCATCCGCAGCGCGACCTCTCGCGCACGCCTCTGTTCCAGGTCATGTTCGCCCTCCAGAACGTTCCGGCGGAAGCGCTCGAGAGCCCCGGCCTGAAGCTGCGGCCGCTCGCGGCGGGAAGCGGAATGGCCAAGTTCGATCTGACCGCGATCTTCTTCGGCGGCGGCGGCGGCGATCTGACCGGCACCTTCGAGTACAACCTGGACCTCTTTGAGGCCGCGACGATGCGCCGGATGGCGGGACACTTCCAGGTCCTGCTCGAGAGCTTCGCCGGGGACCCGCTCCGGCGCGTGTCGGCCCTGGCGCTGCTGACCGAGGCGGAGAGGGCGCAGGCTCTGCTGGAGTGGAACGACTGCGCCAAGGAGTGCCCCCAGGCTCCCATGGTCCACGAGCTCTTCGCCGGCTTCGCGCGGCGGCGCCCGTGGGCCACGGCGGTCGCCTCTCCCCACGGGCAGCTCACCTACGGCGAGCTCGAAGCCCGGGCCAACCGGCTCGCCCATCACCTGCGTTCGCTGGGGGTGGGGCCGGAGGTTCTGGTGGCCCTGTGCACCAACCGCACGCTGGAGCGCGTGGTCGGCATCGTCGCCGTGCTCAAGGCCGGCGGCGCCTACGTCTCCCTCGACCCCACCTACCCTCGTGAGCGGCTCGCCTTCCTGCTCGAAGACGCCGGAGCGCCGGTGCTGCTCACCGAGCGACGTTTCGTCGATCTGCTGCCGGCGACCGGCTCCAAGGTGATCTGTCTCGACGCGGGCTGGGACCTCGTCCAGGGAGACGAAAGCCGTGCTCCGGAGAGCGGCGTCGGTCCCGAGAGCCTCGCCTACGTCGTCTACACCTCCGGCTCGACGGGCAAGCCGAAGGGGGTCGAGATCCCCCATGCCGGCCTGATGAACCTGGTGCGCTGGCACCAGGACCTCTATGGAGTGAAGCCCGAAGACCGCGGTACCCAGATCGCCAGCCCGGCGTTCGACGCCTCGATCTGGGAGCTCTGGCCCTATCTGGCCGGCGGGGCCAGTGTGCACATCCCCGACGAGGAGACGCGGCTCTCGTCGCCCGGCATGGTGCGCTGGTGGTCGGAGACCGGCATCACCCTGGCCTACTTGATGACGCCTCTCGCCGAGGGAGTGCTGGAGGTCGACATCCCGCCGGATCTCGACCTCCGGGTGCGGGCGCTGATCATCGGCGGTGACCGTCTGCACCGGAGGCCGGACCCGGCGGTCGGTTTCCGCCTGATGAACCACTATGGCCCCGCCGAGTACACGGTCACGTCGACCGTCGTGCGCGTGCCGCCGCAGGGGGAGGGAGGCAGTCTCCCGGCGATCCCGACCATCGGCCGGCCCATCGACAATACCCGGATTTACATCCTCGACCGCGGTCTGAGCCCGGTGCCGGTGGGCGTGCATGGCGAGCTGTTCGTGGCGGGGACCGGCCTCGCGCGCGGTTATCTGGGGCGGCCGGAGCTGACCGCCGAGAAGTTCCTCCCCGATCCGTTCGCGGAAGAGCCCGGCGCGCGGATGTACCGCACCGCCGACCTCGTCCGCCACCTGCCGGACGGCGATATCGACTTCCTGGGGCGCCTCGACCATCAGGTGAAGCTGCGCGGCCTGCGCATCGAGCTCGGGGAGATCGAGACGGTGCTGGGCCAGCACCCGGGTCTCCGCGAGGCTGTCGTCCTCGTGCGGGAGGACCGGCCGGGCGCCAAGCGCCTGGCCGCCTACGTAGTTCCGTCACCGGGCCAGGAGCCGAGCGTCGAAGAGATGCGGGACTACCTCCGGGAGCGCCTGCCGGAGTACATGATCCCATCGGCTTTTCTCCAGCTCGATGCGCTGCCTCTGACAGAGAACGGCAAAGTGGACCGCCGCGCGCTGCCGGCGCCTGAACGGGACCTGGAGTCCACCTATGTCGCGCCCCGTGATCCGGTGGAGGAGCGGTTGGCCGAGCTGTGGAGCTCCGTCCTGGGGATCGAGCGCGTCGGCGTCCACGACGATTTCTTCGAGCTGGGGGGGCATTCGTTGCTGGCCACCCAGCTCGTCGCCCGCATCCGCGAAGCGCTGGGAGTCGAGGTCCCGTTGCGCGGTCTCTTCCAGGCCCCCACCGTCGCCAGCTTCGCCGAGGTGGTTCTGGAGCGCCAGTTGGGCTCGCAGGCCGAGGACGACCTCGCGGAGCTGCTCGCCGAGCTGGAAGGGCTCTCCGAGGAGGAGATCGCGGCGCAGCTCGCCGCGGGCGAGGTCGTGAACGCAGGGGAGGGTCTGCGATGAGCAGCTCGGCCCTGGACCGTGTCAAAAAGCTCTCGCCCGCCGCCCAGATGCTCCTGCAGCGTAAGCTGAAGGAGCGTTCCGGCCCGCTCACCCCGGTCATCCCCCGCAGCGCGCTGCGGGGGGCGACCGATCGCTTCCCGTGCTCATTCGCCCAGCAACGGCTCTGGTTTCTGCACCAGGTCGACCCCGATGGAGCGAGCTACAACTCCTCCTGGCCCCTCAAGATCAGCGGCGGCCTCGCCGCCGCCGCCCTCGAACGCGCTCTCGCCGAGGTGGTCCGGCGGCACGAGGTCCTCCGCACTACGTTCGAGATGGCAGGCGAGCCGGTCCAGGTCGTCGCCTCAGGGCTCGAGATGCGGCTGCCGGCCGTGGACCTCTCGGGGCTGCCTGGACCGGCGGCTTCAGCCGCCGGCGAGCTCGCCCGGCTGGCGCGCGAGCAGGCCGGCCACCGCTTCGATCTGGACAGCGGCCTCCTGCTGCGCGCCACTCTTGTGGTGCTGGGGGAGCGGGAGCACGTCCTGCTGCTGACACTGCACCACATCGTGACCGACGACTGGTCGATGGGCGTGCTCGTCCGCGAGGTGGTGTCCGCGTATGCGGCATACTCCGAGGGCAGGCCTTCGCCGCTGCCCGAGCTCGCCATTCAATACGCCGATTTCGCCCACTGGCAGAGGCAGCGCTTCTCGGGAGAGGCGCTGGAAGAGGAGCTCAATTACTGGCGCGCAGAGCTCGCCGATCTGCCTCCGCCCTTGGAGCTGCCCACCGACCGGCCACGGCCGGCGGTGCGGACGACCCGCGGGGCAAACCTCTCCTGGCGCTTCCGGGATGCGCTGCTGCCGGCTCTGCAGGCGCTCGGACGCAGCCAGGGCGCGACGCTCTTCATGACGTTGCTCACCGCGTTCGAGGTGCTGCTCGCCCGGTACACCGGCCGCGACGACATCAGCGTCGGCTCGCCGATCGCCGGCCGCAACCAGGCACAGCTCGAGCCTCTGATCGGATGCTTCGTCAACACCCTGGTGCTGCGGGCGCGGCTCGCGGGCGACCCGGATTTCCTGACGGCCCTGGGGCGCCTTCAGGAGGTCACCCTCGGTGCCTTTACGCACCAGGACCTCCCTTTCGAGAAGCTGATCGCGGAGCTGCAGCCGGAGCGGGATCTCGCGCGCACACCGATCTACCAGGTGATGTTCTCGCTGCACAACGTCCGCTCCGAGGAGGCCGGGATGCCGGGGGTGAGGCTGGAGCGGCTGGCCTTCGGCAACCCGGTGGCGAAGCTCGATCTGATCCTCAATGTGCAGGAGATCGCAGGTGGGCTCGGCGCCGCCATGGAGTACAGCCGCGACCTGTTCGACGCCACCACGATCCGGCGGCTGCTGACGCACTACGAGATGCTGCTGGCGGGGATCGCGGCGGATCCCGCCCGCCCCCTTTCCGCGCTGCCTCTCCTCGCGGACGCCGAGCGCCATGCTCTGCTCCTGGAGTGGAACGACACCTGCGAGACCGGCGTCCCCGAGGCCTGCATCCACGAGATCTTCGCGGCACACGCGGAGAGGACGCCGGACGCCCCCGCGGTCATCTGTGAAAACGGCCTGACCTACCGCGAGCTCGCGGAACGGTCAAGCCGTCTGGCGCGCCGGCTGCGGCGCCTCGGCGTCGGACCCGACGTCCGCGTCGGCCTCTGTCTCGACCGCGAGCCGGCTCTGCTGGTGGGGATCCTCGGAATCCTCCAGGCCGGCGGCGCCTACGTGCCGCTCGACCCGGGTCTCCCTCAGGAGCGCCTGGCTTTCATCCTGGAGGACGCCCTCGGAATCGGGCAACGCCGCCTGGTCCTCACCCGGGAAGCGCTGGCCCATCGCTTTCAGGGGAGCCCGGCGGTGGAGACGCTGTTCCTGGATGCGGGCGCGGAGGAGGAGGGCGGCGGCGGAGGAGAAGATCCGGATCCCCCCTCTCGCGACAACCTGGCCTATGTCCTCTATACGTCGGGCTCGACCGGCCGCCCCAAGGGAGTTGCCGTCCATCACCGCGGGCTGACGAACTATCTGAGCTGGAGCCGCCGGGCTTACCGGCTCGCCGAGGGACACGGGGCGCCGGTACATTCGTCGATCAGCTTCGACCTCACGGTCACCTCTCTCCTCGCGCCTCTGGCCGCCGGTGCCCCCGTCACCCTGCTCCCGGAGTCCGAGGATGCCGCCGGCGGTCTCGCCCAAGCCCTGCGGCGGCGCGACGGATACGGCCTGGTCAAGCTCACCCCGGCACACCTCCGGGCGCTCGGCCATGCCCTGCTGCCCGAGGAGGCCGAGGGTGCGGCGCACGCGCTCGTCGTCGGCGGCGAGGCTCTGCTCGCCGAGGATCTCACCTTCTGGCGGCTGCATGCTCCTGCCACCCGGATCATCAACGAGTACGGGCCGACGGAGACGGTGGTCGGCTGCGCGGTCGAGGAGGTCTCCGCCGAGACGCCCGCGAGCGGCTCCGTGCCGGTCGGCCGGCCGATCTGGAACAGCCGCCTGTACGTGCTGGACCGCCATCTGCGGCCCGTGCCCTCCGGCGTCATCGGCGAGATCCATATCGGTGGCCGGGGTGTGGCCCGAGGGTACCTCGGGCGGCCGGATCTGACGGCGGAGCGCTTCCTTCCTTCCCCCCTCGCCTGGGAAGCCGGGGAGCGGCTGTATCGCACGGGAGATCTCGCCCGCGTGCTCTCCGACGGCCGCCTCGACTATCTCGGCCGAACCGACGATCAGGTGAAGATCCGGGGCTATCGGATCGAGCTGGGAGAGATCGAGGCGCAACTGACCGCTTGCCCGGGCCTGTCGGCGGCCGCTGTCGTCGTCGGCCAGGGGGCCGCGGGCTCACCGCGGCTCGTGGCGTACGTCGTTCCCCGGTCCGGGCTGGTCCCCGGCGCCCCGGAGGAGACGGAGCTGAGGAGTTTCCTCGCCGAGCGGTTGCCGGAGTACATGATGCCGGCGGCTTTCGTGTCCCTGGAGGCCTTGCCGCTCACCTCGAATGGCAAGGTGGACCGGCGGGCGCTGGCGCGGATCGAGCCGGCCGCGGCGCGGCCCGGGCCGGTCGAGGCGGCCGGCGCCGCGCCGCTCGATCCTGTCGAAGAGTTGCTGGTCGAGATCTGGAAACAGGTTCTGCGCCGCGACGGGGTGGGGCGTCATGACAACTTCTTCGAGCTGGGCGGAGACTCCATCCTGAGCCTCCAGATCACTTCCCGCGCGCGCCAGGCAGGGATCCGCCTCACCTCGCGGCAGCTCTTCGCCCATCCGACGGTCGCCGGTCTGGCGAGCGTCGCGAAGACGATCCCGGCCGCCCGCAGCGAGGAGAAGCCGGAGGCCGCGGAGGTACCTCTGACCCCCATCCAGAGGTGGTTCTTCGAGCAGTGCCTGTCTCACCCCGAGCACGCCAACCTCTCGGTGCTGCTGGAGGTGAGGGCGTCGACCGCAGGCAACCGTCTGCCGGCTTCGTTCCTGCGCCGGGCCTTCGAGCTCCTGCCGGCACACCACGATGCGCTACGGCTCCGCTTCGAGCCCCCGGCGGCCGGCCGCTCCGGCTGGCGGCAGGTGAGCAGCGGTCCCTCCGCCGGTCCGGCGCCCTTCCTCCACGTCGATCTGTCGCAGCTACCCCTGGAGAAGAAGAGACCCGCGCTGGAAGCGACCGCGGCGGAGATCCAGGCGAGCTTCTCCCTGACCGCCGGCCCCCTGTTGCGGGCGGCGCTGTACACCTTGGGCAAGACCGAGATCGAGACCGAGCCGGACCGGCTGCTTCTCGTCGCGCATCACCTGGTCGTGGACGGCGTGTCGTGGCGCGTCCTCCTGGAGGATCTGGAAACGGTCTGCCGGCAGTTGGACCGGGGTGAAGCGGCGGCTCTCCCCGCGGCGACGACCGCCTTCCAGAGCTGGGCCGGACGCCTCGCCGATCACGCGCGCTCCGGGGCCGTGGACGGCGAGGCCGAAGATTGGCTGCGGGGACTGCAGGAGGCGCCGCCTCCGTTGCCGCGAGACCGCGACGCGGGCCCGAACAGCGCCGGCTCGGCGCGGAGCGTCACGGTGGCGCTGGACGCCGCCGAGACGCGCGCCCTCCTCCAGGAGGTGCCGCGGGCCTATCGCACGCAGATCAACGATGTGCTGCTCGCCGCGCTGGCGCAGGCCTTCGAGCGCTGGACGGGAAACCGGCGGCTCCTCCTGGAGCTGGAGGGCCATGGGCGCGAGGATCTGTTCGAGGATCTCGACCTCTCGCGCAGCGTCGGCTGGCTCACCTCCCATTTTCCGGTGCTCCTCGACCTGGGAGAGGCGTCGGCGCCGGGCGAGGCGCTCAAGGCGGTGAAGGAGCAGCTCCGGGCCGTCCCCGGCCGCGGCATCGGTTGGGGGCTCCTGCGCTACTTGAGAGAAGGGGACCTCGGCGAGTCTCTCCGGCGCCTGCCGCGTCCCGAGGTGGTGTTCAACTTCCTCGGCCAGCTCGACCAGGCCGTATCCGGGGACCGGCTCTTCCGGCCGGCGCGCGAGTCGGCCGGGGCGGAGAGGCACCGGAGCAACGACCGACCCGCCTTGTTCGAGGTCGCCGGCGCCGTCGGCGGCGACCGGCTGCACATGCGCTTCATCTACAGCGAGAACCGGCACCTCCGTTCGACCGTGGAGCGCCTGGCGAACGACTTCCTCGCCGTGCTGCGCTCCTTGATCTCCCACTGCCTCACTCCGGGTGTCGCGGGCTGCACCCCCTCGGATTTTCCGCTTGCACGTCTCAGCCAGCCGGTTCTCGACCGCCTGGTCGCAGGAGCTCCCGGCCGGATCGAGGATCTGTACCCCGCCTCGCCGATGCAGCAGGGGATGCTTTTCCACGCGCTCCATTCGCCCGCCGCGGGGGAGTACGTCGTCCAGATCGGAATTACCTTGAACGTGGACCTGCATCTGGACGCCTTCACGCGCGCCTGGGATCTGCTGAGCGCGCGCCACACCGTGATGCGCTCGGCTTTTGTCTGGGAAGGCTTGGAGACATCGCTCCAGGCGGTGTATGAGAAGGTGCCCCTGGAATGGCTCCGCCTGGACTGGCGGGAGCTGCCGGCCGCCGAGCAGGCGTGGAGGCTCGCCACCCACCTCGAAGAGGATCGGCGCCGCGGGTTCGACCTCTCCCGCCCGCCGCTGATGCGCTTCTGTCTCTTCCGTCTCAGGGAGCAGGCCTATCGCTTCGTCTGGAGCGTTCACCATTCCATCACGGACGGCTGGTCGAGCCCGATTGTGCTGCGGGAGCTCTTCGCGCTCTATAAGTCGCTCAGCCAGGATGGAGATCCCGGGCTCGGCAGGGCGTATCCCTATCGCGACTACATCGCCTGGCTGGCGCAGCAGGACCCGGGAGCCGCCGAGGAGCTCTGGCGCCGTACCCTGGCCGGCTTCTCGGCACCGACCTCGCTGGGCGTCGACCGGGGGGCCTCCGCGCAAGAGCCGGCCGCCGGCGCCTACGGTTCGTGCGAGACCGTGCTCTCGGCCGCCGCGACGGAAGGGCTGCGCGCTCTCGCCCGCCGCCACCAGCTCACCTTGAACACGCTGTTGCAGGGCGCCTGGGCCTTGCTGCTCGGCCGCTACAGCGGCGACGAGGACGTCCTGTTCGGGGCGGTCACCGCCGGCCGTTCGGCGCCGGTGGAAGGGATCGAGCAGATGGTCGGGCTCTTCATCAATACCCTCCCGATGCGGGCGAAGCTCGCGCCCGAGGCGGAGCTGCTGGCCTGGCTGCAGGACCTTCAGGAGCGCCAGGCCGAGGTGCGGCAGTATGAGCACACCCCTCTGTCGCAGGTGCGGGCCTGGAGCGAGATGGGGCCTGGCGCCTCGCTGTTCGAGAGCATTCTGATCTTCGAGAGCTACCCGGTGGACGACTCCGTCCGGCGGGAGGTCGGGGAGGCTCTGCAAATCGGGGAGGTGAGGGTCCGGGAGCAGACCAACTACCCGGTCACCGTCGTCGTGGGGCCGGCGCTCCGCCTGACGCTCGAGATCGCCTACGACGCCGGCCGTATCGACGCACAGGCGGCGGCGCGGATGCTCCGCCATCTGCGGACGGAGCTCGAGGGGATGCTCGACGGCCTCCACCCGCCGCTCGTCGCCGTTCCCCTCCTCACCCCCGGCGAGCAGCATCAGGTCCTCCACGAATGGAACGATGACCGGGCCGGCATGCCGGAGGACTTGGTGGGTCTCCACGAGCTGTTCGAGATCCAGGCGGCGCGACGGCCGGAGGCGTCCGCCGTGGTGTTCGATGGGCGCGCGCTGACCTATCGCCAGCTCGGCCGGTGGGCGGACCGCCTGGCCACGTGGCTCCAGGGGATGGGCCTGCGGCCGGGTGGGGGGGTGGGGCTCTGCCTCCAGCGCTCGCCCGCCGCCCTCGCGGCGATGCTGGGCGTGCTCAAGGCGGGCGCCGCCTACGTGCCGCTCGACCCCGAGTCGCCACCGGAGCGCCTGGCCGCGATCGTCGCGGACTCCGGCATGGAGCTCCTGATCACGAGCGAGCATCTCGCCCCGGCGCTCACCGCGGTGCCGGCGCGGGTGCTCACGCTCGACGGTGAGGCGCCCGGTGAAGGGGCGCCGTCGGGCCGGGAAAGTGGACGCCGGGCGTGGCGAGACGAGTGCGCTTACGTGATCTACACCTCGGGCTCGACCGGGGTCTCCAAAGGCGTGGAGGTGACCCACCGCGGGGTGGTCAACTACGTGCGCGGAATGCTCGAGCGGGTGCCGCTCGGGCCGGGAGACCGCATCCTGCTCTTCGCGCCGCTCTCCTTCGACGCTTCGGTCGTGCAGATCTTCCCGGCGCTGGCGAGCGGCGCCTGCGTCGTCGTCCATCCCAATCCGCGCGAGCTCACCGGCGCGGACATCCTGGCGCTCTGTGAGCGGGAGCAGCTCACGGTCCTCGATCTGCCCGCGGTGGTCTGGCGCCAGTGGGTGCAGGACGTCGCGGCCCTGCGGCGCCCTCTCCCGGCTCGCCTGCACACGTTCCTGACCGGCGGCGAGAGCGTTCCCGCCGCGATGTTCCGGGCCTGGGCGGGCCTCACCGAGAGGCGTGTCACGTTCCTGTCCTCCTATGGCCCCACCGAGGCGACGGTCGCGGCGAGCGTCTTTCTGGCGGAGAACGGCGCCGAGCCCGCGTGGGACCAGGTGCCGATCGGCCGCCCTCTGCCCAACGTGCGCATCCATGTGCTCGACCACTGGCTGCGGCCTGCCCCGGTCGGAGTGCCGGGCCAGCTCTTCCTGGGCGGCCCCGGGCTCGCCCGCGGCTACCTGGGTCGCCCGGATCTGACAGCCGAGGTCTTCCTGCCCGATCCGCTGCCGCCGGCGCAAGGCGGAGAGCGCGGGGGCCGCCTCTACCGGACCGCCGACCTCGCGCGCTACCTGCCGGACGGCAATCTCGAGTTCCTCGGCCGCGCCGATCACCAGGTGAAAGTCCGCGGCTTCCGCATCGAGCTCGCCGAGATCGAAACCGTCCTGTCGCGCCACCCCTCGTTGCGCGAGGCGGTGGTCCTCCTGCGGGAAGACCGGCCCGGAGACAAGCGGCTGGTGGCCTACATCGTCCTCGGGGAAGCGGCCGCGGCGCCGACGGTGAGTGACCTGCGCGGCTTCCTGGCCGCGGCTCTGCCACCCTACATGCTGCCTGCCGCTTTCCTCACGCTGGATTCGATCCCGGTGCTGGCGAGCGGCAAAGTGGACCGCGCCGCGCTTCCGGCTCCCGACGCGGACCGCCCGGACCTGGGGGGAGAGTACACGGCTCCGCGCACCGCCGAGGAGGAGCTGCTGGCGCGCATCTGGGCACAGGTGCTGCGGGTCGAGAAGGTGGGCGTCTTCGACAACTTCTTCGAGCTCGGCGGCGATTCGATCCTCTCCATCCAGATCATCGCCCGCGCCAGCCAGGCCGGGCTGCGCCTGACTCCGAAGCAGCTCTTCGATCACCAGACCGTCGCCGGGCTGGCACGCGCCGCGCAATCCGCCCCGGGAGTCCACGCCGAACAGGGTTGGGTCGGCGGTCCGGTGCCCTTGCTGCCCATCCAGCACTGGTTCTTCGAGCAGGGCTTCCGCCGCCCCCACCACTTCAACAACGCGTTTCTGCTCGCCGTGCGGGAGCCGATCGCCCCGGCGGTCCTCGCGCGGCTGGCGGAGCGGGTCGTCGAGCACCACGATGCCCTGCGGCTGCGTTTCACCCGGGCCGGCGAGACTTGGGAGCAGATCGGTGTCACGACAGAGGAGAGCGCGGCGGCCGCCCCCTGGGGGCGCATCGACCTCGGCGCCCTCCCCGCGCCGCTGCGGCCGGGCGCGCTGCTGGCCGCGGCGACCGAGCTCCAGTCCTCGGGTCTCGATCTCGCCCGCGGTCCGCTCACCCGGCTCGTTCTCTTCAACCTCGGAGACGGCGCGAGCCGCCTGCTGTGGGTGATCCATCACCTTGTCGTCGACGGCGTCTCCTGGCGCATTCTGCTGGAGGATCTGGAGACCGCCTGCCGGCAGATCGCCGCGGGTGGCGAGCCGGCGCTGCCTCCCAAGACGACGTCGTTCAAGCAGTGGGCGGAGCGGCTCGTCGATCTCGCCGGGTCGGACGCTCTCCGCGCCGAGCGCGGGCACTGGCTCTCTCTCGCTGCCGCGCCGTGCCCGCCGCTCCCGCTCGATTTCGCCGGCGGGCGGGCGGCGGCCAACACTCTGGCGTCGATGCGCTCGGTGACGGTCTCCCTCTCTCCCGAGGAGACGCAGAGCCTCCTCCAGGAGGTGCCGGCGACCTACCACACCCAGATCGACGAGGTGCTGCTCACCGCCCTGGCACAGGCGTTTTCCGGCTGGACGGGCTCGACGGCGCTACGGGTGAATCGCGAGGGACATGGGCGAGAGCCGCTGTTCGACGACGTCGACCTGTCGCGGACGGTCGGCTGGTTCACGACGCAGTATCCGGTGGTCGTCGATCCCGGGGCGACCGAGGATTGGGGAGAGGCTCTGATGGCCGTCAAGGAGCAACTGCGCCGGATACCCGGCCGCGGCATCGGATACGGGCTGCTGCGCTATCTGAGCGGCGATGCGGAGCTCGCGCGGTCGCTGGGCCAGGCGCCGGAGGCCGAGGTGAGCTTCAACTATCTCGGGCAGTTCGAGACCGGGGACGACGCCGCGGATACCGGGGCTGCCTCCATCTTCAGTGTCACCAACGAACCGGCCGGGCCTGACATGGATCTCCGCGACCGCCGCCCTCATCTCCTCGAAATCAGCGGTGTCGTTTCTGGCGGCCGGCTCCACCTCCGGTTCAACTACAGCTCCAGCGCGCATCGACGCGCCACGATCGAGAGGCTCGCCGATGCGGCGGCGGAGGGGCTGCGGCATCTGATCGAGCGCCCCCGGTCAGCCGGCGAGGCGGTCTACTCGGCATCAGATTTTCCTCTCGCGGCTCTCGACGATCACAGCTTCCGCGAGCTCTCGGCCCTGCTCGACGAGGATTTCGAGTGATGCCGTATCCTGTGAAACCGACGAGGAGACTCGGAATGGAAGCATTTCTCCAGGACATCCGATTCGGGCTGCGCCAGATCGTGAAGAATCCCGGCTTCGCCCTGGCCGCGGTGTTGACTCTGGCCCTCGGCATCGGCACGAACACGGCCATCTTCAGCATGGTCCGCGGCGTGCTCCTGCGGCCTCTGCCCTATGCGAACGGCGGCCATCTCGTCCATATCGGATACCGGGACCCCGCACCCGACGTCACCAACGTCTTCTTCTCGGCCCAGGAGATCAACGACTACCGCCGGCAGAGCAGGACGCTGGCGAGCATCGAGGAATACCACTCGATGACCTTCACGCTGCTCAGCAAGGGAGAGCCGGACCGGGTGCGCACCGGCGTCGTGTCAGCCTCCTTCTTCGACAGCTTCGGTGTGAAGCCGCTGGTCGGCCGGTCTTTTCTTCCCGGCGAAGGGGAGATGGGGGCGGCTCCCGTCCTCCTCCTCACCTATCCTTACTGGCGGCACCGCTTCGCGGGCGACCCGGGGGTCGTCGGCAAGAACGTGATCCTGGACGGCAAGTCGGTCACGGTGGTCGGTGTGCTGCCTCCCATCCCGCTGTTCCCCGATGAGAACGATGTCTTCGTGCCGCCGGCCGCCTGCTCCGTCCGTTCCTCGGAATACGCGGTGAGCAACCGCAAAGCTCGCATGCTCAGCCTCTTCGGCCGTCTGGCTCCGGGCGCCACCGCGGCGCAGGTGCGGTCGGAGATCGCCTCGCTCGTCGGTGGCTGGCGCCGGGACAATCCCGATCTCTATCCCGAGGAGCGGTATCACGACATCCCGGTCGTTGCCGTCCAGGAAGAGCTCACCGGCCATTTCAGGCCGACCCTCCTGATCCTTCTCGCCACCGTGGGGCTGGTGCTGCTCCTCGCCTGCCTCAACGTCGCCAACCTCACCCTGTCGCGGATGAGGAACCGGGAGCGCGAGGTGGCGGTGCGTTCCGCCCTCGGCGCCGGCCGGGGGCGCCTGATCGCCCAACTTCTCACCGAGAGCACGATCCTGTCCCTGCTGGGCGGGGCCATCGGCGTCCTGCTGGCGTTCTCCGGGCTGCGTCTCCTGACGGCCTTCGCCGGCCAGTTCACCCTGCGCGCTTCGGAGATCAGCATCGACGGTCCTGTGCTGCTGTTCACACTGCTCGTTTCGGTGTTGACCGGCCTCCTCTTCGGTCTGTTCCCCGCCTTCCAGGCGTCGGCGCGGAATGCGGCTTCGACGTTGAAGGCGGGCGGCCGCTCCACCGTGGGGCTCGGTGGGCGACGCTTCCGTTCCCTCCTGACGATCTCTCAGGTGGCGATCTCGTTCATCCTGCTGATCGGAGCGGGGCTCGCGATCCGGAGCTTCCTCAAGCTTCGCGAGGTCGACCCGGGGTTCGATCTCGACCATGTGACGACGATGACGCTCACGCTGTCGTCGTTGTACTCCAAGCCCCCTGAGATGATCGCCTTCTACCAGCCTTTGCTCGAGAGGCTGCAGGCCGTGCCCGGGGTGCTCGCGATCGGGTTGAGCAGCGATCTCCCGCTCGAAGACGACGGATTCAGCCCTCTCTTCGAGATCGAAGGCCGGACTCTCCCGGAAGGGGAGGAGGCGCGGGCGAACTTCGACATCGCGAACGAAGATTATTTCAAGGCCCTGCGCATTCCCCTCGTGCGGGGGAGGACCTTTGTGCCGAATGATGCGAAGGACGCTCCGCCCGTGATGGTCATCAACGAGTCGTTCGCGCGGCGCTACTGGGCGGGGCAGAATCCCGTCGGGCAGCGCATCGTCCTCAAGTACCGGGGCGCCGGAGACGGCGCGCTGACCATCGTGGGGGTCGTCAAGGACGTGAAGCAGCTCGGGCTCGACGTCGAGACGGGCCCTGCGTTCTATCTGCCGTTCCGGCAGGTCGTCGGTCCGGAGATGAGGCTCTTCGTGCGGACGGCGGGAGACCCCACGAAGGTGGCTCCGGACATCGTCCGGTTGATCCACGAGCGCGATCCCCAGCTACCGGTGACAGACGTCCGCACCATGGCGCAGGTGCGCGACAAGTCCCTCGCTCCGGTGAGTCTCACCGCTCTCCTGTTGACGCTCTTCGCGGCTCTCGCCGCCACGATCGCCGTGCTCGGGATCAGCGGCGTCGTGTCCTCCTCGGTGACCGAGAGGACGCACGAGATCGGCATCCGCTCCGCTCTCGGGGCCGGGCGGGGGGATCTCCTGGGCACTGTTCTCTGGCAGGGGATGACGCCGGTGGTGGTCGGGCTGCTGCTCGGCGCGGCCGGTGCCCTGGCGCTCACCCGCTTCCTGTCCAGCATCCTGTTCGGCGTCGTGTCCAACGACCTCCTCACCTATCTCGCCGTGGCGGCGCTGCTCCTCGCAGCGTCCGCGCTGGCCTGCTTCGTGCCGGCCCGCCACGCCATGAACATCGATCCACTGCTGGCACTACGCTACGAATGATGCGGAGGATCGCGGGTTCCGCATGAAGAACGTCGAAGATCTCTACCCGCTGTCCCCACTGCAGCAGGGGTTGCTGTTCCATGCCCTGATGGAGCCGGAATCACCGGCGTATGTCAATCAGTCCAGCGTCACGCTGCGGGATCTCGATCCGGAGCTGTTCCGGCAGACGTGGGAGAGGGTGCTGGCCCGGCATGCGATCCTGCGTACCGCCTTCTTCTGGGAGAGCCTCAAGGAGCCGGTCCAGGCGGTGCGCGAGCGGGTGAAGATCCCCTGGGAGGAGCAGGACTGGCGCGCTCTGGAGCCCGGCGAGCGGAGCCGGCGCCTGGAGGTGCTGCGCCTAGCCGAGCGGAGCCGGCCTCTGTCCCTTGCCCGGGCGCCGCTGATGCGGTTCGTTCTCGTACGCTTGGAGGATGAGGTCCATGAGTTGATCTGGACCTTCCATCATCTGCTGCTCGACGGCTGGTCGACCCCTCTCCTGTTCGCGGAGGTGCTGGAGATCTACCGCGCCTTGCGCGAGGGGCGGCAGCCCGCGCTGCCGGCGGTGCGCCCGTTCCGCGACTACATCGCCTGGCTGCAACGCCGGGACCTGGGCGAGGCGGAGGCGTTCTGGCGCCGGTATCTGGCCGGTTTTTCGAAACCGACGTCCCTGATGCCGGACCTGCCGGGCACGGCGGCGGTCCTCAGCTCCGAGGAGCGGTCCGCCACCCTGGCGCCGGCGATGGCCGCGGCTCTCCAGTCGCTGGCGGTGCGCCACCGGCTGACGCTCAACACCGTGGGGCAGGGGGCTTGGGCGCTGCTGCTCTCCCGCTACAGCGGCGAGGAGGAGGTGGTGTTCGGGTCGGTGGTGGCGGGGCGGCCGGCGGATCTGCCCGGAGTCGAGTCGATGGTCGGCCTGTTCATCAACACCCTGCCGGTGCGTGTACGGGTTGCCGCCGGACAGCCGGCGATGGCTTGGCTTGAGCAGCTCCAGAAACAGCAGATCGAGCTGCGGCAGTACGAGCACAGCCCGCTGTCAAGGGTTCAGGGCTGGAGCGATGTGCCGCCGGGACAGGCGCTGTTCGACAGCATTCTCGCCTGCGAGAACTATCCGCGCGAGGCGGCGGCGTCCCGCGCGGAGAGGCAGGCGGGCTTGCAGGTGGCCCGGATGCGCACCGTGGAGCTAACGGGCTATGCGCTGAGCGCTACGGTGGCGCCGGCAGACGGTCTGACGGTGCAGATCGGCTACGACCCGTCGCGGTTCGACGCTGCCGGCGTGACGCGCCGGGTCGGGCATCTGTGCAATCTGCTGGAGGGGCTGGCGACGTCCCCCGGGGCGCTGCTGGAGGATCTGCCGCTGCTCGGCGCGGCGGAGCGCCAACAGTTGTGGGTGGAGTGGAGCGACACGATGGTGGCCACTCCGCAGGCGGATCTCGCCTTTCCGTACCGGTTTGAGGCCCAGGCGGGCTTCAGCTCCGAAGCGGTGGCGGCCTCCTGCGTGGGCGAGCGCCTCAATTACGGCGAGCTGGAGGCTCGGGCCGGGCGGCTGGCGAGGGTACTGGCCGGCTACGGGGTGGGCCCGGAGACGGTGGTGGCTCTCCTGGCCGAGCGGGGCCTGCCGCTGCTGACGGCGATCCTGGCGGTCTTCAAAGCCGGAGGGGCGTATCTACCGCTCGACCCGGGGCATCCCGCGGCGCGGCAGAGCCAGTTGCTGGCGCGTAGCGGCGCATCGCTGTTGCTGGCGCAGAGGAGCTTGAGAGACGGCCTGAAGCTCGGAGAGGAGGCGGCGCGGAATCTGCCGCCGGTGCTGGAGATCGAGGCGCTGCTGGAGCGGCCGGGGCTCCCCTTCGCGGCTCCCTCCGCAGGCCGCTGCGAGCCGCGCAACCTGGCATATGTGATCTTCACGTCCGGCTCGACGGGAGCGCCCAAAGGGGCGATGGTCGAGCACCGGGGGATGCTGAACCACCTGCTGGCAAAGATCGCGGACCTTGGTCTGAACGCGGCCGACGTGGTCGTGCAGAGCGCGTCGCAATGCTTCGACATTTCGGTTTGGCAGCTCCTGGCGGTGCTTCTGGTGGGGGGGCGGGTGGAAATCGCCGATGATGAGACCGCGCGGGATCCGCAGCGGCTGCTCGAGCTGGTGGAGAGCGAGAGGGCGACGATTCTGGAGACCGTGCCTTCGCTGCTGCGGGGGGTTCTGGAGATGCTCGAGGGCTCGGGCTCCCGTCCCCGGCTGGGGACCTTGCGCTGGCTGCTGGTCACGGGCGAGGCGTTTCCGGCCGAGCTCGCGCGCCGTTGGCTCGCTCTCTACCCTGCCATCGGGATGCTCAATGCCTACGGGCCGACCGAGTGCTCGGACGACGTGACGCATTGGGCGGTGCGGCGGCCGCCGCAGGGGGCGGGAGCCCAGATACCGATCGGCCGTCCTCTCGCCAACTTCCGCCTGGATGTCCTCGACCGCCACTTCCGGCCGGCGCCGCTCGGCTCGCCGGGGGAGCTCTGCGTGGGGGGCGTGGGAGTCGGCCGGGGCTATCTGGGGGAGCCGGGGCGCACGGCGGAAGCATTCGTGCCGGATCCCCAGGGCGCGCTGCGCGGTGAGCCCGGTGGGCGGCTGTATCGCACGGGAGATCTGGTGCGGCGGCGTCCTGACGGCGTGCTGGAGTTCCTGGGCCGCATCGATCACCAGGTGAAGGTGCGGGGCTATCGGATCGAGCTGGGAGAGATCGAGGCGGCTCTGGAGCAGCATCCCGGGGTACGGGCGGCGGTCGCTCTGGCGCGGGAGGATCGGCCGGGACAGATGCGCCTGGTGGCCTATGTCGTCCCGGCGGAGCAGGCGGCGGCGGATGCGGAGCTGCGGGAGCACCTGCGGGCGCGGTTGCCGGAGTACATGGTGCCGGCGGCTCTGGTCACCCTCACGGAGCTGCCTCTGCTGCTCAGCGGCAAGGTGGACCGCAAGGCGCTGCCGGAGCCGGAGTGGGCGGCGCCGGTCGATGTGTACGTGGCGCCGCGCACTGCGGTGGAGGAAGCTCTGGCCCGGATCTGGGAGGAAGTGCTGCGGCGCGAGCGGGTGGGGGTGCACGACAGCTTCTTCGAGCTCGGCGGAGACTCGATCCTGAGCATCCAGATCCTCTCGCGCGCGAGCCGGGCGGGCCTGCGCCTGACCGCGCGCCAGATCTTCGAGCACCCGACGATCGCGGATCTGGCGGCGATCGTCCAGGAATCCCTCGCCGGTCCACCGGCGGCGGACCACCCGAGTGGCGACAGCCGGGAACCGCTGGTCCACCTCGATCCGGCGACCCTCGAACGGGTCATGGCAGCGGAAACCAGGATCGACGACCTCTATCCCGCCTCTCCCGTGCAGCAGGGAATGCTCTTCCACACCCTGCGCTCGCCCGGCTCCGGAGTCTACGTCGAGCAGCTCAGCCTGGTCCTGGGGGGAGATCTGGACGTGGCCGCCTTTCAGGGGGCCTGGCAGGCGCTGGTGGACCGTCAACCGGTGCTGCGGACCTCTTTCTTCTGGAAGGACGTCGAGACACCGCTCCAGAGAGTCCACGGCGCGGTGACACTGCTGTGGGACTGCCAGGACTGGAGAGCGATGCCGGCTGCTCTGCAACAGACGAAAGTCGCCGCCTACCTGGAGGAGAGCCGCTGCCGGGAGATGGATCTCGAGCGCCCTCCTCTGATGCGGTTCGGCCTCCTCCGGACGGGGCAGGAGAGCTATCACTTCTCGTGGACCTTCCATCATGTGCTCTTCGACGGCTGGTCGATGCCGATCCTCCTCCGCGAGCTCTTCGCCTTCTATGAGGCCGGGCGGCGCGGCGGGACGGTGCAGTTGGAGCCCGTGCGCCCCTATCGTGACTACATCGCCTGGCTGGCCGGCCAGGACCTGGGGGCGGCGGAGGCGTTCTGGCGGCGCTCCCTCGCCGGTTTCACGGCTCCGACGCCGCTCACGATCGGGAGCCTTGTGCCGGATGCACCGGACCGGCAGGTCGCCAGGGCGCGGGAGCGCAGCCTTCCGGCTTCGCTCACCGAGGCGTTCCGTTCCCTGGCCCGCCGCCGGCAGTTGACGCTCAACACGCTCGTTCAAGGAGCCTGGGCTCTCCTGCTCTCGCGCTACAGCGGTGAGGAGGACGTCGCCTTCGGCGTTGTCACCTCGGGACGCTCCGCTCCTCTGGCCGGGATCGAGGAGACCGTGGGGCTCTTCATCAACACGCTGCCGGCCCGTGTCCGGGTCTCGCCCGCGGCCGGATGGCTGGATTGGCTGCGCGAGCTCCAGGCCAACCAGCTCGAGGTGCGCCAGTACGAGCACAGCCCGCTGTCCCAGGTCCAAGGATGGAGCGAGGTTCCCCGCGGTCTCCCTCTCTTCGAGAGCGTTCTGGCGTTCGAGAATTATCCGGTCGACGAGGCTATGCAGCGGCAGGCGGGAGAAAGCCTGGGGGTCGCCAGGGCGGAGCAGATGGAGCAGACCCACTATCCGGTGACGCTCGCCGCCCTCGCGGAGGCCCGCCTGAGCCTGCGTCTCTTCTACCGGACGGACCGTTTCGACTCGCCGACCGTCCTGCGAATGCTGGGCCATCTGGAAGCTGTGCTCACCGGCATGATCTCTCATCCTGAGAATGGGCCGCTCTCCACGCTCCCGCTCCTGACGGCCGCGGAACGGCACCAGTTGCTGGCGGAATGGAACGCGGGCGGAGCAGCCCCGGCGCCACTGAGCGTGGACGAGCTCTTTGCCGCCCAGGCGGCGGCGCGGCCCGGTGCGCCGGCGGTGGTGTGCGCGGGACAGAGGCTCACCTACGGCGAGCTGGAGGCGCAGGCCAACCGTCTGGCCCGCCGGCTGCGCGCGCTGGGCGTCGGACCGGAGGTGCCGGTCGGGCTCTGTCTCGAGCGGTCCCTCGATCTGGTGGTGGCGGTCCTGGGTGTCTTCAAAGCCGGCGGTGCGTACGTCCCTCTCGACCCTCTGTACCCGAGGGAGCGTCTGGCCGTCATCCTGGCCGATGCCCGGCCGCTCGTGCTGGTCACCCAGGAGCGTCTCCTCGGTGCTCTGCCGGAGACCGGGGCGCAGCTCCTCTGTCTCGATGCCCCGGGCGCGGGGCTCGCCGCGGAGAGCGCCGAGCCTTTGGCCGCGAGCTCCGGTCCGGACGACCTCGCCTACGTCCTCTTCACCTCCGGCTCGACCGGCCGGCCGAAGGGGGTGCTCATCGAACAGGGGAGCCTCGCGGCCACGCTCGCCGCGAGCCGTGAGACTTTCGGTTGGGAAGCGAACGACGTCATGGCTTGCGTGGCGCCGTTCCCTTTCGACATCTTCCTCTTCGAGCTGCTCAACCCGCTTCTGGCCGGCGGCGTCTGCCACCTCATCCCGCTCATGCCGAGCCTGGACGTCGAACGATTGGTCGACCTCCTGCCCGAGCTGACCCGCCTGCATGCGGTGCCCGCCCTGATGCGCCAGATCGTCGACGGCGCCCGCCGGTCCGGGCGCAGCCATCCCGGTCTGCGCACCCTGTTCGTGGGGGGAGACACGGTGCCGCCTGACCTGCTCGCCGGGATGCGCGAGGTCTTTCCCTCCGCGGAGATCCGTGTGCTCTACGGCCCCACGGAGGCGACGATCATCGCCACGAGCTGGACCGTGCCGGCCGGTCCGGTACCAGCCCGCTCGCTGATCGGCCGGCCTCTCCCCGGCACCGAGGTGCAGCTCCGCGACGGCCAAGGAGCGCCGGTGCCGATCGGCGTGGCCGGCGAGATCTGGCTCGGCGGCGCCGGGGTGGCCCGCGGCTATCTGGAGAGCCCGGAGGGGACCGCCGAGCGCTTCCCGGTCGAGAACGGCCGGCGGTTCTACCGCACCGGCGACCTCGCCCGCCGGCTGCCCGGCGGAGAGCTGGAGTTCCTCGGACGCGCCGACGATCAGGTGAAGGTGCGCGGCTTCCGCATCGAGCCGGGGGACGTCGAAGCGGCTCTGCTCGCTCTCGCCGGCGTCCGCGGGGCGGCGGTCATCGCGCGGGACGATCTGCCGGGAGGCCGCGGGCTGTTCGCCTGCGTGGTGCTCGAAGAAGGGTTTGCCACCAGTGCCGCAGCTCTGCGCGAAGGGCTCCAGGGCAGGCTCCCCGAGCACATGGTGCCGGCGAGCTTCGCTCTGCCGGCAGCCCTGCCTCTCACCGCGCACGGCAAGGTCGACCGCAAGGCTCTCGCGCGGATGCCGATCACGGGCGCGATGTCGAAGAGAGACGGCGAGGCGCCGCGCACTCCGGTCGAGGAGCTTTTGGCCGGGGTTTTCGCGGAGGTGCTGCAGACAGACGAGATCGACCTGGAAGAGAGCTTCTTCGCGATGGGAGGGCACTCTCTCCTGACCGCCCGGATCGCCTCCCAGGCGTCGCGGGTCCTGGGCATCGAGCTGCCGTTGCGGATGATTCTCGAAGCGTCGACGGTCCGCGCGCTCGCCGAGCAGGTCGAGCACGTGCGGCAGTCCGGCGCGGCGGCGCAGCTCCCTCCTCTCGCGCGGTGGCCGCGGGATCAGCGCCTGCCGCTCTCTTTCCCCCAGCAGCGCCTGTGGCGCCTCCAGCAACGGGAGCCCGGGAGCTCCACATACAACATCCGCAATGCTGTCCGGTTGCACGGCTCTCTCGATGTGGCGGCTCTCGCGGGGAGCCTGGCGGAGATCGTGCGCCGGCATGAGGTCCTGCGCACCGGCTTTACGGCGACGGCGGGTGAGCCGCTCCAAGTGATTGCGCCGCCCGGAACGTTCGTGCTTCCGTGGATCGATCTGTCCGGGCTGCCCGAGGAGGCGCGCTGGGCCGAGGTCAGCCGTCTACGAAAAGAAGACGCGAACCGGTCTTTCGATCTTGCGCGGCCTCCTCTGCTCCGCGCCGCCGTTCTGGAGCTGGCCGGCGACGATCACATCGTTCTCCTGACCTTCCACGAGATCGCGTTCGACGGCTTGTCCATGGGGATCCTGGTGGGCGAGCTGAGGACCCTGTATGAAGCCTTCCGGCAACGGCGGCCCTCGCCGTTGCCGGAGCTCGCGGCACAGTATGCGGACTTCGCCGCTTGGCAGCGGCAGTGGCTGACAGGAGATGTGCTCGAATCCGAGCTGGCCTACTGGCGGGACCGGCTCGGGGATTCGCCGGAGCCTCTCGGACTGAGGACGGACCGCCCGGGCCCGGGGCGCGGTGCGACACGAGCCGGGAGGCGCCGCATTCACATCGATGGAGACCTGCTGGGGAAGCTGCGGAAGATCGCCCGCCACCAAGGCGCGACGCTGTTCATGACTCTCCTCGCCGCTTTCCAGATCCTGCTCTCGCGGAACGCGAGGCGGGAGAGTCTCAGCATCGGGACGCCCATCGGGGGGCGGATCCACCCTCAGGCCGAGCCTCTCCTCGGCCGTTTTGCCAACCGGCTGGTCCTGCGGACCAGCCTGGCGGGCAACCCCACGTTCCCCGTCCTCCTGGACCGGGTCCGCGAGACGGCCCTCGGCGCTTACGCGCATCAAAACGTGCCGTTCGAACGGCTGCTGGCGGAGTACGATCCCGATCAGGATCATTCCCGGCTCTTCCAGGTCTGGTTCAGCCTGACGCCGGGCGGAGGGGCGTTCGAGCTGCCAGGGCTGCGGGTGGGACGCCTGCCGGCCGAGGAAGCGGCGCTGACGCATTTCGACCTCTCCCTGCTGCTGGTGGAAGAGGACGGACAGCTCGGCGGTTGGATGGTGTATCGCACCGCCCTCTTCGAGCGGACGACGATCGAGCGCATGGCCTCCTCTCTGGAGAGCCTGCTGGCCTCGATCGCTGCGTCCCCCGATCGGCGCATCTCGGAGCTTGTGACGGTTTCCGACAACGGCTTGGACAGTGCGCCGGATCAGCCGGCCACGCTATCTTTCAACTCCTCACGAACGGGAGAAGCACTATGAAGAGAACCTCGATGGTATCGATGCTCGGCCTGATGTTGCTCGGCATTTTCATGAGCGGAAGCCTGAGCGCCGCCGCGGCGCCGCCGCGGGCTGCGCTCAAAGGACTGGATCCGGTCGAGTTCGTCGCCGGCAAGGCCGTGCACGGCAAGCCCAGCCTCACGGCCGATCACGGCAAATTCCGCTACATCTTCGCCAATGAGAAAAACAAGGCGGCGTTCAGCAAGGACCCGGACCGGTACAGCATTCAAGGGGATGGTACCTGTCCCGTCGCTCCGACCCAACAGGTGGATCCCGAGCTCGTCATGGTCTACAAAGAGAAAATCTACGCCTTCGCCACCCTCCCGTGCATCGGCCGGTTCATGAAAGATCCGGAAAAGTTTCTGGCCGCTTGGCCGGGCAACCCGGACAAGAAGAAGTAAGTCAGGCCACGAATCGGATCCGGGCTTCGAGATGAATCGCGTCATCGGCATCGTCGGAGGGCTCGGTCCCCATGCCCATATCGAGCTCGAACGGCGGCTCCTTGCCGCCGTCGCGGAGCCGGGCGGCGATCAGACGTATCCGGAGTGGGTCGTCTCGTCGATCCCCCAGACCCCGGACCGGACAGCGGCCCTGCTGGAAGGAGGGCCTTCGCCGCTCCCCTGGCTGGTGCGGAGCCTGGAGCGGCTCGCCGTCTGTTGCGACTTCGCGGTGATCGCTTGCGTGACGGCGCACGCTTTCCTCGCCGAAGCCCGGGCGCAGGTCAGCCTGCCCGTCCTCGACTTGGTCGAGGTGACGCTACGCGCGGCGGCGGAGCTGTCCGCGAGCCCCGGGCGCATCGGCGTCCTGGCGACGACCGGAGCGCTGCGCAGCGGGATCTACGCCCGCGGGCTCCAGCGGGTGGCGCCCCACCTCGAGCTGCTGTCTCTGCTCGATCTGCCGGAGGGAGAAGATCTCCAGGAGGAGCTTCTCATGCGCCCCGTCTACGGTCCTCTCCGCGGCGGCCGGCGCCTTCGCGGAGGGGTCAAATCGGGCGGCGACCGCGATCCGGAAACCGGCGTCTCCCATCACGATACATTCGCCGCCGCCGTGCGCCGGCTCGCCGCGGCGGGCGCCACGTGCGTGGTGACCGGCTGTACCGAGATCCCCATCGCTCTCGGCCGCGATCCGGTCGACGGCATCTCCCTCCTCGACCCTCTCGACCTCGCGGCTCGCGCCGCCGTGCGAATCGCCCGCGGCGAGCTCCCTCTTCCTTGATCTCTACGAAGATCTCTACGAACGATCGATCCGGAGAATTTACGATGGGCAATTTCGATCTCGTCTGTCTCGAATGTGGCCGGGAACGCCATGATTTCAGCCTGCGCTGTGAGGCGGGCTGCAATTCCTTTCTGAGAACCCGCTACGAAGAGAAGGTCTTCCGGCCCACCGAGGCGGAGAGCCTCTTCAAATTCGGCGCCTGGCTGCCCTGTCAAGGCGAGGTCGAGACAGAGATCGGCCCCATCGTCTACCGCAGTGAGGAGCTGGCGCGGTTTCTCGGGGTCGAGCGCCTCTATTGCGCGTTCAATGGCTACTGGCCTGAGCGCGGCGCGGGCAATGCGACGGGCACGTTCAAGGACTACGAAGCCCTCCCGTCGATCCTTTCGCTCCAGGAGCGGGGCAAGCAGCGGATCATCCTGGCTTCGGCCGGGAACACGGCGCGGGCCTTCGCGCACGCCGCGCAGCTCGTCTCTGATTTCACGGTCTACGTCGTGGTGCCGGAATTGATGCTCGACCGCATCTGGCTGCCGGGCGAGGCCCCGAGGAAAGGGACCGTCCGGCTCGTCGCGCTGGCAGGGAGCAGCGACTACTCCGCGGCCATCCGGCTCTCCGACGAGATCGCGAAACGGTTTGCCATCGATCCGGAGGGCGGGGCGCGGAACGTGGCGCGGCGGGACGGCATGGGCACGGTGATGCTGGAAGCGGCGCGGGTCCTCGGACGCTTGCCCGATCACTATTTTCAGGCGGTCGGCAGCGGCACCGGCGGGATCGCCGCCTACGAGGCCGCCCTGCGGCTCCAGGGCGACGCGGCTTTCCAGGGCTGGGAGCTGCCGCGCCTCCATCTCAGCCAGAACGCGCCTTTCCTGCCTATCTACCAGGCGTGGAAAGACGGCGCCCCGGCCGCCTGGCCGGCCCAGGCCGAAGACGACCGGGAGCCTCTGTTCGCCAGTGTTCTCGCCAACCGCACGCCGCCGTATGCGATCCGGGGCGGTGTCGCGGATGCCCTGGCGGCGAGCGCGGGAGCGGTCTACGCGGTCTCCAGCGACGAGGCGAGGGAAGCGGCCAGCCTCTTCGCGCGCCTGGAAGGCATCGACCTCGAGCCGGCGGCGGCGGTCGCGGTCTCCTCGCTCCGGCAGGTGATCGCGGCCGGTGGCGTCGGGCGCGAGGATCTCATCCTGCTGAACCTGACAGGCGGCGGGTTCGAGCTCATCCAACGTGATTTCGGCTGCCGGCCGGTAGCTCCGGACCTGGTGCTCGACGAGTCGAGCCTGGATTCGTTCGAGTCGATCCTTTGAGGCGCAGGCCTCTCCTGGTGATCACCGCCTCGGCGGTGTTCTTCGCCGTCATGGCGTTCGCTGCGAAGCTCGCGGCGGTGCGGCTTTCGGGCAGCGAGATCGCCTTCATGCGCTTCGCGGTCATGCTCGTGCCGCTCGCCGCCGTGCCGCGCCTGGCCCGCCACGCGCTCACCTTCCAGCGCCTCGATCTCCTCGTCTACCGCGGAGTCTTCGGGGGGACGGCGGTGCTCCTGTACTTCCTCGCTCTCGCCCATATCCCGGTCGGCCTGGCGACGCTGCTCAACTACACCTCGCCGGTGTTCAGCGTCGCCTTCGCGGCGCTCTTCCTGGGCGAGCGCGTGGATCGTCGCCTGCTGGCGCCGCTCCTCGCGGCCCTCTCCGGGATGGCGCTCGCGGCGGGCGGCGGCGGCTTCTCCTCCGCCGGCTCCGCGGGCGGCCCGCTCCTGCGCTTCGGCCCCTGGGAGGCGGTGGGGATCGCGTCGGCAGTCCTCTCCGGGGCGGCTCTCGCCGCCATCCGCGCCGCCCGCCGCACGGAAGGCTCGTGGTCGATCTACGGCAGCTTTTCCCTTTGCGGCCTGCTCGCCACGGCGCCTTTCGCCCTGCCGGGTTTCCAGCGCCCCACCGCCCGGGAGTGGGGCCTGCTCGCGGCGGTCGGCCTGTGCTCGGTGATCGCCCAGCTCCTGATGACGTACGCCTACCGCTGGGTGACCAACCTCCAGGCGGGCGTCATCTCGCAGCTCACGGTGGTGCTTTCGATCCTCCTGGGAGCCGTGTTCCTGGGCGACCGGCTGACGGTGGTGCAGTCCGTGGGAAGCCTGTTGACGCTGGGTGGCGTGATGGGAGTCGTCTGGCTGCAGGCGACTCCGCGCGCCGTGGAGTGAGCCGCAACATTGATGCCGGGTGTCTCGTATGCTGGATTGAAAGGGGATGACGATGCTCGCTCAACCCGATACCCTCCTTCTCCTCCTCGCCGGAGCCGCCCTGCTCCTCGCCGGCCGCCGGCTGTTCTGGCTGTTCGTCGGCGTGGTCGGCTTCCTGGTGGGATACCGCGTCGCGTTGCAGATCCTCGGCCCGCACGTCCAGGGGACGCACTGGCTCGTCGCCGTAGGGGCCGGCCTGCTGGGGATCGTGCTCGCGCTGGCGCTGCAGCGGATGGCGGTGGCGCTGGCCGGCTTCTTCGTCGGCGGCTACGCGGCGACGGTGCTCTTCGGTCTCAATCTGGCGAAGGCCGATCTGACAAGCCTGCTGCTTTTCGTCGTGGCCGGTGTGATCGCCGCGGTTCTGGCCCTCCGCCTCTTCGAAGGCGCCCTCATCATCCTCTCCGCCCTGGCCGGCGCGAGCCTCGTCACCGAAGGCCTCCACCTGCGGCATGGCACCGGCAGCCTGCTCCTGGTCATCCTGGCGCTGGTCGGCATGGCCATTCAGGCCGGGCTCACCGCGAGGAGCCCGCGGGCTCAGGCTCGGTGATTTCCCCCCTCTCCCGGGGGTTGGGAGGGCGATGGGAAAGGGGGCAGGG